>Ga0105249_10000442_pt1 | contig 39034 bp, 26 predicted proteins | sample KBSS44metaG_FD_81522 | JGI IMG/M metagenome (GOLD analysis project Ga0105249, IMG submission 81522) | Switchgrass rhizosphere microbial communities from Kellogg Biological Station, Michigan, USA - KBS S4-4 metaG | ecosystem: Host-associated > Plants > Roots > Rhizosphere > Soil | place...
ATTATCAACGTGTTTTTTAATATTGACCTCAATAGGTTCAAGTCCAACGGCACATTTATCATTAAATGAGACACAGCCATCGCCGATCAATCTTGCACTGTGCAGGAAATTATAGATCATTACGGGTTTAAAAACATTTAATTCAAAATGACCAGTGGCTCCGCCAATATTTATTGCCACATCATTTCCCAAAACCTGTGCTACTATCATTGTTAATGCTTCGCACTGAGTTGGATTTATTTTACCGGGCATAATAGATGAACCGGGTTCATTATCTGGGATAAATATTTCACCGATCCCGCTGCGGGGACCTGAGGAAAGCATACGAATATCATTTGCAATTTTCATCAAACTAACTGCAACAGTTTTTAATGCACCATGTGATTCCACTATTGCATCATGTGCTGCCAAAGCTTCAAACTTATTTTCTGCAGTAATAAAGGGTAAACCAGTAAGTTTTGCAATATGTTTTGCAACATTTTCAGAATAATTAGCAGGTGTGTTCATCCCTGTTCCTACCGCTGTTCCACCCAATGCCAACTCACTCAAATGTGCCAACGTGTTTTTAATTGCTTTTAGTCCATGATCTAGTTGGGAGACATAGCCACTGAATTCCTGTCCGACTGTAAGGGGAGTAGCATCCATAAAATGTGTACGGCCGATCTTCACCACTTTCATGAACTGTTTACTTTTTTCAGCTAATGTATTTCTTAACTTTTCGATGCCTGGAATTGTTGTTTCAATTAAAATTTTATACGCAGCAATATGCATGGCTGTTGGAAAAGTATCGTTGGATGATTGAGATTTATTTACATCATCATTCGGATGTAAAGATTTTTCTTTGTCAGAAAGAACCCCTCCATTCAACACATGACCACGATAAGCAACCACTTCGTTTACATTCATATTGCTTTGCGTACCACTGCCTGTTTGCCAAACAACCAATGGGAAATATGCATCAAGTTTTCCTTCCAATATTTCATCGCAAACTTTCCCGATTAGATCCGATTTTTTCTTTGACAAGATCCCGGCGTCAAAATTGGTTAATGCCGCCGCTTTTTTTAAATATGCAAATGCCCTGATGATCTCTTTAGGCATACGATCAATATCCTCTGCGATCTTAAAATTATCAATACTGCGCTGGGTTTGTGCTCCGTAATATGCATCGGCCGGAACTTTTATTTCTCCCATTGTATCTTTTTCTATCCTGTAATCCATATGCCCGATTTAATTTTTAAAATGACTTCGCAAAGGTACAGCTAAGCAGCAAACGGTTGCGCCAAAATTTTAGATTGGTTGATGCCAATCCTTTACTTTTAGCCCTTAATTATTTTACACCTACATGAAAAATCTAGCTGCGATTTGTTTGCTATGTGTTGGTCTGCATTCGCAATCACAAAACTATCAACCAAATTGGGAATCGCTTGATAAGCGACCTACACCACAATGGTTCAAGGATTCTAAATTCGGCATATTTATTCATTGGGGTGTTTACTCTGTACCTGGCTGGAGTACAAAAGGCAATTATGCAGAATGGTATCAACAAGGGTTACAAACTACTGATACCGCAAGACAAAAGTTTCATAAAGCAAAATTTGGAAATAGAACTTACTATGATCTTGCCAATGATTTCAAAGCAGAATTATTTAATCCCGATGATTGGGCGAAATTGTTTGAAAGGTCGGGAGCAAAATATATTGTACTGACATCCAAACATCATGATGGTTTTACGTTATGGCCAAATCAAAATGCAAATAAAACATGGGGTTTTCCATGGAATGCAAAAGATGTTGGACCGAAAAGAGATCTGTTGGGTGATCTGTTTAAAGCAGTAAGGAAAACCTCTGTTCATGCAGGCATGTATTATTCATTGTACGAATGGTTCAATCCGCTTTGGAAAAGCGATCCGAAAAAATATGCGACCGAACATGTATGGCCACAAATGAAAGAACTCATTAATAATTATCAGCCAGAGGTTTTCTGGACGGACGGTGATTGGGATGCGCCTGCTGAAACATGGAAGAGCCAGGAATTTCTTGCATGGCTTTATAATGAAAGCCCGGTGAAAGATAAAATAATTGTAAATGATCGTTGGGGAAGCGGAATTCGGTTTAATCATGGAGGTATTTACACACCAGAATACCAGCCCGATCTTGATTTTGAAGATCATGATTGGGAAGAAAGTCGCGGCATGGGTTATAGTTATGGTTATAATCGTGAGGAAGATGCATGGGATTATAACTCTGCACAATCGTTAGTGATTGCTTTGATTGATAAAGTAAGTCGGGGAGGGAATTTTTTATTGGATATCGGGCCAGATGAGCATGGAAAAATTCCACCGATCATGCAGGAACGTTTATTGCAGATTGGTGAATGGCTAGGTATAAACGGTGAAGCAATTTATAATACAAGAAGATGGAAGATAGCCTCGCAATGGAGCGATGGAAAAAGAAATTGGAAAGGTGATGGTGATATAATGCTGAAACTAACTGTTGATCCTGATCCGGGTTATGCAGTGAAAGAAGTTTTTTATACTTACAATCCAACAAGCAATAATTTATTTGCCATTTTTTCTAAATATCCTGATAATAGAAACCTTGTTTTAAAGGGTATAACATTGCCAGCTGAAACAAAAATTAGCTTTCTTTCTACAAAAGAAAATTTGCAATGGAAACAAACAGGAGCTAATATTGAGGTCAGTTTACCTGAATATAATCCTAACAAAATAAGATCACCTTATGCTTTTGCAGTGAAGATTGAAAATTTTGGAAGATTTGCTTCAAAGCCTGCGATAAATCTGGATTATTCAAAAGATGCCATGAAACCAATTGTAACGATAAGTACTGGTTTAGGTACTTTGATTTATTATACAACAGATGGGTCAGAGCCTCTTCAATCTTCAAAAATTTATAATGGACCATTTACCGCTGAAAAATCTTTTACATTAAAGGCCCTGGCAATGATGGGAGGTTCAGGCGAGAACTATGCATCATTAATTCCCAGTGCAATTGTCACAGCAGAGATCAAAACCTATGAATGGAAAAATGATTTCAAAATTTCGAATGCAAAACCGGGAATCGGTTACAAATATTTTGAACCCACCGGAAAGATCGATTTGAATTCAATAAATAATACTCCAACAAATTCTGGAGTGGCAGATATTATTTCCAACCAAAATAAAAGACGTACTGATAAATTTGCCTTCGAATTCAATGGGTATATAAAAATTGAAAAAGATGGTATTTATACTTTCTTTACCGATTCGGATGATGGCAGCATGCTATATATCGATGACGAAGAAATTGTAAATAATGATGGTGATCATGGCAACGTGGAAAAAAACGGTAAAGCAGCATTGAAAAAAGGTTTTCATAAAATAAAAGTGCTTTACTTTGACAGCGGCGGTGGCAATGCCTTAAAAGTGTCTATGCAGACAGAAGGAGGAGTAAAAAAAGAAATATCGAAAGAATTATTATTTCATTAATATTATAAAATGACACAAAGCAAAAATTCTTACTTACTCCCTTTAATACTTGTTACATCATTATTTTTTTTATGGGGATTATCTTATGGTCTGCTTGATGTTTTAAATAAACATTTTCAGGAATCACTGAATATTACAAAAACGAGATCGACACTTCTGCAAGCAGCTTATTTCGGAGCGTATTTTTTGGTTGCATTGCCGGCAGGGATCTTTATGAATAGGTTTGGATATAAAAGAGGAATTATTGCAGGATTATTTTTATATGCAATCGGAGCCTTTTTATTTTATCCATCTGCCCAGCAATCAAGTTTTAATTTTTTTCTTATTTCATTATTTATTATTGCGTCTGGTTTGGCTTGCCTTGAGACTGCTGCCAATCCATATGTTACTGTTTTGGGTAAACCAGAAACATCCGAGTTCAGATTAAATTTATCACAGTGTTTTAATGGTGTAGGCTCTTTCATAGGGCCAATAATTGCAGCGAATCTTTTTTTTGGTAATAATTCAGACCCTGGCAATCTTAGTTCCGTTCAGGTTGTTTATATTGTAATAGGCGGTATAGTGTTATTAGTCGCTGGATTTTTTATCAAAACATCACTTCCCGAAATAAAAGAAAGTGAATTGGTGTCGGAATCTATACAAGATCAAAAACCTCTTTTCAAGCATACCCACTTTTTGAATGCAGTAATCGCTCAGTTCTTTTATGTGGCAGCACAAGTAGGAATTGCTGCATTGTTTATCAATTACTGCACTGAGGCTACCAACGAAATCGATAACTCTAAAGCTTCCTATTTGCTTTCAATAAGCCTTTTTATTTTTACTGCAGGAAGATTTGTAGGAACAGCATTGATGCGAAAAATTCCTCCCCATTTATTACTGCTCGTATATTCTTTGATAAATATATTGCTTTGCTTTGCAGTTATTTCATTAAAAGGCTGGATATCGGTGTATTCATTGATGGCAATTTTCTTTTTTGAATCAATTATGTTTCCAACAATTTTTGCATTGGGTGTAAAAGATCTCGGTCACCATACTAAAAAGGGATCATCATTTATTATTATGTCCATTGTGGGCGGAGCAATAATGCCTTACGTAATGGGTTCGTTGGCGGAACCATCAACAGCAAAAGCCTACGTAGTACCTTTACTTTGCTTTGTAGTAGTTGCATGGTTTGGATGGAAAGGTCATAAAATAAAACAATACAATGTTTCGTCTTGATAATAAAATTGCGGTGATCACTGGTGGTGGAAGCGGCATTGGAAAGGCTATTGCAAAACTTTTTGCAGAGCAAGGGGCTGTTGTTCATATTGTAGAATGGAATATAGATAGTGCAAATGAGACAACAGATGAGATTAGAAAAAATAACGGCAATGCTTTTGTACATAAATGTAATGTTGCAAATCAGCAAGAAGTTCTTACAGTATTTGATAGTATTGGAGCATTAGACATACTCGTTAACAATGCGGGCATTGCCCATATCGGTAAAGCAGATAACACAAAAGAAGAAGATTTTGATAAAGTAATATCAGTAAATGTAAAAGGAAATTATAACTGTATTCATGCTGCAATACCTCAACTAAGAAAACCAGGCGGCGGTTGTATTATTAATATGGCATCTATCGCTGCGCAGGTAGGTATACCGGATAGGTTTGCATACAGCACTGCAAAAGGCGCCGTGATGGCTATGACATTGAGTGTTGCAAAAGATTATTTACATGAAAATATTCGCTGCAATTCTATTTCACCGGCAAGAGTACATACGCCATTTGTTGATGGATTTTTAAAAAGCAATTACCCTGGTAAAGAAGAAGAAATGTTTGAAAAACTTTCAAAGACCCAACCAATAGGACGAATGGGCACTCCGGATGAGATAGCCGCTCTTGCATTATATCTCTGCAGCGAAGAAGCATCTTTTATTACAGGCTGTGATTATCTTATCGACGGAGGTTTTGTTAAACTCAATAACTGATCTTAAATGAAAAAAACTTTTTTCAGTGTGTTTGTTTTTGCTGCGAGTCTTATACAAGCTCAAAATACATATACGCCAACACCTGAAAATTTAAATGCAAGAAGAGAATTTCAGGATATAAAATTTGGAATGTTCATTCATTGGGGCGCATCAAGCGTATTGGGTGCAGGCGAATGGGTAATGAACAACCGGAATATTAAAGTGGATGAATACACAAGACTCATTAATATTTTCAATCCTCAAAATTTTGATGCAGCGAAGTGGGTCGGGATCGCCAAATCTGCAGGAATGAAATATATAACATTCATCACCCGTCATCATGATGGATTCAGCAATTGGGATACAAAACAATCTGATTGGAAAATAACAAACACACCTTATCATAAAGATGCATTGAAACAATTAGCGGATGAATGTCATAAGCAGGGCATCAAACTTTTCTGTTATTATTCTTTGCTTGATTGGTATCGCAGCGATTACCAATATGAAACTGGCAGAACAGGGAAAGGAACAGGCAGAACAGAAAAAAGTAATTGGGAAAGCTATATCCGTTTTATGAAAGCACAATTAACTGAGCTGCTTACTAATTATGGGGAGATATCAGGTATCTGGTTCGATGGTCATTGGGATCAACTGGATAATGATCATGATAAAGCGCAAACATCAAAAGTAAACTGGCATTATGATGAGATTTATAAACTCATACATAGTTTGCAGCCGAAATGTTTGATCAGTAATAATCATCATTTGACGCCAATTCCAGGCGAAGATTTCCAGGCATTTGAAAAAGATCTGCCCGGTCATAATACAACAGGATTTGGAGGGGCTTCTATTTCTGAATTACCATTAGAAACATGTGAGACGATGAATGACAGTTGGGGTTTTAATATTACTGATAGAAATTATAAGTCAGTGAAAAAAATAATTCAATACATGGTAAAAGCGGCAGGCTACAATGCGAATTTTTTGCTGAATGTTGGACCCATGCCCGATGGGACTATTCAACCTGAATTTGCTGATACATTAAAAGCAGTTGGTAAATGGATGGAGCAATACGGGCAAACCATGTATGGAACAAGAGGAAATATAATTCCACCTAAAGACTGGGGAACGCTAACAATAAAAGGTAAAACGGTTTATATGCATATTTTAAATAAGCCAGAGAACCCTGCTTTTATTTTTATCCCTGAATTAAAAGAAAAGATCTCTAAGGCTTTTTTGGTAAGTGGAAATAGGGAAATAAAATTTAAGCAACAACCTGAAGGAGCTTTTATTTACATCGATGGGGTTGTACTTGACGATATAGATACAATTATTCAATTAGATTTAAAATAATATATTGATGAAACTGATTCGTTTTGGAGAAGCTAATAAAGAAAAACCTGGTTTAATTATTAATGATACCTGGTTTGATGTTTCTGAATATGTCAATGAGTATGATGAAAGTTTTTTTGCGGGTGATGGCCTTTCATCACTCAAAACTATTATCAATGAAAAAAAATTGAAAGAAATTTCAAGAGATACACGTCTTGGCCCTCCGATCGCAAGACCTTCCAAGCTCATTTGCATTGGTTTGAATTATTCGGATCATGCTACAGAGAGTAAAATGCAGTTACCTGCGGAGCCTATCATTTTTTTTAAAGCAACCACTGCTATCGTTGGTCCGAATGACAATCTTGTTATTCCTAAAAACAGTAAGAAAACAGACTGGGAAGTTGAACTCGCAGTTGTGATCGGCAAAAAAGCTTCTTATGTAGATGAAGCTATTGCTTTGAATTATGTTGCCGGTTATCTCTTACACAATGATTACAGCGAAAGAGAATTTCAATTAGAAAGAGCTGGTCAATGGGTGAAAGGAAAAAGTTGCGACAGTTTTGCGCCATTAGGCCCTTATTTAGCTACCCAGGACGAGATTCCGGATGTAAATGATCTGCGGCTTTGGTTAACGGTGAATGGAACAATGATGCAGGATAGTAATACAAAGAACCTTGTTTTTAAAATACCACATCTTGTTTCTTATCTAAGTCAATTTATGACATTGTTGCCCGGGGATATTATTTCAACCGGTACTCCTGCAGGCGTAGGCTTAGGACAAAAGCCAGAACCAGTTTATATAAAACCAGGTGATGTCATTGAATTGGGTATTCATGGATTGGGAAGCAGTCGTCAGGTAGCTGTTCCATACAGGAATTAGTATTTAAGAATTAAAAATTAATAATGTTAAGGTATTGCCTTGCACTTGATTTGAAAGATGATCCGAAACTGATTGCGGAATATGAAAAATATCATAAAAATGTCTGGCCGGAAATAATTAAGAGCATTAAAGATTCTGGCATAGAAATTTTGGATATTTATCGTACTGGCAACAGATTGTTTATGATCATAGAACCAAATGCCGATTTTAGTTTTGAAAAAAAAGCTGCGATGGATATAGTAAATCCAAAAGTGCAGGAGTGGGAAGAATTGATGTGGAAATTTCAACAAGTATTACCTTGGGCAAAGCAAGGAGAAAAGTGGATATTGATGGATAAAATTTTTGAACTGCCATGATCATTGATTCACACGTACATTTTTGGAAATATGATAAGAAAAGGGATGCATGGATCACAGATGAAATGAAGATCCTGAAACAAGATCATTTACCTGCTCATTTATTGCCAACACTAAAAAGAAATGATGTTGATGGTTGCGTAGCAGTACAGGCTGGCCAAAGCGAATATGAAACACATTTCCTTGTCGAACTAGCTAAAACATATCCTGAAATAAAAGGCGTGGTTGGTTGGACTGATCTGCAAAGCAAAAATATTGAAGAAAGACTGCAGTTTTTTTCTCAATATAATATCATTAAAGGCTGGCGACATATTGTACAATCAGAGGCTGATGATTTTTTATCAAGAGAAGATTTTCAAAATGGGATCAAAGCTCTGGCTCCGTATAAGTATACTTATGACATACTTATTTATCATTATCAATTAAAACCAGCATTGGAATTTGTTTCAAAATTTCCCAGTCAAAAATTTGTGATCGATCATTGTGCAAAACCGGATATCGGAAAAAAGAATATCGATGAATGGAAAGTATTGATGAAAGAAATGGCGCAGCATTCTAATGTCTATTGCAAGGTTTCAGGATTATTCACAGAAGCAAAATGGAAACAGTGGAGTCCAGGTGATTTTTATCCATATCTTGATGTAGTGTTTGAGACTTTTGGAACAGACCGTTTGATGTTTGGCAGCGATTGGCCTGTTATGTTACTTTCAGGAATTTATGTGCAATGGAAAAGCTTATTGGAGAAATACATGGAAAATTTTGTTGAAGAGGATCGATTGAAAGTGTTTGGAGAGAATGCAATTGAATTTTATAATTTATAAATATGAATTTAGATCTAAAGGATAAGATCGTCATTGTTACGGGTGGCGCTAAAGGAATCGGAGCAGGCATTACAAAAGCATTAGCAGCAGAAGGTGCCATACCTGTTGTTGTTGGCCGTGATGCAAACGATAATGATGCCATCATTAAAGAAGTTGGAAGCGGTTTTGCAGTAACGGCGGAATTAACACATCCCGAAGAATGTGAAAAAGCAGTTAAAGCAACGATCGAAAAATTTGGAAGAATTGATGGATTGGTAAATAATGCTGGTGTTAATGATGGAGTAGGGCTGGAAAAAGGAAATTATGAGGCATTCATTGCATCGCTTCATAAAAATGTTGTGCATTATTATTTGATGGCTCACTATGCGTTACCTGGATTGATAAAAAGCAAAGGAGCTATTGTGAACATTGGAAGCAAAGTTGCCGAAACAGGACAAGGAAATACATCTGCCTACGCCGCTTCCAATGGTGGCAGGAATGCATTAACAAGAGAATGGGCAGTTGAATTATTAAAGTATGGGATCAGGGTGAATGCAGTAATTGTGGCAGAATGTTATACACCATTGTATGAAAAATGGATAAAGACATTGCCAAATCCAGATGAAAAATTAAAATCGATCACAGATAAAATCCCCTTGGGAAAAAGAATGACAACTGCTGAAGAGATCGCTGATATGGTAGTTTTTCTTTTGTCAGGAAAATCAAGTCACACAACAGGACAATTGATTTATGTTGATGGCGGGTACACTCATCTTGACAGATCGTTATAAGAACTTATTAAATATTATGAAAAAAATATTCATACTTGTTTCTTTTTTCCTTTTGGTTGCTTCGATCAAAGCCCAGCAAGTTGAAAACATAATAATTATTACAACCGATGGTTTTCGCTGGCAGGAAGTTTTTAGAGGAATGGATTCAGCTATTGCCAACAATTCAAAATTTAACCAGGGCGACAGCAGTTATATTTTTGAAAAATACTGGGGCAATAATGAAAATGAGAGAAGAAAAAAATTAATGCCTTTTTTTTGGAATACGATTGTGAACCACGGGCAAATCTATGGCAACAGAACTGCTGGTAACAAAGTAAATAATGCAAATCCCCACTGGTTCAGTTATCCTGGTTATAGTGAGATCATGACTGGTTTTGCCGATTCAACGATCGACTCAAATGAATTTCCACCCAATCCTCATGTTACTGTTTTGGAATTTTTAAATCAACAACCAAAGTTTAAAAATAAAGTAGCTGCGTTTGGCGCTTGGGATGCATTTGACAGGATATTAAATCAGCAACGAAGCGGCATTCCGGTTTTTTCTGCCTTCGATACAATTGGCGGAAAAAAGCCAACAGCGAATGAAAAATTGATCAATGCAATGATGCAGGATTCTTACCGACCTTTTGGTTCAGCAGAATGTCTTGATGTTTTTACTCATTACGCAGCAATGGAGTATTTAAAAACTAAAAAACCAAAAGTTCTTTATATCTCTTATGGAGAAACAGATGAATGGGCCCATCATGGCTATTACCGCTCTTATCTTGACGCAGCTCATTTGGTCGATAAGTGGATAAAGGAAATATGGACTTACGTTCAAAACGATCCGCAGTATAAAAATAAAACAGCCATCTTTATTACAACCGATCATGGCAGAGGTGATACTAATAAAGAGGAGTGGACAAGTCACGGAAGCGGTATTGCTGATGCCTATCAAATTTGGTTTGCCGCAATGGGGCCGAATATTTCTTCGTCAGGCGAACAAAAAAATAATGTTCAATTGTTCCAGGATCAGTTTGCTCAAACAATTGCAAAATTGTTGGGATATACTTATAAAGCAAGTCATCCTATTTCACCAGAAATAAGATCAGTAATTAAAAAATGATGCGTATCCCTTACAGACTTTTTTTTATTTTTTGCTTTTTACTTTCTGTAAATGTAAATGGGCAAAGTGACCGGCCTTTGCCATCAAAAGCGCAACTGGCATGGCATGAGATGGAATTTTATTTCTTTGCACATTTTGGCCCTAATACATTTACTGATAAGGAATGGGGACACGGTAATGAGCCCGAAGATGTTTTTAATCCAACACAACTCAATTGTCGCCAATGGGCAAAAATCGCAAAACAAGCCGGCGCAAAAGGAATTATTATTACTGCAAAACACCATGATGGATTTTGCTTATGGCCGAGTAAATATTCAACACACACAGTTCGTGAAAGTAAATGGAAGAATGGAAAAGGTGATGTGCTGAAAGAATTATCACAGGCATGCAAAGAATATGGTTTAAAATTCGGAGTATATATTTCTCCCTGGGATCGTAATCATCCAAAATATGGTACACCGCAATACAATGATGTGTTTGTAAATATGATGAAAGAAATATTTACAAACTATGGACCCATTTGGGAATTATGGTGGGACGGAGCCAATGGTGAGGGCCCCAATGGAAAAAAACAAGTATATGATTGGGATAGATTTAAAAAAACTATAAAAACACTTTCACCAAATACTGTTGTGTTCAGTGATGTTGGCCCGCATATAAGATGGGTAGGAAATGAAAATGGGATTGCCGGAAAAACAAACTGGAATTATCTCGATACCGTTGGATTTACCCCCGGACTTGGAGCACCGACAACAGACGTATTGAATACCGGCAATATGTTTGGTAAAACATGGATACCGGCGGAGTGTGATGTAAGTATTCGGCCCGGTTGGTTTTGGCATGCTAATGAAAATGATAAAGTAAAAACACCGGAACAATTATTTGAACTGTTTCTAAAATCTGTTGGAAGAGGCGCAAACTTATTATTGAATATCCCGCCTGACAGAAGAGGAAGAATACATGAAAATGATTCTGCAGCAGTTGTTGGATTAAAAAAACTGTTAGAAAAAAATCTTGGTCATAGTTTAATCAAGGATAAAGATGTAAAAGTTTTTTTTGACAAGCAAGACAGCATAGTTTTAAGTAAGAACCAACAGACTGTTGAAATAAAGAATTATAGGGAAAATTCCTGCAATATTATTTTTGATCAGCCAAAAGAAGTGAATACAATTATACTAAGAGAGGATCTGAAATTTGGTCAACGGGTTAAAAGTTTTGTAGTGCAGATACTAGATGAAGACAAAAAAAGCAATATTATACAAGGAACTACAATTGGCTTTCAGAGAATTTTGACATTCCCACGGGTAAAAACGTCTTTTATCGCAGTAAGATTTCTTGATGCATTTGAAAACCCTATGATCAATGGAGTTGATGTTTTTCTTATTGATGAAAAATTGGTAGAAAAATAAGATTACCTTTCTTAAGTGATCCTCTCAGTCCGGGACAAAGGAATTTCGTTTTTTGGTGTTTATTAAAGTCATAACTCTTTTTGCCTAAATTGATTTTAACGTTGATTTACCCTGAGATTTTCTGTCTATCACCTTCCTAAAACTTCTTAACTTTAAGCATCTCAAATGGTGTTATAAACGATGCTTCATATAAAAAGATTTCTCGTACTCATGGTTTTGATTTTGATTGGTGGGCTCATCTGGTATTTTTCCGCCGATTCAGAAAAGATCGATTATAATACACAGGTCAAACCCATCTTCAACAAAAAATGTATTACATGTCATGGAGGGGTCAAAGCAAAATCAAATTTTAGTTTATTATTCAGAGAAGACGCATTGAAACCAGCCAAATCCGGAAAGTATCCGATTGTTCCTGGCTATCCGGGTAAAAGTGAAATGATCCGTCGCATAACTGAAAAAAATGAAGATGAGAGAATGCCTTATAAACATGATCCACTTACAAAAGAAGAAATTTCAATATTAAAAAAATGGATAAAACAGGGAGCAGAATGGGGCGAACACTGGGCTTATGTCCCTGTAAAAAAACCGCAACTACCGGAAATAAAAAATAAGTGGGCAAGAAACGAGATTGACCAATTCGTTTATCAAAAATTAGAAGAAGAGAAACTAAAACCGTCGGCTGAAGCAGATAAGCAAACTTTATTAAGAAGAGTAAGCCTTGATCTTATTGGTATGCCTGCTGAGGAAAAAATTGCAAACAAGTATTTGAATGACAATAGTGAAAAGGCCTATGAAAATCTTGTTGATGATCTGCTATCATCACAACGTTATGGTGAAAAGTGGACATCGATGTGGCTCGATATTGCCCGTTATGCAGATACAAAGGGTTTTGAAAAAGATCCGGGTAGAAATATCTGGGAATACCGTGACTGGCTGATCCGTGCATTTAATGAAGATAAACCCTATGACAAATTTTTAATTGAACAATTGGCTGGCGACCTTTTACCTGATCCAACTGATGCACAGTATATAGCTACCGGTTTTCATCGTAATACGGTTACCAATGATGAAGGAGGAACTGATAATGAAGAGTACAGAACCGCGGCAGTGCTTGACAGGGTGAATACAACATGGACTGGACTAATGAGTACAACGTTTGGTTGCGTACAATGTCATAGTCATCCTTATGATCCTATTCGCCATGATGAATATTATAAGTTCGTGGCATTTTTTAATAATAGTCGTGATGTTGATTCCGAAGAAGATTATCCATTGCTTCGTCATTATGAAAAAGAGGACAGCATTGAAGCATTGCGAATAAAAGAATGGTTAAAACAAAACGCAACAAATGCGGAAGCGAAAAAATATTATGCATTGCTGAAAACTTGGGAACCTTCAATTACTTCTTTTGAAAGGACCGATAAATATGATAACTGTGAACTGCGAGATACTAAATGGCTGGTAATACGAAAACGGTCAACTTTCAGAATGCAACAAGTTGATCTTTCAGATAAAACTTATTTTTTATTCAGGTATAAAGGATATCCAAAAGATGGTATATGGACAATTCATCTTGATAGTTTGAATGGCCCGGTATGGAAAACGATCAATGTACCGGAAACAAAAGGAGAAAGTAAAATTTTTGGTGTAGATGTTGAACCGGTATCCGACAGGCATGATTTGTATTTTTCTTATTTCAGTAAAAAACTAGAGAAAGAAGATTTTACATCATTGGTACTTGACTGGTTTCATTTTGGACAACCGTTTCCGGGAAAAGGTAAACCGGGCTATGACAGCACTTACAGCAGTTTCATGCGACTGTTGAATAAACCGGTAAAGACAACGCCGGTCATGTTTGAGAACTCAAGCGATCTTACAAGACAATCAAATGTTTTTGAAAGAGGCAATTGGCTGGTGAAAGGAGATAAAGTAGAACCTGATGTTCCGAAACTATTTGCTCCTATTCAAAAGAATGGAAGAAAGAACAGGCTGGATCTTGCATTGTGGTTAACTGATAAAAAACATCCTTTGACGGCAAGGACAATGGTGAACCGGTTATGGGAACAAATTTTTGGAAATGGTATTGTAGAAACACTGGAAGATTTTGGATCGCAGGGAATGACTCCAACACATAAGGAACTGCTTGACTGGATGGCATGGCAGTTCATGAATGATTATAATTGGAGTATAAAAAGGATGATAAAAGAAATGGTAATGTCAGCTGCTTATCGTCAGCAGTCAATTGTAAATGATGAATTGTTGCAAAAAGATCCATACAATAAATTTTATGCAAGAGGGCCGAGAGTAAGATTATCAGCTGAGCAGGTTAGAGACCAGGCTTTATACATTAGCGGATTGTTGAGCAGTAAAATGTATGGTCCAGGTGTCATGCCATTTCAGCCAGAAGGAATATGGAACTCGCCTTATAGTCCTGCACAGTGGAGACAAAGTAAGGGTGAGGATCAATACCGGCGTGGCATATATATTTACTGGAAGCGAACAGCTGCCTATCCTTCAATGACAACATTTGATGGTACATCAAGAGAAGTATGTACTGCAAGAAGAATAAGAACCAATACACCATTGCAGGCATTGGTTACTTTGAATGATTCTGCTTATATTGAAATGGCAAGAAATTTTGCATACCGCTTACAAAAAGAAATGAATGCCGATGTTGATATGCAAATAAAGAGAGGATATGAATTAGCGACCGGGCATGTAGCAGATAATAAAGACTTAGAAATATTATCAGGTTTGTATAAAAATGCATTGGAAAAATTTAATGCGGACAAAGAAAAAACATGCGAAATGATCGGGGTGAATGATGAACATAACAACCCGGAAACAGCGGCAATGGTAGTTGTTTGTAATGCTATTTTGAATTTGGATGAAGTAGTGACGAAATTGTAAACCCAACCCCCTGTCCTCCGCCTAAGGCGGAGAGACTTAGGTGGAAGATTCTTTAGTGTATTGATAGCTGCTTTATCCCGTAGGGATAAAATATCCGTAACCCCGGGTTTTAACCCGGGGATGAAAAGAAAATTTTTCATAAAGAACCCCGTAGGGGTTCAACAAAAGATGAATAGAATTACAGAACGTACAAGAGTGCGACGCAAGGGACGATGAGTAGAATTGTAGAAGCTGATAACAAAAATAAAATGACTCAACAAGAATTACATAACAAAAGATTATTTGAGGAAGCAAGACAAGAAATGCTTCGTCAACATACCCGCCGTCATTTTCTAAAAGAAAGTGCGATGGGATTAGGTGCATTAGCATTGGGTTCATTATTGAATAGCTGCGGAAGAAATTCTGGGCTGCATGCATCAAATATATTATTTGACCCGGTGAATCCGCTGGCGCCGCGGCCGCCAATGTTTCCGGGAAAAGCAAAGTCAGTTATTTATTTGCACATGGCGGGTGCACCATCGCAACTGGAATTATTCGATTATAAACCTGACCTGGCGAAACTTGATGGACAAGATTGCCCGCAAAGTTTGATAGATGGAAAAAGATTTGCATTCATCCGCGGTAAAGCAACATTGCTTGGTCCGCAAGCAACATTTGCACAACATGGTAAAAGCGGTTTATGGGTCAGCAATTATCTTCCGCATTTTTCAACTATTGTTGATGATGTGGCAATAATAAAATCAGTAACGACCGATCAATTTAATCATGCGCCGGCACAATTATTTATGCATACCGGTTCACCACGGCTCGGTCGGCCGGCTATGGGTGCATGGGTTACTTATGGTTTGGGAACCGAGAATCAAAATTTACCAGGGTATGTTGTCCTAACCTCCGGCGGTAATGATCCTGATGCTGGGAAGAGTGCCTGGGGAAGCGGATTTTTGCCGAGTGTATATCAAGGTGTACAATGCAGAAGTGAAGGTGATCCCGTTTTATTTATCAACGATCCTAAAGGAATGGATCGAGACCTCCGTCGGGCTTCTATCGATGCTATCAATAAGATCAATCAACATCAGCATGAGCAATATAAAGACCCTGAAACATTATCACGTATCTCACAATACGAGATGGCTTATAAAATGCAGATCGCTGCACCCCAGGTGATGAACATAAATGATGAACCACAATACATACATGATATGTATGGTACAAAACCGGGTGAAGTAAATTTTGCCAATAATGCACTGCTTGCACGTCGTTTGGTGGAAAGGGGTGTTCGATTTGTGCAGTTATTTGATTGGGGCTGGGATAGCCATGGTACCGATCCGCAAACGGCTGTAGATATAGGTATGATAAATAAATGCCGCCAGGTAGATAAAGCAATGACTGCGCTGATCCTTGATCTTAAACAAAGAGGTTTGCTGGATGAAACACTGGTGGTATGGGGCGGTGAATTTGGCAGAACACCAATGCAGGAGAACCGTGAAGGAAAAACTGCACCGTTCAAAGGAAGGGATCATCATACCGATGCATTTTGCATGTGGATGGCAGGCGGTGGTATAAAAGGCGGTACCACGTATGGTGAAACAGATGAGATCGGTTATACAGTTGTAGAAGGAAAATTGGAAGCCTTCGATATACAGGCAACAATTTTAAACCAGTTGGGGTTTGATCATGAAAAATTCACTTATGAATTCCAGGGAAGACCGTTTAGATTGACAGATGTAAAAGGAAAAGTGATCCAGGAAATATTGGCGTAGAATTTTTTGTTTACGAGCTGTAGTGCTACTATCAACATTCGTTGCATCGCACTCTTGTACGTTCTGTTCTTTGCGGCGCAATAATTTAATATGAAATCAAACAGAAGAAAATTTTTACAAACATCAACATCAGCGACGGCAGCATTGATGTTATCTTCTCTTAATAAAATTTCATCAGTAACCCAACCTTCTTTCACCATGAATAAAAATTATGAATTAAAAATAATGGCTACCAATTGGGGCTTTGATGGCAGCACTGATGCTTTTTGTGCAAAAGCCAAAAAAGAAGGTTATGATGGCATAGAGATCTGGTGGCCAGCTGATAATAAAAAGGATGAATTGTTTGCTGCATTAAAGAATCATGGATTGGAAGTTGGTTTTCTTTGCGGCGGGTGGCAAAATGATCCCAAGGAGCATCTGGATTATTATAAAAAAATGGTTGATGCAGCTGCAAAACAAAATATTCAACGACCACTTTATATTAATAATCATTCAGGCAGGGATCATTTTAGTTTTGATGATAATAAAAAATTTATTGAACATACACTTGCATTGGCAAAAGAAACCGGAATTATGATCTGTCATGAAACGCATCGTTCAAGAATTCTATATGCTGCTCCTGTTGCAAGACAATTCATGGAAAAATATCCTGATTTGAAAATTACATTTGATGTATCGCATTGGTGCAATGTGCATGAAAGTTTATTGGCAGATCAGCCGGAAACGGTAAACATGACATTAGAAAGAGTGGAGCATATTCATGCAAGGATCGGGCACCCGGAAGGGCCGCAGGTAAATGATCCAAGAGCACCTGAATGGGAGAATGCTGTGAAGGCACACCTTGCCTGGTGGGATAAGGTGGTAGAAAGAAAAAAGAAAAATGGCGAACGAATGACTTTCTTAACTGAGTTTGGCCCACCGGATTATATGCCAACAATGGCTTATACAAGACAGCCCCTGGCCAACCAATGGGAGATCAATGTGTATATGATGAATTTGCTTCGAAAACGCTATGCCTGATTATAATTATTTTTTAATGATCATTGTTTCTTTACTACTCAGCATTACTGATTTTTTTAGTCACTTACATCCCTCATTGGTGCATTTGCCAATAGGTATTTTATTACTGGCAAGCTTGTTTCAATTACTTTCCCTAAAACCGAAGTATGCTTCGCTGCATGCTGCTACCAGTATTGCTTTGTTTTGGGGAATGGTCAGTGCCATTTTTTCCTGTATCAGCGGTTACCTACTTTCACAAAGCGGCGATTATGATGAAGAATTGGTAGATACACATAAATGGTTTGCAATAGCAACGGCATCTATTTCACTCATCGCATATTTATTTAATAGGTGGGAAAATGTTTTTGCAAAGTGGATCATACTGTTAATAGTTCCATTGATCATTGTTACGGGTCATCTTGGGGGATCGCTTACTCATGGAACAGATTATCTTACTAAAGGATTTTCAGAAAAAGATAGTGTTATTGAAAAAGAAATGAAGCCAATAACAGATGTACAGGAAGCGAATGTGTATGCAGATATAATTCAGCCAATTTTTGAAAATAGATGTTACGGCTGTCATAACAAAAGCAAAAAGAAAGGGAAATTAAGATTGGATGAGCCATCCTTTATTTTAAAAGGAGGAAAAGATGGAATAGTAATTAAACCCGGTAATGCGGATGAAAGTGATATGATGAAAAGATTGTTATTGCCACGTAATGATGAAGATCACATGCCGCCTAAGGAAAAACCTCAATTAAAGGATAATGAAATTGCATTGTTGCATTGGTGGATCGCAACCGGCGCCACATTTGATAAAAAAACAAAAGAACTGGAACAGCCAGAAAAAATAAAACCTGTTTTACTTGCATTGCAAAAAGAGGTGAAAAGAGTTCTACCCGATTTGCCGCAAACACCAGTTGAACAAGCTGATGAAAAAGCAATTCAACAATTAAAAGATAGAGGTATAATTGTTTTTCCTGTAGCCCGAAACAGTAACTATCTAAAAGCAAATTTTATTACAGTAGATTCGGTGACCTATAATGATGTTACTTTGTTATTAAGTATAAAAAAGCAATTGGTATGGCTAAACTTTAGCCAGAAGAAGATCCCGGATAGTTTATTATCACCAATAGCACAACTGACAAATCTTACCCGTTTACAATTGGAAAATACTCCAATAGCAGATATTGGACTTGTCTCGTTGGAGTCATTAGTAAATCTGCAATACCTGAATCTTGTTGGGACCAAAGTGACAGCAAAGGGAGTAATTCAATTAAAAAGCCTTCCAAAGTTGCAGGCCCTCTATCTTTATAAAACTTTTATCAGTTCTTCAGACTGGCCTCTACTGAAAAATAATTTCCCCAAAGTAACTTTAGATACCGGCAATTATTATGTACCAATTCTTGAAACAGACACGACAATAGTAAAGCCGCCGGAGAAGAAGAAGAATTGACAATTAATAATTAATAATTGATACGACTGTTCCCCTTATTGTTATTTGTTTCAGTAAGTGTTTTCGCACAACCTAAGCCAAAACATAATCTTGTTTTTGATACGCTGGCTAAAAGATGGGATGAAGGAATTCCTTCAGGTAATGGCTGGCTTGGTGCATTGGTATGGCAAAAGGATAATAAATTAAGAATGTCATTAGATAGGGTTGATCTCTGGGATGATCGTCCTATGCCCGAGATCGATAAATTGAAATTTAAATGGGTAGTAGAAAAGGTAAAATTGAATCAATACGATTCAGTTCAAAAAATAGGAGATGAGCCGTACGAAAAATATCCTGCACCGACAAAAATTCCCGGCGCTGCAATTGAGTTTGACCTTAACAAGATCGGTAAAGTAAAAAAAGTCTCACTTGATATTTCAAATGGGTTAAGTGTTGTTGAGTTTGAAAATGGAATCAGGTTCAACAATTATATTCATGCGACAAGGCAGGTCGGGTATTTTGGTTTTGAAAATGTCAGTGATGATATCATTCCTGAGCTTATTATTCCAAATTACAATACAGGGAAAAGTGGAAAAGCTGGCAACAGCGCTTCGGGGCAAAGCCTGGATCGGCTTGGTTATGAAAAAGGAACCGTGAACAAAGGATTTGATTACATTCTTTATCATCAACCTACATGGAAAAATAATTACTATGAAGTGCTGGTGAAATGGTATCAGTTTCCCGGAAAAAGAATTATTGGTGAATGGACGATCACCAATAATCGGCCTGCATCGCTTCCTGCGTTAAATGTATTGATCAAAGAACCAACTGGCTGGCCTTCGCATATTGCATGGTGGAATGATTACTGGAAAAAATCATCTGTTTCAATTCCCGATTCTATGCTGGAGCGACTGTATTATCTGGATATGTACAAATTCGGTTGCGTGGCAAGAAGTAATACACCGCCAATTTCTTTGCAGGGAATATGGACCGCAGATGATGGCAAGCTGCCGCCATGGAAAGGAGATTTTCATCATGACCTGAATACTGAGTTAAGTTATTGGCCTGGCTATTCTGGTAATCATCTTGATCTGACCGAAGGATTTACAAACTGGTTGTGGAAAGTAAAAAATGAAAATAGAAAATGGACAAAACAATACTTTGAAGCAGATGGATTAAATGTACCAGGCGTTACCACGATCAGTGGTAAGCCGATGGGAGGGTGGATACAATATTCTATGAGTCCAACAACATCGGCATGGCTTGCTCAACATTTTTATTGGCAATGGAAATATAGTATGGATAAAAGATTCTTGACGGAAAAAGCTTTGCCCTATTTGCAAGAGATCTGTAGATTTCTTGAAAGTCTCGGAGAATTTAATGGTAATGCAAAAAGAAATGGAAAAAAATTGCCATTAAGTTCTAGTCCGGAATACAATGATAATAGCATTAAAGCATGGTTTGCTGACTGGACAAGTTATGATTTGGCATTGACAAGAAATGCTTTTGAAATGTTGGAGACAACTTATTTAAATGTAAAAAAAGAAAGCGAAGCAAAATATTGGTTAAGACAATGGTCAACGTTACCTGAATTTAATTCAAATGAAACCGGCTTAACAATTGCCGTTGATCAAAATCTTGACCATTCACATCGTCACCAAAACCATCTGCATGCTATTCACCCTCTTGGGTTATTGAATGTTGACGATTCATTACAAAAATTGATAATTGAAAACTCCTTGCGACAAATAGAAAAACTCGGAACAAGGGAATGGGTTGGTTATTCTTTTGCATGGATCGCTTCCATTTATGCAAGAGCACAAAACGGTGATTCAGCTGTAGCTAACTTAAAAAAGTTTGCCACGAATTTTGTTTCATCCAATAGCTTTCATTTAAATGGTGATCAGAAAAGCGGACAATATTCCGATTATACTTATCGCTCTTTTACGCTCGAGGGGAATTTTGCATTCGCTCAAGGTATTCATGAAATGCTTTTGCAAAGCCATAAAGATTTTATTGAAGTGTTTCCGGCCATTCCAAAGGATTGGAAAAATATTTCCTTTAAAACTTTAAGAACCGAAGGAGCTTTTCTCATTTCAGCAAAAAAGGAAAATGGAGTGGCAATGGAAGTAAAAATAAAATCAGAAACTGGAGGAATGCTTAGAATAAAACTTCCTTTTAAAACCTGGATACCGCTTGGCGTGAAATGGGAACAGCTTGTAGTAAAAAAAGGGATTACAGAAGTAAAAATGAGTCGCGGCCAAACAATTGTTTTCAAAAATGCATTTGAATAATTGATAAATAGTTTAATGGTTAAATTGTTTTACGGATACATGCAAATATCAATTTAACAATGCAGCAATATAACAACGCAACGACCAGGATTACTTTCCTTTGAATAAAGCTTTTCTTTTTTCTAAAAATGCAGATGTGCCTTCTTTCATATCTTCTGTGGCAAAACAATTTCCAAATTCTTTGATCTCCAAATCAAAACCATTAATTGTTTCATCAAACACTGCATTGGCCGCTTTAATACAAGCTGCAACAGCTAATGGAGCTTTCGAATTAATAACCGACAGAATTAACCTGGCTTGCTCAAGCAGTGTTTCTGGAGCTGTAACATGATTAACCAATCCTAATTCTTTTGCTTCATGTGCATCGATCATATTTCCACTCATCAAAAGCTCCAGGGCATTTCCTTTGCCGATCAACTGAACTAATCTTTGCGTGCCACCATAGCCAGGTATCAAACCCAAATTGACTTCAGGCTGACCAAACTTTGCATTCTCACTTGCAATTCGAAAATGACAGGCCATTGACAATTCGCATCCCCCACCTAGTGCAAACCCATTCACTGCTGCTATGATTGGCTTGTTGCAACTTTCAATTCTTAGAAAAATATCCTGGCCTCTTTTGGCCAAAGCCATTGCCTGCTCCTTATTGAAACCACTAAGCTCTGTGATGTCGGCGCCTGCTACAAATGCTTTCTGCCCAGCTCCTGTAATGATGACCGATCTTATATTTGGATCGCTTTCGATTTCATTTATAACATTCTCAAGATCAATGAATACTTCGTTATTCAACGCATTCAATTTATCAGGACGATTTATCGTAATAGTTAGAACATTATTTTCAATAGAAGTGAGCAATGTTTTATACATGGGGAAAATTTTCCAAAAGTAGGTATAAAAGAAAAAGCCACATCAAATGATGCGGCCTTCCTAAACCGTCCTCTATTATAATTTTAATTATTTTCTAAAAATACATTTGCAAATACCGGGCCTAAATTCATAGTACCAACGCCAGCAGGATGATCGCGGCTGCCAACACCACCACCATTAATATATCTGTCACCAATTCTTTTGTGATCATATTTTTTTTACCGTTACCCATATTTCTTCTTTTCAATTCTTGTGCAAGCTAATACAGCTAACACAGAAAAAATTTTGCTTTTAGCGAATGGTAACTGTTGTTGAGTAAGTGGCAGAAAACTTTATAGAGTTATTTTTTTCAAAAAAAAAATTTCCGCAGGGTAACCAGCAATAGCCTTTGAGTAATATTTAAAAGCAGCGATTAAAACACGCCAATACTTTTGATTCATAAAATTAATTGTTTATGAAAAGTATTGTTTTATTCGCTTCTATTTTACGAATAGTATTGATCGCATTGATCATCAGTTTTGCAGTTTATGCAAATGCACAAAATGTTGCCGTAAATACAAACGGCGCAGCAGCAGATGCAAGTGCTATGCTGGACGTGGCAAGTACAACAAAAGGTTTTCTTCCTCCAAGAATGACAACGATTCAACGAACAGGTATTTCATTACCTGCAAACGGATTGATGGTGTTTGATACCGATACAAAATCGTTATGGATATTTTCCACAACATGGAAAGACATTGGAGGCGCACAAAATTTTTCACTTCCATATAATGGCTCATCTGCAAATGGAGGCCCTGCTTTCTATATTAATAATACCGCCAATCTAATCGGAAGCTCCGCAGTTGCTGGCAGAAGTGGTAATGGAGCCGGGTTTATTCCTACAAATACAATGGGAATTTGGGGTGATAATTCAACTGGTGTAGGTGTAGCAGGTACAAGCAATAATATAGGTATAATGGGAATGTCGAGCGGCACTGACGGTGTTGCAATACTTGGAACAGCTGGTACTAATCAATCATTTTCAACTGCGGGGCGATTCATTAATAATTATTCGGCAAATAACAGGAGCGTTGTTGAAGTGGATAATTACGGTGTTGGAAAAGGCATAGAAATGACTAACACAAACTTATCTAATAACAATTCCATGCTCTATATGAGCAACTTCGGCCCGGGAAAGTTTATCGCTTTAAATGATGGCAATGGAATAGAGAAATTTAGCATTGGAAATAGTGGTAACATAAACACCGTTTCAAATATTTATAGTGGTGGAAATATCAGCGCTGATGGAAATATCAGTGCAAATGGTAAAGGGATAATACAAAATTCGTCATCAACTCAGCTTCGCTATGAAGTGGTTCATGCTGCAGTGGAGGGGCTAGGGGGTGCAGAACTTCAAATTCTTCCAGGACAGTTTTTCGACAGAACATTCAGTTTTGCCAATGCATTCACTGCGGCACCTGCTGTTAGTCTCGGTAATATTCTTCCGGGTTATTCTATAAATGCTCTTTACAAATTGCATATTATGGTTACTAATGTAACTACCACTCAGTGTACTATCAGGATAACAAATTATTCGACAGAAACATTCTTCTTTAAAGGAACATGGAACCTGATAGCCGTTGGACCAAAATAAACAGTAAACTCACTAACGATTTATTTAATAAAAAACAGACAATAACCATTTAAACATTTCAATCAAATGAAAAAACAAATCTTGATTTTTGCAGCCGCTTTTGTAACGGTTGCATTTGTTTCCTGCAGCAAGGAAACCGTCGAAAAACAAAACACAGAAATCACAGAAGAAATTCCAACAGCCACACAACGTCCGGATCCCAGCTTAAACAAGGGATTGATCGGCTTATTCGAATTTAACAGCAATCTTAAAGACAAAACCGGGAAGCTAGCAGATGCGTTTCCAACTCTTGACAACAGCGCCAAGTACACGGTTGACAGAAAAGGAATGCGTGGCAGCGCAATTAAGTTTGACGGAAAGTATGGTCTTGCTGTTTTCAATGTACCGTTGACTATTAAAATGTCATTGGCAGTATGGGTAAAGAACGACTCTATACCCTCTATAATTAAACCCATGGCATTTGGCACATCTGGTGGGCCAGGATTTTTACAAGTGAATAATGAGTACTATGGATTCAACAGCAATAACATTGATAACTATGCAGCACCGAGTCAGGCGAACAATAAATGGCGTCTTTTAGTGCTCACCATGGATGGAATAGTGATGAAGTTCTATGTTGATGGAATCATTGTGGATACAAAATCTATTACGAACTTTTCAGGGCTTTCGTCTACTTATTATTATGTAGGTTTCAATGGATCGACAAATTTCTGGAGCGGAAGTATGGACGATCTAAGACTTTATAACCGGGTGCTGAGCAGCAGCGAAGTGCAAGGTCTGTTTAATCTATAAAAGAATTTATAGGCGAACTGTAAGCTGTCTTAACAGACAGCTTTTTTATTTCCGGTAAGTCATCAAGAATTACAAGTGAGTAGCATTTCAAAAAGATTTGCTAATGACTATTTTTTTATTTTCCGTTCAATTAGTACCCAATGCCGTTAAATAGTCTATCAAACTCAGGAAGAAGGTTCTCTTATACTTTTGCACCGCAAATAAAAAGGAAAATAATAAAGTTATTAAAAACCTTAACCATTAAACTTTTTCAAACAATCATTAACTATTAAACATTTCAAACAATGAAAAAACAATTTCAGATTCTCGCAACAACACTTATTTCAATGGCCATTGTTTCATGCAGCAAACAAGCAGTAGAAAAACCTGAAGCGCCGCAGAGTGCTAATGAAGAAATTTCAACAAGCAGTTCATCATCTTCTTCAAGAACAGTGGTTGATCCTCTGACAGTAGGCCTCGAAGGTTGGTACACATTCAATCACAAACTTTCTGATCAAACAGGCAAGCTTTCTAATGCGGCGCCATCTCTCAGTCGTTTTGTATCTTACACTTACGATAGAAATGGAATTTCAAATTCGGCTTTGAAGTTAGACAGCACTTATTATTTGAACATTTTTAAAGTACCTCAACAAACGCATACTTCAATTTCTGTATGGTTACGATATGGTAATGAAGTACCATCCATTTCATTCTTTCGCCCCAAAGTTGCCGGGCCGGGTATTGGCCAGATAAACAAAAAAATTGGCGGAGCAATAAATACGCCGACTACAAATACAGCATTCTCAACGGATTTGACAAAAACATGGCATCATGTGGTGGTAACTTATGATGGTTCAATAGTTAGATTATACATCGATGGCTCTCTCAATAGTACTGTTTCCGAAGAAGGAAGTTTTGGTCCGCTTTTAAGTGACTATGTTCTGGGTATCGATGCAAAATTTGAATATCGCTGGACAGGATATGTAGATGATCTCCGTTTCTATAGTCGTACTCTTTCGGCAACTGATGTTCAGAAGTTGTACAATTTATAATCACCATCATTTATTGACTCAACCGGTCAGTGGCCATCCCTTGGGGTGGTCTTTTCCGTTCAATAGGCAAGACCTGCCGGAGAATAATATGAACTTTGTAATAATATTGCTTTTCAATACTTTACTTGTAAACTCGTATTCGTTAATCCAATAGGTGAATTTTTTGTAGTTTAAAGTATTTTGTTTTGAAATTCAGATTGAAAAAAACTATTGCCATATTTATTTTTTTTATTGCCAGGCAGGAGTTGTTATCTCAGCCTAATCCCATTTTTTATACACTGAATACTTCAAACGGCCTTTCATACATTGGCATTACTGATATCTGTGTCGACAAGAAAGGTAATCTCTGGGTCGCTACAGGCAATGGATTGAATGTTTTTAATGGAAGAACCACTGAAAAATATTATGCTTCAGAATATCCCCAGTTAGAAAACAGCAACATCCTTGGTGTGAGTTGTGACAAATACAATCGCATCTGGGTAATTACAGCTGGTGGTCATGTCACGATGCTGGATGAAAATAGGAAGCTGCACAAAATAGTTTTATTGAAAGATAAAACCCCTGTTAAAACATTTAGCTTCCTCCAAACTCCGGATGAATCTATTTATTTATATGCAGAAAGAGGATTATACCAATACTCTGGGAAGACAGAATTACAGACGCTTGATTCAATTGATAATTCGCAATTCAATTTCTTGCCACTGCAGGGTTATGAAAAATATCGCGACCTGGGTTTTAATTCAGGTTTTGCTTTTGATGAAAATTATTATTTGATGGTATTTAAAGAAGCTATTTTAAAAGTTAGTTATAAAACGAACACGGTTGAAGAGTTACTTAAAATACCTAATGCTCATGCCTTATCAAGATGGAAAAAGGATGAATTGCTTTACTATGATGTCGGAGAATGGAAGTTGAAGTTAGTCAATATTGTTACGATGAAATTTTCATATCCCCTTGCCGATTTAAAAGATCAATTTGGTAAAGAGATAACGGTCCCAATTAATGAGGCAAAAGTAATTAATGCAAACCAATGGCTTCTTACTACGCAAAATGAAGGAATTTATATTTGGGATACCAGTACAAAAAAAATCTCTAATTATAGGCACTCTGTTGCCGATCCCACATCAATAAATAATAACGCTCAATCTTATATTGCTGCAGGGCAAAAAGATTGGGTATTTATGATCTGTAATCCGGCGGGCATCAGTTATTTCAACAGCAATGCATTCATTGGCAATCAATATGTTTTCCTCGATAATAAAGGAAATGGTTATGATGGTTATATTTCTGGTATTGCTACAAAAGATAATAACACTTTTTATATTGGCACTGATCATAGCCTAATGCGCTGGAATCGCAGCACAAATACCACTGTGTTTTCAGACATTAAAGACAAGACGGGGCAGCCAATTTTCAGAAATAAAGAAGTTGTATCGATCCTGATCGATAAAAAGGACAGGATATGGGCCACTACAATTGATAACGGAGTTGTGATAGCTGACAAAAATTTTAAATTAATAAAACATATTACAAATGCTGGTAACAATGATCCTGAAATTGTAAGTATAAAGAATCCACGGCGTATCGTTCTTTCTCCTTCTGGTGAGGTGTGGGTTTGCGGTGTCTTTGGTATTTGTAAAGTCGATCCCGAGACGCTTATTATTGACACTTTGGGGAACACACCACTTCAACAATTCAAAAATCGGAATTGCGTTCGCATTCATTTCACTGACGAACACAATTTATGGTTTGCATGTTTCAATAGGGGTATATATCATTATAACCTGCTCACAAAGCAGCTTGATAGTATAAAAAAAGAAAACGGACTTAACAGCTCCGTAATATTTGATATTAACAGTGACAAGAGTGGAAATATATATGTAGGTTCTATTGCAGGTCTCGACATTATTTCACCAACAGGAAGGATCAAGACACTTACTCAAAAAGACGGACTGCTTATTGATAGAGCCGAGGGGCTTTTGCTGGATAACCATAACCGCATGTGGATTGGAAATGATATTGGTTTTGCCTGTTATGATCCTGCCCTCACAAGTTTGAAAACCTTTGATGAACGATATGGACTTAGTATTTATGGGTTCCGGGTCGGCTCTTATTTTCAAATAAGCAACGGGGAGTTTATAATGGGCACTCCCAAGGGAGTACAGTATTTTCATCCTGATTCATTGTACAGTAAAAAAGTTTCATTAAATGTTCTTATCAGCAAAATTGAAACAAAGAACGTCAACTCAAATATTATTGATGATGCCGAGTTTAAATTGCAGGCAAGGGATAACCAGGTTACATTTTATTTTAACTCCATTGATTTCACTCCACATTTAAGAACTTACTATGAATATAAACTGGTTGATCTCGATAAGGACTGGATAAAGGTTGCTGATCAAAATTCTGTTCGTTATAATTCATTGCCTGCGGGCAAGTATGTCTTCAAAGTTCGTGTAAGTAATGATAATAAAAATTGGCAGGAATCTGATAATACCGTTACAGTGATCATCGCTGCGCCATTTTACCAAACGTGGTGGTTTAAACTTGTTGGTGTCCTTATTGGATTTTTCATGATATGGTATGTAATAAAATATTATGAACGCAAACAAATGAAGAAACGGGAGGAACTTGAAACCGAGGTAGTGATCAATTATTTCGCCTCTCAAATAAACAGGCATCAGAACACAGATGAAATGCTTTGGGACATTGCTAAAAATTGTATTAGCAAATTGAATTTTGAAGATTGTGTGATCTATTTAAGGGAGGAAGAAAAAAATATATTGGTGCAGAAAGCGGCCTGGGGACCAAAGATGGAAAGGGATTTTACAATTTATAATCCGATAGAAATACCTGTTGGGAAAGGAATTGTCGGCACTGTGGCACAAACCGGTAAGCCGGAGTTGATAAATAATACAGAACTGGACGAAAGATATATTCCTGATGATGCAAAACGCTTATCAGAGTTAGCCGTGCCGCTTATAGTAGGCAATAAGGTTGTTGGAGTAATTGATAGTGAGAACTCACAAAAGAATTTCTTTAAGCAAAAACATCTTAATATCCTGAATACAGTGGCGGTTCTATGCGTTGCGCAGATTCAACGGCTCAAGGCAGAAGAAGAAAAACAAAAAGCAAAGATCGAAATACTGGAGAATAAACAGAAAATAACTGAATCGAGACTTCAAAGCCTGCGTTTGCAAATGAATCCACATTTTTTGTTCAATGCATTAAATTCAATTCAGCAGATGATTTTGGGTAATGAAGAAATGGTAGCAACAAAATATCTCTCCAAATTCTCAAAGCTGCTTCGTGCCATCTTAGTACATAGTGACAAAGAATTTGTGACATTAAAAGAAGAGCTGGAAATACTTAATCTCTATATCGATCTTGAATCGATTCGTTTCAAAGAATCATTTAAGTACACAATAGAATTCGATGAAGATATCGATACAGATGAAATAAAACTTCCTACATTATTGATACAACCCTTTGTAGAAAATGCGATCTGGCATGGTTTAATGCATAAAGAGGGAGAAAGAATGCTCCAGGTAAAATTCTCGGAATCGGGTGAGTGCATCCATTGTATAATTGAAGACAATGGAATTGGAAGAGAAAAATCCGGTGAAGCGAAATTGGCAACGGGCCAGGGAAAAAAACATACAAGCAAAGGCATACAGGTTTCCATGGAAAGATTGGAGGCGATGGGAAATGGAAATGGGTGCAGGGGTTCATTAGAGATCACCGATCTTAAGGATGAAAAAGGCAATGCAACAGGTACCCGTATAAAAATTATTTTTCCAACTCAAAATTATTGATCATGTTAAAAGTGCTATTAATTGATGATGAAGAAAGAGCCACTGATGCTCTCCGTCTTATGATAGAGAAAATGGTTCCTGAAATAAAGCAGGTTTTTGTTTGTAACGATCCGCGAAGGGCGGCAGAAATGATACATGTCTGCCAGCCCGGCCTTGTTTTTCTGGATATACAAATGCCGCATACAAATGGTTTTGAGTTATTGGAAAAGCTACCCAATAAAAATTTCAAGATCATTTTTACAACTGCTTATAATGAATATGCGATACAAGCCATTCGCTTCAGCGCTTTTGATTATTTATTAAAGCCGATAGATAGTGATGAGCTGCAGGCATCGGTTCATCGATTTCTCGAAAGCCAGGAGAATTACCAGCAGCAATTCGCTCTTTTAAAAAATATCATGCATAATATACAGGCACCCTCTGCAGATGAATTCAGGCTGGCATTGCCAACAAAAGAAGGTGTTCATTTTTTAATACCGAATGAAATCATACGTTGTGAAGCTGTAGGTAACTATACAAAATTCTTTACGGATAAGAATCGCACTTATCTTATTTCAAAAACACTTGGTGAGTATGATACACTTCTGTCTCCACATAATTTTATCCGTACGCATAAAAGTCATTTAGTAAATAAGAAATTCATCTCTTTTATCGATCATGATGGATTTGCTGTATTAAAAGACAACAGCAGGGTAGAGGTAAGTCGCAGAAGAAAGGATGAAGTGATGACTGCTCTAAAATGATTTAATTTTAAAAGCATCAATATGAATAAAAGAAAAGCCACACCAAATGATGCGGCCTTCCTAAACCGTCCTCTATTTTAATAAGTTTAAAAAAATATGAACAAATACCGGATCTGATTTATTACAATACCAATACCAGCACCGTAGGTACTATTGTCAGCAATGCCAACATCAATAGATCAGTGACCATTTCTTTATTGATCATATTTTATTATAAAAAGCACTCTTACGGGAGTGCTTTGAAGTAAGGCTAATGGAGGGAATTGAAAAGTGAGATTGATCAGGCATGTTAATTTTTTATATTGAGAGGATCTGTTATAGTATTATTTGGTAAACCATTACTACCACCCTGTACGGTTATTTTAAACGCTTCCATTCCCGGTACTTTCAACAAGTAAATGCCACTTCTCAAGCCACTCACTTGTTGCCGCTGAAGATTGTTTACACGATACTGTTTGAGTTGTTTGCCATCGATTGTATATAGTGTTGCAAAGGTTTCTTTATCAATTCCACTTACACTGAACCAGAAATTACCATTGTTCGGATTAGGTCCCACAGTAATTTTTTGAAGCGTCGCATTGTTTTGAGGTATTACTTTTCCAGAAGCAATTGTAATTATTGTGCTGTCTGTATTTGTTAGGTTATGAGGATTTCCGCCGCCGTTTCCACCTCCTTTAGTTTTGCCAGGCACCGCTTTAATATCTGAATAAGTGAATCCTCCATTGATATCAACAATTCTTAAGCGGTAGAATGAAGTATCAGTATAAGAGTTTGCATCAACATAAGAATACGAAAGGGATGCATTACTTGTGCCACCTGGCGCAAGACTATTTACAAAAGTTCTTACGGAAAAGCTTTGTTCATTATTTAATCTGCGTTGCACTTCATAACCATTCATATTAGTTTCAGTTTGTGTGCTCCAATTCAGTTGTACTTCCGTAGATTTTTTTCTTTGAGCTGCAAAGACCAAACCAGTTACACCATCTGCTAAAGCTGCATCATTTGATAATGTTTGTAATGATAAACTGCTTAACCCTGTTTTTTCAACATAATCAGCATTGATATTGCGGATTGTTTGTGACAGGTTGTTCCAGTTAGCTCCATTGTCATCGCTTTTATAAATTACAATCACATTTTCGTTCTGACCGTTCAACTCGGCATCAAAATATCTTAAACGCAGCGTTGCATTCAGGTTGCTGTTGTTTTGCGGAACGATAGAATAATAACGTTGAATACTATTAACCAGGCCGGTTCCACTTTGGGGTAAATGACCTCTTCTTATAGTTACACTTCCGAGATCCGCTGAACTGGTAATAGTAGCGCCAAGATTACCGGCATTTATTGATGCCGGTGCATTCATGTTCTGGGTTATCTCCACAAACCCGCCATTAGCGCCAATAATCTTGTTTGTTTCAGATTCACCGGCGATGTATGCTGCTGGATCAAGCAGGATATTATTATTATTCAGATCTAATTGACCTGAAATAAAATTAATGGATGATCCTACTCCGATATTTCGTCCAAGCAAAACTTTTGCATTATTGGTTTTGGCAACTTCAAGGATGCTGAAAAGAGGCATGCCAGTTCCGGAAATAGAGGAATTCTGGTTGCCGGTAAATTTGATACTGCTATTACCTGCTGTAAAGGCCCCATTATTAATAATGTCCATGTTCTGAATATTCACAGTTACATTACCACTGTTTACCCATTGAGCACCCGTTGAAATATTTAATTGTCCAAAACCCTGGGTACTCAGGAAAAGAATTTTGTATAGAAGAAAATATTTTTTCATAATCAGTTTTTAAAAGTTATGCTGATGTTTCTTTCGGAACTTCATAGTTTCAGAAAATATATTTGCAAGTTTAAGCACCTCTATTATGATAGTAAGGGTAAACTTAGTAAATGGTAGTTCCGGGCAAGGCAATGGTCTCATTGGAGCATTTTCTTTTTTAATTCCTCAAGTTCTTTTTTCATCTCTTCTATCATTTGTTGCTGCTCTTTAACCGCCTGTAGTAATACCGGAACCATCTTCGCGTAGGCAACAGCTTTGTATCCGTTCTTATCTGTATTTACAAGTTGAGGAAAAACTTTTTCAACTTCCTGTGCAATGAAACCTATTTGTTGTTCCTGGCTTTTTGTTTTTTCAATCCAGTCGTAGGTTACTCCGCGTAATTGCATAATTTTAGCCAGTGAACCATTGATAGTGGTTATATTCTTTTTAAATCTTGCATCGGATACTTCATGAAGCGTACCGTATACAGTGACATTGCCATCACCGTTAATAGATAGTCCTGGTCCATATGGAGTATAAATGTCGAAATAATTGTTCCAGCTATATATGCTGCGCTGCGTTGTTAAATCCCAACTGCTGCCAGGGTAACCAGGATCGAGAAACGATATTTTTCCAAATGGACTTGAGGTGATTTTTACTGCGCCATTTATTTCAGCGCTACCGTTAATTCTTGCCATGTGATTATCAAACTCTCCATAGATAAGGGGTGAGGACGAGGATGAATTTGATATATACAGTTTGTTACTCCCCAGTTCAAAAGATCCTGCCTGTGTTCCGATAAATACATTATTCGAACCGCTGACATTACCATAACCAGCCTGGTAGCCACTGTAATAATTGTATGAACCAGTAGTATTGTTATAACCGGCTCCGAATCCGCTGAAATAATTGTTAATGCCGCTGGCATTTTTGTAACCTGCATAATATCCTTCAAAATGATTACTGAAACCGGTACTGTTAGCATATCCTGCATTAAAGCCATTGAAATAATTTTGACTTCCGGTGGTATTTGAATAACCAGCCTTATACCCTGTGAAATGATTATAACTGCCCGATGAATTAAGGAAGCCGGCATAGTTACCTACGAAAAAATTTTGAAGGCCTGATTTATTGCTGCGGCCGGAAAAAAAACCACTAAAGTAATTCTCTGAGCCAGTGGTATTGTTATAGCCTGCCTGGTTTCCATCAAAATGGTTTTTGGTGCCTGTTGTATTAGCGAAACCAGCGGCATTACCCACAAAATGATTGTTGTTGGCCGCTATATTTGAATAACCGGTAAGATTACCAATGAATAAATTATCAGCCCCAGTCATATTTGAGTATCCTGCTTCAAAACCTATGAACTGGTTGCCATTTGCAGTTGAATTATGATACCCGGCAAGGTATCCACTAAAATGGTTTTGATTTCCAATGCTGTTAAATGCTCCTGCCTTATATCCTTCAAAATGATTTTGGTAACCGACGGTATTGTTATTACCACTGTACATGCCGCTGAAATAATTTTGATACCCACTTGTGTTGGATTGGCCTGACTGGTAGCCGCTGAAAGTATTTTCCGTTCCTGTTGTATTATATTGACCCGAAAGGAAGCCTATAAACTGGTTATAACTTCCTGAAGTATTATGATTGCCGCTATAAGTACCAACAAATATATTTTCACGACCCGTAGTATTCACAATGCCTGATGAACTACCGACAAACAAATTTCCATCGCCTGTTGTATTTGCCATCCCTGCCTGGTATCCATAAAATGAATTGTAATCACCTGTACTATTTTTTCCAGCCTGGTAACCTGCAAACACGTTATGCATGTTTTTTGAAAAACGAAATACCTGTTCGCCATTTACTTTTGCAATCAATGGTTGATTATCTGAAGTACCAATAAAATTAACGGTAGAGTCAGTAGCAGAATTTCCTGTAGTAGCCCATCCGCTAAGTGGCCCGGCAGCTGCAGAGATAAGGGGCGTCCATAAACTGCCATTGTAATAATAAAAACCAATTGTACCATCGGTTTGATAAATAAGTAAGCCAGTAGCCGGCGTTAAGATGGCAGATTTTTGCGCAGCAGTCATACGTGGAATTAATATTCCTTTATTGTTTGATTTTATATCGAGCAAAGCGCTGTTATCGGAACTACTTCCGTCTGTATTAATAGCAACACCCTGTTGTGTATAGGCAATGCTAAAGATGAAAACTGTTTTGAGCAGTAAAAAAATCTTTTTCATAATGCGTTGTTTTTAGTTAAATAAGAATAAGCAGGTAATGATTTTTAAAAAACTGACTCAAAAGTGCAAACGGAATAAAGCGTTTTAAAATTTATCATATCCGGAGGAGTGAAATTTTAAATTAAGCGTAGTAAAAAAGAATTGAACAATTAAAGTATTCACAAGCGAAATAAATATTGGAAAATACAAATAGTACTTGCTTCACTCCATAAATAATTCATGGCTTTTTCTTATAAGCTATTATTGCTTCCTCGCGACATTGGAAACTATTAGATCTTCGGTTTCACTTTAATTGTGAATAACTACACTTCAATAATAAAAACATTCATTACAACTATTGAAATTTTGTAGCGCTTATTTGTATGATCATTTTTGTGCTTCAAACTGAATTCATAGACATAAAATCAAATTATATGACTAACAAACAAATCGAATTGGTAAAATCATCCTGGGTGCTGGTCGCTGCCATCGACCCGGTACTTGTCGGCACTATGTTTTATAATCGTTTAGCTGAGCTTTCGCCTGATACAAGACCACTTTTCGAAATATCAATAGCAGAGCAGTCGAAAAAAATTATGGCTATGCTCGGATATATTATCAATAAGCTGGACAAGCTAGACGATATTATTGATGAGGTTGAGAAACTGGCCCAGCGACATGTACACTATGGGGTAAAGGAAGAACATTACACAGCCGGAGGAGTGGCGCTTCTCTGGACGCTTGAAAAAGGGTTGGGAAAAATTTGGAATGAGGAATTGAAAGAAGCCTGGACATTATGTTATGACATTCTATCGTCGGCGATGGTTAATGCTGCAGGGTATTCAAAACAAAATGCGGCATAATTAACTTTGATCTTAGAAAAATAAATATGACCAAAGAACAAATTTTGATGGTAAAAAAGACCTGGAGTATTTTCCGGGAAATAGATCCAGCATTAATAGGAGATGTTTTCTACAGTAAATTATTTTTTGATATGCCTCAGTTAGAGAATTTATTTCATACACCAAAAGAAGATCAATCTAAAAAACTGGTGGATATGCTTAGTGTTATTATCGGTCGTCTTGATAATCTGGAAGAGCTGACAGAAGAAATAGAACAATTAGCCATCAGGCATGTTCAATACGGGGTAAAAGAACAGCATTACAAAGCAGTCGGTGCTGCTCTGCTTTGGACATTACAACAAGGACTGGGAAGGGATTGGAATGAAAAAGTAAGACAAGCGTGGACAGTCTGCTTTCAGATATTATCTGATACTATGATAAATGCATCAGGTTATAAAAACAGGCACATAGCATAAATATGCTTCACAGATATGACCTGAATTCTCATAAACTCGGGGAAAATAATTATTAATTCATTTTTATGATATAAATTATTCTGATGGTAGGACGGTTTAATAGGGTTTCATAAAAGCTTGTCGCAATGGCAGGCTTTTAAGCTATCAGAATCATTTTCCTTTTGCCTCAGACGCTTTATTTGGATTTTGCCACATCTTATTTGAAATTGAGCACACGCCATTACGTGAAATTTTTGCTTGTCTTGTTTCTTTGTAAATTTCAGGTAATAATGTCCCGTTATTGTTTATTAAATATTACCCATTGGAAAATAATAGTGCTGCTGTTTTTTGTTCAGGCAAATTCTTTTTTCCCTGCAAAGTCACAGACAACTTCTTTTAATTTCCGTCGGCTTACCAATTCTGAAGGTCTGAGTGATGGCGTTGTACATGCTTTTGCGCAGGATAAATATGGGTTTATGTGGATCGGGACGCATTACGGCCTTAATCGCTTTGACGGTATTAACATCAAAAACTATTTTTCAAGTCCCGGTGACCCGGGCTCCCTTGCAAATAATTATGTACAATCTCTTTATTGCGATTCTAAAGCTAATCTGTGGGTTGGTACGTTCCGTGGCCTGTGTCGTTATAACTATAATACAAACAAGTTTGTCAACTACACTGGCCCCAAAGCAATTATCATAAATGGCATAAAGGAAGACAATAAAGGAAGGATATGGTTAGCTGCTACTGACGGCTTATGGATAGTTGATGAACAAAGATTATCTGTTCAAAAACCTGCCTTGAATAATGACAAGGGGCTTCAAAAAAAATTTCAATGTACTATCGGACAAATTATCTCATCACAGGATGGTGATTGGTATTTAGCCACCAACCAGGGTATAAAGATCTTTAATCCTCTCACCAACGTCTATAGCGAAATAAGATATGATACTTTAAACAAATTTTCTATCAGTAGTGATATAATATATTCTATCGCACTTGATTCATCGGGGCACTTATGGGCCGCCTGTATTACTCCAAAACCAATTTTGAATAAAATTGATTTACAAAATCATACAGTTAAATTATATGATTATTTTATCAGCACCAGGAAGAAATGGACCAATAATGTTATTAGAAATATCATGACAGATAAAAAAGGACGTCTTTGGATAACATCATCCTATTCAGGATTATCATTGTACGATGAAAATAAAGATGACTTCAAAGATTATAGAAATGATCCCTTTATTCCCAATAGTTTATTATCCAATCAAAATATAAGTATTTACCAGGGCAGGGATGGAATAATCTGGCTTGGTACACCAGGCTATGGGCTAAGTTATTTTAATCCTGAAAAAAACCCCTTTTATACAGTTCAACCTTTCCTTGAAATTAACTCATCCGGGACAGACACCTGGTGCAGGGCTGCCTGCGAGGACAGTCAAGGTAACAGATGGCTGGCAACTGGCAAAGGAGTGGCAAAGTATGACAACAACTGGCAATTGCTCACAACCTTTGCCAATGCCAACGACAATGAAAAAAATCCTGTGATTCATTATAATTCTGTTCGATCAATACTATGCGATGATAGGGGAGATATATGGATCGGCACAGCAAAAGGGTTGAACCGCTATCACCCCTCTACCGGGACCATGGATTTCTTTAATGAAAAACAAGGCATCCCACTTTCGTTTTTCTGGATGATGGTGAAAGACAAAAACGGAGGAGCATGGATGGGATCAGCCAATGGTCTATTTCGTTATATAAGAAAGGAAAATCGTTTTGATGATCTGCGCAAAGATTCTGTTTTATCAAAATATGCTTATCAAAACATCCAGGCATTATATGCTGACAGCAGGAATCGTTTATGGATCGGGGTATTAAATATAGGCTTAGTCATTTATAATGTGGATCAGAAAAAGCAAAAGCTTTTAACGGTGAAGGACTCTCTTATTTCTGATACAAGGTTTTCTTCATTGGCAGAAGACAAAGACGGAATTATCTGGATCGGCTCAGAAAATGGCCTGACCGCTTATGATCCTGTAAAAAACAGCTCCCGCTTTTTTACAAGGGAAAATGGATTGCCATCAAGCCGAACCAATAATATTATGGTAGATTCTTTGAACAGGATTTGGATCGGCACTTCGAACGGTTTGTGTATGTTGAACAGGACCAGGGATAATTTCAAACGCTTTGATGTAAATGACGGCTTGTTGACTAATCAGTTCAACGAACAATCTGCTTACCGCACAAGGGACGGGTTATTTATTTACCCGACATACAAAGGCTTCCTGGTTTTTCGTCCAGAGGATTACCGGGAAAATATATCAAACGTTCCGGTCTATATAACATCTTTCAAAGTTTCTGATAAAGAAAAAACCGCTAACACAGAAGATATTCAGCAGATTCATCTCCGGCATGATGAAAATTTTTTCAATATTGAACTGGCAGGATTGAATTACATGAATCCTTATCAATGTATGTATGCTTACCAGCTAGAGCCGTTTGATAAAAACTGGATTTTTACTCGCAAAAGAGAGATCAATTACACCAACGTACCGGCTGGTAATTATATATTCCGGTATAAAGTAATTACCGACAACCCTGACTGGAACGTACCGGAGAAAACGATTGGGATTTCAATCAGAGAAATTTTTTATAAGACATGGTGGTTTAAATCTTTTCTGTTCCTGATTATAGTCGCAGGACTTATTGCATTTATCCGTTATCGTATCGGGCATAGAGAAAGAATCCTTGTACTGCAGAATAAAGCGCAGATGCTGGAAAAAGAAAAAACATTGGTGATGTATGAGAATCTGAAGCAGCATCTCAATCCGCATTTTCTGTTCAATTCCCTTACTTCCCTGGGCAGTTTAATCCGCATTGATCAACAGGAGGCAGGCAATTTTCTGGATAGGATGAGCAAAATATACCGGTATATACTCAAGAACAGGGACAATGAAACAGTTCCACTTGCCGAAGAGTTGAAATTTGTTGATCTCTATATCCAGTTACAAAAAACAAGATTTGAAAAAGGCCTGCAGGTAAATGTGAATATTGATGAAGAGTATCATCACCTGAAAATAGCTCCAGTTACGTTACAAAACTTAGTGGAGAACGCCATCAAACATAATATTGCCGATCCTGATTCTCCATTGATCATTGATCTTTTCATTGAGATTGATTACCTGGTTGTACGTAATAATCTTCAAAAGAAAAATTTTGTAGAGACCAGTAATAAACAAGGCCTTACTAATATGAAATCATTATACCGTTACCTGAGTGGTAAACCAATGATCATTGAAGAAGATGAAAATTATTTTACCGTTAAAATTCCTTTGATATGAAAGC
>Ga0105249_10000443_pt1 | contig 38901 bp, 42 predicted proteins | sample KBSS44metaG_FD_81522 | JGI IMG/M metagenome (GOLD analysis project Ga0105249, IMG submission 81522) | Switchgrass rhizosphere microbial communities from Kellogg Biological Station, Michigan, USA - KBS S4-4 metaG | ecosystem: Host-associated > Plants > Roots > Rhizosphere > Soil | place...
CAGCGGCACGGTCAGGCCGTGATCCACGTCCATCTCGTTGATGATCGTCATGTCGAAGTCTTCGAGGATAAGGCTCTGCGCGATGTGCCAGGCAAGGTCGGCATGGCCTTCCACGTCGGGCACAGGGCGCGGGCCCCAACCTTCGTCAGCGCTCTTGTAGTGCTCGCCGCAGCCGATGGCGAATGTCGGGATGATGTTGGCATCGAAGGCCGATGCGTGATCATTGTAAACTAGGATAACAACGTCAGGATTTTCGACCTTCTCCCATTCTTTGGTCCACTCAAAGCCTTGGAAAATAGGGCCGAAGTAGTCGTCACGGGTCTTACCCTGGTCAACCGCGACGCCAAGCAGGGGGACGTGGCTTGAGCCGACGCCTGCGCTGATGTGGGCCATCAATAGCCTCCCTTGATTGAACGCTGTCCTTCGGGAGAGCGCCCACCTGCGGCCATCATGGCCTGATACTCCGGGAACGACATGTCGGTCATCGTGGAGACGCCTTGAGCAACGCTCAATCCATCAGTGGAGATGAGTTTCGCCAAGAAGTATATGTTGCCGCCTAATTCGAGCATTCGGTTGTAGTCGCGCGCCAGTAATGCCTCCCGTTGCTCCTGAGACATCGGCCATTCCATGAGGTAAGCTCTCTCGTCGGCCTTGAAGCGCTCGCGATTTTTCGGCTTCATCAAGCTCATCGCACATTGATTGAGGTGATACCCAGCACGCGCCCGGGCCGCGGTATACACGCGAGTCCCCGGAATATCGTCAAACTGCGCAAGATACTCGCGAATGTTCTTGCCCGCTGGCGTGTTCATGCGGTCCGCTCCGATCTCAGTGTAGGACTCCGTGCCTCGGCATTGCCGCACGTCTTGGGGGGTGGACCTGGGGCAACGTCTCTCGCGAGCAGCGCCCCAGGCATTTGAGGTAATACTACTTCTTGGTTCGCCAGCCTTCCGCATAGTTATCCCGAGCGACCTCCGAATAAGGCACCGGAGCGACAACCGCCTTGATCTCGGTTTGTACGTGCGGCTCCACGGTGGGCTTGGACGTGCCGCCATTCGGTTCACCCCAGAGCAGTGAGACTTCCGTGCCAGGTTCCGCAAAGCCCTGATCCATCATCGCAAGCGTCAAGAACTTCCCCTCGTTCGCGGTATAGCCGATCCAGGTCGACAGGCCGACCATCTGGCCGTCGCTCAGCACCTGATCGAACGGGTGCATGGCGTAGACCGAGCTGGGGTACTCCATGAATTTCGCGCGATCGCCCTTGGACAGAGCGGAGCTTTGCACACGCATCACGTCTTCGTTGTCGAGCGCCAGCGTCACCTTGGTGCGGCGTGGCCCCGCTGCCAACTTCTCCAGTGCCGCACGGCCGATGAAATCATGGTCGAACTTGATGAACGGCCCGTACCCCAGATCCCAGGGAGTCGTGTAATAGCCCTCGATCGAGTCCGGCACATAGCTGCCGCCGACGGAGCACTTGGCCTCATATGAATTGATAGACAGCCATTCGCGATAGGATTTCAACTCCTCACCGGTGTAGATCGCCGGGAACGGCGAAGGGATCCAGCCGGATTCGAGCGTATTCGAGGAATAGGTACGACCACCCACCAGCGCCATACCGTATTCCTTGCCGGCCTCGACAAGGGCGGCGTGAACGGCACCGTAGTCCTCCCAGGGCCCGTACAATTCCCATCCCGGTTGACCAGCCATACCATGGCGCAGGGCATGCACGGTCTTGCCGGCGATCGTAAGATGAGTGATGTTGAAGAACTTCAGGTCCGGCGGCGTCGTGCCCGTCGCGACCTCGATGATCTTCATGGCGTTCGGTCCCTGGACCTGGAACCGGTAGTTCTTGCGCTTTCCGTCGGTGCGCATTGCCCAGCGCTCGTCGCGCTCGACCTTGACGTTCCACTTACCCGAGGCAGCGTGGAATTCAACCCATTCGATGGCCGGTGCGCGGCCGACCAGGTTGAACCGGTTCTCCTCCAAGTAGAACAGGATCACGTCCCCGATGACGTGGCCATATGGGGTGACCGGGACGAATTGCTTGGCCTTGTCGGGCACGAAACCTTTGAAGCTGTTGATTGCAAGATGTTCCAGCATGGCAAAGGCGTCGGGCCCGCGGACCTCCAGATCCACCATGTGGTAGGACTGGTTGAACAATACCGCCGTATGTGCCCAAGCCCACTGTTCAGCGCGCCAGTTCGAATACTCGGCTGGGACACCAGGATATACGTTGGGGCCGACTTGCTGGTTGCGGATAAAGTCTACCAAATTCGACTGCTGTCCGAGAAATTCATCGAGAGTTTGGGTCACGTCAGGCTCCTCTGGGTTAGGCAATTGAACGAATTGATTCATCGTGGGATGGTGGCTCCCACGCCAGCCACTCGTGCACGATCTTCACAAAACCCTCCGGGCACTCGGCCGGCGCCATATGGCCCGCCGAAGGAATGATCCGCAGTTCGGCATTTTGTATTTCAGCGGCAATGGCCACATGTTGCGCGACGGGGCTCCATTCATCGCATTCTCCGACCACGACGAATGTCGGGCAGGTAATCGTCCGCAGAACTCCGTTTACCGGAGGCCGCGTGAGCAACGCTTCGATCTGCCTTTCAAAGGTGTCTTGTCCAGCTTCCCGGACCATTGCGCGGAGTTGATGCATGAGAGCCTCATCGCTGCGGTTCTGAGGGGCCACCATTGGCGGCAGCCAGGAATCGACCAGCTTCTCGATCCCGAAGGCGCGGCCCGCATCACGAAGGGCGTATCTTGTCTCCTGCTCACCGGTCCGCACGTCATGAGTGCCGGTATCGACCAGCGCCAGACGGGATATTCGCTCTGGTGATCGGCGCCATATTTCGAGTGCGACCCGGGCGCCCATCGAATGACCCAGCAGTGCGAAGCGCTCGGGCAGGTCCCTCAACGCGAGTTCCGCCATGGCTTCGATGGTAGCGGCGTCGCGATAGAATCGTTCCGGAAAAACGACGTTCGTTATGGTCTCAGCCAAGCCAGGAAACATCCGGGAATCGCACATCAGCCCAGGCAGCACGACAAGCGGCTCCCCCTGCCGTTCCGGAAACCATTTCGTATTCATGAAATTTCATCTATACGAATTTTGCGGGAGCGTATAGATGGAAATTCGCATGCGCCACCAGCTGGCCACCAAACCCGAGCAGCCTTTGGGAGTGTTGAAATGGCAAAGCCGATCATCCACCCGAACTGGAGCATCACGCCAGATCGGATCACCGACGGGTTCTCACTCGAAATCACGGCAAAAGATGTCGATTCGCTGAGACTTGCCGCCTCATCGCTTCCGCATCACACGCCGGTCGCGGTCACCTTTCTGCCGGGGGAAGAGCCGGCTGCCCGGATCGCTGCAGCAAAGGCCGTGAGGGAGCTTGGCTTCGAGCCGATGCCCCATTTCTCGGCACGGCGAATCGCCTCCCTCGATGAATTCGAGACCTACCTGAACGCAGTGGTCGGCGATGCTGGCGTCCGCCGGTGCTTTGTCATTGCTGGCGATCCATCTCAGGCCGAAGGTCCTTTTGAGGAAAGCTCGGCATTGATTGCGACGGGGGCGTTCGAGCGCGCAGGAATCACGGCCATCGGCGTTGGGGGCCACCCTGAGGGACATCCGAACATGTCCGTCGAGCAATGCTTCTCAGTGCTCGAAACAAAATGCGCGGACATCGAAAGCCGGGGCATGGCGCCGCTCATCGTCACGCAATTCGGCTTCGATTCCCGTCCAATCCTTAAGTGGCTCAAGCAGTTGCGTGCTCGCGGGATCGATGCACCTGTCCGGATCGGCGTTCCCGGGCCAGCCGGAATCAAGACCTTGATGCGCTTTGCAGCGCGATGTGGTGTCGGTGCTTCGGCATCCGTGCTGGCCAGGTACGGCATTTCAATCACCAAATTGATCGGGACGGCCGGGCCGGACAAACTTGTCGATGCCTTGGCTCAGGGGCTTGGCGCCGAACATGGGCCGGTACGCTTGCACTTCTACCCCTTTGGCGGCCTTGAAAAGACTGTCGAGTGGATCCGCGAGTATGACGCCCGCCACTAAAAAATCGAAATCGGGAGATCAATGATGCCTGAGCAATGCGTTCTGACCCTCCAATGTGAGGACCGACCCGGCCTGGTCGCCGATGTCGCAACCTGCCTCAAGGACGCGGGCGGCAATATCGTCGATGCCCAGCAGTTCAACGACCGACTGACCAACCTCTTTTTCATGCGCGTTGAGTTCGAACTTGCCGCACAGCATGAGCTCGCACAATTCAGCGCGGCCTTCGAGCGGGTTGCCTCCCGCAATGCAATGCAGTGGAAGGTACGCCGCAAGAGCGATGCCCAGAAAGTTCTGCTCCTGGTCAGCAAGTTCGATCACTGTCTGGGCGATCTACTCTATCGACGCCGTATCGGTGAAATCGATATGGACGTTGTCGGCGTCGTATCAAACCATCCGTTGAACGTCCTTCACACGACGATGATCGGCGACATTCCGTTCCACTACCTGCCGGTGACGAAGGACACGAAGCCTGAGCAGGAAGCCCAGATCAAGGGAATTGTCGACGAGACCGGGGCAGATCTGATCGTTCTTGCGCGGTACATGCAAATCCTGTCGGATGATCTGGCCGCCTTCCTCTCGGGTCGGTGCATCAACATCCACCACTCCTTCCTGCCCGGCTTCAAGGGCGCGAAACCCTACCATCAGGCGCACGAGCGTGGCGTCAAGATGATTGGCGCCACAGCGCACTATGTCACGGCGGATCTCGATGAGGGCCCGATCATCCACCAGGATGTGGAGGCGATCAGCCACTCCGACACGCCAGAAGATCTGGTGCGCAAGGGTCGCGACATCGAACGGCGTGTCCTGGCCACGGCTGTTCACCATCATCTCCAAGGGCGCGTGTTCGTGAACGGCTCGCGCACCGTGGTGTTCAAGGCGTAGCGGATATGGCACAGATTGTGGACGGCAAGGCCTTGGCTGATCAGATTGCCGGCAAGGTTACAGCTGATGTCAAGGAGCTTACCGCCCAGACCGGACGCCCGCCTGGGCTAGCGGTCGTGTTGGTCGGGAATGACCCGGCCAGCGAAGTCTATGTTTCGCGCAAGATCAGGCAGTGCCGCAAGGTGGGGATCGAGTCATTCGAATTCCGCCTTCCCGCAGAGTCCTCGCAAGAGGAGCTTTGCACATTGATCGATCAGTTAAACCGCGACCCCCGCGTCGATGGAATCCTGACACAGCTGCCCTTACCCAAAGGCATCGATGCGACATCCGTGTTGGACCGCATCTCGCCGACGAAAGACGTCGATGGGTTCCATCCCGTGAACGTTGGTCGGCTGTCGACAGGGACGGGGGGTCTGATCCCGTGCACACCGCTCGGCATAATGACGCTGCTCGACAGCCTCATAAGCGATTACCGCGGTTTGAATGTGGTCGTGATCGGCAAGTCGAATATCGTCGGGAAGCCGGTTTCCATGTTGCTGCTTGAGCGCGAAGCAACCGTCACCGTGACCCACATCGAAACCATTGACCTGCCCGACATAGCCAGAAAAGCGGACGTGATAATTGCTGCAGCCGGTGCCCCCCACCTCGTCAGAGGATATTGGGTGAAACCCGGAGCAATTGTCGTGGATGTTGGTATCACGCGGGTGACTGACCCCGACGGGACCACGCGTCTGGTAGGCGATTGTGCAACACATGAACTTGAACACGCGCATGCCGTCACACCCGTGCCAGGCGGCGTGGGCCCAATGACCATCGCCTGTCTGCTTGCCAACACCGTCCAGGCAGCGAGGATGCACCATCATGAGCACTAACAAGCCGTTTCGAATAAAAAACGTCGTTAGAGTTCGCGAACTGCCGCTCCTCGCGGATATCGGCATCAATCCTGACGAGGTTGGTCGTCGACAACCGCTCGTCATTTCGGTTGAACTCGAACTGAATGCAAACGAGATCAAGGGAATTGACCAAACAGTCGACTATCGTCGGGTGGCCAAGGTGGCCGAAAATTTGGCGCTTACTCACATACCGCTTATCGAGACGTTCGGCCAGCAGCTGGCGGAGCATTGCCTGGATATGAAAGGCGTAACCTGCGCCCGTGTTCAAATCGACAAGCCATTTGCCTTGACGCGTGGACAGGCGGGAGTCGAAGTAGTCTTGTCGAAAGCTTGAGGCGGTCCCTGAGCAAACGGAATTAGAAAAATATGCCTTATATCCATACCACCCATGTAGGTTCCATGCCGCGGGGCGAGGATCTGACCCCGCTGCTGCGTGCGCGTGACGCGGGCGACGCTTACGACGCGGCGGAATTTGACGCCAAAGTGTCCGCGGCAGTCGACCGCGCGGTCATGAAACAGGTGGAAAGCGGAGTCGATATTGTCTCGGACGGAGAGATCGGAAAAATCGGCTATTCGACCTACATGATCGAGCGATTGTCCGGCTTCGGTGGACATGTCGACCGCAAGCCTGCGGCAGACCTTGCTGAACATCCGAACCTATCAAAGAAGCTCTCGGCTATCATGGGCAGTCAGGACTTCGTGCGCGCGAGCTGCGTCGACAAGGTCCGCCTGGTCACGCTCGAGCCGTTGTGGGAGGACATACGCCGGTTCAAGGCGGCGCTGGCGAACCATGCCGGGCCGACCACCCAAGCTTTCATGAACGCCGCCTCCCCCGGGCTCATCACCGCGTTCCAGGTGAATAAGCATTATCCCAGTCACGAGGCCTACCTCGCTGACCTCGCCGACGCGATGCGCGAGGAGTATGAGACCATCGTGCGCGAGGGCTTCTTGCTCCAGCTCGATTGTCCCGACCTGGCCATGAGTCGCCACACCGGCTATCAGGATTTGTCCGAGACGGAGTTCCTCAAGGTCGCGGCAGCCAATGTCGAGGCGCTTAACGCAGCCACCGCCAACATTCCGCCCGAGCGAATGCGGATGCACGTGTGCTGGGGCAACTACGAAGGCCCGCACGACCACGATATCCCCCTCGAGAAGGTGATCGACATCGTCATTGCCGCACGTCCCGCGACGGTGCTGTTCGAGGCGGCGAATCCGCGCCACGAGCATGAATGGAAAGTGTGGAAGGAAGCGAAGCTACCCGACTGGAAGGTGCTGGCGCCGGGCTTGATCGACACCTGCTCGAACTATGTCGAACATCCGGAACTGATTGCCCAGCGCATCGAGCGCTTCGCAGGATTCGTCGGACCCGATCGGGTCATCGCCAGCACGGATTGCGGCTTCGGTACGTTCGCTGGCTACGGAAAGATCGATCCGGAGGTAACTTGGAAGAAGCTTCGCAGCCTGCGCGCGGGTGCCGACATCGCGGGCGCCTCGCTGTGACACCGGACGAACGCCGCGCCATCGAGTGGGACTGCGCCCGGCTGGTCGCCCTGTACGCCAACCTCAACGATGCCGCACGGTGGGAGGAGGTGGCCGCGCTCTACACGGAGGACGGCATCATGAGCCGCCCCACCGCCCCTGACACCCCGATCGTAGGCCGCGCCGCGATCCTCGCGGCATTCCATCGCCGCCCGCCGCGCAAGACGCGGCACCTCTGTTCGAATGTGGTCATCGAAATATTGTCCTCGACCGATGCCCGCGGGGAGAGCGCGATGGTGCTGTTTACCGCCGATGGTCCGCCGCTAGCCGGCTCATTCCATGACCGTTTCGTCCTCACCGCCGACGGCTGGCGCTTCGCCGAGCGGCGCGGCTCGCTGGCGTTCTGATCGCGATGACGACCTCCGCGTCCACCACCGTCAAGTCGGCGATGCGCACGCTCGACATCATTGAATTTGTCGTATCGTCACGCGAAAGCGTTGTTGCCCAGGACATAGCAGATGCGTTGGCAATTCCCGCTAGCAGCCTTTCCTACCTGCTTTCGACACTCGTGGAACGCGATTATCTATCGCGCGAAGGCCGGCAATATGTCCCTGGCCCCGGTTTGGCGCGCCTCGCGAGCCCCACCCGGGCACCCTCGTTTTTTGCTATGGCCAAAATCCTGATACGCTCGCTGCGATTTGAACTTAATGAAACATGTTCTCTTATGGTGCTCGACGGTTGGGAGGTAGTAGCCAAGATTACTGAACCAAGTGAACAAGCGCTTCGCTATGCAATCGACGTTGGCCAGCGCAACCCGTTGCATAGCATGGCATCGGGCAAAGCTATCCTCGCGGCCTTGCCAGAAGCTGCACTGACGCAGTATTTCGCCGAAACAACAAGATCGCAATTCACGACCTCTACTTTGACGGAGGAAAGTGAGATTCGAGCAGATATTGCGCGCATCCGCGAAAGAGGATACGCCATCGCAAGAGATGAATACCAGCTTGGATTGGTAGGTCTTGCTTGCTCGATTGGGAGACCTGAACTCAGCGCCGTAGCGGTGGCCGTGCCAACCGCCCGCTTTGATGCCGAACTCGAATGCCGCGCCTCTAGAAAGCTCATGCATTTGGCAGAGCAGCTTGGAACGTGATGCCATTGTCTCGACGCCGTCAGAATTCCAGCGCAATTGCCGAAATGGCCGGACCTAGCCTGCAGCCGGAAGGCATCGGCGATGGCCTGGAGGCCGAATCTTCGGTCTATCACGGGGCGGATGCCGCTCGTTTCCAGCCATTGGACAAGGTCGGTCTGATGGTCACGATGCCCGACGACCAAGCCCTGGAGCCTGATCAGTCGCGCGATCAACGCGGCCGTCGGCACCATTCCTGCAAAGCCGTCGAGCACGCCGATCAGGACCAGCCGTCCTGCTCCTCAAGGCGGGCGGCAAGTTCGCCGATCACGCGGTAACAATCCCGCACCTTAGCCACTGAACTGTTCGGCTCGCGACCTTCGCGGATGGCCGCGACGAATTCGCGGTCCTGAAGCTCAATGCCGTTCATCGGGACGTCGACTTTGCTCACGTCGATCGGCTCTTCCTTGCCGTTCACCAGGTCGTCGTAGCGCGCGATATAGGTCGCGCTGTCGCCGATGTAGCGGAAGAAAGTGCCCAGCGGCCCGTCGTTGTTGAACGAGAGCGACAGCGTGCAGATCGCGCCAGTTTCCGCCTTGAGCTGGATCGACATGTCCATCGCGATGCCAAGCTCGGGATGCTTCGGACCCTGAATCGCATTGGCCCTGACGATCCGCCCCGACTGATAGGCGAAAAGGTCGATCGTGTGCGCCGCGTGGTGCCACAGCAAGTGGTCGGTCCACGACCGCGGCTCGCCCTTGGCGTTCATGTTCTTGCGGCGGAAGAAGTAGGTCTGAACGTCCATCTGCTGCAGGTTGAACTCGCCCCCAATGATCCGGTTGTGCACGTATTGGTGCGAGGGATTGAAGCGGCGCGTGTGGCCGACCATGCAAGTGAGGCCGGTTTCCTGCTGCTTGGCGACGACGGCCTCGGCATCGGCCCAGGAATCCGACAGTGGGATTTCGACCTGGACGTGCTTGCCCGCCTCCATGCAAGCGATCGCCTGGGCGGCATGCATCTGCGTGGGCGTACACAGAATCACGGCATCGACATCATCTCGCGCCAGGGCATCTTCCAGCTCGGTCGAGGAATGGCGCGCGCCGTACTTCTCGGCGACGGCCGCCGCCTGCTCGCCGGTGCGGCTGATGATCGAGATGATCTCCACGCCGTCAATGTTCTTGAGGCCGTCGAGGTGCTTCTCGCCGAAGGCGCCGGCTCCGGCGAGAGCGATGCGCAAGGGTTGGGTCATTGGGCTGGCTCCAGAACGATGTGGCCAATGGCCGTATTGCTGCAGGGAATGTGATAGTGCCGGTGAAGGCAGCGGGTGGCCTGGCCAAGCGCGCCGCGCATGATCAGCCACATCACCATCTCGATACCTTCCGAGCCGGTCTCGCGCAGGTATTCGATGTGGGGGATCCGGCGCGCTTCCTGGCTGTCGCCCTCCAGCAGGTCCATGAACCTGTTGTCCCACTCGCGGTTGAGCAGGCCGGCGCGCGGTCCCTGGAGTTGGTGGCTCATCCCGCCGGTACCCCAAATTTGCACGTTGAGGTCTTCCGGGAAGCTCGCCACACCGCGGGCGATCGCCTCGCCGAGCAGCCAGCAGCGGTTGCCCGAGGGCACTGGGTAGGTCACCACGTTGACCGCCAGCGGGACCACCCGGCAGGGCCATTCGGTCGGCTGACCAAACATCATCGAGAGCGGCACGGTCAGGCCGTGGTCAACGTCGAGCTCGTTGATGATGGTCATGTCGAAATCGTCGAGGATTAGGCTCTGGGCAAGGTGCCAGGCGAGGTCGGGATGGCCGATCACGTCGGGCACCGGGCGTGGTCCCCAGCCCTCGTCCGCCGGCTTGAACCGCTCACCCGTACCTATCGCGAAGGTCGGGATGATATTGGCGTCGAACGCCGAGGCATGGTCGTTGTAGACGAGGATCACCACGTCCGGCTTTTCCCGCTTCTCCCACTCGCGCGTCCATTCGTACCCCTCGAAGATCGGGCCGAAATAATCATCGCCGGTCTTGCCCTGGTCCACAGCCACACCGAGTAGCGGCACGTGGCTCGAACCCACCCCTGCGGTTATGCGGGCCATATTACGACTTCCTCTCGGCCGCGCCGCGGTTGGCCCTGATCGAGCGATTGCCCTCGGGACTGCGCCCACCATCCAGCATCATCTGCCGGTATTCGGGGAAGGTCATGTCGGTCATGGTGGAGCAGGCTTCTGCAAAGGAGATTCCGTCGGTCGAGAAGATCTTCGACAGGAAGTAGATGTTGCCGCCAAGATCGAGCAGGCGGTTGTAGTCGCGAGCCAGAACCGCCTGTTTCTGCTCCTCGCTGAGCGGCCACCCGTCGAGATAGGCGCGCTCATCAGCCTTCCACGACGCCCGGTTTGCCGGCTTCATCAGGCTCATCGCGAACTGGTTGAGATGATATCCCTGACGTGCCCGTGCGGCGGTGTAGACCCGCGTTCCAGGAATGTCCTCAAACTCGGCGAGGTAGGCGTGGATGTCGGAATACAGTGCAGTCATGCGCCCTTGCTCCAGGTAAAGGCCAGCGGCGCCTTGCGGAAGGCGGAGCTATTAAGGTGCGCAATGTACCGGGGGTTGGTCAGCCACGTGCTCACAGCCCGCGCGCCTCCAGCTGGGCGTCGAGTCGCGGAAACACCCGCCGCGCATTGCCCTCGAAGATAGCGTGGCGCTCCTCCGCAGAGATGTCCAGTGCGTCGACATAGCGCTTGGTATCGTCGAAATAGAACCCGGTGGTCGGGTCGATCCCCCGCACCGCGCCGACCATCTCGCTGCCGAACAGGATGTTCTTGTTGTCGATCACGTCGGCCAGGAGGTCGATCCCCGGCTGGTGGTAGACGCAGGTGTCGAAGAACACGTTGTTCATCAGGTGGGCGCCCAGGTCGGGCTTCTTCAGCATATCGGCCAGCCCGCGATAGCGTCCCCAGTGGTAGGGCACGGCCCCGCCGCCATGGGGGATGATGAAGCGCAGGGTAGGAAAGCGGCTGAACAGATCACCTTCCAGCAGCTGCATGAAGGCCACGGTGTCAGCCGCGATGTAGTAGCCGCCCGTCGCATGCATCGCCGGGTTGCACGAGCCGGAAACGTGGATCATCGCCGGCACGTCTAACTCGCACATGGCCTCGTAGAACGGGAACCAGTAGGCATCGGTCAGCGGCGGATGGGTGAACCGGCCGCCGCCCGGATCGGGGTTCAGGTTGCAGCCGACGAAGCCCAGATCGGTCACGCAGCGGCGTAGTTCCGCGACCGAGCTGGCCATGTCGGCCTCGGGCGATTGCGGCAGCATGCAGACGCCGGCAAAGGTCTCCGGAAACAGGCCGACCACGCGCCCAATCAGGTCGTTGCACACCTGCGCCCATGTGACCGCGACGGACTGGTCGCCCACGTGCGGCGCCATGGCGCTGGCCCGCGGGGAAAAGATCGTCAGGTCGGCCCCGCGCTCCTTGATCAGGCGCAGCTGGTTGGCTTCGATCGTCTCGCGGATCTCGTCATCGAAAATCGCCGGATAGGGCGGTGCGGGATGGCCGGCCTTGAAGGCGGCCTTCTGCTCCTCGCGCCAGGCGTCGTGCGCCTTGGGCAGCACTGTGTAGTGCCCATGGCAGTCGATGACGAGGCTCACACATTCTCTCCTTGCTCAGCGATCAACAGGTCCTTGCGCCCTGCCATGGCCTGCTGGCGGCGAGCGGTGCCCGCCGTCATCACCGGTTCTACGCCCAACTCCGCCAGCGTAGTCGCCGACTCCGCCATTTCTGCGGCCCTGCGCAGTCCGTGCGTGACCATTCGCTCGACATTGTAGGCTGCCCGCGCGCGCCACGGCATGGCCTTGTCGCTCGCGTCGAGCGAGGCGAGAACCTCGTCGGTCACCCCGGCCGCCTCGGCGGCCTGGATCATCTCGGCGGTCAGCGCCTCGATGCCCTTGACCATGACCGAGCGGATCATCTTGATCGCGCTGGCTCGGCCAATTTCGGGGCCCACCACCCGCGCGTTGGTGAACCCGGCCTCGCTCAGCAGCGCCTCGGCCTCATCGGCTTGTTCGCCTGCGAGCAGCAGCGGCACCGCCATCCGGCCGGGATGGACCGGGGCCAGGATCGCAACGTCGACATAGCGCCCCCCTGCCCTGGCCACGATTTCGGCCGCTTCCCGCTTGGCGCCGGGAGACACCGAATTCATGTCGCACCACCATGCCCCGCGCTCCAGCAAGGGGGCACAGGCCCGCGCGGCGGGCACGGCCTGGTCGGCAGTCACCAGCGAGAGCACCAGCGAAGCGCCGTGCAGCGCTTGCGCAGCCGTTTCGGCCGGAGCCAACCCGAGCCCTGCCGCCGCCTCGCGCCGCTCCGCCAGGAGATCCCAGGCCGCCGCCGCCAGGCCCCAACGAGCCGCCGCCGCGAAAGTGTTGCCCGCTTCTCCAAATCCGATCAGGGCCAGCTTGCGCTCCATGCCTGAAAACCTGCGCCCCGCTCTCGCGATCGGCAAATCGGATTGCCGCTAATACCATAAGCACAGACTATTCCTCGTCCGACCTTGGGCGATCCGGCGCCTCGGTCCGCCCCGCCAACGGGCCTCGGAATCAAGCCCGATTGCTATCATCTCCACGCAACGCGCCTACCCCCCGCCGGCTCCGGGCGTGGCGTCGCCGACACCCGATCCGGAACCCATAGCGGCCGCTTGGGCAAGACTCGCGCTTCTGCGGGCAAGCCGCGAACAATCAACCCGCGGCCCTGCGTAGTTCCTGTAGAAACTCTTCCTGCACCACCGTCGGACGCCACGTCGCACGAGTGGTGACTCCGATCGTCCGTTCCTGCCCCGCCGGCGCGCTTCCGAGAGAGACCAGCCAGCCAGCCTCGAGCTCCACCGCCACCTGATCGGGCGACAGCAAGGTGAGAAGGTCGCTGTTGATCAGCAGCTGGCGGATGATCATCACCGAGCCGCTCTCGATCGGTACGTCCGGCGGCTCGAGCCCCGCGCTGGTGAACATGTGCTCCCAGGCGAGGCGCAGCGGAGCCCCAGGACCGGCAACGACCCATGGGTAGTCGGCCAGGACAGCCAACTCGCTCAATGGGCCCTTCCCAGGACCGCCGTCGAGGGGATGTCCTTTGCGCGCGACTACCACCGGCTGGTCGCGGAACAGCTCCTCCTGCGCCAGGTCCGGCTCCATCAGCGGCACCCGTAGGGCACCCACCATCATGTCGATCATGCCGTTGCGCAGCGGCTCGGCCAGTTCGGCACGCGAGCCTTCGACGATCGAGATCCGCACTTGCGTGTGCCGCTTCAGAAACTGCGCCACGGCAGCCGGAAGCACCTTCGCCCGCGAGAGCGGCATGGCGCCGATCACGATGCGCCGAGTCTCGTGCCCCTTCAGAGCCTCCACTTCGGCGAAACCAGCCTGCAGTTCCAGCCGTGCCAGCCGGAATGCGCGCACCAGCGCCGTACCGGCCTCGGTCAATACCACCGCCTTGCCCCGACGGTCCACCAGCCGCCGCCGCAGCGACAGCGAGAGATCGGCCACGGCGCGATGCAACGAAGGCAGCGACAACCCGGTCGCGATCGCAGCGCCCTTATAGCTGCCGCTGTCGGCGAGGGCGAGCAGTGCCCGCATCCGCGACATGGTCACCTGCGAGCTGGCGATGTGATCGCTCGCCGCGCGCAACCGCGGCACCAGCAGGTCGGCAGCATCGGTGGGGACCATGCCGTCGTGCCGCCGCTCGAACAGCGGCAGGCCAAGCGCGGCCTCGATGCGGGCGAGGGCCTGCGTCAACGCCGGCTGCGTCAGATTGACCGCCGAAGCCGCGGCATTCATCGTGCCCAGCTCGGCGATCTTGGCCACGGCGGCGAGGTGGCGCAGGTTCATGTCCCACAGGTCCATGGACGCGATCCTTAGCAAAAACTAATCGCCACGCCACTGTTTCGCCTTTCGCCGAACCCTGTGGGGAGTCATCTGTTCCTCTGCCAGACAGATGAGTGGAGCTATCGGCATGAGCGGTATCGTCGTCCAGAACATCGAACGGGCAGCGCCCGACGTAATCAATGGGCTTGCCGCCTGTGGGGTGGCCACTGTCCACGAGGCGCAAGGTCGCACAGGACTGCTCGCCGCCTACATGCGTCCGATCTACTTGGGCGCGCGCGTGGCCGGTTCGGCTGTCACGATCAGCGCGCCACCCGGCGACAACTGGATGGTGCATGTCGCCATCGAACAGCTCAAGGACGGCGACATCCTGCTCCTCGCGCCCACTTCACCCTGTGAAGACGGCTACTTCGGCGATCTCCTCGCCACCAGCGCCCAAGCTCGCGGCTGCCGCGGTCTCGTTATCGATGCCGGCGTGCGCGATGTGCGCGATCTCACCGAGATGCGGTTCCCGGTCTGGTCCAAGGCAATCTACGCGCAAGGCACGGTTAAGAACACGCTCGGTTCGGTGAATGTGCCGGTAGTCTGCGCAAACCAGTTGGTGCATCCGGGCGACGTGATCGTAGCTGACGACGACGGGATCTGCGTTGTGCGCCGCGCCGATGCCGAGGCGGTGTTCAAGGCCGCCCAGGTCCGCGAGGCGAACGAAGCCGACAAACGCGCCAAGCTCGCCGCCGGGGTGCTCGGCCTCGACATATACAAGATGCGCGAACGGCTGGAGAAGGAAGGGCTGAAATATGTCTGATCGCCGCTCGGCCCGCTGCATGTGGATGCGCGGCGGTACGTCAAAGGGCGGCTACTTCCTCCAGGCGGACCTCCCGGCTGACACCACCGCTCGAGACGCCCTCCTCCTGGCCGTCATGGGCAGCCCTGATCCGCGCCAGATCGACGGAATGGGCGGCGCCGACCCGTTGACCAGCAAGGTCGCCGTCGTCAGCAAGAGCGAGCGCGCCGGCATCGACGTCGAATATCTGTTCCTCCAGGTCTTCGTCGACCAGGCCATCGTCACCGATGCCCAGAACTGCGGTAACATCCTCGCCGGGGTCGGCCCATTCGCGATCGAGCGGGGCCTTGTTGCCGCCACCGGTGATGAAACCCGCGTGGCCATCTTCATGGAAAACACCGGCCAGGTCGCCGTAGCGACGGTGCAGACCCCCAATGCCCAGGTCACCTATGCCGGCCAGGCTGCGATCGACGGCGTCCCTGGGACCCACGCACCCATTCCGATCGAGTTTCGCGACACCGCCGGATCGAGCTGCGGCGCTCTGCTCCCGACCGGGAATGCTGCCGATGTGATCGAGGGCGTTGCCTGCACCCTGATCGACAATGGCATGCCCTGCGTGATCATGAAGGCCGCCGATCTCGGGGTGACGGGCTACGAAACCCGCGAGGAGCTGGAGAGCGAGGCCCTTTCCCCGCTGCGCGCGAAGATCGAGACGATCCGCCTTGCCGCCGGCCCCCTGATGAACCTGGGCGAAGTCAAGGAGAAGTCCGTCCCCAAGATGTTCCTTGTCGCCCCGCCCCGCAACGGCGGTGCAATCTGCACCCGCTCCTTCATCCCCCACCGCGCCCATGCCACGATCGGCGTTCTGGCCGCGGTCAGTGTCGCCACTGCCGCCTTGTTGGACGGCTCGCCCGCCGCAGCGGTGGCGCAGGTTCCCGACGGCCCCCGCAAGACGTTGTCGGTTGAGCACCCGACTGGTGAAATGAGCTGCGTGCTTGAAGTGGATGAGGCGGGAGCGGTTACCAGTGCCGCCCTCCTGCGCACCGCCCGCAAGTTAATGGACGGAGTGGTTTTTGGCTGACCTTGCTCTCTCGCGCTTGAAAAAAAACAAACATCCGCTCAGCCCGAGCTTGTCGGAGGCCGACAGCGCAACGGGAACGAACAAATGACCGACCGCATCATCTCCTGGCACGCCAGCCCTTCGACTCCCCGCTTCACCCCGCCCGCCGGCGCGGTCGATGCCCATTGCCACGTGTTCGGGCCGCTGGCCGAGTTCCCGTTCAGCGCCAAGGCCAAGTACCTGCCGCAAGACGCGGGTCCGGAAATGCTGTTTGCGCTGCGCGACCATCTCGGGTTTTCGCGCAACGTCATCGTCCAGGCGAGCTGCCATGGCACCGACAATTCCGCCACGCTGAACGCCATTGCCAAGTCGGGCGGCAAGGCGCGCGGTGTCGCCGTGGTCGATCCCCGGATATCCGAGGCAGAACTCGCGGCTCTCCATCTAGGCGGCGTGCGCGGCGTTCGCTTCAACTTCCTCAAGCGCCTGGTCGATGACGCGCCCAGGGACAAATTCCTGGAAGTCGCCGGGCGCCTGCCCGCCGGTTGGCACGTGGTGATCTATTTCGAGGCCGACATCCTCGACGAACTGCGCCCCTTCATGGACGCCGTCCCGGTCCCGCTCGTCGTCGACCATATGGGCCGCCCCGACGTGCGCCAGGGCCCGGGCGGTCCTGACATGAAGGCGTTTCGCTCCCTGCTCGACAGTCGCGAGGACATCTGGTTCAAGGCCACCTGCCCCGACCGGCTCGATGCGATCAATAGAGGTGGCATGGGCGATCCCTGGGACAATTTCGCCCGTTCCGTCACCCCCTTGGTTGCTGATTACCCAGACCGCTGCCTCTGGGGCACCGACTGGCCGCACCCCAACATGGAAACCGAGATCCCCGACGATGGGCATCTTGTCGACATGATCCCGCGTATCGCACCGACCGCCGAGTTGCAGCGCAAGCTGCTCGTGACCAACCCGATGCGGCTCTACTGGCCAGAAGAGCTTTGCTGAGGCTCCCGCAGCGAGCGGCAGGTAATCAACCAACGCGGTACCGCCATCGGCACCATAGCACGCTGCCACTCTCGCCGAGCCGAAGGCGCTCGACACCACCGCGGGCCGCCACGGCCCCCGCACTGGCATTCTGGCCGTGATTGAGTCTCAGCCCTAGAACCGCCCAAAACGAGAAGTTGTTGCTCGGTCAAGCTGGCGAGCCTCCTTCGCCGTCATAGCCTTAAACTCATTTGCACTTCGGGACGAATTAATGCGCAATATCGTTCAGAGTGGGCTATGGTCACTCATCGCTGGCTTCTCTTTGGTAAGCGTCGGCGGCTGAGAGACCCAGCGCGCTCCCGCTTACGAAGCAAGGGGACCGCCCATGGACCTGAACTACCTCTTTCACCGCCATCAGCTATCTCTTATGCGCGCCAAGGCTGCGATTGGCGTCGAGGCGCGCCGCGCGCATCAAGCGCTTGCTGAAGGTTACGCGCGGCGGATCGATGCAGGGCGGGCCGAACGGTTGCCTGCCGGAGTGTCGCCCCGAAAGATCGCTACCTGCAGCGCATCATGACAGCATGAAGATATTTCATAGGATGTTTGGGCAACATGTGCCTCTGCCGGGAGCGGACAATTGGGAAGGCGGGCACTATGTCAGCCGGTGTACCATCTGCCGATGCGTGATTACACGCCTGCCGGGTCTTCCATGGTCCCGTGCCGACGATCAAAGTGCATGGGATGAGACGCCGAAGTGACGGTTGGCGAAACGCCTGAGCGGCGCGTCGACTTTTATCGGGGATGGTCATCACATGCCGCAGAACGGGCGCTGGTGGCGGATCACCCGGGCGCCAAGACGCGCTGCATGAACAGTGCGAGGCTATGGGCCTACATAGCAGACGCACTCGAAGCAGGAGATGAGCAGACCGTCGCCTCCCTAACCGGCAATCTCATTTTACTGGTCAATAGTTGCGGGGTTCCCGCGACGGAATCCTGCGAGTGATATCATGAAATGCCCAGTTGCATCAAACCGATACGGTCCACAGAAAATTGGCATTGGCAGTGGCCCCGATAAGGCGCATTGAGAACCATGGATCTACACGGAACGCTGAGCGAAAATCTCCGCGCCACGCTGAAAAGCGTATTGCGCTTCCGAAACCTGCCGGTTCATAAAGACACATTCGCTTATTGGCACGATCTTCTCAATCATGGCCAGGATGAGATGCGCAAAGGGCATCCAAGCCCTGAGGTTAGCGAACTGATCCGCAAGCTGGGCATGGAGCTCATGGAGCGCCGCAACTGGCAAATGAATGCGGGGCAGTGAAAGCTTTTTTTCTGAGGCGACGGTAAGAAACGCTCAGCTCGGCAGAAATGACAGGTCATTAATTTGGCTGCCTTGCGGCTACCGCTTCGGTCCGTTCCATTTTTGACTGCAGCCGGCCATGCCGAGTCGGCAAAACAGCTCAAGGATTGTCCAGCGGCGAGGCCGCGCTGATCATAGTCGGAACGCCGCGAAGTACGCCTTGAAATCTGGTCAACGGCTCACCCAGTGTGATGCCACGATTGTCGATACGATATTCGCGGATCGTGTCTTCATGCGGTCCCATTCGCTTTTTAACAACCGAGATTGCACGCCGGACGCGCCCACTTGCCTCGAAATAGCGAAGCAGAACTACCGTGTCGGCCAGATAGGTCAGGTCGACAGGCGTCTTCATATCGCCGACCAGTCCGTGCTGGGCCACGGCCAGGAAGGTGGTGGCGCCTTGTCGGTTCAGATATTGCAGCAGTTCGTGAATGTGGAGGATCAGCGCGGCTTCCTCCGGCATCGCGGCTTGGTAGCCGTTGAGACTGTCGATGACCACCGTCTTAGCCTCGTACTTTTCCACGCTGACGCGCACACGTTCCGAAAATTCGCCGGGCGACAACTCCGCTGCGTCGACCTGCTCCACCGAAAGATTGCCGCTGGCGACCATGCCCTGTAGATCGATCCCTAGCCCCTTGGCGCGGGCAAAGAGCAGGCCAAGTTCTTCATCGAAGATAAACATCGCAGCCTTGCCGCCGCGCCTGATGGCAGCTTGAACAAAGGTCAGCATGAATAGCGATTTGCCGGTACCGGCGGGGCCGAGAATAAGCGCGCTCGATCCGCTATCGAAGCCGCCCCCGAGCAGAGCGTCGAGTTCTGGGCTATCGGTCGACACCACGGTTCGGGCGAATCTGGTCTTGTGTTCCAGTGAGACCAGACGCGGGAACACCTGTACGCCCCCCGTACGAATAACGAAGTCATGATAGCCGCCGCGAAAGGACCTGCCTCTATATTTCAGAACCCGCAGGCGCCTGCGCTCCGCCCCATATGCCGGTGCCAGTTCCTCGAGGCGTATGACGCCATGGGCGATGCTATGAACAGTCTTGTCGGTGGCCTCGGACGTGAGGTCATCGAGGAGCAGCACGCTCGCACCGTGCCGGGCAAAATAATGCTTGAGGGCCAGAAGCTGCCGCCGATAACGCAGCGAGCCTTGGGCCAAGAGCCGGATCTCCGACAAGCTGTCCAGTACCACGCGCTCGGGCTTTACCGCCTCGAACCGATCAATAATGCTCTGGATGGTCTCGCCGAGTTCGAGATCGGAGGAATAGAGGAGGCTTTGCTGCTGGTTTTGATCAAGCAGACTTTCCGGCGGGACGAGTTCGAAGATATGAAAGTTCCCCGGCAGTTCCCAACCATGCGAAGCTGCACTGTCCCGTAGCTCCCGCTCGGTCTCCGACAGGGTGATGTAGAGACACTGTTCACCCGCCCGCGTTCCGCTGAGCAGGAACTGGCTGGCGATGGTGGTCTTGCCGGTTCCGGGCTCGCCCTCCAGCAGGAAAATTCTTCCGCGGCTCAGGCCGCCGGCAGTGACATCATCGAGGCCTTGGATGCCGGTAGTCGCGGTTTCCGAAAAATCCATGGCCCTCTCCTCGTGTCGATAAGAGTTTCATGGTGCGCCAACTCTCCTGCCGCTGCGAACGAGACCTAACTGCCCAGCTTCGCTGGAAGTGTAACGCATAAAAGCTCTGTCAGGCCCAACATTTTGAGTCGAGGACCCGTCTTGGCATGGGAGAGCGAGCAAGAAGGCCCCACATATACTCCGAGGGCGTGCGCCGGGATGAAGCATCATGCCCGGCGGTGCAAAGCCATTCAGGCGCATTGGTTCGATGGCCGAGTTGCATGACACGTCGCGTAACCGCCGTCGTTCCATATAGGACATATGATCTACTATTTCTTGCCCTTGCAAAGCTCTGCAATCGCCCGAACGAGCTTGGTAGACGAGGTCGGCTTTTGAAGGCATCGGATGTGCGACAATTCTGAAGGAATAGCCGAAAGGTTGTAGCCCGTAACGAACAGCACCGGAATAGGTTTGCCGATCAGCATCTTGGCGGCCTCGAAATCCATGCCCCGACCGAGGTTAAGATCAAGGACGGCGCAATCGGCAGAGCTGGCTGTCTGATCATCTGCATCTTCAAAATGGGGATACGGGCCAAGCACATGCGCGGCGGCATTTAGCAAGTGCCCGCCTGACCAAAGGTGTCGGGTCCGCCTGCGGGTTGCACCAATGGGCGCGGCCGGGATGAGTGAGGCTCACAACAATGCGACCGTCAGGCGCCGTGTGGGCGTCGCTCGACCATTTCCGGCTGTTGGTCTCTTGATAGCCGTCCACGCGCTCTCACGCCCCAAGCTCTTCGCGAACCCAGCGTCCCGCTATGCCTCCGAAGCACAGCACGACCCGAACGCCAAGCGCGTCGATTACCGCCTGATGCACCGGCCAGCACGCCCGAAGGAGGCTCTCCTTCTCTCCTTGCAACATCGCTTCGGTTGACGAGCGGACGAACACCACATTGCTTGCCGGGACCGCGCGCGGATCGAGCCCGAGCGAGGCAAGCATGTGCAGCATGCGAGGCTGCATCCCCCATTTGCCCGGCATGGCGCCGCGCCAACTCTCGTCAGCATATTCTGACCACCACGCCGGACCCGGCAGCCATGGATTTCGCCGCTGGAAAATGTGCAAAACACTACAAGCCAAATGCCTCAATTGCCTGTATAGCGCGCCGTGGAACCGGAATGTGCCGGCACCGGGTCAGGTTTCTCAAGCGGAAGCGGCGATCATATTCTGAGTAGGTTTCTGCCCCATTTCGCTCCTTCTGGCGGCTTTCCATTAACGTGCGAGTCTGATGACCTTTTCCACACTTCCTTCGCTTCTTGGCGCCGCCTTGGCCGAACGCGGTTACACAACGCCGACGCCGGTACAGGCCGCCGTGCTCGAAAACGGAGCCCTTGCCCGCGATCTTATCGTTTCGGCACAGACAGGTTCGGGCAAGACGGTGGCGTTCGGTCTTGCGATGGCAAGCGATCTGCTCGGCCCTGATAGCCACATGCCGCCGGCAAGCGGCCCGCTTGCCCTGATTGTCGCGCCGACCCGCGAACTTGCGCTTCAGGTCAGCCGCGAATTTATCTGGCTCTACAGAAAGACGGGCGCATTTGTCGCGACCTGCGTCGGCGGGATGGACGCTGCCAAGGAACGCCGGGCGCTCGGTCAAGGCGCCCAGATCGTGGTGGGGACGCCGGGGCGCCTGCGCGATCATCTTGAACGCGGCGCTCTCGATCTGTCGGCGTTGCGCGCAGTCGTCCTCGATGAGGCAGATGAAATGCTCGACATGGGCTTTCGCGAGGATCTGGAGGAGATACTCGACGCGACCCCGGCCGAGCGGCGCACCCTGCTGTTCTCGGCGACCATGCCCAAGCCGATCGTGGCGCTCGCCCGCCGCTATCAACGTGATGCGCTGCGCATTTCCACTGTCACCGACGATCGCGGCCATGGCGACATCAGCTATCAGGCTGTCGCGGTCGCACCGGCGGACATCGAGCATGTGGTGGTCAATCTGCTGCGCCTGCACGAGGCCGAGACGGCGATGCTGTTCTGCGGAACGCGCGACAGTGTTCGCCACCTTCACGCCAGCCTGGTGGAGCGGGGATTTGGCGCAGTGGCGCTTTCCGGCGAACATAGCCAGAATGAGCGCAATCAGGCGTTGCAGGCGTTGCGGGACGGCCGCGCACGGGTCTGTGTGGCAACCGATGTGGCGGCGCGGGGCATTGATCTTCCCAGTCTCAGTCTCGTTATCCATGTCGAGATTCCGCGTGACGCCGAAACATTGCAGCATCGGTCGGGACGCACCGGCCGCGCGGGCAGGAAAGGCACGGCGGTGCTGATCGTGCCCTATCCGCGCCGCAAGCGGGTCGAATCGATGCTGCGCGACGCGCGCGTTGCGGCCGAATGGATCGCGCCGCCCGCCGCCGAGGACATCCGGCGCGCGGACAGCGAACGGCTGCTCGCGACGCTGCTGGCACCGGTCGAGTTGAGCGAGCAGGATCATGCGCTGGCGGAGCGCCTGATCGAGGAGCGCAGCGCGCATGACATCGCTGCCGCGCTCGTTCATGCGCATCGGGCGCGGCTCCCGGAACCGGAAGAGCTGCTCGGCAAGGACGCGGTGCCCGAAATGCGGGGGCCGCGCGCTGGCTTCGAGAACAGCAGTTGGTTCCGTCTCGATGTCGGCCGTAACCAGAATGCGGAAGCACGCTGGATCCTGCCGCTGCTATGCCGACGCGGCCACGTCAACCGCAGTGAGATCGGCGCGATCCGTATCGCCGCCAATGAGACGCTGTTCGAAGTTGCAGGCGCCGTTGCGCCGCGTTTCCTAAATGCGCTCCGCCGCACCGCCGATGGAGCTGAAGATGTGGAGATTCAGCCGGTCGAGGGCAAGCCGCGCGATGAGGACCGGCGACACCGCCGTGACAACGGCTCCGCTCGCTCGCCAAAGCCCTATCGCGGTCGACCCGCCCGACCTGAATATGGCGGCCCGGACGAGAGGAAAAACCATAAGCCTGGCGCGGTCGCGGCGCCTCGACGCAAAAAGCCGGGCAAGGGAAAATGATCCGCATTCTCAGGCGGGAAGAAGGATAAGCTTAGATCAAGGCTGCGGCGGGGACGAGGCGGGACAGAGTCTCATGGCCATGCCTCGCGGTATCACCATTTGCCGACCCGCGAGCTCCGAAGAGATAGCTAACCTCGTCGTATTCCTCGTCTCTGAGCCCGCTTCGGATGTCCTACCTCGCCGACAAAGCGGCCGTTCACGGCGCAGAAACCGTGCCATGGAACTTGCCATAGCTTTATCTGCCATGGAGGGTGCCAGGCCAGCATGCCGGATGGCTTATGACTTCCCCTCGGCCTGTTCCGTCGCCAACGCCGTTATTCCCATGACACCGCCCAGTTGCATGGAGTCCAGCGCGGTGCTGGGAACAAGGACGATCGTGGCGTTCTGCTTTAGGCCTTCGTAGAGCATGTTCATCGCCCGCAGGTGAAGCGCCGTCGGATTGTCGACATAGCTCCTGGCTGCCTGCTCAAACTTCTCCGCGATCTGTCGCTCCGAATCGCCCAAAATGACACGCGCCTGGCGTTCACGCTCGGCCTGCGCCTGCATCGACATCGCGTCCTCCAGCGCTGCCGGGATCAGCACGTCTTTGACCTCGACCGCGATGACGTTGATCCCCCAGGGCTCGGTGCGCGCGTCGATGATCCTTTGCAATTCACCGCTGATCTTGTCCCTGCCTTCCAGCATGTCCGACAAGATGGTCTTGCCGATGACATCGCGCAGCGCGGTTTGCGACGCCCAGCTGATGGCGGATTGATAGTCAGCGACCGCCAGCGCCGCCTTCTCGGGGTCGATCACCTTCCAGAACAGCACGGCGTCGACATCGACCGGTACGGTGTCCTTGGTCAGCGTCTTTTCCGCGTTAAAGGAGGTCGTGATTACGCGGACATCGATCCAATAGACGACCGTATCCACGATCGGGATGATGAAGCACAGTCCCGGCCCCTTCATCGCCAGAAACTTGCCCAAGCGCAGAACGATCAGCCGTTCCCACTGGTTGGGTACCTTGGTTGCCAGCCCGGCGAGGCTCGCCAGGATGAATGAAACAGCGACGATCCCCACGGCGCCGGAGATCGATGTCTCAACCTGCGTGTCGGCCACAGCTAACCCCGCGATGAAGATGATGAAAAAAATCAGGGATGGAATAGCGCTGGCGGACTTCATCGCTTTGCTCCCTTCGCAAAGGGTTGCGCCAAAGCCGTGATTGGTGCCCGCGCATCATACACCCCTCACGGCTGCCGGTCCATGCGCAAGGGCCCTGGCAGCGATCGGATCGACACGTATACAATTACAACCCGCGCCTGTTTGCCTAAAGCGCGAAGCTGACCACGTCGGAATCACTATCCCGAGCGCGATAAGGCAGCCTCGCCGTCGTCATGCCGCCTGTTCCCGCCGACATAGCCGTCGTACTCGCGCGTGCGGCGGCATCGCAGGCGCTAGGGTAGCGCTTAATAAGCGCCGTTCAGTGCTGCCGCAGCAATGCCTCCGAACGGCCATTCTTCTCGATCGGCCGTTTCGCGATGGGAAGTGCTTGGGCTGCGTTTGGACAAAATGGCACAAGCAAGCACCTTAAGCTTATCTGCCTTCGGGTTTTAGGCCGCCAGCTCGCCCACGTGCCCCTCTAGCCATTTTCCCATGCATCTTCGCAAGCCTCAAATGAGCCGCGCGGACCCGGGGATCAGTGGTTTCTGTTGCTAACATGCGCTCATGTGGCTGGCGGTTAAGGTGATAGGCTTCGTCCTGTGACACTTTCGTGTAGGCGACACCTTTCGGGGGTTCTGACTGAATTCCAGTTTTATCAGTTGCCGCCAGCTCCGTACAACTCGCAGTTTCCAATTCTTTCGGATCAACGGTTATGGCCCTCGTCATGCCAGTGCTACGAATATATAACCGCGTGGCAACGCGCCGGTAGACCGTGCTTTCGTTACCCTCAATGATCTCTTCGTCCGTCTCGACCTCATAGGAGCCTGCCGACAGGATTTCATCGCGGCCTTTGATCTTGAAGGGCTCATCAAATGTAACGTGCGATTTGGTGATACGGAGAGCCATCATTGAACCCTCCCGGTTCGACCGCCGTCATCAGCCCATCTCGAAAGCGCGCGGTAACTAATGGACCCCGCAGGCAGGGTAGCGCTTCTGCGCTCCGTTTTAACTTGGGATGCAAGAACGAGTTTGCGATAACCCTCGACTAAACCTCTATGTGCTACTCGTGCGCATGAATCCGTGGCGGCATTGAACATTGCGATCGAAGCCTTGAGCCGCCGCTCGAAATATGTGGCGTTCATTTAAAAAACTCCCGTTCTGCAAGCGGGAGCGCCTACGTCTCTCTGTCACGGGATGCTTGCGACCAAAATCGGGTGATGGAGGACCATAACACAAACTGCTAAGCAACGTGTAGCAATTCTCCATCCATCCGGCTCAACCGGGCTCGCCTTCATTCGCACGATGATGACAGCTCAGGTGCTTCGCGCGCCGCAGTTTCGGACGGCGTTCAAAAGCGCCGACTTTCCCGGACATTCGCTCCCGCGGGAGAATATTGGCTGCTTTTTGTTTGGGAGATGCCAAGGCTATCCACCCGACATTCTCAAGCGACCGCAGCAATTTAGCGCTCGCTGACCGGCTGGTCGCCTTAGATTAACCGCCACGAACAACCACTCGGAGCTTGCGTCAACAATCGCTCCGGTAGGCATCATGCCGATGCAAAATTGGTATTTCACACAACGGCTTTTTGGTGTCATCCATGCGCATTCGGCAGCTTTTTCCTTGGGCCCGAGTAGGCGAATGGCACGTTATGATCAAAGGCGGCGTTTCGCCATCACTCAAGGAATTTCCATGGACACCGTTCGACGTGCGTTTGAGCTGGCAGCGGTCGGTAATTGCCGTTCGCTCGAAGAGTTGAGAGCTCGTCTTCGACGGGAAAGGCTTGAATCCGTCGATGCACATTTGTCGGGGACGACCATCCGCACCCAGCTGAAGGCTTTGATGCAGCGCAGGCGGCGACAAGCGTTGCGGGAGGCTTGCCTTGCAAAATGACCATCAGATCGAGCCCAAGCAAAGATCGTGAGTTCAGATGGCATTCTGATCGGCACTTTCGATTAACGCGATGGAGATCACATCACGATCATTGGACAGCAGGGCTCATCGCCTCGCAGCATCTCCGTCGGTCGTGAACATATGGCACTCCATGTTCGGCCAGCATGCTCCAAGAATTGAAGCGAACCACTGGGAAGGCGGACACTTCGTCAGCAGATGCATCACGTGCGAATGCGTCATTGAAAGATTGCCCGGCCTTCCGTGGCGACGTGCCTCCGGTCGGAGGGGCGACGGAGGCCGGGGTGTAACGGCGGCAAGTGCTGTAGAAACTGAGCGCGTCAATGAGCGATGATCTATTTCAGGAGCGACGTGTTGATTTTTATCGGACCTGGTCATCGCAGGCGGCTGAGCAGGCATTGGCGGCAGATCATCCGGGGGCGAAGACGCGGTGCACGCATAGCGCCGGCATTTGGACTCTTATTGCTGATGCGCTGGAGGCAGGCCAAGGCAGCGAAGTCGCTTATCTTACGAACAATCTCTTGCTATTGAACAAAGGCTGCTTTGTAGCTGCCAGCGAACTCAACGCGAGTTAGGGCGCCAGTTGCCACGGACTAGAGCTCCAGCCGCAATCACGCCGCCGTTTTAAGGGCGCGAGGCATACGTTTCACGGGGCCATGGATAATGTGAGCGCGCATTTTATTCCACAAAGCCAGTGAACCTTCGCTGGTACGGCAGACAGCACGTGTACCGTTGGGGATAAGGGTTTCCAGAGATGTGGTCGCAATTCCCATATCCGCGCAGATGCGTACAACTTCATGTTGCGCAAGACTGACGTTCATTGCACGTGACATAATATCCCCCGGGATCAGGCTGACTGAAGATTGACCGCTGCCATTTTTCCGCGCTGATTCTGCTCCAAATCATAGCTCAAGCGTTGGTTTTGCTTCAGGGAGGCCATGCCCGCCCGCTCGACTGCCGAGATATGTACGAAGCTGTCGCCTGAGCCGTCTTCAGCCGCGATGAAGCCGTAACCCTTGTCATTGTTGAAGAATTTGACTGTGCCGATGGGCATATATGTTTCCTTTCGCCGAAACATGGAATTTCCTCAGGCAAAGCACCGGAGAAGCTTGAAGCGTGAAGGGAAAGGTCAGCCCCTGTGGAGCGTCAAATTCCGTCGCATGCGACGTTAGCATTATGGGCATAGTCGATCTGGCGGGGATTAGCGAATCTCGTCTCGCCGCGGCCGCGCACTCACGTCAGGGCGATGTCATCGCCGCCCGACGATCGCGTTCAATCAACTCCAAAGCCAGCGTTCGTGCGAGTTCGGCCATGTCTTGTGGCGCCTTGCATCCCCGATCAATGACCGAGCGTGTCGAAGCAGATGGTCCCAATAGGCCCGCGTGTCGCGATGGACCACCTGATTGCGATGCCGGGTCACGCCTTCGCAGCGTCGCTTGAAGATTATCCTTCAGTGATCCGTGCAGGTTCATGGCTCACATGGCATGATACGCGCGCTGGCGCCAAGGAAATAGGGTGCCGATGCGGATTTCGCGTTCCAGCGGCACCGACTAGATCAAAACACGCCCGGCCGGCGTCGCTTGTCATTAGACCAGAAACATGACCATGCTCCGCTTCACCTCCATGCGCGAGTGTCAATCGGACTAGCTTGCGTGCTTTCATCGAACGGGAATTCCATGGAACAGCGACGTATAATCGACAAACGTTGCAAGCATCCTGACGCCAGAGATCAGGGGCGCGATATGTCTCCAGTGGTGTTGAGGCCAGTCAGCGGGGCTTTCCGAGTTGACTGCTGACTGTGGGGCGTCTCAGGTGCAGAAGGCGGCCAGCGAGGCAGCTCGAGCACCCATCAAACTGATCGACACTGCCGATCTTCCCGGCGGAGGCGAATTGCACCTGCTTCAGTGTGGAGATGCTTTTTCGATCCAGTTCGGCTCGGATGAGTTAATGGGCAGTCAGGTGGCGCATTCCGAACAGGCACTGGCGACGCTGGCTTGCGCGCGGCTGGGAGCTGAGGGAAGTGTGCTGATAGGCGGGCTCGGCATGGGATTCACCCTAGGCGCTGCACTGGCAGTGTTGCCCCGAGGAGCGGTAGTCACGGTCGCTGAACTCGTCCCGAAGGTCGCCGCCTGGGCCAAGGGGCCATTGGCCCACCTCTTCAAAAACTATCTTTCGGACCCGCGCGTCTCGCTCAAGATCGGCGATGTTCACGACGTGATAGCCAGCTCACCCAACCGCTTCGATGCGATCTTGCTGGATGTCGACAATGGCCCCGACGGCCTTATCCATCTCGCCAATGACCGCATTTACTGCAATTGGGGATTGCGGTCGGCCCATGCTGCGCTGAGACCCGGTGGCATACTCGCAATATGGTCTGCCTATGCAGACGCGGCCTTCGTAACACGGTTGGAAAACGCAGGTTTCGACGTCGATGAAATCGGCTTAGCTGCCAATCCCGGCAAAGAAGACAGGCAAAATTTCATCTGGCTCGCATCCAAATTTGGCTAGCCTTTCTCGAATGTCTCTAAAGTCGGTGAAAAAGAATTGCATTTCGCGCTGGCTATCCGAGCTATGGGCGCCTATCGGTGTAGCGCTGCTCCAACCGGATCAGAGCGTTGGCTATCCCGCTCGAACGCGGCCAAGGAGCAAAGACGTGGCCAAGGGTCAACGCCGAGGCAACAAAGAAATTCGAAAGCCTAAAAAATCAGCGGAAGCAAAAAAGAGTGTGGTAGCATTACCTGCGCGCGAATCGGTGAAATCAGCGATCGGCAAAGCGACGTGATCTTTCAGCGATTCGCTGCCCACCTGCTCAATGAATGCTTGTCGATGACGGGCCTGTAGAAGCGGCAATATGATCGAGCATTCGCTGCATGTCATAGCGATAGAAAAGAATGACTTAGGAGATCAAGAGATTTGGGCCCGTCATAGCTGCAACCCCTTGTTGGATGTCAGGCTGGCGACGATCTACTTTAGCTACTCGTTTCAAGGCACTGCGGATATGCACGATTATGCCGAGAGAATTGCGGCAATCTACAAGCAATGTCGGCCTAGGCGCACATAACGATACTATGGTTGGGCATCCAGCGGGGCGCGATTGATAACGGGCGTCTCCAAGTTCGTTGCTCTCAAAGCTTCGACAGCTCTTCTACAATCCGCTTTGCTGCGATAGCCAGCGCCACTCGCCTGAACGATGCCATCGTCGTCGACCAATTCCCAGCGCCAATCTCCACCAGCATTCCTTAGAGATGTCAGACGCGTCACGCCTTCCAAATGGATCTCAAACTGCACTGCCTTCATCCTGACATGAGATGTTGGACGATTTAGCCCCACCATATTCAATCATTTGAACTTTCGCGGTCGGGATTCTCGCTGCACCATCGATCGATTTCCCGCAGACTGCGCAACGACATGCTGTCAGCGACGGCTTGTGACCGCCGCCGCCGCTCTTCGCGACCCTCGGCTATAAGCGCCTCCTTCCCCCACGCCGTAGCGGCCCTGGCGGCGATGATGCGGGCGTGCGGAAGCTCTGCCTTAGCGGCGCGATCGCGCTGATACATTTCCTGCGCGCGACACAGGGTGGCCGAAGGATACATCTGAAATCCTCTATAATTTTGGGGGCTTGGCTTTGTTCACCAGGTAGATCCCATCATTTAGCGGGCTTGGCTTGACCCCTCCTTGCCTGAGCAACGGCATCGTGCAAATTCGAATATCGATAGTTCTTGTACAGGAATTCACAAGCAGGCACGCGCATAATTCCGTACCTGTCCATCAACTCAGTTTCTTCCCCTTCATCTGATATGGTGTTCATCATATGCGCCGATGCGATTCGAAGCTGACGAGACGCTTTTCCTCGTTATTCCGGGGCATTCCGTTGATCTTGGCGGCCAATTGACGAAGAATTCGAGAGCGATGTTCGAACGTATTGAAGCGCGTTCCGATTCGACCGCCGGCAAAATCTTCCGCGAACAAGCGCCGTTTATCATCCAAGGCTTGGCGCCGAGCCAGTGCAGCTGCCACCGAGGATCGAGAATTGTTCAATGTTTGTCTCCACCTGAGCGGGAGCACGAACCATCTCTCAGTCACACTACGCCCAAATAGTGAAGCGCGATGCCCTCGATATAGGACAGAAGGCCCAAATTACGATAAGATTGTTGTGATGCTGAAAATAATCTTGCTGATTGCCGCTGTTTGGCCCCGTGGCCGGGGGCCACATTCCGACAGGCAGTTTTCGGGCAGATTAGCACATCAACTGCCGACCCTCTCGAAGTAAGCAGATGCGCCACCGGTTGTATGAACGGCCGCTATTGGTTGTTCGCCAGCCGCGTGCGAAGGACGAGAGCTTAGATCCGGCGGCAGTTGGGCCGGTTGCGGATTGGCAGCTTATGTCGAGCTTCGCTCGATCGGAGCGCTCGTCGACGAGCTTTACGAACGGGGCATGCTCACCAAGAGCAGGACCTATCGCGATGGCAAGACCGTCGGTGGCATCCCGTTCAGCAAGGGGCCGCTGGCAGCACTGCTGCAGAACCCTATCTACATCGGCAAGGTCAAATACGCTACTGAGGCGACAATCGTCCGATAGATTAAGGCCAACCTTGGTGCCGAAGTTCAAGAGATTAGTGCCTTTACCCGGCAGCGGCAGACATGGCGCGTAGACTATCGGACGAGATGGCGGCTCACGCCGACAAAGGAGACCTCCATGATGCCTGGCAAGGCCGTCGAAAGCGGTCGTTCCTTCAGCCGATCACGGCATTTGCGCGAGGCTGGCCAAGCCGCCTGCGGTGACGCCGGGCAAATTGCTGGATCGATAAGCGGTGCGTGCGCCGCGACTCCCCGTCTGGGGTGGGTGACGCACTCGGCAACGGCCTCAGCACTCAGTCCTGCGTCGGCTGCGAAATAGTCCGCGATTGCGCGGGGTAGTTCGATCGCCATCGGTGATCTCCTTTGATGAAATGGCGGCTGCTCTTTCCAGCTAATCCAATTAGCTAGGGACAGCCTCATCGATAATCGGGACAAAGGTGGATGAGATGTTTCGATCAGAGGGACAATGGCTAGGCAGGGTTTGGTCGAACTGGACGCGGTTATCGCGATTGCGCGAAGAGGTTCGTTCCGTGCCGCTGCGCTTGAGTTCGAACTGTCGACGACTGCGCTGAGCAACGCGATCGGCAAGCTGGAGCGCCAGCTCGACGTACGCCTGTTCAATCGCACCACCCGCAGTGTTTCGCTGACCGATGCCGGACGCAACTTCGTCGGACAGGTCGGGCCGGCGCTGCAGGACATCCATGAGGCAATGAACGCTGCGCGATCGCAGCAGGAAATTCCGGCGGGAACGCTGCGCATCAATGCCTTTGCGACGGCGGCGCGTGAAATCCTCTCGCCGCTGATGCTTTTGGAAATACGTCGGTGAGCCCACCACCACATTACGCCGGCCTGGTCCCAGTGGCACGGCAATCATGTCGCTGGGCACCAGATCCCGCGTTCGAACGCCGAAGTCGAACCCTTCGGCCACGACCTTCCTGAGGCTCTATCCGCAGGTGCGCACGGCCCCGGCCAAGTTGCTGGTGCGAAACGGGTGGCCGCTCATTTCCTGAAGTGCGATTTGATGCCCGGCCTCCACGCTCGCCCGGCTGGCCTAAACTGGTCGTATACGTGACCCCGATCATATGGTCGATTGATCGAAGTCCAATCACTGCCGGAAAAGTTGAAACGGTCTGGATTTAATTCGTCATGCAAATGCACGCCGAAGCGATCACCACGTACCCATCGGACGGTTCCTGCCACCTCATCAACCGGGCCGAGGCGGATGAACACGGTGTCTCCAACCTGCAACGGGTCAAGACGAGCCTTTGCGCCAATGCCCCGCCGCGAGATGTTGCGTATCAAAACATCGGTTTCCGGCAAGCGATCACTTCGAATGCTGGCGCGCACTAATCGTGCAGGGCGCGCTTCGCGGGCAGGGTTGAATGTGCCGTCAGCTGCTATGATGGGCTCGAACTTCATTTGCTGATCGCGCGAAAGCAGGGGCTATGGAGCACGGGCCAAGCGCCCATAACAATTGCTAACATCGAACGGCATCCTCTGGGCAACCGCACGTAGCGATGCAGCCTTAACAAACGCCTAAGTTCAATTACTTGCCAGCGGCCGGTCTCCATGGGACAGCCTTCAACCCTTTACCTTCAACCGCAACTCAAAGCCGGCGAATGGCTTCACTTTCAAGTGCCCCCGGCTTGGATCGCACCCCTAAGGTCCGTCGGTCCAAATGCACTTTAGCATTTGCCGCCCGCCGGGCGTGGCTTTCGGCCAATGTAAGATGAGCTCGAGATGAACTTCTTCACCCTCGACCGGTAGAACGCCAGACGTGCGCGCGCCGAGACCTCGTGATGATATAATGCGCACGAGAATTGATTGCTCAACACTCCGCGAACTGCGCATTGTGGCAGTAAGAATATGGCTGTCCCGTTTATTTCGCTCTCGCAACTTTCTCGCCTATGTTCTTGTCGTCATGTTTAAGCCGCGCAACCAACAGGCCGCTGGACTGTGCAGGTGGGCAAAGGTCGCACAGCCAGCGAGTGAGCTTGGCAGGGACCTCCTACCTCTCCTTCGATCGACTTGCACGCCCTGCACTTAATGATCGGTAAAGCTGTCGACAAGATTATCGCTGTAAACTAAGGTGATAGACCAAAGCTTTGCGCGGGGATGGGGCCGCAGAGCTTGGATTATTCCCGATGGCCCGCGGTGCGGCGGCGACGCAGATCTTGGCAAATCCGCCTGCGCGAATGTCGAGAATCTACTCGTGCTGCGACGCTTGGTTAACCTTCTGGGATTAAACGGGCGGCAGCGGTCGTTTGCTCTCAAGACCGTTTCAGCGGATAACGATCATGCTCTTCCACCTCGTCATAGGCTATGTGATGTTTAGCCTCCTATGCGGAGCAGCGCTTGTCTTTATGGTCATCGGGGACCGCAGCCATTCCCGCACTTTCGAACGGCGTGAGCAGGACACGAGCCAAGGAAGCACAGAACTGCACTCGGAAAGCCAAGAGCATCCCCACTCAACCGTATCGGCCGACGATGAGAAGCTTCAAAGATACGGATAAGTCGACCCTCCTTTAGCTCGGGCCACGGCAGCTAGCCTGGCGTAACCCTTGCGAACGAATATTACTGGTCGATCACGCCCCCTTGCTAGCTTGAGGCTCTTCATACGTCCCAAGGGAGAGCGGCTTACCGAAGCCGCTTCTATTCGTTTATAGCTTATTCGGACAATCGCAGGGACGATCGCTATCTCATCGACGGTTCTGGCTGCCACCAACATGACCCGCGGCCATGGCCGCTGCCCGAAAGGCGAGCGGCTGCGCATGGGCTTCCCGCACGGCCATCGCAAGACCACCACGCTGGTAGCTGGGTTACGAATAACCGCCATGGTCGCGCCGATGGTGCTCGATGGCCCAATCAACGGTGACTGGTTCGAAGCCTATGTCGCAAGGTGCTGGTACCCGAACTGCGGCTCGGCGACGTCGTCATCATGGACCATCTGTCGAGCCACAAGCGCGCCTCGGCGCGTGAGCGGATCGAAGCAGCAGGCGCGACGTTGCGCTTTCTGCCTCCCTACAGTCCCGACTTCAACCCGATTGAAGAGGCCTTCTCGCGCCTCAAGGCGATGCTCCGAAAGATCGGCGAGCGCACCGTCAGCGGCCTCTGAGACCTGATCGGCCGTCTCGCCGACATCTTCCAACCAGACGAATGCGCCAACTACTTCACCTCATGCGGTGTGACCCAGCTTGATCGCTCTAAGTCAATGTATCCAAATATTGGACAGCTGAAAGCTGAATTTCAAAATCCGCGATTAACCACCTTAATTCAATTTTCGAGACTCAAGGTTTATTTTGTGCTAAATAGCATAAATATCTGTAGACTCCAAAATGTGCAGAGACCGGCAGCATCTGAAAAGATGCCGTCATACTCGCGAAACAGAATAACCTATGTTGGTTGACATTGTCAGGGAGGCTAATAATGCCAAAGATTCTCGTGGTCGAAGACGACTTGATGATCGCGGACATGGCGGAAAAAATCCTTGTCGATGCGGGTTATGAGGTCTGCGGCATCGCGCGCACTGTCGATGAAGGCGTTTCGCTTGCGCGGCGTCACGAGCCGGATCTCGCTCTCATCGACCTGAGGCTTGCGGATAGCGGCCTGGGCACATCTATCGCTGCTCAGCTGGTTTCCTTCGGGACGCTTGGCATCCTCTACGCCACCGGCAACAAGGCGCAGGTCATGCTCACCGCCACCGATGGTCACGCATGCATCTCCAAGCCTTATCGCTCATCCGATCTCCTACAAGGACTTAAGCTGGTCAGCGAAATCGTTGCCACCGGCACGGCCGCATCACCCTTCCCGCACGGTTTTCAGGTTCTCCGGCCGGCTGTCACACCGAAGACAATCGACGCATGAATGGCGACGCAGCCCAAGTTCGCAAACTCTTGCGCCAGCAATCGGCGCTCGCCAGCTTCGGAGGCTTTGCGCTTCGCCAGAACGATCTGATGGACGTCCTAACCGAAGCAGCGCGGGTTTGCGCCGATGGGCTCAGCGTCCCATTCTCCAAAGTTTGCCGTTATCGCGCCGCCGAGAATGACCTGCTGATCGAGGCCGGCTTCGGATGGCATGAGGGCGTGGTCGGTCACGTAGTATCCCGCGCCGATGAAAGCTCACCCCAAGGCCGCGCGTTCATCACTGGTGAGCCCGCGGTCTGCAAGGATCTGCGCGACGACAGCGAATTTGTTTTGCCCCTTTTTTATGCTGAACATGGCATAATCTCAACCATCGACGTGCTCATAAAAGGCAGCGGCGACCTGGCCTACGGCGTGCTCGAAATCGATAATGATCAGCAGTACGATTACGATCAGCACGACATCAACTTCCTAACCGGCTTCGCTAATGTATTAGCCGAAGCTGTTGATACGTCCGAGCGCACTTACGTCCTGCAGGCTACCATCAAACGGATGAAGGATCTTGTCGGTGAGAAGGACCATCTGCTGGAACAAAAGAAGATTCTAGCCGAGGAACTCCAACATCGCGTGCGCAACAATCTCCAGCTCGTCTACGGGATGCTGACCAAACAACTTGACGAGACCGAGGACCTAGCCGGACAAAGGGGAATCAAGGCGATTGCACGCCGCGTATCGACTCTCGCGCAAGTGTATGATCAGTTGCTCGGCACAGAGATGACCCGGACGCTGGACTTCGGTAACTACGTCAAATCGTTGTGTGAAAATCTTGCTGGCGTTCAGGGCTCGCCAGATGGGTCGATCAAGCTGAATTGTGATAGCGATGTCGTGCAGCTGGATCTCGATGCCGCAACGGCGTTAGGCATCGTCGTCGCGGAGCTGGTTACTAACAGCTATGATCATGCCTTTCCTGGCGGTGAGGGAACGATCACGGTATCGGTTCACGAGCCAGCCGCAGGTACGCAAATAGCGGTCCTTACCATTGCTGATGACGGGCCCGGTTTTACGCTCAACACAAATAGCAAGAGACATGGATTGGGGCTGGTACAAAGGCTCGTTGAGCAGGTGCGCGGTCAGGTGAAGCTCGATTCCGATGGCGGGGCGGTGTGGACCATAGACTTCCCCGTTGCGGCCGTCGCAACCTAGCCCTTCATTGATCCGTTGTCATGGAATGGCGTCATCAGATAGATGCCAAATATAGTTATACGTCCGGTCACGAGACGAACTCTGCGAGCGAAGCCTTGGCATCCGGGATATTGGCTTGATCCAACCCATTCGCCGCAATCACAAGCCTCGCTAGGGCGGGGATCGACTTGCAGCCTGTCTTTTTCATAATCGCGGCGCGATGGTTTTCAACTGTGCGCTGACTCAGCCCAAAATCCGCCGCGATATTTTTGCTAGGCTCGCCAGCAAGTACCTTCTGCATTATTTCGCGCTCTCGTGATGTTAGCCTTTCCAGTCGGCTTAATGTCACGGCGCGCCATCGATTTCTCTTTTGGCTGTCGCGAGACTGTTCAAGTGCGCGCTGTATGCTACCGAGCAATTCGGAACCATCTACGGGTTTTTCAAGAAAGTCACAGGCGCCAGTCTGCATGGCGCGCACTGCCATCGGTACGTCGCCGTTCCCGGTCATCATGATCGCCGGCAAGCTGTAACCCTTCTCGCGCAATCGCTGAATCAATTGCAAGCCACTTATGCCGGGCAAACAGGCGTCAACCAAGAGGCACTCGACGCGGCCGGGACGATAAGCCCTCAGAAAAGATTCGCAGTCGCCAAAACAGCTGCAAGGCTGGCCTTCCGCCTCGAGCACACTACGAAGCGCTCCGCGCAATTGGGGGTCATCGTCAACTATAAAAACCACTGGGCCCGACTTTGAGTCGTTCGAGCCATCGAGCGCACGACTGCCCGACGAACGCGCGGAAGGAGCAGCGTCTGCAGGCACATTCCTAACGGCTGTTGACAAAGGGGTCAGCGTCACCGACCTGTTGGACTCCGCTGGCAAGATGGGATCGCCTCGGACAGCAGCGCTGCTTGATGCCACATGGAAATTCCGAGCTTGCGCAGCAGCCAGATAGGCGAATTCATTCCTAAAGCGCTCCAATAATTCTCTTATCTCGAAGTCGGCCACTTCTGCGCGCATCGCGCCGCCATTGATCTGATCAATGGCGATCACTCCATTCAGCATAGCCGACATGTAGTCCAACGTTTCTTCAAAACGGCTCAATAGGGCCTTTTGAGCGGTGTTTTCGACTGTTTTTGTCAGCAACTCCTGCAATAGCGACAGGGTCTGCAGCGGCTGACGAAGGTCGTGAACTGCAGCGGAGACAAAGCATTTTTCCCCCACATTCGTCCAATCAGCCCGGCGCCGCGCCTCTTCCAAAGCGTTGGCGGCAAGCCTGCGCTCCGTAATATCGGTGAACGTAATTAGGACGCCCTCCACACCGTTGCCGGCGGGGCGATAGGGCAAGACCCTACGGCGAAACCAAACGCCATCAGCAGCCTCCACTTCGCATTCCAGCGATTGCGCGTCCTTCAAGACTGCCTTAGCATCCGACACCAGCCCGCCGTCGGCACCAAGAAAACTCAGCTCGGAGAGCGGATGTCCAATATCACCGGCAATTATATTGAAAAGAGACTTCGTCGTCGGCGTAAAAAAAACAAGATTGAGCCCGGAATCTAGTAGCAAAATTGCAGTTTCTATACTATGAATTATATTCAGATAATTTCGTGGTTTAACGAAACCATACATGGAATCGTCGTGCGCATTATCTTCATTAACGCAGATCCTATCGGCGGCATGATGCGTATTATCATGATAAATCAATAAATCCTCGTCTGCGGACTGAGAATCTTTTCTAACTGACAAGGTCTTTTCGCTAATAGCCTTTTGCTCTTGGTGCATAATCTCGAGATTATGGTCGGAGCCCTGCCGTTTGGCTCTTGTGGCATCTAAATCTTGTTCAGGTTTAGCAACACGCCCTTCGTTGTCGGAGGTGGCGTGGGTCATCCTCATCTCGCACCGCTTGAAGACGCGCTTCGTTTTGGAGATGATCTCGAATTGATGCTTGACAGAGTCACAACCGCCCCTCCACTTTTTGATATGCGGGGAACTGTCCTAAATAGAGTTAGTTCCGGAGAACCATATATTAAAATCATTACGCTGTAATCATTATATAATTTATAGAATTCTCTATGGCGAAAATTTTGATCGCGTTATAGCGGCACCGAAAAACTGAGTAATTAAATCAACTCGTTTTTACATCCTACAGGATAACCTAATCCGCATAATTCGGCCCGCAAGATGAAAAATGCTTTGTTATTATGGCATTTTTTTAGCAAACATAGGATTTGACGTAACTGTCTTCCCAGTTCTTTTCACCCCCGCCAGGAGCACACCTTTAAGGCGCTGTCATAACGATAGCCACAAACGGTTCTAAGCGCACCTCACGTTTTCATGGATCCGTACCATTATGGGACATGTCCGAAGCCCAAAGCCTTGCAACCTTCGGATTCCGTCAGACAATCGACAGTTTAATCAGAAAGATTTGCAATCAACCAATCGAGAAACGCCAGCGTCAAATGCCTAGGTAGATTCCGAGCCTTTTTTCTGCCGGTTATCGCTGACTATGTTCGACGATCCTGAGAAGCGCTCAGGAATGATTCGAACGATTTCCAAATCCCTTTCTCGAGGTTCAGCGTGAGCTTCGTTGCGTGGAGGCATAGTCATGGGTCAGTTTGTGGACGTGCAAGGTCGTGATATCGCAGGCACGACGATGTTTATCTACTATTTCAATGGCACGACTTACGAACTCCTGGGTTCTGCCTCAAACACAACCGCCGCCGACACCGCGCAAACCCCAGGTGTTCAACTGGCTGCATATTCTGAAGAGGTTTGGCTTCCCACAGGCGATGATCCAGCCAACATTGTGGTGTTTAATCAGGCAGGCACCGTTCAGACCCTTGGTTCCGACCCTTCCATAAATATGCAATATACTGTTACGTTGTTGGACCCAATCGGCGCAACGGGTGCGACCGGCGCAACGGGTGCGGCAGGCGCAACTGGATCCGCCGGCGCAACGGGTGCGACTGGATCTGCCGGCGCAACGGGTGCGACTGGCGCTACGGGTGCTGGTGAAACGGGCGCAACGGGCGCAACTGGTGCGACTGGATCTGCCGGTGCAACCGGTGCGACTGGCGCTACAGGTGCTGGTGAAACCGGCGCAACGGGCGCGACTGGTGCGACTGGATCTGCCGGAGCTGCCGGCGCAACCGGCGCG
>Ga0105249_10000444_pt1 | contig 38893 bp, 31 predicted proteins | sample KBSS44metaG_FD_81522 | JGI IMG/M metagenome (GOLD analysis project Ga0105249, IMG submission 81522) | Switchgrass rhizosphere microbial communities from Kellogg Biological Station, Michigan, USA - KBS S4-4 metaG | ecosystem: Host-associated > Plants > Roots > Rhizosphere > Soil | place...
GAACGGCCTCGCTTCGGTGCCGATCCAGACGGTCACCGTCGGTTCGACCAGCACCGACACCAGCGGCGTCGCCGAGTGGGACATCGACAGCCAGGATGCGCTCGGCATGGCCGGTGGCCAGCTCAGCAAGATCATCTTCTACAACATCCCGACGCTGTCGACCGCCAACCTCGTTGCCGGCTTCAACAAGGCCGTCACCGACAACGTGACCAAGATCATCAACGTGTCGATTGGCGGTTGCGAGACCAGTGCGAAGGACGGTTCGGCCGCAGCCGGCGATTCCGTGTTCGCCCAGGCCGTCGCGCAGGGTCAGACGTTCTCGATCTCGACCGGTGACAGCGGCGCCGACGAATGCGGCGACGGCGGCACCACGCCGAGCTGGCCGGCCAACTCGCAGTACGTGATGGCGATCTCCGGCACGACGCTGAATGCCTCGACCACCACGTGGACGAGCGAAGTCGTGTGGAACACGCTGGCTGCCGGCAACGGCGCGACCGGCGGCAGCCAGAGCACGTACGAGCCGAAGCCGAGCTGGCAGACGCTGTGGTCCGGCCCGCGTCGCGGCGTTGCCGACGTCGCGTTCTCGGGCGATCCGAACAGCGGTGCGAAGATCGTGCTCAACGGCGGTTCCGCGCAGTACGGCGGCACCAGCCTCGCGGCCCCGATCTTCGCCGGCCTGTGGGCGCGCGTGATCGCGGTGAAGGGTACCAACGTCGGCTTCGCCGGACCGCTGGTGTACCAGCTGCCGGCAGGCGATTTCCATGACGTGACCTCGGGCAACAACGACGGCTCGACCGCCGGCCCGGGCTACGATCTGGCCACCGGCCGCGGCAGCATCATCCTGAGCAGCGCGATCACGCACATCGGTGGCGGCAGCGGCGGCAACGTACCGCCGGTCGCGAACTTCACGTTCACGACGAGCGGCCTGGCTGCGACGTTCACCGACAGCTCGACCGACAGCGACGGCACGATCAGCTCGCGCGCGTGGAACTTCGGCGACGGCGGCACGTCGACGGCGACCAATCCGAGCCACACCTATGCGAGCGCGGGTACCTACACCGTGTCGCTGACGGTCACCGACAACGGCGGTGCGACCAACACGAAGACGCAGTCGGTCACGGTCAGCAGCGGTGGCGGCGGCGGTTCGACGCAGTTGCTCGCCAACACCGGTTTCGAGAGCGGCACGACGCCGTGGACCGGCACGACGGCCGACATCTGCACGACCAGCTGCGGCAGCGAATCGCCGCATGCCGGCACGCACTTCGTGTGGCTCGACGGCTACGGCACGACGCACTCGGAGAACATCGCCCAGCAGGTCACGATCCCGGCCGGCAACACCTCGGCGACGCTGCAGTACTACCTGCATATCGACACGGCCGAGACGACGACGACGACCGCGTACGACACGCTGAAGGTGCAGGTGCTGAACACCTCCGGCACCGTGCTGGCGACGCTGTCGACGTACTCGAACCTCAACAAGAACACGGGTTACGCCGTGCACACGAACAGCCTGGCGCCGTACATCGGCCAGACCGTCGTGATCAAGTTCCTGGGAGCCGAGGACTCGTCGCTGCAGACCTCGTTCGTGATCGACGACGTCACCTTGACGGTGTCGCCGTAACGGCGAAGCAAGAAACAGGCGCGGCTGATTGATCCAGCCGCGCCGATGAGTCGAACACGAGGGCCGCGCGATGCGGCCCTCGTTTTTTTTACTACGGCAACTCGAATCCGTCAGCGAAGATGCGGTCGCTGGCCGACGTGGCGAGGAAGCTGCCCTTGTAGGTCGACAGCAGCACCTGCGTCGCGCCCTGGTTGGCGGCAGCCACGATCTCGGTCGGCACGCCGGCAGCGGCGAGCCCTTCCGCATACGGTGCGAATGTCGCGCCGCCGTCGGTCGAACGCATCACGTAGTTCGAGTTGTCGCCGCGCGCCAGATACAGCGTGGATGCATCGGACGGATCGCAGGCGATGCCGATGTCGAGGCTCGAATCGGCGAAGCCCGGCGTCCAGCTGGCGCCGCCGTCGTCGCTGAGGAACACGCCGCCGGTGGTGGTCGTCGTCGCGGCCGAAAGGAACAGCATGTGCGTGCTGCCGGTCGCCTGGCACAGCCTCGGAATGCGCGCGAACGTCGGCAGTCCCGTGTTCGAATCGTTCCAGGTCGTGCCGCCGTCGGTCGAGAGCAGCACGCCGCCGGCCTGGTCGGGGTTCTGGCCGTCGTACACGGCCACGACCTTTTGGTCGGTGCCGTCGGCGACGATCTGCAGGTCGTAGACTTTCTGCGAATACGAACCGCCGCTGTCGCCGTCGTAAACCTTGGTCCAGGTCGCACCCGCATCGGTCGAGCGCCACACCGTGTCGCCGAAGCCGGGCACGCCGAAGTCGGCGCCGCCGAGGAAGATCAGGTTCGGATCGTTCGCGCTGAAGCGCATCGTGTCGAGATCCGATTCGAAATACGGTCCCTGGTCCGGACCGAGATTCGTCCAGCTCGCATCCGCATTGCGCTTGTACAGGCCTTCCTGCGCGATCGTGGTCGGACCGTCGGAGATCGCGTACAGCGTGCCGTCGGCGGCGAAGCCGACCTTGCTGTAGCGCGTCGGCGGCAGTTGCGGCTGCATCGTCCACGTCGCGCCGCCGTCGGTCGAATCGAACACGCCGCCGCTGTTGAGGCCCTGGAACGCGACGGCGATCTCGTCGGCGTTCACCGGGTTCGACGCGATCGAATAGAGCGCGAGTTCGGAAATGCCGTGCGACGACTGAGCGAAGGTTTCGCCGGTGTCGGTCGACTTGAACACCGCCAGCGACGTGGCGCCGAGCAGCGCCTGCGTGGCGTCGCCGGCGACGAAGCGCGCCGAGTTCACCGACAGCGCCGCGGTGCCGGCGACCGCAATCTCCCACGTCGCGCCGCCGTCCGTACTGCGGTTGAGGCCGGCGCCGCCGGTCGCGGCGAGGATCGTCTGCGGATCGCTCGGATCGACCGCGATCGCGTTGACGACCAGCAAGGGCCACGTTGCGTCGTGCAGCGGCGTCCAGGTCTGGCCGAGATCGTCGGAGGCGAACAGGCCCATCGACTGCGAGCCGATCAGCAGGCCGCCGCCGACCAGCAGGCGGGAGCCGGCGAACGTCGCCGCATAGATCGTCGAGTCGTCCGGCAGCCCGGTCGAGATGTTACTCCAGGTGCCGCCGCCGTCGCTGCTCAGCCACACTTCGCCGCCGCCGAAGTCGCCGCGGAATCCTGCGACGACCGTATTCGAGTCGCTCGGATCGATCGCGATCACGCTGCAGTTCTGCGATGCCGTGTGATCGGGCGGCGTCACGTCCTGCCACGTCGCGCCGGCATCGGCCGAGTGCATCACGGTGACGGTCTGCTGGCCGATCGCCGCGCTGTTGCACGCCCACACGCTGGCATCGTCGGCCGGATCGACCGTGACATTCAGCACCGCGTCGTTGAGGCCGAGGCCGAGTTCGATGCGGCTCCAGCTGGCGCCGTCGTCGCTGCTGGTCCACAGGCTGTCCTGCGTCGCGGCGTACGCCGTTCCGTTTCCGGCGAAGGCGATGTGGAACACGCTGAGCCCTGCCAGATCGGTCACTTCGCTCCAGCTCGCGCCGCTGTCGGCTGAGCGATACAGCGTGCCGCCATACGAGCCGTTCGGCGCGATACCGGCCAGCACGACCGCCGGCGCCGTCGGCAACGCGACGACATCGGCGGCGTCGCCGCCGGCGGGCCCGAGACTGGTCCACTGGCTGCCGCCGCCGGCAGGGTGCACGGGCCTGGCGGAGAACGTGCCGGGCGCTGCGACGCGGCGGCCGTATTCGTCGCTGGTCGCGGTCTCGGCGGCGAGGGCCGCCGCTCCGGTCGGATGTGCGGCATAGGTCGCGGCGTCGGCATCGGTGCCGAGCAGCAGACCCAGGGCAATAAGCAGCGAAGCACTTCGAGGTTCGGTCATTGCGCAATCTCCACGGATGAATGCGAGCGGATCGGAACCGGGGGCCGCCGCGCAGCCGTTCTCGAGGATCCGGCGCGCCCGGCGTGACCGCATCGGGTGTCCGACCATGACGCGTTCGTTACGACAGCGCTTCTACAATTCGCGTACGCACTTGTCGCGCTTTGTAGAAAACGTTTCGCCGAATCCGATCAAGGCCTTGCAGTTGTCCGTGACGACGGCGGCTGCCCTTCGCCGGCCAGTTCGCGCGCCTTCGCATAGGCCTTGTCGGCCGCCGCGGGCTTCTGCAGGCGGGCGTACAACTCGGCTTGGACCCAGGCCGCCCGCGCGTCGGTGTCGGCGAACGCGCCCAGACGCCCGGCGACGGCGGTGGCCTCGTCGAGGCGATCGAGTGCGAGCAGATTCTCGACGCAGGCCGCGCCGGTCAGCACGAGATATTCCGGGACGCCGATGCGCTCGGCATCCGCGAGCGCAGCCGTATAGGCGGCCGCGGCCTGCGCGCGCCGGCCTTCAGCCGCGGCCTGGTCGGCATTCGCGAGGCGGGCGAGCAAGGTCCTGCGTTCATCGGGCGTCGTCTTCGCCCACTCCTCGAAGCGCGCCGACTGATCGGCGGCAGCGGCGAGCTGTCCGCTGCGTTGCAGTCCGCGAATGCGTTCGAGCCAGGCGATCGCATAGGCGACACCGCCGATGGCGGCGTAGGCGGGCGTCATCGCGCGGGTCGCGAGTTCGGCGGCCTTTGCATTCTCTCCGCGCTGCAACGCGATGTCGGCCGCGAGCGACGAGGCATCGGCGCGCTCGAAGGCGTCCGCGTCCGCGTCGCTGTCCTGTTCGATCTGCGCGATCAGCGCGTCGGCTTCGTGCAGCCGGCCTTTGCCGGCGAGGGCGGCGGCGCGCGTGAGCGTGAGGCTCCAACGTTCGCGCGCGTTCGCGCTGTGCGCAGCGGCCGGCCAGAAGCGCGCGGTCGTCGCCAGCGCGTCGTCGTAGCGCAGCAGGATCAGCTGCGCGTTGGCCAAGTCGCGCAGCGCCGTCGCGAGTGATTCCGGCGTTCCCAGTTCCTGCAGCCGCCGCGCGGTGTCTTCGAAGATCGGCACGGCGGCGGCGGGGCGGCCGCGCGCCATTTCGACGGCGCCGAGATTGAGGTCAGCGTGGGCCACGCCGTAGGCATCGTCGATCATCTGCCGCTGGCTGCGCGCCTGGCCGAAGAAGGCGACGGCGTCGTCCCAGCGCAAGTCGAGTCCGGCGACCGCGCCGCGCCCCGAGTAGGCGCTGGCCAACGCATCGGGATCGTTCTGCAGTTCGAGCAGTCCGATCGCCTGCACGAAATCCTGATCGGCTTCGCGTCGATCGCCGAGCTGGTAGCGGATCACGCCGCGGCGATTGAGCGCGCGCGCGCGCAGCAGGGGAAACTGCGCCGCGGGCACGGTGTCGAGCAGTGCATCGACGCGGCGCAGTGCGGCCGGGTAGTCGCCCGAGGTGTATTCGAGATTCGCTTGCGCGAGCGCGACGTCGGGAGCAGCGACGAGTTCTTTCGGCGCATCGGCGAGCAATTGGGCGGCGAGCCCGGTCTGCCCGCTGAGCACGGCCGCGTTGATGCGCTGCGCGAGTTCGGCGGCCGAGGGCGGTCCGTCGCCGGCGTGCAACAGCGGTGCATGACCGAGCCGCAGCAGGAGTTCGTCGGCTGCGCTGCGCGTGGCTGCGAGCACGTCGGTCGCGGCGGTCTCCACTTGCAGCGCGTCGCTGCCGCGCGTCGCGCGCAAGCGCACACGCCAACCGCCGTCGACCTGGCCGACGAGGGGATGTACGAGCAGGGTATCCGGACGGACGACGCCGGTGCCGACCGTCGCGCGCGGATCCGCGTCCAGCCGCCCCGCATTGACCAGACCGACGACGGTTTCGCTCGGCGTCGTCGCGACGCCGCCGAGGCGTAGTCGATTGGCGATCAGATCCATCGCGCCGAGACGCAGCCACGCCCAGTCGGCTTGTGCATTCTCGACCGTGGCGGGAAGCACCATGGCGGCCGTTGCCGTGGGCGTGCCGCTCGCTTCCGATACCGGTGTTTGCGGCGCGCGTCGGGCGAACCACATCGAGCCGGCGGCGAGCGCCAACGCGACGACGGCGAAGGCGGATGCGAGGAAAATGCGGCGGCGCGAGCGCGCGGCCGGCGCATCGATCCGCGGCGTCGCCGCTTCCGCGCTTTCGCGCGGCAATGTCTTCGGGGCCGATTCCGCCGTCGCCGTGTCGGCGACGGCTTCTTCGAGCGTGGGTTCGACGACCCAGCGATACCCCAGCCGCGGCAGCGTGCGGATGCTGCGCTGCTCGCTGCCGCTGTCGCCGAGCAGCCGGCGCGCCCGCATGATCGCGTGGCTGAGCGAGACTTCGCTGATGTCGCTGCGGCCCCACACGGCGGCCGCGAGCTCGTCGCGGCCGACCGAGCGGTCGCGATGCCGGATCAGGTACATCATGCATTCGATCGTGCTGACCGGAGCGACCAGGCGTTCGCTGCCGCGATGCAGCTCGCGCGTGCGCGGATCGAGCGTGAAGTCCCGGAAGCGGTAGACCGAGGCGATCACGCGGCTTCGCGCTCGTTTGCGATCTTCCGGTCCGTCCCGGTATCCGCGATGGAAATGGCGGTGGCGGGCGTCATGCGAAAGACGCGTACCGTCGACACGTTCTCGCCCCGCCCTCATGCTCGCGAAGCGCTTCTTCAACAGCGAAGCTGGTCAAGCGAGCAGCCATCGGATGCTTCGAAAAGGATCCCCGCTTTCGCGAGAGCGACGTCGGTAGAGGATGCGCCGTCAAGAAACAGCGTCCGCCGCCACCTAGGCGCCTTCGAAACGGTTCGCGTCGCGGTTCTTGCGCACGCGCGACGGGTCCCAGATGCGTCCGTTCATCGCGATGTAGACGCCGTCGGGCAAGGTCTGCACGGCGCCGACCGCGCAGCCGATGTTGAACACGGCGTCCGAGCCCTTGAACAGGGCCGGGTTCAGCGCGCCGGTCAGCACGACGACCTTGCCGGCGAGGCCGGCCAGCGCCTGCGCGGTCTCGACCATGGTGTCGGTGCCGTGCGTGACGAGGATGTGCCGATGCGTCTGTTTTTCGATCGCCGCACGCATTTGGGCGCGGTCGGCGTCGTCGATGTGCAGGCTGTCCTTGCGCATGACCGGCACGACATCGAACGAGAACGCGACGCCGAGCGCCTCGAGGATCTCGCCGATCTGCGGCGCGCCGATCTGAAAAGTAGATTTGTCGTCGAAGTAGATCTTGTCGATCGTGCCGCCGGTGGTGACGATGACGAGGTGCTGCATGGGGCGTCCTGGGCTGCGCGGCATCGGCCGCGTCGAGTAGCGCGCGACCTGGAGGTCGCGTCAGAGATCGCTATTGTCGATGAGTGTCGCCGCAGCGTCCATCGCCGGTACCGCGAGGCGCGACAGACCGCGGCTGGCGAGGAAGCGCAGCGCCGCGCGCGGCCGGTCGTCGCCGCTGCGCTCGGCCCAGGCCGCGTGGCGCGCCAGCAGTGCCGCCGCGAACGCGCGAGCGAGCGTGAAGGCGAGTCCGCGCGCGCCGGCTTCGAGCGCGTCGCGGTCGTGCGCCTGCGCCGACAGCCACACGGCGGCGGCATCGAGCGAGGCGCGGATGTCGTGGCGATCGTCGCCGGCTTCGGCGAGCAGCGCGGCGGCCGTCTCGATCAGCGGCGTCACGCCGACCGCGGACAGCGCGCGCAAGGCGTCGAGCGCCAGCACGTTGGTCGTGCCCTCCCAGATCGGGTAGACCTGTGCATCGCGCAGCAGCTGCGGGATGCCGGTGTTCTCGATGTAGCCGGCGCCGCCGAACGCCTCGCAGGTTTCCGAGGCGATGTGCACCGCGAGCCGGCCGGTCCACAGCTTGGCCAACGGCGTCAGCACGCGCAGCAGTGCCTGTTCGTCCGCCGTCGCCGCGCCGCGTTCGCTGCGGCCGAGCAGTTCGGCGACGTAGAACACGAGTCCGAACGCGGCCTCGAATTCGGCCTGCAGGCCGGCCAGCGTCGCGCGGTGCAGCGGCTGCTCGATCAGCGCACGGCCGAATACCTCGCGCTTGCGAGCGTAGTCGAACGCGAGCGCGAGGCAGCGCCGCATCGTCGCCAGCGCGCAGACCGCGTTCCAGGTGCGCGTCACGTTGAGCATCGGCGCGATCAGGCGAACGCCGTGGTCGAGCGCGCCGACCGCCGTCGCCGGCACGCCGTCGAGGTGGATCTCGGCGGTCGGCAATTCGCGCGTACCGAGCTTGTCCTTCAACCGGTCGATGCGAATGCCGTTCCAGCGGCCGTCGGCATCGCGGGTTTCGAGGTAGAACAGGGCGAGCGCGCCGGTGCCCTCGGCGCTCGCGTCTTCGGGGCGGGCCAGGGTGAGCGCCATGTCGCCGACGACGGCCGAGGTGAACCACTTGCGCCCGTGCAGGCGCCACTGCCCGGTCTCGTCGCGACGCGCCAGCGTTCCAGTGCGGCCTACGTCCGAGCCGCCAGCGGTTTCGGTCATCCATTGGCCGGACAGCCACAGCTCGTTCGGTTCGCGTGCGAGCAGGTGCGGCAGCGCGCGTTCGATCAGCGCCGCGTTGCCGGAGGCCTTCAGCGCGGTGGCGGCGCCGTCGCTCATCGCCAATGGGCAGGTGTAGAACTCACTGGCGACGTGATGCAGGTAGACGCGTACGAACTGGTCGACGCGCGCGTGCTCGCCATGCGCCGGGTCATGGCCGGCGGCGACGAGACCGTAGCGCGCCGCCGTCGCGGCGCCGCGCTGCCATACAGGGGTCAGCTCGATGTGATCGATGCGGGCGCCCCAGGCGTCCCACTGGGTCAGCGACGGTTCGTTCGCGCCGCGCGCGCGCGCCTCGACCCAGGCAAGCGCCGCATGCGCGCCGAGTTCGGTCAAGTCGCCGCCGATGGCGGCGCGCGTCTCGCTGGGCAACGCGCGCTGCAGGTAGGACTGCAGCACGCGATCGTCGTCGTACTGATTTGCGAGGACTGGCGCCGCTTGCAAGAATTCCATATTGGTGCGTTGTGGACGAAGCGGCTTCGACCATACGCGCGCACCTCCGCAGCGGCAAGCGCAGGTGCGGCAGACGCACAAACGCCGCCGCAGGCGAGCTGCGGCGGCGTTCGGGTTCGGAACGTACGTTGCGTTCCGCGGGGCAGATCAGGCGGCGATGCGCTCGTTCGTCTTGATCTCGGCGTGCGCGGCGGCAAGAGCCTGCGCTTTCTGCTCCGCGCCGAGTGCGATGCCTTCCGCACGGACGAATTCGAGGTCGGTGACACCGATGAAGCCGAACGCCTGGCGCAGGTAGGTTTCCTGGAAATCTGCCGGCGCGTACGGCGAACCCGCCGAATACACGCCGCCGCGCGAAGACACGATGATGACCTTCTTGCCGCCGGCCAGACCCTGCGGGCCGGCCTCGGTGTAGCGGAACGTGCGGCCGGCGACGATGATGCGGTCGAACCACGCCTTCAACTGGCTGGAGATGCCGAAGTTGTACATCGGCGCGCCGACGACGACGACATCGGCCGCCAGGAATTCGTTGAGGACCGCTTCGTTGGCGACGGCTTCCGGCCCGCTGGCGTCGGCAACCGGCGCCCAATGCGGCAGCGGGTTCGCGGCAAGGTCGCGATACACGATCGTCGCGCCCGCATGCTTGTTCTTCCACGTTTCCACGAGCGCGGCGCTGAGTTCGCGCGACACGGAATAGGCACCGAGTGCGCTGGAGTCGATATGCAGGAGGTTCATGGCGGACCTTTTGGGGGTTAACAGCCGTTTCCGGCGACCGAAATAAGATAGGCCGTGTACGACGGCCCGATAAGTCGGCAATAATCGGATAGATCGTTCGCGAGGCAGGACAATGACCGTACTCACCGAAGGCGCTCTGGCGGACCTCAACGACCTGCGATTCTTCGCTGCCGTGGTCGAGCACGGCGGCTTCTCGGCGGCCGGGCGCGCGCTCGGCGTGCCGAAATCGCGCCTCAGCAAGCGGGTGGCCCTGCTCGAGGAGCGCCTCGGCGTGCGCCTGCTGCAGCGGACCACGCGCCGCTTCGCGGTCACCGAAGTCGGCGAACGTTTCCACGCGCACTGCCGCGCGATGCTGGAAGAAGCACAGGCCGCGCAGGACGCCGTCGACGAGCTCAGCGCCGAGCCGCGCGGCGTGGTGCGGGTCAGCTGCCCGGTGTCGGTGGCGCAGACGGTGCTGGCCCACCTGCTGCCGGATTTCATGGCGCTCTATCCGAAGGTGCAGGTGCGCCTGGTGGCGAACAATCGCCGCTTCGACGTGATCAACGAAGGCATCGACATCGCGATCCGCGTGCGTGAGAAGCTCGACGCCGACGCCAGCCTGATCCTGCGCAGCTTCGGCCAGTCGGCGGTGCTGCTGTGCGCCAGCAAGAGCTTCCTCGACGCGCACGGCCGCCCGGCCGTTCCGGACGACCTCGAACGCCTGCCGCTGCTGTCGTGGTATGAACACGAGGGCGCGCAGATGCTCGAACTGATCGGCGCCGACAAGGCCCGCGTCAACGTGGAGATGAAGGCGCGGCTGATCTGCGGCGAGTTCAATGTGATCTACGAGGCCGCCAAGCGGGGTATGGGCATCGCCGCGCTGCCGGAGTTCGTCTGCGCGCCGGCCATCGCGCGCGGCGAGCTCGAAGTCGTGCTGCCGCAGTGGAATGTTCCGCAGGGCATCGCGCACTTCGTGTACGCGAGCCGGCGCGGCCTGCTGCCGGGTGTGCGCGCGTTCGTCGACTTCCTGGCCGAACGCCTGGCGGCGACGATGAAGCTGAAGCACGAGCAGTGCAAGGAACGGCCGGACTGGCCCGCCTCGCCCACGACACCCACGTAAAGATTGCCGGTCGGCGAGCGCGATGTCGTCCAACCGGTAACCTCGCCGCGCTACCATGCGCCGGCCGGCACAAGACGATCGGACCGCCGCGTACCGATCGCACGGCACGGACATGCGCGAGGAACGAAACCGCGCGCGGGGGCGGGACCGCTTTCAGTCGAGGCATCCATGCGCGTATTCGCTGCGGTGTTGTGCAACGTCGCTCTGCTGTTCTGTTCCGTTTCTTCCGTGCACGCGGCCGGCGACGCCAGCGTGGGCAAGGGCGTCTTCGAGGCGCAATGTGCGGCCTGCCACACGACGACCGTCGGCAAGAACGGCTTCGGTCCGTCGCTGGCCGGCGTGGTCGGGCGCCGCTCGGGCACCTTGGCCGGCTACAGCTACTCGCCGGCGATGGCGAACGCGGGCCTGACCTGGGACGCGAAGAACATCGACGAGTTCATCGCGGCATCGACGACCAAGGTGCCGGGCACGGCGATGCAGGTCGCCGTCGCCGACGCGACGGCGCGCGCCAACGTGATCGCCTATCTGCAAACCCTGGGCGAGACCGCTGCAGCGCCGGTGGCGAGTGCGGCCGAACGGGCACCGCTGCCGCCGAGCACGAACGGCCCCAGCGCCGACGAACTGCTGCACGCGGCCGACGACACTGCCGGCTGGCTCTACGCGAGCAAGGACTACGCCGGCCAGCGCTACGTCGCGCTCGACCAGATCAATGCCGCGAACGCCGGCCAGCTGCGCGCGCAGTGCATCTTCCGCTCGAACAACGCCGGTGCGACGCAGACCAGCCCGCTGGTCTACCAAGGCACGCTGTACCTGACCATCGACAAGGCGATCGTCGCGATCGACGCGGCGACGTGCCGCGAACGCTGGACCTACAACTGGGAAGCGAAAGCTTCCGCGCTGTCGACGACCAATCGCGGCGTCGCGCTCGCGCAGGGCCGCGTCATCCGCGGCACCGCGGACGGCTGGCTGATCGCTGTCGACATGGCCAAGGGCAATCTCTTGTGGAGCCGCAAGATCGCCGACGCCAAGGACAGCCAGTACCTCAGCATGCCGCCGCTGGTCGTCGGCGACTTGATCCTGTACGGACCGGCCGGCGCCGACTGGGGCGCGAAGAATTGGATCGGCGCGTTCAAGCTCGACAGCGGCGAGCAGGTCTGGCGCTTCAACCTGATTCCCGACGCGAAGGAGGCCGGTGCCGATTCGTGGAAAAATCCACAAGCGCGCGACCATGGCGGCGGCAGCCTGTGGACGCCGCTCGCGCTCGACGCGGCGAAGGGCATCCTGTACGTGCCGGTCGGCAACCCGGCGCCGGACTTCTACCGTGAAGTGCGGCCGGGTTCGAACCTCTACACCGACTCGGTCGTCGCGCTCGACGTGAAGACCGGCAAGCTGCTCTGGTACAAGCAGTTCCGCGCGAACGACATGCACGACTGGGACCTGAGCCAGGTCAGTCCGCTGCTGACCGTGAACGTCGACGGCAAGCCGCGCGACCTGCTCACGGTCAGCGGCAAGGACGGCCTGCTGCGCATGCTCGATCGCAAGACGCAGAAGATGCTGTACGAGATCCCGATCACCACGCGCACCAACGTCGACGCCGAACCGAGTGTCGACGGCCAACACATCTGCCCCGGCCTGCTCGGCGGCATGGAATGGAACGGCCCGGCCTACAGTCCGGCGACGAACACGCTGTTCGTCGGCACGGTCGACTGGTGCGGCACCTTCACCAAGACGGCGCAACCGCCCGAATACACGCAGAACGCGCACTATTACGGCGGCGCCGTCACGCCGGACCCGCGCGAGCAGTCGCGCGGCTGGCTGTACGCGCTCGACCCGGCCACCGGCAAGGAACGCTGGAAGACGCAATGGCCGACCCCGCTCGTCGCCGGCATCACCGCGACGAAAGGCGGCGTGCTGTTCACCGGCGACCTCGACAACAATTTCCTCGCGATCGACGCGAGTACCGGCAAGACGCTCTACACCTTCAACACCGGCGGCTCGGTCGGCGGTGGCGTGATCACCTACGCGATCGACGGCAAGCAGTACGTCGCGACGACGTCGGGCGTGGTGTCGGGGTTCTTCGGCGGATCGGGGACGTCGGCGGTGGTGGTGTTTGCGTTGCCGTAGGATGGCAAAAGGCGGCTGGGCCGGCGTGTCGGCTCGCATCGAGGTGGCGTCGAATGAGCAAGATCAAATCTCCTCCCGAAAAGAAGAGCCTTCGTCTTGCTCTCGATCGTCGCAATACCTACCGGGAAAATGACAAAGCGAGCCGCACGGCCATTCCCTTGGCCAAGGCCCGCTCGCACCGGGCCGAGCGCCGGTCGGTTTTGATCGAATTGGCAGCGGCGCCTTTGCTGCCGGGCGACGGCGCCGAGATCGTCGAAGCGAACGCGCGCTCGGTGGCGCGGAAGAAGAAGATGTCGGCGTTTCGCAAATGTCCGGACGAGCCGCTCGTGAAAGTGATCGCCGACCGGGCGGTTCGCCGGGACAAACGAAGCGGTCGTCGTCGGGGAGGGGAGCATGGCCGTTGATTTCCTCGGAAATCTGAAGCTCGCGATCGCCATCACGCTCGTGTGCATCTGGGCCATGGGGTCGCTGTGCACGATTCCGCCGTTGGACACCGGCTACCTGCTCGGCATCGCGCCGATGGTGCAGCGCACCTATGCGGAATGGAACCGGCCCATCGTCTGGCGGCATCGAGAAGGCGCGATGGTGATCTTGCTCGTCGGCGCATTCATCCTCGGTGCTTTCCTGCTGTCGAAGTGGGTGCCCGAAGACGCGGGAAGAGCATTCGTGCACAGCCCGCCGTTCGTACTTGCGGTTTGGCTGTTCGGCACGCTCGCGATAGTGCGACAAGCCACGGAAAACGTTCGCGCCGCAGCGTCTGCCGATGGGCGCGACGCGACGACGGCGACTTCACGCAATGACTTGCGGCGCGAGCCAGCTCGGCTCGATCGATGATGCGACATCACGGTGGGACCTCGCCATGGCCGAAAACAAAACCAAACCTACCCAAACCAGCGTCGAAAACTACATCGGCGCCATCGACGACGAAGTCCGGCGCAAGGACTGCCAAACCCTGGTCACGTTGATGACGAAGGCGACGGAGCGGCCCGCGACGATGTGGGGAACGAGCATCGTCGGGTTCGGCAGCTATCACTACAAATACGAGAGTGGACGTGAAGGCGATTCGTGCCTGGTCGGATTCTCGTCGCGCAAGAGCGAAATCTGCCTGTACCTGACGGCCGGCGTGCTCGGTCAGGAAGCGCTCGTCTCGAAGCTCGGCAAGCACAAGGCCGGCAAGGGTTGCCTCTACGTGCGCAAGCTCGCAGACGTCGATCCCGACGTGCTCGAGCGGATGATCGTCGGCGCCTTCGCCGAGAGGAAGCAGCACTATGGCTGAGGCGCGCGGCAGCCAACCTGCAGCGAGCGGTCACCGATGGAACGATCGAGTGCGGCCGGCCTCGCCTGCGCGCATCTTCATCGACGCGATCGCCCGGCAACCATGAGCATTCCGCTGGGCACCCTCATCATCTACGCGCGCGACGTGCACCGGTCGGCGGAGTTCTACCGCGAGCATTTCGGTTTCGAGACCAGTGGCGAGATCGTCGAGGGTCTGATCGAGCTCGAGGCGACCAACGGCGGCGCGAGCCTGTTGATCCACCCGGCGGCAAAGAGCGTCAAGCTCGGACAGGCCGGCGTGAAGCTCAGCTTCCACGTGCGGGACGTCGATGCGTTCAAGAAGGAAGCGGCGGCGCGCGGGCTCGAATTCGGGGCACGCATCACGCCAATGGCTATGCGTTCGCCAATGCGAAGGATCCGGACAAGAATTCGGTGAGTATTTCGAGCCGGGCGTTTCGCGGTGTCGATCGCCGGACCATGATTGAAGAACGATCGCGATGCGCGGCGATGCGTCGAACCGCCGCCGATGGACTGGCGGCGGCTCTTTGGGGAAACGCGAAATTCAGTCGGTATCAGAACGGCTCGGGATCGGCGGCTGCGATACAAATGGTCGGATTGGGATAGCACGGGTTCGTGTAGAAGTACGCTGCCCCCTGCGAGGTTGCTCCGTTTACGGTCGCATTGAAGGCGCCCACGAGTGCGGTTCCGCCATCCAGGCCCGTGTTGTACCCAAAAACGTCTCCCGGCGACAGGTCGGTGGGGACCAGAGCCTGATCCTGAATCCAGCTCGTGCCGTTCTTCCTGAAAAGATACGCCGCACCCTCTCGATTGTTCACGCCATAGGCGCCCGAGAGCATCCAATTGCCGCTGAGGCTCACCGATGCACCGAAAAGGCTGAGCGCCGCTCCATTGGCGACCAGCAGTTTTTGCTGCTGCAGCCAGACGCCGGATGTCTCATTGAACGCGTACACGGCACCTTGGCTCGTATTGCCATTGGTGGCGGCGCCGGGAGCCCCGATCATCGCCGTCGTGCCGTCGATCGATATGCTGACTCCAAAGTTGTCGCGCGCCGCTCCATCGCTCGCCGTCAGGTTGTCGGCCATCGTCCAGGCCGAGCCGTTGTATTTGTAGACATAGACGGAACCCCGCCCGATGCTGCCCGCAACGGTTGCGGACCTTGCGCCGATCAGCAGACTGTCGCTGCCCACGGCCATGCTCCCCCCGAAAGATCCATAGTTTCCGTCGACGACCGGAGACGTTATTTCCTGGACTTCCGCCCAGGCGGGACCGAACGCACCGGCGATACTCGGTGTGAATATATGGACAGCGCGAGGAATCGTCGTGCTGCCACCCGGGCCCACGGTGGTCGAGCCGCCCGAACTGATCAGCAGGTAGTTCGCGTTCATGGCCACGGAATTTCCGAATGTGTCGTACTGCACGCCGACATCGGAAGTCAGCTTCTGACTGTAGACCCAAGTCGTTCCCAAGCGGACGAAAACGTACGCGCAGCCTTGCCAAACCACGCCGTTCTGGTCGGCGATCGGTGCAGTGATCACGGCGGTATTGCCGTTGACGGCGATGCCGGCGCCGAAATGCATGCCGGCCGCCGCGTCCGACGGTTCCAATATCTGAGTTTGCGACCACGTGATGCCTGATTTCGTGAAGACGTAGACCGTGCCCTGACTTTCACGTCCCGAGACCGTCGCATTGGGCGCCGAAATGAATGCGGTATTGCCGGATACGACCGTCTGGCTGCCGAACCAGGCATTGGCTGCGCCATCGCTGGCGACGACCTTTTGAGGCAGCCACGGAGTCGCGCCGGCGGTTGAAATGAAAGCCGCCGAAGCAAGCAGGGTTACGAGAAAGCGTGACGGATTGCGTCCCGACCAATATGGCTTGTCGAACATGAGAATCTCCATTGAAGTTCGTGTCGAACACAGACTCCCCGCGCCGCCGGGTTGAGCCGGACGGCACGGCAAGCCTAGAGAGTCCGTATCTCGACGTCTGTGAGTCTTGTCCCTTTGTGACCGGCGTGTGTCCGCACAATCGAAGCGAACGTTCTTCGTATGTCGTCGACAACGCATCGGCGTCGATCGCCGGAGACTGCGGCGAAGCGCGAGCGAACGTCTCGGATGGCCGGACACGTCGTGTCGTGCACCCGTGCCGATGGCGAATTCGTCAGAATGCCGAGCGTGTTAGACCGTGACGGCGCGGGCACGTATGTCGGTGCCCGTGAAGCATGGATTTCGCGACTGTCGGGCGCCACTGTCGCGGCGCTGTCGTGATGTATCCTGCGCGCAAACGGCGATCCGTGCGCGGTCCCATCTTCGTCTCGCCAATGAAGATGCGGCGGCCACGCGAACCCGCTCATGGGGACGATTGACGTCCGCTATTTCGGCGATCGCTGATCGCCGGCGATTCCCTCGAGGCAGAATCCTGGCCATCCGCACCCGACGCGAGGAACTGCAGCCATGCGACAAAAGAACATGAGAGTCGTCTACACGGGCTGCGGCCTGCTCGCGCTCGCCGTCGTTTTCTTCCTCTACATGCTTTCGATCGCGTCGAAATCGAATGATCCAGCCGAACTCATGCGGGTCGTCGGAACGGTGTCCGGCGTCGCCGGCGGCATCGCCATCGCGATGATCGGCTTCGGCCTGGTCGGCAAGAAGGGCTAGCGCGAATCCACTGACCGTGTTGCAGGCGCGCGCCGCGCGGCGACGACGCTAAGGCGGGGCTCCGGCTGCCCGCTTGCGCTGCCGTACATCCACGCCGAGCGAACCGATCAGCACGACGCAGAACAGCACTTCGAGCAGCGCCGGCGTTCGCATCGTCGGATAGACCCACGCGGCCACGATCCCGTGGCAGAAATAGAACAGCGCAACGATGCCGACCCACAGCAGCGCGCGCCGTGCGCCGGTGCGCAGAGCGAACAGGGGCAGCAGCAACGGCGGCAAGGTCAACACCAGGGCGAACCACGGCAGTCCCTTCGCGGGCGGCGCGAGCCACAGATACCAGCCCGGCTGCAGCAGGACGAGCAGCGCCCAGGCGACGAGTCCGATCGTCAACGGCTTCACGGGCGCGCCTCGAGTCTCGCCGCGATCGTCGCCACGCGCCGCCCGAGCGCACGCGCGAGCACGCGCTGGTCTTCGCTGATCGCATTGTCGCCGCCGACGCCGGCGACGTGGCTAGCGCCGTACGGCGAGCCGCCGCCTTGCGTGCGGTTGAGCGCTGCCTCGGTGTACGGCACGCCGACGATCAGCATGCCGTGATGGAGCAGGGGCAGCATCATCGACAGCAGGGTCGTTTCCTGGCCGCCGTGCATCGTGCCGGTCGAGGTGAATACGCCGGCGGGCTTGCCGACGAGCGTGCCGGAGGCCCATTCGGCCGCGGTGCCGTCGATGAAGTATTTCAGCGGCGCGGCCATGTTGCCGAAGCGCGTCGGGCTGCCGAGCACGAGGCCGGCGCATTCGCGCAGATCCTCGCGCGTCGCGTACGGCGCGCCGTCGTCGGGTTCCGGCGCCTGCGCGATCTCGGTCACCGGCGCGACCGGCGGCACGCTGCGCAGGCGCGCGGCGAGGCCAGCTTCCTCGACGCCGCGCGCGACCAGCCGCGCGAGCTGCGCGACCTTGCCGGTGCGGCTGTAGTAGAGAACCAAGATTTCGCTCATTCAAGGGTCCGGTTTGGTTCCGACGGCGTGCTGCGCTAGGCTCGCGCCATGTTCGCACGCACCCAGCAGTTTGCCAGAAGCCTGCGCGACCGAGAGCGCGCGGGGACATTCCTGCGCTTCACCTGGCAGCGCTTCCTCGAAGACCGCTGCATGCAGACGGCCGGGGCGCTGTCGTACACCTCGGTGTTCGCGCTGGTGCCGCTGACCGCCGCGATCCTCGGCATCCTCGCCGCATTTCCGGGGTTTGCCGGCTGGCGCGACCAGATCACGCAATGGGTGTTCGACAATTTCGTGCCGGCCGCGGGCAGCACGGTGCAGGGCTACATCACGCAGTTCGCCGAGAATGCGAGCAAGGCGACCGCGGTCGGCGTGATCGTGCTGCTGTTCAGTTCGATCTCGCTGATGATGAGCATCGAGGACGCATTCAACCGCATCTGGCGCGTGCAGGTCTCGCGCGGCACCAGCGCGCGCTTCCTGATCTACTGGGCTGCGCTGACGGCGGGACCGTTGCTGCTCGTCGCGGCGCTCGCGATCAGCTCGTATGCGTTCGCGCTGCCGTTCATCGACGCAGCCGAGGCGCAGTTCTCGATCAAGGCGCGCGTACTCGCGGCACTGCCGTTCCTGATCGTCTGGAGCACGCTGGTCGCCGGCTACGTCGTCATTCCGAACCGCACCGTGCGCGTGCGTCTGGCGGTCGTCGGCGGTTTCATCGCCGCCGTGCTGTTCGAGGCGGCCAAGCGCGGTTTCGCGCTGTACGCGACGAAGTACGCCAGCTATCAGCAGGTCTACGGCGCGCTCGCGATGGTGCCGATCTTCATCTTCTGGATCTATCTCTCCTGGACGATCGTGCTGTTCGGCGCGTCGATCACCGCGTCGCTCAGCGCATTCGACTATCGCCCGGCGAACCAGCTCCTGCCGCGCGGACAGGAATTCGCAGGACTGTTGCGCGTGATCGCCCATTTCGTCTCGGCGCAGCGCGGCGGCCGCGGCCTGCACAGCGAGGCGCTGCGCAATGCGGAGCCGTTCCTGACCGACGACTTGCTGCAGCGCTATCTCGGCGACCTGCATCGCGTCGGCCTGATCCAGCGCAGCGAGGTCGGCGAATGGATGGTCGTGCGCGACCTGGCGACGACCGACCTGCTCGAGATCTACGAGGAAGGCGGCTACCAGTTGCCGCTGCAGGCGCCCGACGGCAGCGGCAGCCTGCAACCGCCGGCGGCGGAACTGCTCGGCCGTCTCGGCGGTCAGATCCGCAGCGCGCTCGATGTGCCGTTGGCTACGCTGTTTCCGCCGGATGTACCATCGTCCGAGTCGCCAGCGCCGCCGTCGGGCGGGCGCACGCAACCTTCCACGGAGCCTGCATGAACGTTTCGAGATTCCTTTTCTGCGCCGCGCTCGCCTGCGGCGTCTTCGCGAGCGATGCCGCATTCGCAGCTGCGCCGAAGCAGCTGAGCATCGCCACGCTCGACGGCAAGACGTTCGACCTCGCCGCGCAGCGCGGCAAATGGGTCGTCGTCAATTTCTGGGCGACGTGGTGCTCGCCATGCATCAAGGAGATGCCCGACATCTCCGCGTTCGTCGCGAGCCGGCCGGACGTCGCCGCGATCGGTCTCGCCTACGAGGACACCGACAAGGCCGAAGTCGCCGAGTTCGTGAAGTCGCATCCGGTCAAGTATCCGCTGGCGCAAGTGGACATGGACAAGCCGCCGTCGGACTTCGACACGCCGCGCGGCTTGCCGACGACCTACCTGATCGCGCCCGACGGCACGGTCGCGAAGATCTTCACCGGCCCGATCACCGGCAACGATCTCGACAAGGCGATTGCGGAGAGCAAGTCCGGTGCAGGCGCCAAGAAGTCCTGAGCCGTGCCGAGCGCGCGCTTTCTCGTCTCCGGCCTCGTGCAAGGCGTGTTCTATCGCGCCTCGACGAAGGCGCGCGCGACAGAGCTGGGCTTGACCGGCTTCGCGAGAAACCTGCCCGACGGCCGCGTCGAAGTCGTCGCCAGCGGGCACGCCGAAGCCCTCGATGCGCTGCACGCCTGGCTGCGCCAAGGGCCGCCGTCCGCCCGCGTCGCCGCCGTCGAACGCGAGCCGTCCTCCGAGCACCCGCACGCCGGTTTCGAAACGCGCTGACGATGCGGCACGATCGAAACGCTCCGGGTCGCCGTCGAGCCGCGCCGTCGCGGCCACCTGCAGGCAAGGCGAAGACGGCGATCGCGCGGCACGGACTGGCACGCGTGCTGTCGAAGCTCGGTCTATGCTCGCGCTCGCAGGCCGAAGCGTGGATACGCGCCGGTCGCGTCAGCGTCGACGGCCGCGTGGTGCACGATGTCGAGCGGCCGAGCACGGCGGCCGACCGCATCACCATCGACGGCGTCGCGGTCGATGCGCGCGAACGCGTCTACCTGATGCTGAACAAGCCGCGCGGCCACATCACGACCGCGTCCGACGAGCGCGATCGCAAGACGGTCTACGCGTTGCTCGCCGATGCGGGCCTGCCGTGGATCGCGCCGGTCGGACGCCTCGACAAGGCGAGCGAAGGGCTGCTGCTGTTCAGCAACGACAGCGAGTGGGCGGCACGCATCACGGCGCCGGAGTCGCTGCTCGAGAAAACCTATCACGTGCAGATCGATCGCCTGCCGGACGATGCGCTGCTCGCTGCACTGAAGGAAGGCGCCGAGGATCGCGGTGAGCGCTTGTCGCTGAAGTCGGCGCGCGAACTGCGCCGCGGCGATCGCAACGCGTGGCTGGAGGTCGTGCTAGACGAAGGCAGGAACCGGCAGATCCGCCGTGTGTTCGCCGCGTTCGGCATCGGCGTGCTGCGGCTGGTCCGCGTGGCGATCGGCTCGCTCGAACTCGGCGATCTGGCGAAGGGGCACTGGCGCCGGCTCGAATTCGACGAGGTCGCGCGACTCGCAGCGCCGTCGGCTCCAGGCGACTGAGCGATTCCGATCGAACCGACATCGGCTCGCTGCAGGCCATCGGCCTTGCGGTGGAGGAGGAGAGCGCCTACCGGCAGTTGCCGCAGCGGCATGGCGCGACCGCGGCGGAAATGGCCGCGGCACTCGGCTGGGCCGTGCAGAAGCAGCGCCCTCGATAGGGCGGGGTGGCTTCGGCTGCGATGATGCCTCGGATCGCCGAAGCATCGCGGTGGGAGCGGCTCTCACGCCCGCCATCGTCGGAGTGCCGACGGGTCGGGCGCGGCGTCGTATTGGGACTTTCTTTACAAGTATAAAAATACTCCGTCCTGTCGCGAGAGACGAATCGCCCGGTTTTCCTGGCGTACCATGGGCGTTCCCCTGCAACCGGCCGATTCATCACCATGTCTTTCCCCCGCCAGCCGGCCGCGGATCGACGCATGCTCGATTCCGCCACCGCGCCACGGCATGGCATTGCTCGTATCCGCTGCGGGCACCGCACCCGCTCGCGTTCTCAGGCAAGCGCAGGAAGGTTCCGTTCGACGTTGTTTTCGCGCGAGCGGGAATCCCTGTTCCACAAGGTCGCGATGGGCGGCCTCGATGCCGCCTTGCCGACGTCCCTCGCACCGCCGGCGCGGCCGGAGGCTCGGCGATGAAGCGCGGGCACCTGCGCGAGGATGTCGAAGCCTTCCTCGCCGTCGGCCTCGGCGAAGCGGAGCTGCAGGCTTATGAAGTCCTGCTCGACCGGCCCAGCAGCACCGTCGGCGACGTTGCGGCAGCGATCGGCGCCACGCCGCGTCGCGTGCAGCGGCTGCTGGCCGATCTCGAACTCAAGGGATTGGCGACGCGTCTGCCCGAGCGCAACGCGCGCTACCTGCCGACCCCGCCGGACATCGCGGTGGAAGCGTTGATCGCGCGGCGCCAGGAAGAACTCCAACGCGCGCGCGCGGCCGCCGTGCGCCTGCGCGAGAAGACCCTCGCCGCGAAGGAGCCGCGGCCGAACGAACGCGTCGTCGAACTGGTCACCGGGCGCGACGCGCAGGCGCGCGTGTTCGAGCAGATCCAGCACGGCGCGAAGCAGGAAGTGCTGAGCATCGAGCGGCCGCCATACGTGGTCGGCGCGCATACCGGCAATGCCGCGCAGGACGACGCGATGGTGCGCGGCGTGATCTACCGCAACATCCTCGAGGCCGACGCGCTGGAGATCCCGGGGAAAGCGGAGCACGTGCGTCACATGATGGCGGCGGGCGAGCAGACGCGCGTACTGAGCGGATTGCCGCTGAAGCTGGTCATGGTCGATCGGCGCATCGCGATCATTCCTCTGGACATCGCGCGTGCGAGCGAGTCGGCGCTGCTGCTGCGCCCATCATCCCTGCTCGACGCGCTGTGCGAACTGTTCGAGTCGCTTTGGCAGCGCGCGACGCCGCTCGGCTTCGGTGCCGAGGCGGGCGCGCCGAAGCCGGCGCAGGCGTCCGAGGATGTGGCTCGTCTGCTGCCGCTGCTCGCCGCCGGCATCAAGGACAAGGTGATCGCCCACCAGCTCGGCATCTCCGCGCGGACGCTCGATCGGCGCCTCGTCGAGCTCGGCCGCAGCCTCGGCGCGCGCACGCGTTTCCAGGCCGGCTGGCTCGCCGCGTTGCGCGCCGTCGGCAAGCTCTGAGGCCGTCGATCGCACCGCTGGACGTGTTCGGCAAAGTGACTTCCGGCGAATGCGTGCGGTCGCGCTGGCGAAGACATGCCATGACGAATTTTCGTCAAGTTTTCCGTTGACAGTTTTCCGCGCCGAACGGGACACTCGACCGTCATCGAAGCGACATGTTCGTCGCCATTGCGGAGTCTCCATGAAGCACTCGATTCATCCGGCCGGCGTGCTCGGCGCGCTGGTTTCCCTCGCGTTCGCCGTTGCGGCGAATGCCGATGCCTTCGATTGGACGCAGCAGGAAGCGGTCGCCGACAACGGCGCAGCCAACAACGGCCTCGGCCGCGGCGCGGCGATCCTCGGCGACACGGCGTTCGTCGGCGCAACCAACGCGCCCGCGGGCGGCGCGGTCTACGTGTTCACCCGCGGCAGCGGCGGCGTGTGGACGCAGACGCAGCAGCTCAATGCGACCGAGAGCCCGGACGGCGCGGACTTCGGCTGCTCGATCGCGCTCTCGGCCGACACGGCTGTCATCGGCGCCGACCGCACGACGCTGACCGATGATGGCAACCGCCACCAGGGCGCCGTCTACGTGTTCGCGCGCGGCAAGGACGGGCAGTGGACGCAAACGCAGAAGCTCACGGCGGACGATTTCTCCGCCGAAGCGCAGTTCGGCGATGCCGTCGCCTTGTCCGGCTCCACCATCCTCATCGGTGCCTACAACGCCACGATCGACGAAAACCCCTATCAGGGCGCCGCCTACGTGTTCACGCTCGACGGCGGCAGCTGGACGCAGACGCAGAAGCTGGTCGCCGACGACGGCATCGGCGGCGACGATTTCGGCAACGCCGTCGCGCTCGATGGCACGCGCGCGCTCGTCGGCGCCTTCTACGGCACCGGGACGGTCGGCCAGTCCGGAGCCGCCTACGTGTTCGAAGGCAGCGGCAGTTCGTGGAAGCAGACGGCCAAGCTGGTGCCGGACGACGGCGCCTTCTTCGATTCCTTCGGCTCCGCCGTCGTCTTGTCGGGCGACAGTGCGCTGGTCGGCTCGCTGTATGCGCAGATCGGCGACAACAGCGGGCAAGGCGCGGTGTACGCCTTCGATTTCGCCGGCGGCAGCTGGAGCCAGACGCAGAAGCTCGTCGCCAGCGACGGCGCTGCGAGCGACGCGCTCGGCAACGCGATGGCGCGCGACGGCGACCAGGTGCTGGTCGGCGCGAATGCGGCCAACGGCTACGTCGGCGCGGCCTATCTGTTCGCGCGCGGCGCGGCCGGTTGGAGCGAGCTCGGCAAGCTCGTCGCCAGCGACGGTGCGAGCGGCGACGGCTTCGGCTACACCGTTGCGCTGTCGGGCGACACCGCGCTCGCCGGAGCGCCGCTGAAAGCGGTCGGCGCGAACAGTTCGCAGGGCGCCGCCTATTTCTACACGCAGGCCGCGAGCGACGACATCTTCGCCGACGGTTTCGACGACGTGTCTCCTTAAATCGCGTCCACGCCGACGTCGTTCGCCCTCGCCGCGCATCGTAAGATGCGCCGATGGACTACCGATTCGGGCCCTGGCGCGTCGCGCCCCAGGCCCGCGAACTCTGGCGCGACGGCCAGCTGCAGCCGGTCGCGCGCCGCGTGTTCGAATGCCTGGCCTATCTGATCGAGCATCGCGAGCGCGCCGTCGGGCGCGATGAGCTCGTCGCGGCGCTGTGGGGCCGTGTCGATGTCGCCGACGTGCTGGTCAGCCAGCTCGTCGCGCGTGCGCGCAAGGCGATCGGCGACGATGCGCAGGTGCAGCGCGCGATCCGCACGATCCCGGGTTTCGGCTATCGCTGGGTGATGCCGCTGGACGCTGCGACGGCCGCGGAGGAGCCAGCTAGCCCGCCGACGGCGCCGATCGAGGCTGCCGTGCAGAACGAGCGGCCGCCGCTGCGGAAGGCCGCAGCCGTCGCGCCGCGCAAGCAGTGGGGTCTGTGGCTGTTCGCACTCGCGCTCGTCTTCGTGGCCGCTGCGGCAGCGGCGACCTGGCGATGGCGTTCGACACACTCGACCGAGCCGCTGCGAACGGCGTCCGCGCATGCCGTCATCGTGCTGCCGTTCGACGTGTCCGCCGTGCACGATCCGGGTTGGCTGCGTCTGGGTGGAATGGACCTGATCGGCGAACGCCTGCGCGCCGCGGGGCTCGCGGTGCCGCCGAGCGAGAGCGTGCTCGTCGCGCTCCATGCGCAGCCGGGCAACGCCGACGAGGCGGCGGCCGCTGCAGCGAACGCGCTCGGCGCAACACTCGTCGTGCGCGGGCGGGCGGAGCAATCGAATGATGGCTGGCGCGTCGAACTTGCGGCGACCGACGCGCAAGGCGCGCGGCACACGGTTGTCGCGTTGCGTCCGCTGCCGACCGAAGCCGTGCGCCAGGCCGGCGACCTCTTGCTCGCCGCGCTCGGTCACGCCGAAGCCGCGGCCGATCCGGCCAACGAGAACGATGCACTCGACGAGCGTCTGCAACGCGCGCAGGCGGCGATCCTCGCCAACGAGTTCGACGCCGCGCGCGAGATCCTGGAGCAGGCCGATCCGGCCGATCGCAACGAGCCGCGTCTGCGCTATCGCCTGGCGCAGATCGACTTCCACGCCGGGCGCCTCAGCGAGGCGGACGCGACGCTGCGCGACCTGCTGGCCGATCCGAACCTGCTGCCGGGCGGCTTGCACGCGAGCGCGCTGGTCGCGCGCGGCATGCTGGCGATGCGCCGTGGCGACTGCGCCGATGCCGAGTCGTTCTATGCCAAGGGTGCCGATCTGCTCGAGAACGGCGACCGCGCGCTCGACCAGGGCAATGCGCTGGCCGGACGCGGACTCGCGCGCACGTGCCTGCGCCAGTACGACGCCGCGGCGAACGATCTCGGTCTGGCGCGCACGCGCATGACGAGTGCGGGCGACCGCCTCGGTCTCGCGCGCGTCGACAATTATCTCGGCCTGCTCGACGCCGATCGCAACCGCATGGCCGATGCCTTGGTCGATTTTCGCGACGCCGCGGCGGCCTACGAGCGCTTCGGCGCGATCGACGCGCTGCGCGCGGCGCTGAGCGGCCAGCTGCAGGTGCAGATCGACCTGCTGCAGCATGTCGACGCGCTGTCGACGAGCGAACGCCTGTGGGCGCTGCGCGAGCGCGTGCCGGACATCGGCCAGCGCCTGGCGCTCGATGCCGATCGGGCTCGCGCGCTGCTCGGTGTCGGCCATCTGCAGGCGGCCGCGCAAGTGCTCGCTGCCGCCGACGCCGATCTCGCCCAGCCGGCGCAGGCGAGCTACGCGCGCGATGTGCACGCCGAACGCGCGCGACTGGCGGCGCTGAACGGCGATCACGCGACCGTCGTCGCCGAGGCGGGCAAGGCGCTCGCCGACTGGCCGCCGCGCTCGGACGATGCGCATCGCGCGGCGGTCGAACTGTTTCTGCAGCGGGCGGAGTTCGCGACCTCGCCGCCGCCGAAGGAGCCGGCGAAGGACGACGCCGGCACCACGATCGAGTCGCCGACGGCCGGCGTCCTGCGCGCCGAGGCCGCGCAGGCCCGCGGCGACGCGGCGGCCACCGAGCGCCTGTTCAAGACCGCGCTGGCGAGCGCCGAAGCCGAGGGTGTTCCGGCGACGACGGCCCTGGTCGCGATCGCCTACGCCGACTGGCTGCTCGCGCGCGGCCGCGCGCAGGAGGCGGCCGAGGTCGGCGGCCGCGTCTCGCGCTGGGCCGAACGCGACTTCGACTGCGCCGTGCTGCAGGTCGCCCTGTACCGCGCGCTCGGCCGCGACGATCTACGCGCCGCTTCGCTGCGCCAGGCCGAGACGCTGGCCGGCGAACGCGCGATTCCGGCCGATCTGCGCGCCACCGCCGCGGTCGCGCACGCACGCTGACCCGCCGCGGGCGATCGTCCGCGCAGCCGATCGTTCCCGTCGCGAACCGCGCCGCTATGCGGTTTCTTCCGTTCCGCTAGCGCTTTGCTACCGGCCTGCTAACTCCCGCGAATGCGGGACGAAGCCGCCGCGCACAGAGTCGGCGAGGTTCGTCATCCGCCCGTCATGTCCGGCGCGGTCCACGACATTCCCTCCACGCCACCGAGATCGACCCGATGTCCTTCAGACTTGCCGTGTTGCTTCTATCGTCTGCCGCGCTGGCACCTGCCGCGATCGCGACGACCTATTTCGGCCATCCCGCGCCGCCGCGCCTGCAGCCGGTCACGGTGACCGGCACGGGCTCGTGTTCGCCGGACGGACTCTGCCTCGCCGTCACCGTCGCCCTGGCCGACCCGTCCGACCCGCAGGCCTGCGGCAGCTCGACCAGCGTCATCGCCGACGTCGGCGACCAGATTTCCTGGTGCTACACGCTGACCAACGACAGCACCCAGACGCTGAGCTGGCAGACGCTGTCCGACAGCCTCAACGGCACGCTGTTCTCCGAGCAGCAACAGGACCTGGCGCCGGGGCAGAGTCTGCAGTACGTGAACCTCACGATTGCCGGCGCGGTCGTCGACGAAGACGTCAGCGCAACCTGGAGCGCGAGCGCGTCGCGGCCATGCTACACGTACGACGACACCGTCGCCTACGGCTTCATCGACGCCAGCGACGGCACCTTGCTCGACCAGAGTGGCGGCTTTCCGTCCGGCCGCACCGCGGCGGTGCAGACGCCATTCCCGATCGATTACTTCGGCACCGTCACCGATCAGCTGTGCGTCGGCGCCAACGGCGCGATCGAAGTGGGCGCCACGGTGTGCGCGATTCCGTCGACGTTCGCGTTCCCGGCGACGTATTTCGACATGGCGATCGCGCCGGCCTGGACCAGCTTCGCCGACAGCGTGGGTTCGATCTACACGAAGACGCTTGGCAGCACGCCGGGGCAACGCCAGTTCGTGATCGAGTGGAAGGACATGGCTATCGGTTTCCCGGACATGTCGGGCTTCACCTTCGAAGTGGTCATCGACGAAGCGAGCGGCACGTACCTGTTCCAGTACGACTCGATGGGCGACGGCTCGGGCAACTGGGGCGACGCGGGCAGCGATTCGGTCTCCGGCCTGCAGGTCGATACGACGACGGCGCTGCAGTATTCGTACTTCACGGGCACGCTGACGCCGGGCAAGGCCGTCCTGTGGACGCCGCAGCAGCCCGACTCGCTGTCCGTCAGCGCGAGCGTGCACGCCGACATCGGCGCCGCGCAGCTCGCGCTGCCGATCACCGAACTCGATGCGCAGGCGGCCACCGGCATCCGCATCACGCAGCCGCTGGTGATCGGCAACACCGGCAACCGCACGCTGACGTGGAATGCCGGCGAATATCCGCCGACCGGTGTCGCACCGCTGTCGCGCCGCGCGATCGAGGCGCCGAGTGGGGAGCGCCTGGCCACGATCGGCCAGCGTCGTTCGCCAAAGAATCCCGCGGCTGGCGCGACGCGTCCAGCGTCGCCGCATTCGATCCTCGGTGAACTCGGCCTGCCTGCCTATGCGGTACAGGTGACCGAAGGCGGCAACCTGCAGGACTACATCCGCTTCGACGTGTTCGATCCGGGCCAGGACCAGGCGACGGTGCTCGCGCCGGACCTGCTCTCGTCGAACGTCAACATCTCCGGCGGCGATTTCGTCGACAACGATTTCAGCCGCGAGTGGATGCTCGACTTCTTCAACCTGCTCTACACGTTCGACACGACCACCGGCGAGAAGACCCTTGTCGGCTGGCCGGTGCCGCAGATGATCCAGGCGAACGAGCAGTGGTGGGGCACGTCGTGGGATCCGGCGACCGGCAACTTCTACGCGGTCAGCAATGCCAGCAACGGCTGGTCGGGTCTGTACTCGATCGACCTGACGACGGCCGCGGCGACCTTCATCGGCCAGGTCGACATCGGCATGCAGACCAACGTGGTCGACATCGCGGTCGACCAGAACGGCCAGATGTACGGCCTCGACACTGTCAACGACGCGCTGCTCGCGATCGACAAGACCAGCGGCGAGGCGACCATCGTCGGCCTGCTCGGCGTCGACGCCTCGTTCGCGCAGAGCATGAAGTTCGATCGCTCGACCGGCACGCTGTACTGGATGTCCTACGACGTCAGCGGCAGCGGCGCCGTCGCCACGATCGACCCCGTCACCGGTGCAGCGACCCCGGCCCTGCCGACCGGCGACGGCCGCGAACTCGTCGCCTTCGCGATCGCCAAGGCCGGCGGCGACTGCACGCAACCGCTCGACGCCTCATGGCTCACGCTCGAAACGACTTCGGGCACCGCCCAACCGGGCGATGCGTTCGGCCTCTACAACGTAGACTTCGACGCGACCACGCTGCCGGCCGGCGAATACGACGCAACGATCTGCGTCTTCAGCAACGACCCGGCGTATCGCACGCACCCGGCCGCGGTGCCGGTGCACTTCAACGTGGCGCCGGCCGACAACGATTCGATTTTTGAGGATGGGTTCGATGGCTAATTGGTGATCGCACGCACGCGCGGCGCAGCGATGCGCCGCGCAGGGTTGAGGACATGCGCTGACTCCCAGCTTGGTGTCCGTTTTTAGCGCCCGCTTTGCGGGCGCTTTTTTGGGGGGATGAGTAATGTGCTGTGCGGCGCATTGAAATCGCCGGTGTAGCGACACCCGGTTGCTGCATCATTCTAGATGCGCCATGAGCTTCCATCGGCGCTGCGCCACATGAGCGTGTTGGTCATAAGTAGTTACGCGTGGATTGCGCAGCGATGGGTCAGGCTCGCTTTGCGCATCACCCGCAGGTAGCGCTCTCGATCCTCTTCGGTGTAGAAACACGCTTGTCGGTCGTTACCGCGCTGGGCGATATTCTGCGCGATGCCCGTGGGGGAGGGGTGCGGATGACGAGCATGGTCGGTAAGCGTTACGAAAGGGAGGCCACTTTCATCGAGCCTGGCGGCCGGCCGATCGATAGATCACGACCGGGCATGTAAGTGATCACGGATGGGCGCGTGCGGAAAATGAACCTGAGCCCATTTCTGGTGTTCTAGTATCCGAAAGATCAGGGGCGCCCTCCCCTAAACGAACGCGAGACTCTCGAACGTGAGGAACGCGCGTCATAGCCAGGAAGGTCGGCTGCCATCCTCGATGGAAGGCGGCAAGCATCACACCGATGACTCTGACCGCACGCTAGCATCCCTGCGCCCCAATCCGGGGTTCTGTGCGAGTGTCTATCGTGATCAATGCTCCGAGTGATTCTCTTGAAACATTGAGCAAGCGTAGGTCATTTCTTCGAAAGTCGCTGGCAGCGGGTCCTGCGGCGGCAATTGCCGCATCGACGATGATGCCCAATACAGCAAGCGCCGCGGTCGGAACGACGGGATATTTCTTCAACGTGATGGACTATGGCGCTACCGGACTGGGTACCGCCGACGATACGACCGCGATCCAAGCTGCTATCAATGCGGCAATTGCCGTCGGAGGGGGTGTAGTTCTTCTACCTGCTGGCAAATACCTTGTCAGCGGAAGCCTCACACTCGATTCCAGTATCACCACAGCTCATGTGACATTGCAAGGCGCGGGACCAGGTCCAATTCAGGACGGCACTGTTTACCAAGGTGGAACGACCATACTTATTCCAACTTCGTCAGCTAATGATGCCTTAGTCGTCTCTTATAGCGATTCCGTAACGATAAAGTCACTCTCCATCGTAAGTACCTCTCCTAGATCATCCGGCCGCGGAATTTATTTGAACGGAGGCACGAACGTAGTCATCGAGGACGTATTTCTCAAGAACCAAGCAATCGGAATTCACGTATACGGCGGGTACGGCCACAGGATAGATCGAGGATGGTGGACCATCCCGCCGAACGGGATCGGATTGTGGATCGATGGCAACAGCACCGTCGGGTCAAACGACACGTACATCAATGGCATATCGTGTAACGGCGGTTGGGCAGCCTTCCGAATCCAGAATACGGGTGGTGCCTGGATGAGCCAGTGCGACTCGATATCGTCTACCTGCGGCCTTCTCATTGATCCTATCGCCGGACAAGAGGTCCTTTGGTGCTCCTTCGAAGCATGCGCTTTCGACACCGCATCCAACTCACCGATCATCATTGGTCCCGCTGGCGGTAAAGTACGGGGCCTGACGTTCGTCGAATGCTGGTCGGCATCCGTTACAGCTGGCGTGGGCAGTTGCTTCGTCATCGCCGGCGATGTCGACGGTGTGCAGATCGTCGGGCAGCGAATTCTCAACGCGGCTTCTGGAAATGGCCTTTGGGTGAGTGGGGCCAAGAACATCTACGTGGATTCAAGCGTAGCATTTGATCTTCCAAACGGGGCCGGCTTTTCTTTTGTCTCGACTACCAACTTCGCAATTAGAAATTGTCATTCCGGCCCCTATGCGGGGCTCCCCGGGAATAAATACGGAGTCTACATCGACTCCGGCTGCTCTCATTACGTCGTCCAAGGCTGTACGTTGAACGGGAATACAACTGCATTGACGGACGGCGGCGCCGCACCGAAGGCTGTCCTGGCAGGTTCAAATTTATTGACGTAGAACTTTTGGACATGAACTGCGCAGCCCCAATAGGGCTGCGCGGAACCTTGGAGTAGACGCCGAGACCCAAATGATCAATCCTACGAAATCATGGTTTTCGACCAGGCTTCGCGCATCTGTTCCACCCGCGCAGCCAGCAACTGAGAGAAACACAGGCAAGGTGCTCTGTACAACGCGCACTGCTCGATCGGCCCTCGTTCATCACGCAGGGCATACCCGGCAAGTGCTGCTTTGCTATCAAAAGGAAGCACCCTGACCACAAGCCTAAGCTTCCCTGATCACCTCCACCCGCCCATCCATCTGCTCCAGCAACTCCCGCAGCAGCTCAGACGCGCCCAGCAGCGTCTGATCGCACACCTCGGTCCGATCAATGCCTGTCATCGCCTTTCCGGCGACCTCCATCAAGTCGATTACCGCGAACGACCAGTCGCGAAGGTTGAGGTAGCGGCCGATCGCGTCGAGGCGATCCGAAGGGCTCACGGAAGAGGAATTGAGCGACGACGCTGCGAGCGCGGACGGGGACTGCTTTGACATGCTGGACTCCTATGGTTTCGGGAGTCCGTCCATTCGACGCCAATCGAAGGGGACGGACGACGCGAGATTGGCGTACCGGCCATAGGTCCGGCGAGCCCGAAGGCTCTCCCGCGCCGTCCGTCACAAACTAGGACAGCACGTGCCACGTCGATCGCAGGCGTAAAAAAAGCGCCGGCATCGACGATGGGCGCTTCCGCGCCTATGGTGGTCAGGACGCCAATCCCGATCGCTGCATCCACAGCGACAGTGAGACCTTGCTCTCAGCGGTCTTCGATGTCAACGCAAGCGAACTTGCCGGAGTGCGCGACGTAGAAGGTCCGAAAGCGCGCTGTGGCGGGCGTTTTGGTGGTTATGGCTACCTTCTACAAACACGGCGTCGATACTCATGTTTGCAATCGGTAGAAGCACACTAGGCCGATGCGCGCTGGATCGAAGCAATGTTCTTCAGTGGCAGGGCTTTGCTTGGACCAAAGCATCGCGACTGAAGTCGCTCCCACCGCGCGTTGTGGGCTCGTCGAGGCATCGCCGTTATGGCTGGGTGTCGCCGAGCGTGCAGCGCAGCCAGCTCGCCCGCGGCTTTCGCGGGCGTATGCACAACGGCCACGTCGCTGCGAAGACGTGACCGCCGGCCGCACCCGCACAACCTTCACGCGCGTCGGCATCGCTTGCCCGGATGAGCATCGCCGCCGCGCAACCCAACCTCAGCCGATCACGCCCAGCTTCTTCCCGATCTTCACAAACGCCTCCACGGCCCGATCGATCTGCTCATGCGTATGCGCCGCGCTCATCTGCGTGCGGATGCGCGCCTGGCCTTGCGGCACGACGGGGTAGAAGAAGCCGATCACGTAGATGCCTTCGGCGAGCAGTTCCTGTGCGAAGGCTTGTGCGAGCTTGGCGTCGCCGAGCATCACGGGGGCGATCGGGTGCGTGCCGGGGCGGATGTCGAAGCCGGCGTCGGTCATGCGCTTCCTGAAATACAGCGCGTTGTCGTTGACCTTGTCTCGCAGTGCCGTGCTCGACGTGAGCATCTCGAACACCTTGATGGAGGCGGCGACGAGCGGCGGCGGCAGCGTGTTGGAGAACAGGTACGGGCGCGAACGCTGGCGCAGCAGGTCGACGATGGCCTGGCGTCCCGTGGTGAAGCCGCCGGAGCCGCCGCCGAGCGCCTTGCCGAGGGTGGAAGTGAACACGTCCACTTCTTGCATGACGCCGTGCAGCTCGGCCGAGCCGCGGCCGGTCGGGCCGACGAAGCCGGTCGCGTGCGAGTCGTCGACCATCAGCAACGCGTTGTACTTCTTCTTCAGCGCGACGATCTGGTCGAGCTTGGCGATGTAGCCGTCCATCGAGAACACGCCGTCGGTCGCGATCAGGCGCGTGCGCTTGTCCTGCGTCTCGGCGAGGTGCTTTTCGAGTTCGGCCATGTCGCCGTTCGCGTAGCGGCGGCGTTCGGCCTTGCACAGGCGGATGCCGTCGATGATCGAGGCGTGGTTCAGCGCGTCGGAGATCACCGCGTCCTGCTCGCCGAGGATGGTCTCGAACAGGCCGCCGTTGGCGTCGAAGCAGCTGGTGTAGAGGATCGTGTCGTCGGTGCCGAAGAACGTCGAGATGGTCTTCTCGAGCTGCTTGTGCAGGTCCTGCGTGCCGCAGATGAAGCGCACCGAGGCGAGACCGAAGCCGTGCGTGTCGAGCGCATCCTTCGCCGCCGCGATGATGTCCGGATGATCGGCGAGGCCGAGATAGTTGTTGGCGCAGAAGTTCAGCACCTCGCGGCCGTCGTTCGTCGTGATCGCGGCGGACTGCGGCGAGGTGATGATGCGCTCGGTTTTGTACAAGCCCTGTTCGCGGATCGAGTCGAGCTCGCCTTCTAGGCGGGAACGCGCGCTGTAGTCCATGGATGCACCTGTGGGTTGATCAGGCGCGCATTGTCCGCGATCGCGTGCGATACGTCAGCCGCCGGATGGCGACAGGGTCAGGCGGGACGCGCCGCTGGCACTTCGTCGCTGGTCACGTTCGGATGCGCGCTGCGTGCGCGTCCGATGCGCAGCAGCGGGCGTTCGATCAGCCGGTAGGAGAGGTCGGCGACGACGCAGCTCACCAGCAGCAGGATCGGCACGATCCACGGCAGGCGATAGCCGGGGATACGATCGAACGCATGTGCGGCGCTCAGCCATTGCAGGATCGGGTAGTGCCACAGATAGACGCCGAAACTGATCAGGCCGAGATAGCGTAGCGGCCGGTTGTCGAACAGTTCGAGTGCAATGGGGCTACCCGCCGCGGCGGCGAACAGCATCAGCGCGACCGCGGCGCCGACGACGCCGTGCCAGACGAACACCAGCCAATGCCCCTGCCAGTACGCTTCGTAGTTGATCTGCGACAGCGTGAGCATCGTCACGATGCCGGCGATGCCGAGGACGAACAGCGCATCGGCCGTACGAGCACCCGGAAGGCGGCCGGCGACGGCGGCGCGGCCGTAGGCATAGGCCGCCAGCATGCCGAACACGAACTGATCGAGGCGGCCGGGCATCTGCTCCAGCACGAGCACCTTGTGCGGGATGTCGGCGGCAGAATCGAACATCAGGTGGCGGTAGATCTGCGTTTCGACGACGGCGAACAGCAACAGCGCGATCCACCAGCGCGGGCGCAGGAGGAAAGCGAGCACGGGCAGCACGAGGTAGAAGCAGAACTCGATCGACAGCGTGTAGGTGACCGCATTGAGCGGCGTCACGCCGGAATGGCCGAAGTTGAACCAGAGGACCAGATTGCCGAGCAGTTGCGTGAGTCCGGGCCACACGCCGATGCCGAAGACGCCGGCGAGGATCAGCAGCACCGCGATCTGCGTATAGTAGGCCGGGAAGATGCGCAGCACGCGGCGCTGCCAGAACGTGCCGAGCGCCGGCCGCGGAGCCAGCCCCATCTGCCAGCTGACGAACGGCAGGCTGAGCAGGAACGCCGACAGCGTGAAGAAGATATCGACGCCGGTCCAGCCGCCGGAGAAGGCCGGGGTCAGGTTGATCCCGTAGTCCGCGTTGCCGATCACCATCGCGCGTGGCACGGCTTCGACCCAGGCGTGATAGAGCAGCACCCAGAACGCGGCGAAGCCGCGCAAGCCGGTCAGCACGGGGATTTCGGTCGAGATCGTGGATCGGGTCGCGGACATGGATGCCTGGGGAGTCGCACGGCAGTGGCGGCGCGCGGCGCCGACGGCAAGCGGGGAGTTTAGCGGGGGGCTCGCGTCGCGGGTATGCGGGGCGGCGTTCTCAGGTGGCGGCGCGCATCGTTACGTGATTGTCGTCGTCCCCGCCAGAGCAGGCAGTGCTCTTCGACAGCGAATACCGGCCGTTCGTGGGGTTTCGTTCCCACACGTCGTCAATGGTGTGCACCCTCGAGCCGTCATTCCCGCGAAAGCGGGAGGCGCCTTTCAACGGCGAATGCCGGTCATCCATTGGCTGTGCACTAAAGTCGAAGAGCAATTTGGATTCCCGCTTTCGCGGGAATGACGACATAAGAGTGGCCGTCGCGATGGCATAAGAGCGTGGCGGCCGTTGCGATAGTGTGCGTCGGGGTTGGTGACACTCCCACGGCGCAGGGTTTTCGACCAGCAAGGTGCTTCGAGCGCCCGCCAATCAGCCGCCGGTGAAGGCGCCGTAACGGCGCAGCCGCTGGTAGCGCCGATCGAGCAAGGCCTTGTCGTCCAGCGGCTCCAGCTCGTCGAGCTGGTTCAGCAGCACGGCCTTCAGGCGGATCGCCATCGAGCGCGGGTTGCGGTGCGCGCCGCCGAGCGGCTCGCGGATGACCTTGTCGACGAGGCCGAGTTCGAGCAGGCGCGACGCCGTCAGTCCGAGCTGCTCGGCTGCATCCTTCGCGCGTTCCGCGGTCTTCCACAGGATCGAGGCGCAGCCTTCCGGCGTGATCACCGAGTAGGTGCTGTATTCGAGCATGTTGGTGACGTCGCCGACGCCGATCGCCAGTGCGCCGCCGGAGCCGCCTTCGCCGATCACGGTGCAGATGATCGGCACGCGCAGGTCGGCCATTTCGAGCAGGTTGCGCGCGATCGCCTCGCTCTGCCCGCGCTCCTCGGCGCCGACGCCGGGGTAGGCGCCCGGCGTGTCGATGAAGGTCAGGATCGGCAGGTCGAAGCGCTCGGCTAGTTGCATCAGGCGCAGCGCCTTGCGATAGCCTTCGGGGCGCGGCATGCCGAAGTTGCGCTTGATCTTCGACTTGGTGTCGCGGCCCTTCTGGTGGCCGATCACCATCACGCTGCGATCGTTGATGCGGGCGAGGCCGCCGACGATGGCGGCATCGTCGGCATAGGTGCGGTCGCCGGCGAGCTCGTGGAATTCTTCGCAGATCACGCCGACGTAGTCGAGCGTGTAGGGCCGCGCCGGGTGGCGCGCGACCTGGGCGACCTGCCATGGCGACAGGTTGCGGAAGATCTCCGCCGTCTTCGTTTTCAGCTTGCCCTGCAGCGTGGCGATTTCGTCTTCGATGTTGAAGGCCTGCCCGTGGCTGGCATGGCGCAGCTCCTGGATCTTGGCGTCCAGGTCGGCGATCGGCTGTTCGAAATCGAGGAAGTTGGGGTTCATTCGCTGATGTTCGCGCCGGGTGGCGGGCGCAAAGCGGCGAGTATAGCGGCTCGGTCGGACGCGGTCAGGATTCCGCCCATCGCGCGGCGGACGCGGCGGGGCCGTTCGGCATGGCCGGAGGAGAAGGCGTCGCGGTCGCTTGCCGCGGTTCTAGCGCAGCGACCAGATCACGTTCAGGCCGATCGATCGCTCCTGCGCGAACGTCGAAAGCGCATCCGCCGTCGCGTAGTACTGCTCGTCGAACGCGTTGCGCACGTAGAGCTGCAAGTCCAGCCTCGGCGTGACGTGATAGCGCAGATCCGCGTCGACGACGTCGACGGATGCGCGCTCGACTTCCTCGAAGCCCGGGCGCCGCACGCTCCAGCGATGACTGTAGCGCGCGCCCATGCTGACGGCGGCGAGGTCGTACTTCGCCTCCAGCGCGGCCGTCACGGGCGGTATGCCGTAGAGCGGCGTGCCGTTGCCGTCCTTGCCGCGAACGGCGGCGGCGGTCGCTCGCAGCGACAAGCCGCTGCTCGGCCTCCAGCCGAGCGCGGCTTCGACGCCGTGGAGTTTCCCCTTGCCGACGTTCACATAGCCCTGGATGTCGGGCTGCAGTTCGATCAATTGGATCAGGTCGTCGACGTTCATTCGCCAGGCATGGATTTCCATACCCCAGTCGCCCGCCTGCCAGGCATAGCCGAGGTCGGCGCCGAGCGAATGCTCCGAGCCCAGGTTCGGATTGCCGACAATGCCGCCCTGCGCGGTGACGCCGGTGTAGAAGCGCTCCTCCAGCGTGGCGAAGCGATATCCCGAAGCAAGGTTCAATGTCCAACGGCTCGATGGCGTCGGCGTCCACAGTGCGCCCGCGGTGAACGCGCTGTCGGAGTCGTCGGAGTCCGCGCCGGCCTGGTGCTGCTCGACGGACGTGAAACGGCCGCCGAGTTCCAGGGCGAACTGCGGACTCAGGCGCCAGTCGGTCAGGGCGAACGCCGACCACGCATCCTCGCTGGCGTTGCGCAGGCTGTAGGCGCGGTCGTGTACCGTCTGCACCGCGTCGTAGCCGGTGACGTCGCGCCGCCCGAGGTATTCGATGCCGATGTCGTTGGCGAAGTCGCCGATGTCGAATGCCTGCTGCACGGTCGCGCCGACGTCGGTGCTGCTGATCGCGGCAAACGTGTCCGGCGTGTTCGGCCGCCGGTTGCGTGTGCCCAGATACTGGTCATGGGCCTGGATGCTCGCCTGGAAGCCGTCGTCATGGCGCAGGCGCAGCCGCCCGACGGTATGGCTGTCTTCGGGATAGGTGGTGTCGCGGGTCGGATAGCGGCTGTTGGACTTGCCGATGTCCTCGGTCCGCGACGGCATCAGCAGCGCGTCGAAGTCGAACTCGCCCACGCGCATGCGGTACTGCAGCGTGGCGCTCTCGCGTTCGAAGCCCGTGTTCAGCGGGGTTCCGTCCGGCGCCTCGCTCTCGCCGGCCCGATGCTTGGCGGCACCGATGGAAAACGACTCGGAGCCGATGCCTGCAATGGCTTGGCTTTCGTTGCCGGCGCTTGCGTAACCGGCGGTTGCGGTCGCCGTGTCGAACCAGCGCGGCTCGATCGCAATGGCGCCGCCGAGGGCGCCCGGCCCGAAATGCACGACCGAAGGCCCGCGCGTGACGTTGATGCCGCCGAGCAGGGCCGGTTCGACGAACGCGACGGGCACGCCGGCACGCCGTTGCGCCGACAGTGGCATGCCGCCGAGCAGGATCAAGATTTCGTTGCCGCCGCTGCCGCGGATCGAGAACGTTTCGAAAATGCCGTTCTGGCCGGTCGCGCCGACGCCCGGCACGCGAACGACCAGATCCTGGAAATCCGACGGCGCCGCGATGGCGTCGGAATAGTCGAGCAGTTCGGTTGCCAGCGTCGTCGGCCAGTCCGCCGCCGTGCCCTTGGCGGTGACCTGCACCGAGTCGCCGAGCCATGGCGCGACATTGCCATGCGCGGGGACCTGGCCTGGCGGCTTGCGTCCCTTGGCCGACTTGCCGTCGTCCCGTTCCAGCGCCTCTTCGACGAGAGGGCTGGTGTCTTCGGCTGCTGCAGACGGCGCCCCGCATGCCGCGAGGCCGAGCGTCACCGCGAGCGCACTGCGCGGAAAAGGATGTCCCATGGTCGTTCCCCAGGCTGGGCGGGCTCGATCGCCGCGCTTGAGGGCAGTCTAGGCAAAGAAGGCTGGATGGATATCGATCCCTGGACTGAATATTGATGGGTCCACGGGCCTATTGGCCGTTCGACACGGATGGTCCGCCCAACGAGTGGTCAGGCGCGGTTTCGCCGGGGCCGCATTTCTCTCCCCGTAGGATCCGTTTCGAGAACGGATTCGTGGAGGCCGCCGATGTGGCGCCGCGGACGGCCGTCTGGATCGATCTCGAACAGTGCCCAGCTCGAGTTCTCGACTTCCGGTTCCTGGAGATTCGGATCCTCGAGCAGGTAGCACAGAGAGAACAGCAGCTCCGCTTGCGCGCCACGAACGATGTCGCCGAGATCGTCCTTGTCGATCCCCGCATCGAGGCAGCGCCCGATCGCCTGTCCCACGCCGGAATACGGATCATTCGGACGCTCCTGCGCGCTTCGGACGTGGGCTTCCATCCAGGAATGATCCCGATCCGGGACGATGTGCTTCCACGCTTCTCGCAGAAACAGAAATCGGAGCAGCTGCGGAATACCTTCCTTGATCTGCGAGCGAGCCCAGGCTTCCGGGTTTCTTGCTCCCAGCTTCCGAAAGAGGGCCGCGAGCTGTTCTTCGGTGGTCATGGTCGGATCCTCGTGCCGGGGTTGGGGGCGCGCGTTTTCAACGGGTCTCGGGGCGGCGAATCAAAGCGGGAGCGATGGGACTTCGAGGCCGTGTTCGGAC
>Ga0105249_10000449_pt1 | contig 38726 bp, 30 predicted proteins | sample KBSS44metaG_FD_81522 | JGI IMG/M metagenome (GOLD analysis project Ga0105249, IMG submission 81522) | Switchgrass rhizosphere microbial communities from Kellogg Biological Station, Michigan, USA - KBS S4-4 metaG | ecosystem: Host-associated > Plants > Roots > Rhizosphere > Soil | place...
GAGGCCTTCAGCAGGGCGACGCCGCCGCCGGGGACGATGCCTTCTTCCACCGCAGCGCGGGTGGCGTTCAGGGCGTCGTCGACGCGGTCCTTCTTTTCCTTGACTTCGACTTCCGTCGCGCCGCCGACGCGGATCACCGCGACGCCGCCGGCCAGCTTGGCCAGACGCTCTTGCAGCTTCTCTTTGTCATAGTCCGAGGTGGTGTCCTCGATCTGCGCCTTGAGCTGGGCGATACGGCCTTCGATGCTGGCCTTGTCGCCCGAACCGTCGACGATCGTGGTGTCGTCCTTGGTGATCGTGACCTTCTTGGCGCGGCCGAGCATGTCGATGGTGACGTTCTCGAGCTTGATGCCCAGGTCTTCGCTGATCAGCTGGCCGCCGGTGAGGATGGCGATGTCTTCCAGCATCGCCTTGCGGCGATCGCCGAAGCCTGGAGCCTTGACCGCCGCGACCCGCAGGCCGCCGCGCAGCTTGTTGACCACCAGGGTGGCCAGCGCTTCGCCCTCGACGTCTTCGGCGATGATCAGCAGAGGACGAGATGTTTGCACCACTGCTTCCAGTAGCGGCAGCAGCGGCTGCAGCGAGCCCAGCTTCTTTTCGGAGAGCAGGATCAGCGGCTCTTCGAGGTCGGCCTCCATCTTCTCGGCGTTGGTGATGAAGTAGGGCGACAGGTAGCCCCGATCGAACTGCATGCCTTCGACGACGTCGAGCTCGGTCTCGGCGGTCTTGGCTTCCTCGACGGTGATGACGCCCTCGTTGCCGACCTTTTCCATCGCGCGGGCGATCATCTCACCGACTTCGGTGTCGCCGTTGGCCGAGATGGTCCCGACCTGGGCGATCTCGGCGTTGGTGGTGACCTTCCTCGAGCCGCTCTTGATTTCGTCCACCACCTTGGCGACCGCCTTATCGACGCCGCGCTTCAGGTCCATCGGGTTCATGCCCGCGGCCACTGATTTCAAGCCTTCGATGACGATCGACTGGGCCAGGAGCGTGGCCGTCGTGGTGCCGTCGCCGGCCTTGTCATTGGTCTTCGAAGCGACCTCGCGGATCATCTGGGCGCCTAGGTTCTCGAACTTGTCGGCAAGCTCGATTTCCTTCGCGACGGTCACGCCGTCCTTGGTCGAGCGCGGGGCCCCGTAGGACTTCTCGATGATGACGTTGCGGCCCTTGGGGCCCAGGGTCATCTTCACGGCGTTGGCGAGGATATTGACGCCGCGCAGCATCTTGTCGCGCGCGTCAGAGGCGAAGTAAACGTCTTTCGCAGCCATTATGTTTCTCTTTTTCTTCTTATTATGAGGGACTTAGGCAGGCTTTCGCGCCTACGCGGCGATTGCAACCCTGTCGGCGTCGAGCACGCCCAAGATGTCGCTCTCTTTCATGATCAGCAGGTCCTGCCCGTCGAGCTTGACCTCGCTGCCGGACCACTTGCCGAACAGGATGCGGTCGCCTGGCTTGACGTCCAGCGGTTGGACCTTGCCGGACTCTTCGCGAGCGCCGGGGCCCACCGCGACGACTTCGCCTTCCTGCGGCTTTTCCTTGGCGGTGTCGGGAATAATGATCCCACCCTTCGTTTTCGATTCTTCCTCGACGCGCTTAACGAGGACGCGGTCGCCCAATGGACGGAATGTCATTTGAATCTTTCTGAGATCGAGACGGGCTGCGACGGAAATGCCGCCGGCCGTATGATCATCAGGTCTTAGCACTTCGCGCTGTTAAGTGCTAAAGCCAAATAAATCGCCTCAGCGTCCAAGAACCGCGGCCAGTCCAAAACGCCGATACAAGCGGCAGCGAAAGCGCGGCTGCGATGACCAAAGAGGCCACGATGACTCGCTATTTTATGGATTGCTACAGCGCAGACGCTGCGAACTCCGATGGCTGCGAGAGTTTTCCGATTAGGGCCGAGGGCGATGCCCAAGCGCTTCGGGAAGCCAAAAGCGCCGCACTTTGGCGGAGGCCGGCCTACTACCGACTGCGCGAAGTCATGCGCCATGGCGATCGGGAGATTCACGACTCCCGAAACGATCGCGGCCATCCGCCGGACTAGCGGCGAAGTACTTTCAGCGCTCGATCCAGAATCTGGACCGTCTCAATCTCGGCCGTTCGCGAGTCGCGGCCGACGTGACAGCGGACTGAAGAAAACGCGGAAATGCCTACGGCAGGTTTGGCGCTTCGACGCTCACGACTTCGAATTTCGTCAGGTGCGCCACGCCGAAAGTGTTGGCGATGGGAACGTCGACAGCATCACGACCATGGGCGATCAAGACCCGGGCCATCCGCGGCATGTTGTTGCGCGCGTCGAATGTATACCAGCGGCCACCCAGATAGACCTCGAACCAGGCGCTGAAATCCATCACGCCCACGACAGGCACCCCGATGTCGCCCATGTAGCCGGTGCAATAACGCGCCGGAATATTCATGCATCGGCAGAGGGCGATGGCCAGATGCGCATAGTCGCGACAGACCCCAGTAGCTTCGACCCATGCATCATATGCGGTCTTGTCCGGGCGGGCGTTCGCGTAATTGAAGACGATATGGCGGTGCACATAGTCGGTGATGGCCTGCACCCGCTCCCAGCCGGACCGCGTCTCTGCGAACAGCGACCATGCGAGTTCGCTCAGCCGATCGGTCTCACAATAACGGCTGCCCAGGAGGAAGAGCATCACCTCGTCCGGCAGGTCTTGCACGGCATGTTGGACCGCGTCGGGCGCGTATTCGTCGATCAGTCCGGTGTCGCGGATGATGAAGTCGGCGGAGAGCTGCAGGCGGCCGGCGGGGGCGACCAGCCGACTGCAGATATTGCCGTCGCGGTCGAGGTATTGACGCACCTCCAGCGGAGGTTCGGTGCGTAACCAGTCTGCGGTCTCCAGATCACTTCGTCTCGACGGGTGCACGCTGAGCATCAGCAGCATCGGCACGGGTGCGGGACAGTCGTATTCGATTTGAAACCCGGTCTGAATACGCATCGACAACCCCTTCTAGCGGCCGCACGGCGACGTCCGCGCTGGGCGGGCCCACAGTGATCAGCTCCCTCGCAATGTCGTTAGCTCTGACTGGAGATCAGGGCGTCGAACTCAAGGATGCTCTTTCTGAGGTCACGATGGCGGCCTCCGAGACATCCTGATCGTTCGACCGCAACATGCTCAACTGGCGGATCAGCAATTCACGCAAGTCGCGCCACCGCTGGACAAGCTGATCGCGTGTCTCCGACCTGGCGGTTGAACCGCTCGGCGCCCGACGGGCATGGCCCGTTCCCGCGTCTTCGCTTGCGTCTGCGTTCACGGGCTTTCGCGTCCCTTCAACGCGTGTCCGGAACCGGCGGCCAGTGCACGCTATCTCGTGGCCGCGGCTTCATGCTTCTCGCGCACCCGCGGGAGGCCGCTCGCTTCGGCGAGGGTCGTTTCCACGAGCGCCAGGCGGCGATAGTCTGCGGTTCTCACGTCCCTGTTGCTTTGGGTCACGACTGACCCCCGCTCAACGGGTTGGCCGCAGCGCGAAACGCGGCGCGGCCATGAAGGCGATCCACGATCTGCCTTAGGCGCTCCACCTCGGCGGTGATGGCGGTCACATCGTCCTGCAGTTGCGCATTCCGTTGGCGAAGATACGCATTCTCGCGGAGCAGACGCTCCGCCGTCGCCGGGTCACTCATCTGTGGATCTCGAAAGCGTCGCGTCGGGCGCGATCGACCGCTTCGGTGGCGGCACCCGCCCGACGGCGCAACCAAGTAGATGGGGGCGTGGAGATCGAATTGCTATGCTTTGCTGTCAACTCCCGCGGGCGGGTGGAAGCCTGGAACCAATCGTTCATTATTCGAACTGCTAACGCCGGCGACGCACGCGGCGCACCCTTAGCTCGGTGGGACGACGCTTTGGTGTCCGGTTGGTGATCGTCCATCGCGTGAAAGCCGGGCCGCATATTCTGCGGCTGGACTCGGGTCGCCCGCGGGCGCATGCCAGACCGCCATGACTTCAAAGCCAATCGACGTGGCCGACCTTGAGCAGCGCACGCTCGCCACCGAACGACTGCTCAGCACCCTGATTGCGATCCTCTCTGCGCGCGAGCCCCACCTGCTGCAGGAACTGCAGGCGGTGTTTGCAAGCCCAGACTTTGCCGCGGACGAGGCTGGCCGCGCCGCGTCGGTGACCTGGTCACGCATCGCACGTGAGTTGAAGGAGACTGGACGAATGGTGGATAGCTTGGGCGAAGAGCGATCTAACTAGTCGCGGTTTAACGTCGGGATCGACCGCCTGCGCCGGGGAAGGGCGCCGCACCTATGGACAGCCTCACTGACGGTCAGATACGCGCGCTGCAAAACCTGGCTGAGAAGCGCGGAGGCAACGTCACGGCCTTCCTCAACATCGCCGACGCTCAGCATCTCACCCTCCTGGGGCTAGCCAGTCGCAGCCGACAAGGCTGGGATATCACAACCGCCGGCGCCGCTCACCTAGCCATCCACGCCACTAGCGCCGAAGCTTCAGTCAGCAATTTGCGGCCTGACGGCCAAAGCGCGGAGGGCGAGAAGCAGAAGTAAAGACCGAGATTCGCTGTTTCCAGCGTGGCGCGCCTAGTTGTCAGTTCCTAGAGGCGATAACTCGTGACCAGGATAGCGCCTGAGCCGGTCTGGCTCTTGGCTCTTGGCTCTTGGCTCTTGGCTCTTGGCTCTTGGCTCTTGGCTCTTGGCTCTTGGCGGAGGAGATGGGGGACAAGGGCGTTGTCAGCGCAAACGGTTCGGAACAGGCTTCGCCCCTGCCGCCCCGGTTTTCGGGCAGCAGGGAGCAATCTTCCAAGAAACCAAGGAGAAACGCGGCCACCGAGCATCCCCTCTGTGTGGCGGAACGACCTAATAAGACGTGAAAACGACCGGGCAGTGCGTTTGCCTTGACAGTGCCCGCTCAGGTCCTGCGGCCCCGGCCGAACGGCGCGCCGGCGATCTCCGCTCACGCTCGATGCTGATAGAAGCCCTGGCCCCGTCGCGTGCGACGGGGCCAGGCGCCGGGACGCTCAGAAGCGGTAGGACGCTTCGACGCCGTAGGTGCGCGGCGCGCCCAGCATCACGCCAAAGATGTCGGCGCTGGCGACGCCGGCGGTGTAGTACTTCGCCTTGGTCAGGTTCTTGCCCCAGATCGCGAGCTCGACGTTGTTCGGCAGGGTCAGCGACCCGCGCGCGTTGAGCAGGCTGAAGTTCGGCAGCTTGCTGTAGACGGTGCGCGCCTGCCCGCCGAACTGCGGGTCGGTGTAGCTGTAGTCGACACGGACGTTCAGGTCGCCGATCGAGGTCGGCGTGTCGTAGACTGCCGACAGCGCCGCCTTCCATTTGGGCGTATAGGTCTGCTGGATCCTTTTGTCCTTGAAGTTGAAGTCGGTGTAGCCGACCGCGCCGTTCAAAGTGAGATGGTTTGTGAGCCGGGCTATCGACTCCAGCTCGACGCCGTCCACCTGCGCCTTGCCCTGGTTGACGATCTGAGTGGTGGTGGTCGGCGCGACGGGCGGCGCAATGATCACGCTCTGCTGGATGTCGCGATAGTCGGTGTGGAAGTAGGCGAGGTTCACCCGCAGCCGACGATCGAGGAATTCGCTCTTCACCCCGCCTTCGTAGTTCTTGACCTTTTCCGGCCGGAACGCGCCCGCTGTGGCGCCGTTGACGGCGCGCAGCTGCTGCCCACCGCTGCGATAGCCGGTGTTGGCCTTGGCGTAGCCGTAGATGGCGTCGGTGAACTTGTAGTCGACCGAGACTTCCCAGCTGGTGTTGCTGAACTTGTCGTGGGTGGTCAGCGAACAGGGGCCGTTCGGACCCGTGGAAGTGATCACTCCTGGCCCCGGCGGGTAGACGCAGATGCCGGTGGCGAAGCGATTGAACGCCTCCAGCGATTTTTCGTCTTCTGTGTAGCGGAGCCCCACCGATGTGCCCAGCCGTTCGGTCCACTGATAGACGGCGTTGCCGAACACCGACTTCGATTTGTTCTCGGCGTTACCGATGAAGGAGACTGGCGAAAGGGAGTTCCCGAGCGTCCTCGTCGTCGGGGGAGCGTTCTCACCGCCGTTCTCACGGAAGTAGTAGAGCCCACCGATCCAGTTCAGCTTATTGTCCAACGCGTGACCAGCGAGTTGCCATTCAGCCGTGAACTGGTGCTGCCACTGCGTCAGATCAGGCGCGAACTCCACAAGGGCGAAGGTGTTGGAGACGATGCCAGCAGCATTGGTCGCAGAGTGATTCTTGGAGTCGCTGTATCCCAAGATCAACTTAGTTCGAAGGTTCGGCGTGATGTCGTAGTCGGTCGTCAGATTGGCGCTGGCGTTGCTAGTGCTAGAAAACGGCCTTGAGAAGGTGAGCGCGGAATAGAAGTCGGCTTGCCGTTGGGGTGAGGTCGTGAAGAAGTCGATCGGGGTCGGCAAAGCCCCTGTGGCGAGGAAACCCGGCAGATTGAAGTTGGCGATGTCGCCGTAGTGGTTCACCGCCAGTGAGCCGTTGTCCTTTGCTCGGAACGTAGAGCCTTGCAGCGTAAAGCGCAGGTCGCTGGTCGGTTCGAAAAGCACGGTGAGACGCTGAGACCAAGTGTTCAAATCGTCGGTGGAAATTGTCCCGACGGGAGTGAGCGACGCGCGCTGGCCACTAAGCACGGCGCCGATGGCCTGAGCCGTCGAGGTGAAAGGGCCGAGTTCCTTGACGAGATAGGACTTTGTGAACCCGTCATGCTCGCGATGGGCCGCTGCATAGCGGATGGCGAGTTTGTCCTTGATGATCGGGATAGTGACCGCACCTTCCAGATTATAGGAGCTGAAATTGCCGACGCCGCCGGTCAGATAGCCGGAGAAGCCTTCGGACAGACTGGGCTTGCGGGTCGTGATCTTGATCGCCCCACCAGTCGTGTTGCGGCCGTAAAGGGTGCCCTGCGGCCCCTTCAGCACTTCGACCTGGCCGATGTCGAGCAAGTCCGTCAGCGCCGAATAGGCGCGCGCGTAGTAGACGTCGTCTATGTAGACCCCGACCGAGGGATCGGTGGTGATCAGGGCGTCGTTCTGCACCTGGCCGCGGACGGTGATGCGGGCCGAGTTCTTGGTGGCGATCGCCGGGCTGACCGCCATGTTGGGCGTGAAGGTCGCCACGTCGGCGACGTTCTCGACGCCGCGGGCAGTGAGCTCCCGGGCGCTGACAGCGGTCACGGACACCGGCGTGGTCTGCTGGTTCTCCTCTTGCCGGCGCGCGGTGACGACCACCTCCTCCAGGGTGCTGCCGGGCGCGCCAGCCGGCCGCGTCTGAGCACGTGCACCGCCAGCTGCGGCGCTAGTCAAGAGCGCAAGAGCGGCTACGGAACAATAGAGTTTGATGCGGCACATGAGCTTCCTCCCCTATATTGGCGCCCGTCCCGGTTGTATCCACGGGACTTGGGTGATCTGCTTCATCCAAGAACGACATCAACCTAGTGATGTCGCATTACGCACGACATAATTGCTTCGTGGCGTCGATGCTCACGAAGTAGCGAACATCACCACGACAGGGCACTGCTGCGCCGGCCCGCGGCGATCCGCCTGACCTTGACGACCCGAACGTCATCCCCGCGCCTCACCGAAATGGCGGCTCGAATATGCTAATATTGTAATATCCGATTTTGGGAAGCGCGAACTTCGCAAATGCCGTGCACCTGCTGCGTGCGAGCGCGCGTGTGTCCTTCATGCATCAGGGCGCTTTCACCGGCGAAGGTGGCGCTCAGACCCGGCCCCTCCGCGGGGCATCAGATGTCTGCGATAGGAGATCGATGAGCGAGCGGTGGCTCCTCGCCCCGCCCCAGCCTCAAAGATAGCGGTTCGTAACCTCTTCGATGAACTTCCGCAGCGCCGCCTTGCCGGCCGCGACGTCGCCGGCTTCGATGGCCTCGGCCACCCGCACCAGTTGCTGGAATTGGGCGCGCATCTGCTGTTCCGACGGGCGCCTGTTCCCGCGCGCGATCAGGTCGCGCGCTAGCTGGGAGAGGACCTGAGTGAACATCGCCCAGATCGGGCTTCCCGAAAGCCGCGCAAGACGCAGGTGGAACTCTTGCATCTGCGCTGTCGCACGCTCTCCGGAAAGCTTCAGGCCCGCGCGCGCATGCTCCGTGAGCGCACGCTTCTCCTCCGGCGGGGCGTTCTGGATCGCCTGTTCGACGCAACTCTCCTCCAGCAGGATGCGCGCTTCGAGAATCTGGTCGGCCTGCACGCCCTCGCATTCCAGGAACAGCGACACCGCCCGCGCGACGACGCTGAGCTCCGGGCGGCGCGCCAGCACGCCGCCGCCGTTGCCGCGCCGGCGCGTCGCGATCTGCCGCTGCTCCAGGAGCAGCAGGGCCTCGCGCAGCACGGTGCGGCTGACGCCGAACTCCTCGAGGAGTTGGGCCTCGGAACCGATGACCCGATCGCCCCCCCAGCCGTTGTCGATGATGCGCCGCTCGATCAGGTCGGCGGTCCGAACGGCAAGCTTCTCGTCAGCCACGCTTCAGCCTCGAATTCTCAAGTTGTCGGGTTCTAGCTCAATATGGACCCAGGTGTAATATTATCATATTCGACAAGGCCGTTTCGCCCGCCCCCGGATCGAGGACGACGTCGGTGCGCCGGCGCGATTGACGAGCTCAAATACTGGCATATTAGAATTGGCAACTTCGAAAGGGCGTCGGCGAGCACCGATCCCGCATTGGGGAGGCGCCGGTGAGACATCTGTATGGCTTTTGCGCGGGAGGCTGGACAACAATCCCGCCTGGTCTCGCCGATGCGTAAGCGCGTCCTGATCACCGGCTGTTCGTCAGGGATCGGCCGCGCCGCGTGCAAGCGGAGCAAGGTCACACGATCTAAATTGGGCCTTCCAAAAGGAGCAGTCAGCCCGATGTCCCGGCTTTCCACGATTGATAATCCATTCCTGGGCTCGCCTCGAAGATCTGCACGGAATGAGGCCTAGCTCCCATTTCGGTAATGTCCCCTATGCGACGGATGTGGTGAGGTGCTTCAACGTGCTCGCGGAATGCCTGCTCTGATTCCCATATTTCGATCGTGTGGATAAGTTCAGGGTCGAAAATATCTGATGAGTAGATATAAGCGATGTTCCCGCTTTCAGCTCGAGCGCCCTCGGCGCTCTTGCGCGCCGATTCAATATAACGTGCGCGATGTTCAGCTGAGACACGCGACTGACCATGAACAATTAGCATGATGTTTCCTCTACCCTTTAATAGCGCTTGCGTCGCAGGGTTAAGCTCGAACCAATCCTATGTTCTGTCTGCAACGCACCATTAGAAACCTATCGGGTGTCACCCTTGACGCAAACTCCTGGTCGAGCGCAGGCTCGTGCAAAGGACGCGCCCCAAAAGCGCCGATCAGGGTGGAAAATGGTCAAGACCACCAACGACAAATCCCTCTTCACCATCGAAGACGAAGAGCATCAGGGAGCGGCGTAGGCCGACCATAGCTATGTCCGAACAGATCGTTGACGCGCTCAGGCCGCCCGGCGCCTTCCACGACATTCCGGATCATGTGCCAGGTGAGTTGGTACGCGTCATCAACTTCGCATTCGGTCCGGGGACCGCGACCGCCCCGCACCAGACATTAGCGAAATTGCATGACGGACCTCGAACCTTCTTCAACGTCGGCGATCCTTTCAATCCGCCTGGTTGGGTGCCGGTTCGGGGAGACGACATCCGCGCGATCCTGCAGGATCCAGCGACCTTCTCCGCCCGGAAGAGTGTGCGTTTCTCGGAGCTAATCGGTGAGGACTGGGACCTCATCCCTTCAGAGACTGACCCGCCGGAGCACACCGTCTACCGCACTATGCTAAACCCAGCGTTCAGCCCCAAGCGAATGCAGGACCTTGATGGCCGGGCGCGGGAACGCGCTATGGGCCTCATTCAAGATTTACGCGGACAGAGTTCATGCGAATTCATGACTGCCTTTGGTCGCGCCTTCCCGGTCTCCATCTTTCTGACCTTGATGGGATTGCCGCCGGCAAACGTTGAGCTGTTCTATAAATGGATGCACGACGTTCTCCATGGTGAGGACATGCAGACCCGCTCTTCCGGAGCGGCGGAAGTCGCCGCTTATCTGCGCAGAGTCGGTGGAGAAAGGCGTGGCCAGCCGGGCGACGATCTGATCTCCATCGTCGTCAATTCGAAGGTGCACGGGAGGGAGCTCAACGACGACGAGGTGATTGGTTTCTTGTTTCTGATCTTCGGCGGCGGGATCGATACGGTGGCGGCGTCGCTGGGGTTTGTCTTCCTGCACCTCGCCCGCGATCCCGATCTGCAGGCGCAGTTGCGGGCGGATCCGACGCTGATCCCCGAGGCGGTCGAGGAGTTCCTGCGTCGCTATTCGCTGGTCAGCGTTCGCCGCCGGGTGCTGCGCGATGTTGAGGCCGCAGGCGTGTCCATGAAGCAGGGCGACTGGGTCCACCTTATGACGCCGCTTGCTAGCCTGGATCCTCAGGCGTTCGCCGATCCGCTCGCGCTCGACATCCGCCGCTCGCCGAACCGGCACACGGCGTTCTCCGTCGGCCCGCATCGTTGTATCGGTTCGCACCTGGCTCGGCGCGAACTTGTCATCGCTCTGGAGGAATGGCTGCCGCGCCTCCCACCGTTCCGGCTCGCTCCTGGGGAAGCCTATCGGACCCACGGCGGCTTGTTGGGGGTAGACCACCTCAACCTCGAATGGGCCTGAGGGCACTGCGATCTGTGGAAAGCCCCTGGGCAGGCCAATACTGGGCGGCGTTGTTGACGAGCGCGTCCAGGCCGCCGAAGGCCGCCACCGTGCGCTCGACGAGGCAGGCGAGATCTTCCGACTTCGTAACGTCCGTCGCGACGCCCGTGGCTTCGCCTTTCGCAGCGGCGATTGCCGCAAGCGTCCTTTCCAGGCCCTCTTCGCTGCGCGTCGAGACCGTTGGCGGTTCCGGCGTGCACCGACCAGTGCCGGGTCACCGGATTGGTCACGAATGGCCCGACCGAGATCCGCTCGGTGCCCAGCAGCTTGGTGCTGGGCAGGTGGTGATAGCGCCAAGCTCGGCCATGTGATCCTCTCGAGCTGCGACGTTTGAACTTAGGTCAGCGGCCCACCACGGGGAGATCGCAGGCGTCGTAGAAAACGATTTCCTTGGTGACGTAGGTGTTGCGGTGGGGGCCGCCGCCCCAGGGCGTCATCACGGCGGAATAGAAGCCCTGGCCCCCCGCCACCACCACCAGCACCTGCGCCGGATCGCCGATGGCGGGCGCGATCCGGTCGGGATCCTCCACCGTGCGGCCATAGCGTAGCCGCTGCAGCACGCCGGCCGGGTTGCCGGCGCGCCTGGCGAGCTCGGCCTGGATGTCCTGCCGCGTCAGCCCTGCACGATGCAGCGCCCGGGCGTGGTCCGGGTTGAGGCAGGCGATGATCGTGCCGGACGCGGTGCCGGCGTTGTTGTTGCCCATGCCGCCGATGGTGTGGGCCAGCAGCTCGAGCAGGCGCTCGGCGTCGCTGGCGACGTCGCCGGTCAACACCGCCTGCACCGAATGAGGCGAGCCCACCGAGGTCACCGTCACCGCGCTGGCATCGGCCGCGAACCCGAGGGTGGTGTGCAGCGGCGGGAACGGGCTGTCGTCCTCGGCCTCGCCCAGGCAGTAGGAGATCATCCCGGGTTGGCCGAGCAGGGACATGTCCGACATTCCCGGCCAGCCGCCGCCCAGGTTGATCAGGCATAGGCGCACCGCGCGGCCGATCGAGAGGTTGGCGCGATGACCGTAGCCGAGCGCGCCGAAGCCCGAGGCCAAGCCCGCCTCTTTGACCGCCGGGCCGTTGACGATCAGCAGCGGGGCGATCTGGTGGGTCGTAACCTGCACCTCGGTGGTGTCCAGCCGTGGATCGCACAGCGCCTGCATGGCGGCGATCACGACCGGCAGGTGCTCGGGCAGGCAGCCGGCCATCACCGCATTGATCGCCACCTTCTCGATGGTCGCCTCGCCGAGGTTGGGCCCCACCTCGCCCAGCACGATGTCCCGGCCGAGGCCGGCGAAGGCCGCGGCCTGCAGCATCGCCTCGACCCGCTCCGGCGTCGGCAGGATCACCGGGAGGCCATCGGTGCGGCGCTCACGCACCAGCTGTTCGCGCAACGCGTCCTCGTCCGCCGCCTGGATCAGGCTGGCACGGAACTCAAGCGGCCCGGGCATGCGCCGCACTCCAGGCCGACAGCAGGTCGTCGCAAAGCTCCTTGGCGATCTGCGCCATGCGCGTCTGGCCCGTGCCCGCCACCGGATGGGGCAGGCGCACGCGCGGCACGCCCGGCATGCCGACGGAGCGGGCGTTGAAGACGCCGGCGTCCCAGAACTTCTCGCTGATCAGGGCCGCGGCCGGAACGCCGGCGCGCGCCAGGTTGACCGCGTCGCGCACCGCGCTCGAGGTGCAGCTGCCGCAATGGCCGAGCGCGGTGACCGCGACGTCGCAGCTGCGGGCGATCTCGGCGACGACCTCGGCGGCGGCCAGGACGGTGGGGTCCAGGCGGGCGAACATCAGGATCTGCGCGTCCGGCAGGCGCCGAGAGAGCGCCTCGCCGACCAGGGTCAGGAAGTTGGTCGAGTCCGGGAAGCCGTTCGAGACCAGGGCGACGCGCAGCCGCGGACGTCCGACGTCCGCGCTGAGGCCATAAGACTCGATCGCGACGCCGCTCTCGGCGCCCGGGTTCAGAATGGAGATCCTGCTCATCGTCACCTCCCGGTCAAAAGTGCTTCGTGATCTCGAGGCCGTAGGTCCACGGGGCATTGTACCAGACCCACGGCTGGCTGGACGCGCTGGAGTCCGTCACCTGCATGCCCCGAAGCGGGGTGATTGTAGTCGGCGCCTTCGCGAAGGTGGCAACCGCTCCGCGCCCGGCGAAGCTACCGTCGACCGCCGAGGCGGACCTGCAGCCCCGTTAGCTGCAACCTATCGTCCTGCGCCGCTTCGCTCAGCTCGTCAGTGACGACCCGAAACTGGCCCAACTTGGCAGACCCGAAGGTCGTCGTGATCGCTACGTCCGCAGCGTCGCGGCCGACCGCCATGAGAATCCGGCCTACCCTTGGGACATTGTGGCGTGCGTCGAAGGTGCGCCATTCACCTCCCAACCAGACCTGGAACCAAGCGCTGAAATCCATGGGCGCGTCCACCGGAGGCACGGCTATATCGCCGAGGTAGCCGGTGCAGTAGCGGGCAGGGATATTCATGCACCGACACAGCGTGATCGCCAGGTGGGCGTAGTCCCGGCACACGCCGCGCCGCTCCTCATGCGCCTCAGCTGCCGTGCGCGTGCTTCGCGCGTGCTCGTAGCCAAAGGCGATGCGGTCATGTGCATAGTCGGCGATGGCCTGCACCCGAGCCCAGCCTGGCTCGGCAGCGCCGAACTGGTCCCAGGCGAGGTCGCTCAAGAACTCAAGATCGCAATACCTCGATGGAAGCAGATAACCGATCACCTCATTGGGCAGTTCATCGATTGCATGTTGTTCCGCCGCAGGAAAAGCGGGGTCAGGAGCGCCGCTATCGCGGATCACGAACTCCGTATGAAAGGTGATGTTTGCCGCGGGAGCCAGCACGCGGCTGCATATGTTGCCGAAGGCGTCGAGGTATTGGCGGACAGGCACTGCCGGGTCGCAACGGAGGGTGTCGGGCGTGAGAAGGTCTCGCGCACGCTCCGGCCGCACGTTCAGCATCATGAGCATGGGAGTCGGTGCAGGGCAGTCGTAGCTGATCGTGTACCCAGCTTTTATGAGCATTTCGCCACCTCTATCGGGAGGCGGCAACTCTCAATTGAGGCATTTGTTGCAGCTCGGGCTCCACACGGATGTCGACGTTGACCTCCATGCCCAAATAATCGTCGGCGTCGCCGTCCCATGATCCGTAAAGCGGCAACGCGAGCCGCGGATCGTTGACGACCGCCACGCGGATCAGGTCGAAATTTCCTATGATCCCATTGGTCGGATCGAAATCGACCCAGCCGCAGCCCGGCACATAGACGCGCGCCCAAGCATGGGTGTGGCCGCCGCCGGTGGGCGCCGTGCTCGGCGAGCACGAATATACGTAGCCGGACACGAACCGCGCCGCGAGGCCGAGGCTTCGTGCCGATTCCATCATCAGGACGGCGAAGTCGCGACAGCTGCCCTGACGCGCCGCCAAAGTCTCCTGGGGGGTTTGCGGCGCACCTCGCAGTCTCAGCGAATAGGCGAAGTCCGCGCGGATGGCTTGAGTCATCCGGATCAAAACGGATGAAACCGGCTGCGGGCTAGCGGTCAGGAAGGCGCGCGCCCAGGCCTCCACCTCACCAGAGTCCGGGTGACGGCGGCTTAGAGAGGCGGCGAGCCCGAGCGCCTCATCCCTGTCGTAAGGATCCTTGCGGGCGCCAGCTGAAAGGGACGCAGTCTCCAGATCGAAGTCCGCGGAAGCATGATGCTCGACCCGCGTATGGCTGTTGAACGTTAGATGGTCGGCCTTCAAGGCGAAGCTGGCGACGTCGATCGAAGAGTCGCTTACATCGTGTACCCGTCGCAGCATTCGCGGCTCCGGCGAAATCTCCAGCTCGGTTGAGATGAGCCGCTGATCGAAAGCTTCAAGCGGCCGGAGCATCATTCGGTGCTCGCCGAAACCCACGGGCTTGCGATAGCGATAGGTCGTCACATGGTTGATGGAGACCACAGGCATTGACCTATGAGGCGTTCGATTCCTGGGACGAGTCCATTCCGCTGCTGGCGCCTGAGGAGCGCCCACCGTTTAGTGCACAAAATCTCGGCGGGCGGTCGCCTCTGGTGATAATCGGTGATCACGCGGGCTGCGGCGTACCAGCGCGGCTTGGCGATCTCGGCCTAGCCCGCGAGGAACTCACGCGTCACATTGGGTGGGACGTTGGTGTTGCAGCGTTGGGAGCTTCCTTAGCGAGGCTTTTGGACGCTCCTTTCATCGCGCAACGATATTCGCGGCTCGTGATCGACTGCAACCGCGACCCCGAACGTGCAGACGCCGTTTGCCGCGTCAGCGACGGGACGTGTGTTCCCGGCAACGTCGGCATTTCCTCGGCTGCGCGGGCCGCCCGGGTGGCTGAAATCTTTCGTCCCTACCACGAACGCATCGCGGTCGAGCTCGACGAGCGCATCGCTCGGGGCGAGAGCCCGATCCTTGTCGCGTTGCACTCATTTACGCCGGCTCTCGCCGGCGCGCCGCGACCGTGGACCTATGGTGTCTTGCACCTTGGCTCAGCGCCGTACGCCGCAGCCGTGCTATCTGCGTTACGCGGCGCGCTTGGTCCGGAGCGCGTCGGCGAGAACGAACCCTACGCAATGGACGGCACGGACTTTTCCGTGCCTCACCATGCGATCGCGCGCGGCCTGAGGTATGTAGAACTCGAGGTTCGCCAGGATTTGCTCCTGGGCGATCAGAACATCATCCAAGTCGCGGACTTCCTTGCAACGATCTTCGCCGATGCCCTGCGGACCCAACAGGCATAACCCATGTGTCGCAAAAGCGCGTGAGTCCGATCAGCACCTTGGCCCCGACCAGCTCGGCGGCCTGTTTTTCGTTCCACGCGTGGGCGTCGTCGATGTCGCCCATGCCCCACCTCGTCAGTTCTGTGCCCGCCGCCGCGCGCAAGGCGGGGGCGGAGCTGCAGCTCCGCCCCCGCCCGCGCGTCAGCCCTTCACGCACACCACCTGGCGCAGGGTGTGGACGACCTCCACCAGGTCGGCCTGCGCCGCCATCACGGCGTCGATGTCCTTGTAGGCCATCGGCGTTTCGTCGATCACCTCGGCGTCCTTGCGGCACTCCACGCCCGCGGTGGCGCGGACGTGGTCGTCCAGGGTGAACCGCCGCTTGGCCTCGGCCCGGCTCATCGCCCGGCCGGCGCCGTGCGAACAGGTGCAGAAGGACTGCGCCTCACCCTTGCCGCGGACGATGAAGGACCGGGCGCCCATCGATCCGGGGATGATCCCCAGCTCGCCCTCGCCCGCCCGCACCGCGCCCTTCCGGGTCAGCCAGACGTCCTTCCCGAAATGGCGCTCCTTGGCCACGTAGTTGTGGTGGCAGTTCACCGCCGTCTCCGCGGTCGCAAGGTCCGGGAAGGCCTGGCGCAGCACGCTTAGCACCTGGTCCATCATCACCTCGCGGTTGGCCAGCGCATACTTCTGCGCCCAGCTCACCGCGCGGATGTAGGAGATGAAGCCCTCCGTCCCGTCCGGGAAGTAGGCCAGGTCCTTGTCCGGCAGGTGGATGAACCACCGCTCCATCTCCTTCTTCGCCCCCTCGACGAAGTAGGTCCCGAAGCGGTTGCCCACCCCGCGCGAGCCGGAATGCAGCATCACCCACAGCGCGCCCGCCTCATCGAGGCAGAGCTCGATGAAGTGGTTGCCGGTGCCCAGGGTGCCGAGATGGCCCAGGCCCCGCGGATGCGCGGCCTTGGCGTCACGCTCGACGATCGCCGCGTAGCCGGGCGCCAGCGCGGCCCACTTCTGCGCCGCCAGCGCCGGCGGCTCGCCCTGGTGGGCGCCGATGTCGTTGCGGCCGCCGTTGTCGGTCCGCCCGTGCGGCACCGCCGCCTCGATGCCGCTGCGCACCACCGAGATCGTCCGGCAGATGCTCGGCGCGGATCGAGGTCTTCACCGCCATCATGCCGCAGCCGATGTCCACGCCCACGGCTGCCGGGATGATCGCGCCCACGGTCGGGATCACCGAGCCGACGGTCGCGCCCATGCCCCAGTGCACGTCGGGCATCACCGCGACGTGGCTGTGGATGAAGGGCAGGCGCGCGACGTTCTGCAACTGCTCGGCCGCGCCCTTGTCGAGTTGCACGCCCTTGGTCCACGCCTTGATCGGCGCGCCGTGGCTTTCGATGACTTGGTACCCGCTCATGGGATGATCCTTTTCGTGTCAGATCTCCCGGTCCGACGCGAAAGGATGCTCCTGGAACGAAGAACCCCTCCGCGCGCTCCGGGAGGGGCTCTTCGTGCAGTCCAGGTTCGGGTCGAACCTAGGCCAAAGCCGCCTCCAACGCGCGCGCCACCGTCTCGACCTTCCGGTCGAGCGAGATTGGCAGCTGCTGGGTGACGGATCGCGACATGGGTCTCTGTCTTCTTCGGCGGCCGGCCAGATATCATGGGTCGCCCAGCAAGCCAAGTTGCTGACGGACTGTCTGCCGATACCTTCCCGACTTTCCGAACACTCCTACATCGGGAATCGGCGATCCGACCGCGTCGCGCCCCGAGCCGACATTGGCGCGCCTCCAGAACCCAGACGTTCACGCGGGTGGCTGACCGTGCTCAGATGAGGCTTTTCGGATCGCATGGGCCGCCACGGCTCATTCGGCGGGTCACTGTGCGCGGGCGGCGGCGATGAAATCGCATCGGCCAGCAGCGGTCCGGATCCCCGGATCCGGACACTTACCGGGGTTTGGCGTCTAGAAAGGCGCGTACCAAGGCCACCGTCGCCTTTGGATTTTCGTCCATGATCCAGTGGCCTGAATCTGGGACGACGCCGCCCTGCACATTCGTGGCGGCGGCGCGCATGACCTCGGCCATCGTGTTCCCGAACGACTTGTCGCCGCCGAGCGCCAGGACCGGCATCGTGAGCTTGCCGTGATTGGCCAGGAAGGCGCGGTTGTCGATGGCATCCTGATCGAAGGCCGCGAACTGGGCAAAGCTCGAGTGCATCGCGCCAGGCAGCGCGTAAAGCCGCGCATAGTGGTCCCGCGTGGCCTCGGTTATGCGTTCGGGATGGGCCCCGAAGTCGTTGTAGAAGCGGTCGAGATAAATCCGCTCACGGCCGGCGACCAACCGCTCCATGTCCGGCCCGCCGAAGCGGAAGTGCCAGAGCAGCGGGTTTTTCAGGATCTCCTCCCACGGTCCTACGCCCGGCACCGGCGCATCGATCAGCACGAAGCGCGTCACGCGGTCGGGACGCTGGGCGGCGAAGGCGAAGCCGACCATGTTGCCGATGTCGTGCGTGACGACGTCCGCGCGCTGAATCTTCAGTGCGTCGAGTACGCCGGCAAGGTCGCCCGCCTGCGTCTTCTTGTCGAACCCGCCGGCAGGCTTGGAAGACAGGCCCATTCCGCGCAGATCCGGAACGACGACGGTATGGTCTCGCTCCAGCTCGCTCGCCATCGGGCCCCACATGTCGCCGGTGTCGCCGAAGCCATGCAGCAGCACCACCGCCGGGCCATGACCTCCCACCCTGACGTGGATGGTCGCACCGTTGGCCGGGATGTCCTGGACGCGAAAGTCGCCCGGGAACGGAGCCGGCTGGGCGGCGGCTGGAGCGGCAAGCAGCCAGGCGGCAAACAGCGCGCACGCGGGCCTTAGCATCATGGTCTCCCCTGCGAGGTCAAAGTCGATCCGGGCTCTCACATGCACGATGCAACGAGCGGCGCCATTCCAGAAAGGTGGAATCGGGGCGACGGCCCTAAAGCCCGAACCGTCGCGCCACGTTGCGCCACGAGCTGACGTTCAGTCTGCTCCAAGAAGCAGACGTTTTTCCAAGTGCGATGGCGTGCGCTCAACCTCTCTGGCGGCCTCCGATATCAAGACATTCGCGGCCCACCGTGCGACGCGATGGTGCTATGTTGAAACGCCGTTTGACGAAGAGCGGCGGACAAGGCGACGCGCTGCGAGACTGACATAGGGAGCCTGCGCAATGACTGAACTGGTCTATCAGATCGTCGAACACGACGGCGGCTGGGCTTATGAGGTCGACGGCTCCTTCTCGGAAACGTTTCCGACGCGCGAAGCGGCGCACCGCGCGGCTGCCCGGGCCGCCGCTGAGCAGCGCATCCCCGGAGAGACCGCCGGCATCGTCTACGAAGACCCGTCGGGCGGCTGGCATAACGAGATCGACGCTGGCGACGATCGTCCGGCGACGCGCGTCGACGACTGAACGCACGCCGCAATTGCCGCCGCTGGGCGCTATTTGCGCCAGGAGCTGATGTTGGAGCCCGGCTCGAGGAACGTAGCTGGCGCGAACTCGGCAAAGCTCCTACGCGTGGTCATGTGAACTCCGCAAGTGAGTGCGAGGCCATCTGGTGGTCGAGATGACGTCGTGGCTTGATCGCGCGATGTCCGCCAGAGCAATGGCGGCGCACTCCAGACCCGGGCGGACGGCTCAAGTCGCCACATAGGTGTTGCGACCGGAAGCAACTCCGGGTCGAAGTTGTCAGAAAAGCCCAGCTCGATACCAGGGAGGCTGTTCATGGACGACCAGGCGACGCGCGATCGCGCTTCCATCCGCGCCAAGATCGATCTCTACGGCTATGCAATTGACACGCTGCAGCTTGATCTATGGGACGACGTCTTCCTGCCGGACGGCGACTTCCGCTTCGCCGAGAACGTGCCTCAGCCCGAGTGGGCGGCCTTCAAGAAACACATGACCGAGTGGCATATGCCGTTCGACGCCACCCAGCACACCATGACGACCTGCATGATCGAGCTGGACGGCGACGCGGCGCGGACGGTCACCTACGGGGACTGGCGGCTGGTCAAGCGCGGCGCACCGGGCGGCGACACCTGGTCGGGTCAGGGGTGGTACGAGGATGACTTCATCCGGACCGACGCCGGATGGCGCGTCCGCCGGCGTCGGGTGAGCATGGTCTGGGGCGAAGGCAACTGGGAGCTGACGGTGGGGTCCAGCGGCGCAACCCGCGAGGAGGAGCTCACTCGACCGCTCCGCGCCCTCTACAGCTCCGACTTCGCGATGTCGCTGCGAGCACAAACCTAACGCCGACCACGTCCCCGTCGCGTTGGACGCGCGCGAGGCGGGTGGCTGTAGGCGGCCGGATTCTTGCCGGCCCAGGCTGGACGACGCCTTGCAGACCACGAGCTATAGGTCCGCTTGCCACCGAGGCTGTGCGAAAACCGCGAAGCACCTTAGCCTTTGAGCAGGCTTCGGGGGCGGGAATGGCGCGCTTCATCGAGGGTGAGGACCGGCGCCAGCGGGCCACTATTATTCGATTGGTTTCATATTGAAATTTATTCAAGACTAACTTTACTATCGCTTACTTAAACACTGTTTTAGGCGATAGAAACTCTTAACCACCTGCGTTAATTGATTGCAGACGACCACAGAGGAAGGCAGGCGAGATCGTCGGCGCGAGTCCGGAAGGAAAAGGGCGGGAACCTGACCGATCGGCGCTACTTCAACTCGACGCTCGCCTTGGCTGGCCGCCCTGGTCCACGAAGGCCGAGCACCGCCAATGCGCCGCGGCATATAACGGCCGGGCCGCTGCGTTGCTGGCGATGGCTCAGGTCGTTGATCGAGGCGAATACCGGCCGTCGAAGCTGTCAGACGTCCAATCGTTGGTCGTGAGTTCGGCGGCGGAGGCGAAGACCTGCTGGGCTCGCTACGGCACAACTGCGACCTCGTACGGCTTTCCGCTCGCGAAGTAGGCCAACGCCGTTTGCAAGCCTATTAACTGTCGATAATTGCCATTATCGACAGTGACTTAGAGCCTCACGCCTATGAGCAACGATGCGTCAGTTCCGGTTGCGCGAAAGGGTTCTCTCGTCGCGTCGTCGCTGGAACAGTCGAGGGCCGACAGCGTCAACTTCGCCGAGGCGGCGAGGTCGGCGAACACGCGGAGAGCATACGACGCGGATTGGCGCGCCTTCGTCAGGTGGTGCGACGCTCATGCCCTCCGCGCTGCGCCAGCGGACGGTGCGACGGTCGCCCTGTATCTGACTGCGCACGCTGGAGCGGTCAGCGTTGCGACGTTGGCGCGGCGTTTCGCGGCGATCCGCGCGGCGCACGAAGCCCTCGCGCTGTCGCCTCCGGCAGGACGTGAACTGGGCTACGTGTGGCGTGGGATCCGGCGAACGATGGGGCGGCCGCCGCGCGCGAAGCGTGCGCTGACGACAGATGACTTGCGAGCATTGCTCGGGGCGATGCCGGACAACGCCATCGGCGTCCGTGATCGAGCCCTGCCCCTCGTTGGGTTCGCCGCGGCTCAAGGCGCAGTGAGCTTTCGGCGATCCACGTCGACGGTGACGCCGACGCCCCGATACGTCTCCGGATCGTCAGCGCCGGCCTACAGATCTGCCTGGATCGGTCGAAAGCCGACCAGGAGGGGCGCGGCGCGAGCGTGGCCGTCCCACGTGGTCTGTCTGCCGGCACGTGCCCGGTGACCGCGCTTGAAGCATGGCTCGCCTTGGCTCGGATCGACAAAGGGCCGGTCTTTCGCCGTGTGAGTACGACGGGTCGCGTCGGCGCGGCCGCGCTTAGCCCGCAGATGATCGCGCACATCGTCAAGCGAGCAGCCACGCGCGCGGGCTTCGATCCGGCCTGCATCTCGGGTCACTCGCTGCGCGCTGGGCTCGCGACGTCCGCCGCCGCCGGCGACGCGCCACCGGACCTGATCATGCGACAGATGCGGCACGCCCGGTTCGACACGACGCGCCGCTACATTCGCGACGCCGATATCTTCGCCCGCAATGCAGTGTCGTTCACCGGCCTATAAGCGCCTCGCCTTTCCGACAGCGGGCCTCCGGAATTTCCGAGGAGGGTGGTGAACGGGCCTTTGCAGCAGCCAGGAGGGGCCGATTTACAATTCCGTGGCGAGCCGCTCGCGAAGACCCGACCAATTTATCACGCCGGTGGTTTCGTAGATCGTGCGCAGGTGCTTCTTGAGGGCTTCCTGGCTTACGCCGAAGCGGTCTTCGCAGTCGCTGCGCGCCCCGCCCTGGGCGGCGAAGAGGGCGATCTCCTTTTGCAGGAAGGTCAGCGGCAGGGCCGACAACTGCTCGATCACGTGCAGGCTGACCGCGGTCTCGAGGTCGACTGAGACGAACATCTGCATCGCCGCCTCGCCGTCGCCCTCAACGCCGACGCGGCGCGAGCGCGAGGCGCGCACGGAAAGGCGGCCGTTGGCGACCGGCAGATACATTTCCGCAGGCGCGCCCTGGCCCAGCATGGCGGCGAGCCCGCGCGAAAACGCCGGCGCCTCGCGTGGGCTCTGCGCCATCGGCACGTTCTGGCGCAGCAGGTGGGCGCGGCTAAGCAGGGTCTCGGCCTCCTCCTCCATCGCCAGCAAAAGCTCGCCCGCGAGGTCGGTGATGAAGTGGGCGGTGCGGCTGCCGAGCGAGCGCCAGGCCACGTCCTCGCGCCGCGTCCGCAATGCCTGTTCGAGCAGCGGGCGCAGCGGCTGGGCGGCGGCCACGTCGCGCTCGGTGAACGGCCGCCCCTCTCGGTCCCACAGCACCACCACGGCCACGCCGCAGCCCTCGTGCTCGAGGCGGATGTCGAGGCATTCGTGGTGGCCGAGCGGGGTGCACAGGTGCCTGTAGACGTTGCTGGCGCGGAACTGCGCACGCATCTGCGGCGTCAGCATGCGGCCGACCGCCGGCCCGACCACCTCGGTCAAGGTCACCATGTTGAACTCGCCGGGCGCGCTGAACAGCTCGTCGAAGCGGGTGACGAACAGGTCCTTGAGCTCGGCCGGCGCGCAGTCGTGGAAGAAGCCGGCCGGCTGGCCGTTGCGGTCGAGCCAGAAGATCGAGCCGGAATCGGCGCCGATCAGGTCGCGCACGAGCGTGCAGACCTGGCCGGCGACCGCCTCCAGCCCCGCGCCACAACTACAGATCAGACGGAGTTGCTCAAGCAGCCTTCGGTTGGCCAAGGCATTGCGCACCGGCGCGCGCGGCGTTTCTTGAATTTCCCCCACGCTTCCCGGCTATCACCGAACGGGATTACCGGTAAATCCACCCGCTACCCATTTTCTTCCCCCTAGGGGGAATTTCACTTCCCTTGCGCCCGTTTATAAGCGTGCTGGGGGAGTGGGTCTGCGCAAGCACATATTCCAATCACATCGGATTCTCGCCGTATCTATTAGGTATATGTGACCATGATCTTTGGTAATTAACTATATCTATGCCGTGATTTTCCCCTGATGGGAGAATTTTGATGACGGTATTTATATAGTAATTCTTCTTGAGAAATCGTTGGGGGCGCCTTCTTCCTGTCTATAGCCCTCGCGAACAAGGTGACGAGGGGGATTTCTATGGCGACGCTCACTGGCGGCCTGGGCAACGATTCGCTGAACGGCGGCGCCGAGGACGATACGATCATCGGCGCTGCGGGAAACGACACCCTGAACGGCGCCGTCGGGAACGACACCATCGACGGCGGGGCCGACAACGACGTGCTGGGCGGCGGGGCGGGCAATGACAGCCTGCTGGGCGGTGACGGAAACGACAACCTGCAGGGCGCGGCAGGCGACGACACCCTCGACGGCGGCGCGGGCGCGGACACCCTGGGCGGCGCAGCGGGCAATGACCTTCTGACCGGCGGCGACGGAAACGACGTCCTGGCCAGCGCCGGCGGCGCCGGCGGCGATCCCGTCAACCCGAACCCCGGCGTCGACACCCTGCTGGGCGGCGCCGGCGACGACACGCTGACGGCGGGCAACTTCACCGTGATCATCAACGGAGCCGCGCACCCAGCGACCAGCCCGGTGGTGTCGTTCGCCGGAGCCTCGTTCGACGGCGGCGACGGGACTGACTACCTCGGCGTCACCGGCCATGTGGACCTGCGCGGCGCCGCGGTCGCCAACTTCGAGGGCGTCAGCTTCACGCCGGCCCAGGACACGACCACGGGCCCCGGCACGGTGGTGCACACCGATCCGGCGGTGCTCGAAGCCGATTCCGCCGTGATGGCGGGGCTGTCCAGCACAGCCAGCTTCCGCGGGACCGGCACGGTCAGCCTCGAAGTGACCAGCCACAGCTTCAACGGCTCGGGCTACACCTTCGAAGCCGGCTCCAACGTCGCCTTCGCCATCGAGGGAACGAACGGCGCCGACACCATCACCGGCACCTCGAACGGCGACACGATCGGCGGCGCGGACGGTGACGACCTGCTGACCGGCGGGGCCGGGGCCGACGTCTTCCGCATCGACGGGACGGGCGTGAAGGTGATCACCGACTTCGTCGTCGGCCAGGACAAGTTCGACGTCTCGGGCCCCGGCTTCGACAGCTTCGACAGCCTCAAGCCCTACATGTCGCAGGTCGGCGTCGACACCAAGTTCGCCGTCGTCGTCGACGGGACGGAGGTGTCCTACACGCTGAAGGGCGTCAGCCTCGCGAACCTCGCGGCCTCGGACTTCATCTTCAACACCGACACCACGTCGATCGTCGACAGCGGCGGCGACAACGCCGACTTCGTGCCGGGCGCGCAAGGCGCCGACACCCTGAGCGGCGCGGGCGGAAACGACACCCTGAACGGCTTCGGCGGCGCGGACTCGCTGGTCGGCGGCGCGGGCGACGACCGTCTGCTGGGCGGGACCGGCGACGACACCATGGCCGGCGGCGTGGGCAACGACACCTATGTCGTCGATTCCGCCGGCGACGTGGTCGTCGAGGCGCCGGGCGAGGGGACGGACACAATCCAGAGCTCGCTGAGCTCGTTGAACCTTTCGCAGTACGCCAACGTCGAGGTCGTCACCCTGACCAACGCCGGCGGCGCCACGGCCATGGGGACCGACGCCAACGAGACCTTCAATGGCGGCGCGGGCGCGGACTCGATCGACGCAGGCGGCGGCAACGACATCCTGGGCGGCGGGCCGGGCGCCAATTCGCTGTCGGGCGGTCTGGGCGACGACACCCTCTCCGGCGGCGTCGGCGGCGGGGAGGTCCTCGACGGCGGCGACGGCAACGACATCCTGATCACCGCGGGCGGTCAGGGCGCGGACAGCCTCATCGGCGGGGCGGGGAACGACGTCTTCGTCCTCAACAACTTCACGGTCGTGAACGGCGCCAACCAGGTGCTGGCGAGCCTGACGGGCGACTTCGCCGGCAGTTCGTTCGACGGCGGCGCCGGGACCGATACGCTCGCGGTCAACGGCCACGTCGCCTTCAAGGGCGCGGTCGGCTCGATCGAGCAGATCGCCCTGTCCGACGCCAGGACGCTCCCCGGCGCGGCGCCGGGGACCTTCGTCCACTTCGACGCCTCGCTGCTCGAAATCGGCCCGTCGACCTTGAGCGCGCTGCCGGCCAACACCCTGTTCACCGGCACGGGCGGCGTGATCGCCCACCTCGACAGCGGCGCTGTGTTCGACGGCTCGCAGTACCAGTTCGCCGCCGGGTCCAACGTCGCCTTCACCATCGAGGGCTCGGCTAGCGCCGACAGCATCGTCGGCACCTCGAACGGCGACACGATCGACTGCGGGGCGGGCGACGACACGCTGACCGGCGGCGGCGGGGCCGACGTGTTCCGCATCGACGGCCTGGGCGCGAAGGTGTTCACCGACTTCGTCGTCGGCCAGGACAGGTTCGACGTGTCGGACGCCGGCTTCGACACCTTGGACAGCCTCAAACCCTACCTGTCGCAGGTCGGCGCGGACACGAAGTTCGCGACCCTCGTCGACGGCGTGGAGGTGTCCTACACGCTGAAGAACGTCACGCTGGCCAACCTCGCGGCCTCGGACTTCATCTTCAGCACCGACACCACGCCGGAAACCGACAGCGGCGGCGACAACGCCGACTTCCTGTCCGGCGCCCAGGGCGGCGACACTCTGAGCGGCGGCGGTGGCGCCGACACCCTCAATGGCTTCGGCGGCGCGGACTCGCTCTCGGGCGGCGCGGGCGACGACCGGCTGGTCGGCGGCTCCGGCGACGACACTATGGCCGGCGGGCTGGAGAACGACACCTACATCGTCACCGAGCCGGGCGACGTGATCGTCGAGGCCGGCGGCGAAGGGACCGACACCGTCCTCGCCTCCGCGAACAGCTACACGCTGGCGCCCGAGGTCGAGAACATGACCTTCACCGGGACCGGCGGCTTTGCCGGGACCGGCAACGCGTCCGACAACGTGCTGACCGGCGGGACCGGGACGGACGCGCTCGACGGCGCCGGCGGCAACGACACCCTGATCGGCGGCGCGGGCCGCGACACCCTGGTCGGCGGGACCGGCGACGACCTCCTCGTCCAGGACGGCTCGTTCACGCCGGGCGAATCCTTCACCGGCGGCGACGGCGTCGACACGCTGCGGGTCTCCAGCTCCGAGCTGGCGCTGCAGCCCAATCCGTTCGGCCTGATCGCCAACGCGGCCGGCCTGATGGCGGGGACCGTCAACAGCGTCGAGCGCGTCGAGTTCGCCTCGCTGGCCGGCCATGCGCTGAACGTCCTCGTGCCGACCGGCTTCCTGCCAGTCGCCGAGCTGGTTGGCGGCGCGGGCGCGGACCAGCTCACCCTGGTGGCGATGGGCGGCGGCGCCTACAGCATGCCCAACTACACCTTGACCAACTGGACCACGGTCACCGACGGCAGCGCGCCCAGCGACAGCCTGGTGCTCCTGGCGCTCGACGGGCAAGGGCCGCAGGCGGGCCAGGTGTTCAACTACAACCTGACGGCCGGCGCGATCCCGAACGCGCTGCAGATCCTGGTCGGCGCCAGCGGCGCGGACAGTCTGACGGGCAGTAACGGCGTCGAGGCGCTGATCGGCAACGCCGGCAACGACCTGCTCAACGCCCAGGGCGGCGACGACAGCCTGAACGGCGGCGACGGCGACGACATCCTGGTGAGCGGCGCGGGCCACGACGTGATGATCGGCGGCGCCGGCTTCGACCGCATCATGTTCACCGATCCCGGCGCGACCCAGGGGGCCGAGGCCGACCTCGCGACCCAGACCATCGCCAACGACGGCTTCGGCAACGTCGAGACCATGAGCGGCATCGAGCAGCTCGGGCCGGGCACGGTGTTCGTCGACAAATTCTACGGCAGCGACGTCGGCGACCTGATCGCCGGCAGCACCGGCGACTTCCTGTACGGCCGCGGCGGCGACGACACCATCGTAGTGGGCGGGGCTCCGGGGCTGGCCGACGGCGGCGACGGGGTCGACAGCCTGCGCGCGGCCAACCAGCGCCAGGTCGCCGGTCCGTCCGGCCCGGTGACCGAGACCTCCAACGTCGGCGTGACGGTCGACCTCGCCCAAGGCAAGATCCTGGACGACGGCTTCGGCCAGTCGGGTACGATCGCCAACTTCGAGAACCTCGCCGGCACGAGCGTCAGCGACAAGCTGACCGGCGACGGCGGGGCCAACCAGCTCTACGGCAACGGCGGCGCCGACACGCTCGACGGCGCGGGCGGCGCGGACCTGCTGTTCGGCGGCGACGGAAACGACGTCATCACCGGCGGCGATGGCGTCGACACCGCCCTGTTCCGCGGCGCGAAGGCCGACTACCAGGTCACCGCCATCGCTGGCGGGGTGCACGTCGTCGACACCAACACCGCCGACGGCGACGACGGCGCCGACGACCTCTACGGCGTCGAGGTGCTGCAGTTCGCCGACGGCGTTACGACGCTGGCCTCCGGCGTCAACATCACCGGCGTGATGCACGTCGAGGGCAATGGCGGGGCCACCACCAACTTCAACTTCACGGTGACCCGCGACGGCGACGTCAGCCAGGCGCTGACCCTGCCCTACACGGTCGCCCCCAGCGGCGCCGACCCGGTCGAGACCAACGACCTGGTGGGCTTCTCCAGCGGCGTGATCAACGGCATGGTCACCTTCGCCGCCGGCTCGACCACGGCGACGATCAGCGTGCCGGTGGTCGGCGACGCGACCTTCGAGGGCGGCGAGACTTTCTCGGTGACGCTGGGCCAGCCGGCGACGGGGGTGGTCACCTTCCTCAACCAGACGGCGACGGGGACTATCGTCAACGACGACAACGCCATCGGCGTCATGCCCATCGTCAGCCTGCCGCCCGATTGGTCCGCCGGCATCAACTTCGGCGACCCTCACCTGTCGACCCTCGACGGCCTGCGCTACGACATGCAGGGCGTGGGCGAGTTCGTGCTGGTGGAATCCACCGCCGGCGCCCCGCTCAGCGTGCAGATCCGCACCGAGGCGGTGAACGCCTTCGCCTCCGAGATCACCGAGGTGGCGACCTGCGTGGGGACCGCGCGGCTCACCATCGACGCCAGCCGCGCCAATGCGGTGCAGGTGGACGGCCAGGCGCTGGTGTTCCAGCCCGGCGAGGTCTCCAAGGCGGTCAGCGACGGGGTCATCAGCCACTACAACCAGGGCGGCGTCGACACCTGGCTGATCACCTACTCCGACGCGACCAAGGCCGCGCTGGTGGTCTCCGACGTGGGCGACCACCTCGACGTCACCTTCGCCGCCGCGCCCGATCGGCAGGGCCAGTTCCACGGCCTCCTGGGCAACTTCAACGGCCAGGCCGGCGACGACCTCGCCCTGCGCAACGGCACGGCGCTCTCCTCGACGCCGAGCTTCCAGGACTTCTATTCGCAGTACGTCGCCTCCTGGCGGATCAGCCAGGCCGAGTCCCTGCTCGACTACGGGGCCGGCCAGACCACGGCGACCTTCACCAACGCGGCCTTCCCGCCCGGCGCGGTGAGCCTCGCCGCCTTCCCGACCGACCTGGTGGCGGCGGCCAACGCGGCGGCGGACGCCGCCGGCATCACCGATCCGGCGCTGCATGACGCCGCCGTGCTCGACTTCCTGCTCACCGGCGACGCCAGCTTCGTCTCCAGCGGCGCGGCGGCGGGCGGCACGATCACCAAGCCGGCGGTGCAGGCGACCATCACCGGCGCGCCCGCGGCCCCCGCCGCGGTGGGCGTCGGCGCGCTCAACGCCGCCAGCGCGGAGGGCTCGTCCGGCGAGACCAGCTACAGCTTCAAGATCTTCCGCACCGACGCCGCAGGCTCGCTCAACGTCGACTGGAAGGTCGCCGGCGCGACCTTCCTGGGCGCCGGGGGGGCGGCCGATGCGACGGACTTCAGCGGCCCGACCCAGGGGACCGTCACCTTCGCCGCCGGCGAGACCGAGAAGCTGGTGGTGGTCAAGGTGGTCGGCGACACCACGCCGGAGGCCAACGAGGGCTTCGAGCTCACCATCACCCCGCCCGCGGGGACGCCGGTGATCTCCAATACGGCGCAGGCGCTGATCATCAACGACGACGCGCAAGCCAACCGCGCCCCCGTGGTGACGGGCCCGGTCACGGGCCTGGCGACTGAGGACGGGGCCGCCGTGGCGCTCAACCCGCTGGGCCGCGCCTCCGACCCGGACGCCGGAACCGTGCTCAGCGTCGCCAACCTGCCGGCGTCGCTGCCGGCGGGCGTCAGCTACAACGCCGGCACCGGCGTCTTCAGCCTCAACCCGGCGAACGCGGCCTACCAGTCGCTAGCGGCCGGGGCGACCACGACGGTGACGGTGAACTACGCCGTCAGCGACGGACAGACGTCCACGCCGGCCTCGGTGAGTTGGACGGTCACCGGGGTCAACGACGCCCCGACCGTCTCCGGCGCGGTCACCGGCCAGGCGACGGAGAACGGCGCGGCGGTCACCGTCGACGCCTTGTCAAAGGCCACGGACGTGGACGCCGGGACGGTGCTGCATGTGGTCAACCTGCCGGCAAGCCTGCCGGCCGGGGTGACCTACAACGCCCTGACCCACAGCTTCACGCTCGACCCGTCGAACGCGGCGTTCGCCAGCCTCAACGCCGGCCAGACGGCCACGGTGACGGTGGACTACGGCGTCTCGGACGGGTCTGTGACCGTCGCGGCCCAGACCACCTTCACCATCGCCGGCGTCGGCAATGCGGGCGGGCCCACGGGGACCGCGGGCCCCGACAACCTCAAGGGGGGCGACGGAAGCGATACGATCAACGGGCTGGGCGGCGCCGACACCATCACCGGCGGCGATGGTGCCGACCGGCTCATCGGCGGCGACGGGGCGGACTCCCTGAACGGCGGCGACAAAGCCGACACCCTGGCCGGCGGCGCAGGATCGGACACCCTCACCGGCGGCGACGGGAGCGACGTCTTCCAGTTCGGCTCGACCAGCGACGCGCAGGGCGACCTGATCACCGACTTCAAGCGCGGCGCCGACCGCATCGACCTTTCGGCGATCGACGCGGTGACGGGCGGGGGCGACAACGCCTTCGCCTTCATCGGCGGCTCGACGTTCTCGCACGTCGCTGGGCAACTGCGGGCCTATTCGGCGTCGGGCTCCACCTACGTCGAGGGCGACGTCAATGGCGACGGAACCGCGGACTTCAGCTTGCGCCTTCAGGGGGTCTACTCGCTGCAGTCTGGCGACTTCATCCTCTAACGTCGCAGCTTAGGGCATGGCCGCTGAACAAGAGTTCGCTCGGGACGACGGGCCTTCCAACTAACTAGCAGGGATGTCTGCGCCGACTCCGCGAAGCTCAAGGGGCGGCGAAGTTGGTCGCCTCTCTCACTACCCGAACGTCTCGAAGGGGTCGCGAGCGGTGCCTAGCTCACTTCCGGAGAGTTGGCCTTCGCGCCGCCGGAATTCGGGCCGCGAACTAGTCTGTCAAAAGCGCCAATTGAGCCAGAAGAGGCGCAACCGGCGCTTTTGACGCTTCTGACTCAGGGGTTCAAGACGAGTGGATTGACCTCGTAGTCCTTTCGCTGACAGCCCGGGCCGCCGCCAGCGCGGCCCCCGACATTACGGATGACGCCCGCGCGTACGAGGACGCCGAAGGCCGCCTCCACGTCCTTCGCCTTTCCGACGCCGAGCCCTGAGGTCCGACTGATCTCCCGCACGTTGATCGTGGGCGGGCCCAGACGGCGGACGTGTCGAAAGATAGCACCCGCGTCATGTTCGGCCTTCGATCGCGAGGCGCAGCCGATGGACCGCTCGAACATCGGCACCAGATACGCCTCGAAGAGCTGCTCGGCGAACAGCGTCGGCGGAGATCTCCGCGGGAGGCGGCGTTTCCGGGCAAAGGTTGCCTGCGAGGTCCCGGCCGCGCTCGCTATAGCACCAGTCGAGGTGCTGAAGGGTGAGCGCGATACGCGCGACGATGCCGTCGCCCTTGGCGATGAACTGCGCCATGTAGCCGGTCGACCGCTGATCGCGGGCCGGCCATTGCGCTCGACAGTGCGCGCCACTTTCAGCAAGTCTCTGAACATCGACAGCGGCCACGTCAGTCCGCCGACTCCGGATCGTTCGTGCTTCAACGTCGAGCGCGTCACGTACCAGCCCTTGCCGCGCTCGCCGACCAACATGCCCGCCGGCGTCCGCGCGTCGTCGAAGAAGACCTCGCAGAATTCCTTCTGCCCGGTCATCTGGGTCAGGGGCCGAATCGTGACGCCGGGCTGGCGGAGATCGACCGACAGATACGAGATGCCATCGTGCGTAGGCATGTCCGGCTCGGTGCGAGCCAGAACGAACATGTGGGTCGCCTGATGGGCGCCGGTGCTCCAGATCTTCTGGCCGTTGATCACCCACAACCAGTTCGGCGCGCGTGCGCAGCGACGCCAAGTCGGAACCCGCATTGGGCTCGGAAAAGCCCTGCGCCCATCGGATCTCGCCCGTGAGCGTCTTAGGGATAAGCTGCGCGCATTGCGCCTCGGACTCACACTCGAGGAGCGTAGGGACGACGAGCTTCCCGGTGACCGCAATGTTCCCGTTGGGAGCCCGCGCGCGGTAGAATTCCTCCCGGATGATCTCCGCCCGGACGATGTCCGGCTCCTCCTCGGAGCCGCCAAAGCGCCGCGGCACGCTACGGTGCAAATAGCCGTTTTCGACGGCAGCCTGCACGAACGCCCTCTGATTAGCCGACGACGTCAGCTCTCCGTCCGCCGGTGGCCAGTGGGCCGCGAGGAATTCGCGCACTTCGTCGCGGTAGGAGTCGAATTCCGGCCCGAACCCCAGTTCCATGGCGATGTGGCCTTACGCTGCCGTGAAAATGCCGGCGCACGTCGGCCCGATCGCCGCCCCAAGCCTCACATTTAGTATTCTTCTGGCGGTACATTTGAGCTGACAGAGCCTTTCGGGGAATTCATTCGACGGTGACGCCCAGCCCGCTATAGTTGTAATTACCCCGGCATCGGCGTTCTCCCTAATCTCCCCCACTTGGGCGCCGTTGGGATCAGCCCTGTTTGGGCGGCGTTCGATCCCACCGGGGCCCTTTCCAGGGCCTGTCAGGGCACTTCAACGCAAACCTACCACGCCGTGAACTTCACGCTTCCTTAGGCTGATGCTCTCACCGTCAGGCTTCCTGGCGGTCGCATTTTCCTCAGAGAAAGCCCCGGCGGCTGCCCGAAAAGCCCGGCGGCAGCGGGGCGAAGCCCGAACCTCGCCTTCGGCCCATAGAGACTTTGCAGCGGGGATCCGGCACCGCACGCGTCCGCCCGCAGCTTACCAGTCCCGCGTGACCTGCATACCGAACGTGCGTGGATCGCCGACCTTGGCGTTGGTGAAGCCGGTGCTGCCAGCCAGGTCGAGCGCTGAGTTGAAGTAACGCCGATCCGTGAGGTTCTTGCCCCACACGGCGATCTCGGTCTTGTCCTTGATCTTGAACGCCACGCGGCCGTTCAGCAGGCCGTAGGCCTTCTGAACGGTGTAGATGTCGCCCGGAACAAACGTTGGATAGGTCAGCAGCGGCGCCAGCGCCTGGCGGCTCTGCCAGGAGTAGTCCAGTTGGAAGCGAATCTGGCCGAAGTCGGTCGGAACCACGTAGCTGGGCGAGAAGCCGATCGTCCACTTCGGCGCATTGGTGAATGGCTGATCAGACAGGTCCAGCGTGTTCGGGCCGAGCGGGCCCGAGGCGAGGAACTTCTTGTAGTGGGTATCGAGGTAGCCGACGTTGGCCTGCAGGTTGAGGTTCTTCACCGGGACAGCGACCACCTCGAACTCGGCACCGCGGATACGCTCCGAGGCGGCGTTGATGGTCTGCACCACCGACACCGGCGTTCCACCCACCAGGAAGGTCTGCGGCACGCCTTTCTGGGCGTCCTTCACGTCCTGCTGGAAGACCGCCAGGTTGACCCGCAGTCGGTGATCCAGCCACTCGGACTTAACGCCGAGTTCGTAGTTGATCGCGGTCTGCGGATCGAACGGCAGCAGCGGCACGCCGGTGGCGCTGCGCTCGTTGATGCCGCCGGCCTGGAAGCCCTTAGCCAGGCGGCCGTAGAAGAGCACATCGGGCCGGACGTCGTAATCGAAGCCCACGGTGTAGTCGACCGCGCTCCAGGCATCCTTTACCGGATTGCGGCACTGGGCGTTCGGGAAGGGAATGGTGCAGGCGAAGGGAACGCCGGCTGGCCGCGACTGCAACTGCGTGACCGCGACGTCCTTCTTTTCTTTCGAGTAGCGAAGACCGCCGGTGAGGCGGAGCGCGTCAGTGACGGAGAAGGTCGCCTGGGCGTAAGGCCCGATGCTGCGGTCGTGATGCGGCGCGAAGAGATAGTTGCGCGAATTCGCGCCGGTGATCACCGCGAGCGCCTGGTTCACGGCGGTGTCGTTGGAGTGCAGCTCGTAATAGAAGACGCCGGTCGCGAACTTCAACCTGTTGTCGAACAGCGTGCCGTTGAGCTGGACCTCCTGGGTGAAGGCCTTGCCGTACGGCATCGCCAGACTCCAGAGCACCTGGTAAGGTGAGACGTCGTAGTCTTGGCCGCTGAACTGCTTGAAGTCTGCGATCCCGGTGATCGACTTCAGCGAGACGTCGTCGGTCAGGTGGTAGTTGATCGTCACCGATCCGTCGACTTGACGATAGCGGCCGCGGCTGTCGTTGCCGCTCAGCGTCAAGCACCGTGGCGTGAAATTCGGCCGGCCGCCGGCGCCGCAAGCCTGAAACGTCTGCCAGATGCGATCGTAATTGGCCTGGGTCGGCGCGAGGCCGAGCTGCAGGGCGGCCGCGGTGAAGGCCAGCGCCGGGTTGGTGTTCGGCGTCAACGGCGCGCGGAAACTCGGCGGCGTCAGGAACGTCGTCTGCAGGACGTTGCCGCCCGTGTGAGACACCAGGTACTCGCCCCTGGCGATGATTTGGAGCCGATCGTTGGGCTCGTACTTCAACTGACCGCGGAAGAGCTCGGTCTTGAAGTTGCCGAGCGGCCTGCCGGTGGTCACGTCATAGGTGAGGCCGCCGCGGGCGTCGTAGCCGTAATTCAGGCGCGCGGACAGGACGTCTTTGATGATCGGCACGTTGACCATCGCCTGGAGCTGGGCCTGCTCGTAGTTGCCGAAGCCGCCCATGACGCGAGCCTGGAAGTCGTTGGTCGGGGCTTGGGTGATGATGTTCACCGCGCCGCCGATCGAGTTCCGGCCGTAGAGGGTGCCTTGCGGGCCGCGCAACACCTCAATCCGCGAGATGTCCGGACCCAGCATCACCGACGAGCCGATCGCCGTCGATTGGTAGACGCCGTCGATGTACATGGCGACGGGCTGCTCGACGCTTAGCTGGATGTCCGTGCTGACGATTCCGCGAACGGACACCACCGTGGTCGTGGAGCCCTGCGCGGTCTGGTCGAAGTGCACGTTCGGCGTGGCCGAACGTAAGTCGCTGATGCCCGTCACGGAACGGTCGCGCAGCGCTTCCGCGGACAGCGCGGTGATCGCAATCGGCACCTTTTGCACGGCTTCGTCCCGCTTCTGCGCGGTGACGACGATTTCTTCGAGTTGAGTACCTCCGCCGGAAGCCTGGGCCCAGGCCGTGGCGGGAAGGGCGCATCCGACCAGAAGCAGCGCGCGATAGCCGAACACATGCGCAGCGGCGAGAGGGCTGAGCCTCATTGGTTTTCTCCCCATTTCGACCCACGATTCCGGGACGCTTTGGGAGTATCCACCAGTAGCTGAGAGTTTGCGTCAAGAGTGAATTGTTATTGCGCCTTGGGGTGTGACCTTTCCGCCATAAGCGCCACACCACAGTTTGGATGGGCCTTTTCGCTCACTCTATTAAGCTTAGCGCGGAAATATTCGCCCGGAAAACTGGACAGGGTTAAGCCGCCTTTGCTGCTGCTCGAATTATCGGGCAGCGGCCGCATTCTCTGAGAAACTGCAGAAGAAAGCTCGGCCGCAAGAAGCATAAAAGCTAGCGGTGCGTGGGTTTGCGCTGACGGTCCCCTGGACACCCCACGCGACCTTCGCCCGTTCCTGGCAGAGGCGCATCGCCAGCGGCTCGACAGTGACTTCGGAGCCGGCGGTCAAGATGATGGCGAGCGCACTAGCGCTATCCTTCGAGGTTTCCACCAGCTCGCAGTTTTCATCACCCCCCAATTCGTTGGGGTTGTTTGAAATCCCAGAGTCCGCTCGCCACCCCGAGTACGACGCTGCCAACGTCTGCTTCCCAGGTGGCAGGCATTAGTTGCCCCGCCACCTGGCCCACAGATCTTTAGGCGTCAGCAGAGCCGCCGGGAGCTGCGCCCCTCCCCTTGCGACCGCGCACGCCAGCGCTTTTGCCCTGCCGTACTGAGGAGGCACTGGCCTTTGCGGCTCGCGCCGCGGGGCCTCGCGGATTCACGCGGTTTCCAAGACCTAACGCCTTCGCCATAGCGGACCGCGCCTCACTGTAGGACGGCGCCGTCATCGGGTAGTCCTTGGGCAACCCCCACTTCGCCTTGTAGGTCTCCGGGCTGAGACCGCGCACCGACAGGTGGCGGCGCAGAGTCTTGTACGGGCGATTGTCTTCGAAGCTGATAAGCGCGTCCGGCTGGATGGACTTGCGGATCTGCGCCGGCGTCAGCTTCACGGACTGGACTTCTTCGGGCGCCGGTTCGGCTTCACCTGGCGCATCCGCCGCAGGCGCGCCGACCGCGCTAAGGCTGCTGGCGATTTGGCTTATGACGTTGGGGATTTCGGTTGGACTGACATGGCTATTGCTAAAATAGGCTGCAGCGACCTGGCCAACGATCTTCTGCAGTTCAATGTTGTCCGACACGTTCAGATCCTTTCACCGTCGCCACCCGGCCAAGCTGGGCGGTCGCACGGTATAAACTCGTGAAAATCAAAACACGACCGCGAATTGCGCTCTGGCGCGTCGCAGCACGCTGCGGCGATGGCAAGCAAGGCCTACCTGCCCTCAGCGTCGTAATTCCCCAGAGCGAGACGTTCTTTGATCGCCCGCAGCACAAATGCTCACCGATGGATGATTATCTCACTTCGTACGGAGCGGACGTTGGCGCGCTTGCGGGATATGGCCTGGCCTCAGCCGGCGCGTCGGCCGCGCGTGCGCGACCCCAAGCCCGTGGACTTGGCGAATTCGCTGCGCAGCGCAGCGTAGGCCGGCGCCACCATCGGATAGTCCGCCGGCAGCCCCCACTTGCTGCGGTATTCGGCCGGCGTGAGCCCGTGGGTCGTTAGATGCCGCTTCAGCATCCGATAGGGGCGGCCGTCTTCGAAGGAGATCAGCGCCTCGTCGGTGATCGACTTGCGGATTTGCGCCGGGCTGAGCGACTTGGCGACCGGCGCGGGCGCCGCCTCGACGGTCGGCGCGCCAAGTGCGCCATGCACCGCCTGAATGAGCGCCGGAAGTTGTTCCGGCGGGATCGCGTTCTTCTGTACGAAGGCGCTGATGATGTCGGTCGTGAGTGCGATCAGCACCTTGTCGGTCATGCCCGGCTCCCCTGCGAACGACCGCTTAGCGCGCAGATCGGCGGCGCTGAACGGCGTTTTCGAGGTGACCAGCGACTGTGTCGAAAATGCGGAAAGCCCTGCCCTCCCCGGCCACGGCTTTTTCGACCTCGCCGTTCGAGCCTTATACGAAACCGCAGAGGGAAAGGGCTGACTCATTGCCGAGGTCCGCTTCCGGGTTCAGCAGATGTGTGAGGAAATATGTAAGTTTTTGCCCACTTTGATTCGCTGGCTACGGTGAGCTGCGGACTTCGTGCGGGTGGGATGGGTCTGGCGGAAACCCAAATCGCGCGCAAGCGTAGCGAGCTAATTCTCCACAAAGACTGTCTGAACCTTCTCTGTCTGGCGGGCCTCCCAGGTGGAGACCAGAAACGTTGCCATCGTCCCAGACAAATTGACGGCCAATTCCGCGTGACGCGGCAGAGGGCGCGCACGTTTGGGGCCAGAGCTATGCGCGTCGCCCAGCTTGTTCCGCAGCGCTCCGAGCGTCTCGACGATCTGCTGGCAGCTGCCCAGGAGCTGCTTGAAGGCCTGCTCCGTGTGGTGATCTGGCGCCAGCTTCAGCACTTTGGCGCGTTTTCGGTAGAGCACCGTAAGGTCGTCGGCGTCTTTGATTTCGACATCGGCCTCAGTGACATCGGGCCGAACCGGTTGACCCACTTCCTGACCGTCTCGTGGCAGAGGTCGACGCCACGCTCGAACGCCAGGTCCTCGACGTTGCCAAGCGACAGCGGGAAGCGGACGTACAGCATCACCACGAGCTGGATCACCTCGGGTGAGCGGTCGAACCAGCGGAACGGGTCATGCGCCTTGGATTTTCGGGCCATTCCGCCCGTCTAGCCGCCCGCCCTTACCAGCCGGTGCATCTGAGCTGACTCTGCCCCCCGCGACGCGCAAGGAGACCTATCTGGCCCACCGCAAAGCGGCGCCGAATGAAGAACGTCGCCAGCGAAACATCCATCGCAGGAACAGGCCGGCTGGCGAGTTCCCCTTGAGGATACACCTCAATGGCCAAACCGGCGCTAAGCTGGAGGATTGAACCATTAACACGACCTTAGCGCGTCGCCCGCTCCAATTGCGACGGTTACTAAGAGCCGCACTTCACGCGGCAAACGGATTCCCAGTGATCTCATTTTGACGAGGAAAGCGCCTTGGTGTGACGCGTCCAAGAACCCTGGCCGCACCTCGCTACGCGGCCGCTAGATAGCAGTCAATCTGCTCGAAAATGGCCGCCATAGCTCTGTCAGGCGCCTGAGCATCCGCTGCAATGCTCCCCTCCGCGTAGAGCAGCGCTAATTGGTCGCGCGCTCGGCTAACTCGGCTCTTCACCGTGCCTACGGGGCAGCACATGATCTCGGCCACTTCCTCGTAAGACATTCCCGCCGCGCCGATCAGGATCAGCGCTTCGCGTTGGTCCGGGACGAGCATCGAGATTGCGCGGCGGAGCTCGTCCAGTTCCAGCCGATCCGTGTCGCCCGTGACCGCCACGAGCGTGCGTTCGGCGGTCTCGGGATCGAGGTGCGAGGAGCGCCAGGCGCGGCGCATGTCAGAGTAGAACAGGTTGCGCAGTATCATGAAGGTCCAGGCCTTCATGTTCGTCCCCATTTGGAAACTGTCTTGTGCGGCCCAGGCTTTGGCGAGTGCGTCCTGCGCAAGATCGTCCCCTCGGGCGAAGTCGCCCGTCAGCGTCCGCCCGAAGGCTCTGAGATGAGGGATGAGCGCGATAAGCTGAGCCTCGAAGGCCCTCCGGTCGTCGGTCTGGGCCATTGTGAAGCTCCTGTGCCGGTGATTAACGCCTCATCCGATGAATGGCTCCGCTCGGTGCTGTCAGTCGAACGGCAATTCGTCTCCGGTTTGGCGCAATGAACCCAAACCCACCATGATCAGGCCAGCACTGACCGCCACTCCGCGAGCGCCGCGGAGCGTCTTTGCTTGTAGAGTTTTCGGCTGACGAGGTGGCGTTCCTGAGCAAAGTGGTTGTAGACGGAGGCGTGGACCGAGCTGAACTTCTGCAAGGTCTTCATCCGGCGGAAGCGGGCCATCGCCCGCTCGCGTCGTCGGAACGGCAGGTGGCTGTTCTCGACCCGATTGTTCTTCCAGCGGCCGACCTCCTGGAGCTCGTCGGCGCCGATCTGTTTCAAGGCGGCGCCATAGGAGCGCAGTCCATCGGTGACGATCGCCTTCGGTCGACCGTGCCGCTTTAGGACTTTCTTGATGAATTTCAGCGCTGCAGCCTTGTCCCGCCCTTTGGTGACGAAGGTTTCCAGCACCTCGCCCTCGTGGTCGATCGCCCGCCAGAGTGACCTGCCCCCCGCCGGTCCCTCGATCATTGTGAGAGCCCAGGGGGTTGGTAACTGATCTCCAGCGCCAGCGGTAGCGTCCGGCCGGCGCAGCTGTTCAGGTTGCGCAGCCGGCCGGACGC
>Ga0105249_10000456_pt1 | contig 38267 bp, 31 predicted proteins | sample KBSS44metaG_FD_81522 | JGI IMG/M metagenome (GOLD analysis project Ga0105249, IMG submission 81522) | Switchgrass rhizosphere microbial communities from Kellogg Biological Station, Michigan, USA - KBS S4-4 metaG | ecosystem: Host-associated > Plants > Roots > Rhizosphere > Soil | place...
AGCATCAATGCCGGCGACAAACACGTTGGCCTCCTTGTTGGGAAGCGCCCTTGAGGGATCTTGGTAAATCCACTCTAGCGCCCACCGGCTTGCGAGGCCAACGCTTTATAAGATCAAACGGACAAAAAATCTGACACTAACGGATACTGCTAACTGCGAGCACGAATCAACCAAAAAAGAATAATCGAACCTAGCGCGGCGTTGGCCCGCCACGATGCGGCCTGCCGTACATGATTCGATTCGTGTTGATTGGTTTGATTCGTGTACGCAGTGAGCAGTTTCCGTTTTTTGTCCGTGCCTTCTTCCGTTTTTGTCCGTATCCAATCGTTAGCGCCCGAATTGCGCGATGACTACCCGCTACTAACTGATCTCACGGCGCATCCGCACTCTTCGCAAAGCGGAACGTGCGAATCGTCGTGCGCGAGCCCTGGTCGAGCACACGTGTCGCCACGTCGAGCGCGTACTGCCGTGCGGCGCTCACCGCGGAGGGCGAGACCAAATCACGCACGGAGTCGCTCGCGCCAGTATTCACTGACGCGTTGATCGCGCGCTCCACCTCGGCCACCAGAATCTTCGACTCGCGCTCGATGTCCGCCTCGCTCCAACCGAGACGGTGACGCTGTGCGCCATGCAGTTCGGCCACGAGCCGCTGCAGGTGCCCGCCATCGGCGAGCAACTCCGGATCGCGGCCGCAGGTCTCGCCGAGCACCGTGAGCTGCGACGCGAGGAGCCCGATGAACGGCGTCGCGTGATCGCGAAGCTGCGCGTTGTGAAGATCGTGCACGCCCGGGAATCGGCCATCGTCCCGCATGGCCGCGACGTAGCGCTCGGCGATGACCTCGGCGTCGGTGGAGAGCTTGGTCCCGATCGCGTACAGCACTGCGTACGCGGCATCGCCAAGTCCGGCGCCGTCGGCGGCGATGCTCCACAGCGTTCCGGCGGGAGCACGCCGCGCGGTGGGTGATGTGTAGGAGCCCGTGGTGCCGGTGCTCGCGGACGACGGTTCGCGTGTGGGCATCCAGAGTGTGAACGTCGCGCCCACGCCTTCGCGGCTGCGCGCCGTGAGATCGCCGCCCATTCGGCGCGCGAGCCTGCGGCTGATCGCGAGTCCCAGTCCGGTGCCGCCCTTTTCGCGGGTGAGCGCGCCGTCGGCCTGCGTGAACGGCTCGAACAGATGACTCATGAACGATGTCGAGATGCCGGGGCCGGTATCCGTGACGCGGATGTACGCCCAGTTGCGTCGCGTGTCGGGAGATTCATCGGGGGACGGCTCGACTGAGCCACCCGGAAGCTGCGCGCCGGGATCGGGCTCCTGCGTCGAGCCGCAGTTCACCGTCACCTCGCCGCCCGACGGCGTGAACTTGACGGCGTTGGACAACAGGTTCACGAGAATCTGCCGCACGCGCCGCTCGTCGCCGGTGTAGGGCACACTCGGCGTGGTGGCGCCGAGGTCGATCAGGCGAATTCCCTTCGCTGTCGCCTGCGGGTGCACGAGCGCGACGGCGGACACCACCATCGATCCGGTGACGAGCGACTCCTGCCGCAATTCGAGACGATCCGCGTCGACCTTGGCGACATCGAGCACATCGTCGACGAGCTGCAGCAGGTGGCGCGCGCTCGCCTGTAGACGCTCGAGATGCGCGTGCTGCGCCGGCGTCGTGGGGCCGAGCACTCCCATGTCGAGGATTTGCGAATAGCCGAGGATCGCGTTGAGCGGCGTGCGAAACTCGTGGCTCATCGTCGCGAGGAACTCGGACTTGCGGCGCCCGGCGTCCTCGGCCGCCTGCATCGCCGTCTCGGTGACGGCGTGCGCTGTCCTCGCCTCGCGCAGCAGCCTCGCGTTGTCGATGGCCATCGCGGCGCGACTCGCGAGATCTTCGGCGAGCGCCACATCGACATCGCTCGGCCTGCGCTCGCCATCGGAGAAGACGAACGAGATCGCGCCGAGCACGGCGCCGCGCGCGATCATCGGAGCGCTCACGTACGCGGCCGGCTTCGCGGCCCGCAGTCCCGCGAGGTGATCGGGCGTTCGCGCGAGCGACTGGAGCATCGCGTCGGTGAGCACGGGAACGACTTCCGGATGATGCGATGGAAGGCGGCGGATCGTGCCGTCGTCCTCGAGCACATCCACGACCGACCAGTCACCGCGATAAGGAAGGGCCAAACTCGCGACCGTCGCCAATGTCGTCTCGTAATCGAGCGATGCGGCCAGGCGGCGGCTCACGTCTGCGAGAAATGCGAACCGGTCGATCTCTCCGGTGTCGCTCACGCGTGCATCGTCTTCAAATCCATGCAGCGCTCAAAGCGCAAAAGAAGGGCCCGGTCAGCAGCGCAGCAGGGGAAATTGCGCCGAAAATCGACTCGCGATTCTACCGCGTGACCCCCGAGGCGGGCGCCCCCTTCACGTACCGGTCGTACCAGGCCACGTAGCGATCGAGCCGATCCTTCTTGTAGCTCGGCGTGGAGATGCCGTGGTGCTGATCCGGGTAGATGATCAGCTCAGTGGGAATTCCGCGGCTGCGAAGTGCGACATACATCTGCTCGCTGCCGGCGATCGGCACATTGAAGTCCTTGTCGCCGCCCATGAACAGGGTAGGCGTCACGATCTGATCCGCATGAAAGAAGACGTACGAGCGCTTCAACCATCGCTGCGGGTCCTTCCAGGGCGCTTCGGTGGAATCGGGGGTGTACTGATCCGTCCCGTAGTTGGCGATCGGATTGGCTGTTCCCGCGCCTGCGATGGCGCCCTTGAATCGATGGTCGACGGTGATGATTCGATCGGTGAGAATGGCGCCGTTGCTCCAGCCGCCGATGCCGAGGTGAGCGGGGTCGGCGAGGCCGAGCCGAACTGCGTAGTCGACGGTGCCGAGGAGGTCCGAGATCGACTTGTCGACGGCGTCGTGCGCGATCGCGCGCTGATGCGCGGCGCCTCGCCCGCGGCTGCCGCGATAGTTCGCGGCGATCACGACGTAGCCGTTAGCCGCGAAAATCTCGCGCTCGATGTTGAACGCGTGCGAGTCCTGACAGCAGGCCGGGCCGCCGTGGATGCGAAGCAGCGTGGGATACTTCCGGCCGGCGACGAACGATGGCGGCTTGACGATCAGGCCGTGCACTTCGTAGCCGTCCTTGCCGCGCGACGCAAACTCCTCCGTGGTGCCGAGCTGAATGTCGCGGAGCCAGCCGTCGTTCTGATGTGTGAGCTTGCGCAGCGCCGTTCCTTCGAGCGCGTAGATCTCGGGCGGCTCGCTGTCGCTCGCGAGCGTGAGCGTCGCCGCGTCGTCGCGGCCGATGTCGAGCGATGTGACCATGCGCTTGTCTGCGGCAACGCGCTGCACTTCGCCACCCTGCGCCGGGATCTTCGCGACGTATTGTGAGCGGTCGTCCTCCTCGAGCATGTAGATGGCCGAACCATCCGCGGACCACGCGGGCTCGATGACCTGCCTGTCGAGCGCGGCGGTGAGCACCGTCGGCGTGCCTCCGGCGCTCGGAATCACCGCGAGCTTCCACATGCGGAAGTTGTGATCCGCCATCGCGATGCCGGTGAGATACGCGATGCGCTTGCCGTCCGGGCTCCACGCGATGCGGCCGTCGTCCTCGCCATCGTACGTGGTGAGTCGCACGACCTGCGCGCCGGGCTTCGCGTCCATCACGAAGATGTCGTCATTCTCGCTGCGATCCGCGTCGCCGGCGACGCGCTTGCTCACGAACGCGATGCGCGTTCCGTCCGGCGACCACACGGGATCGGTCTCGTCGGTGGTGCCGGAGGTGAGCGCCTCGAGCGTGCGTGTGGCGAGATCGAAGAGCGCGAGATGCTGATGGCTCGCGAGCAGATAGCCGCCGGGATCCGACTTGAAGTGAAGGCGGTCGATGACGATCGGCTTCTTCGTATTTCCCTTCGCGGCGGCCGTGTCCGGATCGCTCACGACGAAGACGAGGCGCTTCGAGTCGGGCGACCACTCGTAGTCGTCGATGCCATCGGGCACGTTCGTCACGCGCACGGGCTCGCCGCCGAGCCGGTTGAAGAGCCAGAGCTGCGAGCCGTCGCCGCCTTGCCGCGACGACAGGAACGATAGCCACTTTCCGTCGGGACTCCACGAGGGCGAGCTCTCGCTCTCTGGCGTGTTCGTCAGCTGGATCTGCTGCGACCCATCCCAGCTCACCATCCAGATGTCGGAGCTGTTGCGATCGCGCGCCGTGTCGACGCTCGTGACTGTGTACGCGACCCACTTGCCGTCCGGCGAGCGCTGCGGGTCGTGCACATCGCGAAGCTTGTAGATGTCTTCGGAGCGAATGGGGCGCTTGCCCGTTTGGGCAGCGATTGGTGCAGACAGCAGCAGAAGCGCGAGGAGCCGCGAGGATGCGTGCACGATACCGGAATTCGAGTGTGGGCGAAGGCTACGCGTACTAAATAGCGCGCGGGGACGCGCTAGTGCCAGCATCGAGCGAGAAACAATGCCAATTCGCTTCCCACGAGGGCCGCACCCGCGTTAGTGTTTCGATGCACGAAAGAGGATCACCGTGGACGAAGCAACGGGTGTGGAGATGCAGAACCGCTGATGGGCCGATTGATCATTGTTTCGAATCGCCTGCCGATCACTGTCACGGGAAGCGGCGACGAGATCGAGGTGGTGCCGAGCGCTGGCGGGTTGGCGACGGGGCTTGCCTCCGTGCACGAGGGGTGCGAGAGCCTGTGGGTGGGGTGGAGCGGGCTCGATGCGAACGCGTCGCCGGAGGCGCGCGACTCGTTGCAGACGCAGCTGAAGGAGCGCCGGCTCGTCGAAGTCCCACTCTCCGCCGATGAAGTCTCGGTCTACTACGAGCACATCGCGAATGGCGTGCTCTGGCCGATCTTCCACGATCAGCTCGAGCGGCTTCCGAATGTGATCGAAGGGTGGGATACCTACGAGGCGGTGAATGAGCGCTACGCCGACATGATCGCCGCGTGCGCGCGTCCGGGCGACACGGTGTGGGTGCACGACTTCCAGCTCATGCGCGTGCCCACGCTGCTTCGCGAGCGGCTTCCCGGCGTGCGCATTGGCTTCTTCCTCCACATTCCCTTTCCGAACCCGGAGATTTTCTTCGCGCTCCCGCGGCGCCAATGGCTGGTAGAGGGAATGCTCGGCGCGGATCTCATCGGCTTTCACACGCGCCGGTATCGCGGGCACTTCACCGCAGCGCTGCGCCGGCTGCTCGGCATCGAGATGCATCGGGACACGATCGCGTACGACGGACGAAACATCGGACTTGGAATTTTCCCGATGGGTGTGGATGGCAATTCGTTCGCCGAGCGCGCGAGCGAGCGGAAGGTCGTCGCCGAGATGGCGCGGCTGCGCGCGGATCGAGGGATCTGCCTGCTCGTGGGAATCGACCGCCTCGACTACAGCAAGGGGCTTCCGCGCCGGCTGCTCGCGTTCGAGCGTCTGCTCACGACGCATCCCGAGTGGCTCGAGCGCATCCGGCTGGTGCAGGTGGCGGTGCCGTCGCGCGAAACGCTGCCCGCGTACAAGTCAGTGCGGCGAAACGTCGAGGAGTTAGTGGGGCGCATCAATGGCCGATTCGGCACGCATCGGTGGACCCCGATTCGCTACATCAATCGCACGGTGAGCTCGACGATCCTCTCGGCGCTGTACGGCGCGGCCGACGTGTTGCTCGTGACGCCGCTGCGCGACGGGATGAATCTCGTCGCCAAGGAGTTCGTCGCGGCGCGCACGGATGGCGACGGTGTGCTCGTGCTCAGTGAGTTCGCGGGCGCGGCGGACGAACTCACGCGCGCGGTGATGGTGAATCCCTACGACGTGGATGGAATGGCCGAGTCGTTCGACTATGCGTTGCGGATGCCGGTGGATGAGCGACGCGAGCGAATGCAGTCACTGCGGGCGCACGTGATGAGCCACGATGTGTCGGGGTGGGCGAGGGGGTTTTTGGATCAGCTGGGTGGGGGCGTATAGTCTGTGAGGCGCGGAACACAGGCACTAACGATCGGATACGGACACCAACGGAAAAAAGACGGACACGAACGGATACTGCCAACGGCGAGCACGAATCAACCAAATTGAAGACCAATCGAATCATGTAAGGCTGGCACCATCGCGGCGGGGCGACCGCGCCCAGCGCCAGGTTCGATTGATTCTTTGTTGGTTGATTCATCTTCGTAGTGAGCAGTATCGGTTAGCGTCCGGTCAACTCCGTTTTTGTCCGTATCCAATTTGTTAGTGCCGGCTAGCGCGACAATCGTGAACGCACTCGTGAGCTCGACGGTGCTCTCATCGCTAATCCCCGTTGGCCAGCGCATTCATGTCCGCGGAATAGATGATCGAGCGCGGAAAGCCCTCGGCCGCGACCTCGAGCATCGCGCGTCCGATGTTCACCGTAGTCGTCGTGTGGCGCGGAAAGAGCGCGCGAATCACCGGCGTGATCGGGCGCATGATGGTGTAGAGGGCCTGATAGGCAGTCGTCTTCGAGCGCACGCCGCGCAACGGTTGAATGAATCCTGGGCGGAACATGTACGCCGCCTTGAAGGGCATGGCCAGGAGATCATTCTCGGTTTTGCCTTTCACCCGCGCCCACATGCTGCGTCCGCGCTCCGTGCTGTCGGTGCCCTCGCCCGAGACGAAGATGAAGGTGAGCTGAGGGCTCACCGCGAGCAGCTCGGTCGCGGCGGCGAGCGTCACATCGTGCGTGAGCGTGCGGTAGTCCGCCTCCTTCATCCCGGCGGAGGAAACACCGAGGCAGAAGAAGCAGGCGTCAGCGCCCACGAAAGCGTCGCGAATTGTCTTGAATTCAAGGAAATCGCGATGAAGAATCTCGCGCAGCTTGGGGTGTGTGACGCCCGTACTGCTGCGACTCACGGACACGACCGACTCGACGCGCGGCGAGTCGAGACATTCGAGCAGCACGCCCGAACCGACCATCCCCGTGGCTCCGAACAACACGATCCTCATCGCAGGAGAGCCGCACTTCGCCGTCGCCGCGTCACGCGATTGCGCCCGCTCCGTGCTCGTGGCTCGCGACGGCCCCGGCGGTCACTTCCTCGCCCGCGCGCACGAGCTGCTCGACGAGCGCCGCCGCCTCGTTGATGGTGGTGCGACCCGTGTTGATCTGCACATCGTAGAGGAGCGGATCGAGCACGTCGCGGCGGAAGTAGCGCTGTACGTAGCGCCGGCGATCGTCGTCCATGCGCCGAGCCTTCGCGGTGGCGGTCGCGACATCCCAGCCAAAGCGCGCGCGGAGGCGCTCGACGCGGATCTCGAGCGGCGCCACGAGCCGCACGTGCAGCGCGTCCTGCCGATCGGCGAAAATGCATTGCGTGCCGAATCCAACAAAGATCAGCGGGAGCTTCTCCGCTGCATCCATGATGGACTCGTACGCCGCCTCGGCGACCGCGTCCACGTGCATGAGATTCGTTGAATCGAAGGCGCACGCTTCGGGTGGCGCAACGAGAAAGGCAGCGGAGAGTCGCGCGAGGAGAGTAGGCGAGTGCTCGCGCAGTCGCTCGACCGCCGCGGTATCGAGCTGCAGGCGCGCGGCGCATCGACAGGCAACTTCGTCGTCGAGCACGGGCCATGCGAGTCGCGCGCCGAGTCGAGCTGCGAGCTCACTGCCGCCCGCGCCGAACTCCCGCGAGACCGTCACGATCTCGATGTGTGCGCTCTTCATCGTCCGATCCCTCCTCGTGCGGCGAGAATGCAATACGGACGCAGCTAGTCTCTAGTGCAAGCATAACGCGCGCCGAGGGAGGAGCGGAAGCGGGGTGGGGGAGCAACGCGACTAGCCCTCCCGAAGTGCCTCCGAAGGGTGGATTGTGGCGGCTCGCCTCGCGGGGATCCAGCTCGCCGCGAGGACGGCGACGCCGAGCACGGCGAGGATCGCCGCGAAGGTAAACGGGTCGCCTGGGACGACCTCGAAGAGCAGCGATCGCAACACGCGCGTGGCGGCGAGCGCGGCGGCGAGTCCGATCGCGCCACCGACAACTGCGAGAATGAGCCCCTGTCGCACGATCATGCGCATGAGCGATCCGTGCTGCGCGCCGAGCGCCTTGCGAATGCCAATTTCGCGTGTGCGCTGCGCGACGCCAAAGGAGATGACGCCGTAGGTGCCCATCGTCGCCAGCGCGAGCGCGACGAATCCGAAGAGCGCGAGGATGACGGTGCTGAAGCGCGCGTAGCGCATCGCGTCGGCGGCGCGCTCGCGCATCGTGCGGACCTCGTACACCGGGGCGGACGGGAGGAGATCGTGCACGATCCGTCGCGCGGGCGCGCTCAATGACATCTCGTCGCCAGCGGAGCGAAGCATGAGCATCATGCGGCCGCGCGGCGATTGGAAGTAGGAGAGATAGACTTCCGGCGCGGCGGCGGAATCGATTGAGGCGAAGCGCACATCGCCGACGACGCCGACGACGTACGCCGTATCCTTCCAGAACCCGCCTTGCCCAACGCTCACGGGTTTGCCGATCGGATCCTGCCCGGGCCAGAACTTGCGCGCAGCGACATCGTTCACGAGCACGACCTTTCGCACGCCCTGGCGGTCATTACGCGTAAAGAATCGCCCGCGCACGAGCGGGACGTGCATGAGCGACAGCCACGTGGGCGAGATCCAGTGGACACCGACCGGCGGCTCCGTGCCGGGCACCGGCGTTGGCTGGTCGCGAAAGACGATGACGGTGCCGGAGCATCGACCGTTCAATGGTGCACAGTCGATGAGCGCCGAGCCTGTGACGCCCGGCAGCGCGGCGGTTTGGTCGAGCACTTCGTCGTAGAAGCCGGGGAGGGAATCGCGGCCGTACTCCTCAGGTGTGTTGAAGCGCATCGTGAGCGTATGCGACGCATCGAATCCCGGATTCACGCGGATCAGCTTGTCGAGGCTGCGGAGCATGAGACCGGAGCCGGCGAGAAGCACGACGGCCAGCGCGATCTCGACGGTCGCGAGGACGTTGCGACTCGTGAGAATGCGCCTCGAGCCGTCGCCACTGCCGGCTTCCTCCTTGAGCGCGCCCGTGAGCGAGCGATGCGTGGACTGCAGCGCGGGGACGAGTCCGAAAATGATTCCGGTGACCGTCGAGAGCAGCGCTGCGAAGACGAGCGTCGTACCGTCGAGATGAATGTCCGCGAAGCTCACCGCGCCGATGCCCGCAATGCTCTGCATGCGCAGCGCCTGGCTTGGGTCGAGCGCGGCGAGCAGTCGCACGCCCCACCAGGCGACCAAGAGCCCCGCGGCGCCGCCCACGAGCGAGAGGATGACGCTCTCGGTGAGCAGCTGGCGAATGAGGCGACCGCGGCCGGCGCCGACGGCGAGGCGCACCGCGATCTCGCGGCGGCGCCCGGAGGCACGCACCAGAAAAAGATTGGCGACGTTGGCGCACGCGATGAGGAGCACGAGTCCGACGGCGGCGAGGAGCACGAGCAGCGACTTCCGTACGACGGGATCGACACGTGTGGCGTCGAGCGGCTGCGTCACCGCGCCCCAGCGCTCGTCCTTGATCTCCGGATGCGGATACGCCCGGTCGACGATCTCGCCGAGATGAGGGACGACGGACTTCGCCTGCTCGACGCTGACTCCCGGCGCGAGACGCGCGATGAGGGTGAAGGAGTGGCTCCACGCCTCCCCCAGCTCGTCCTTGGAATGCGACATGAGATTCGTCCACATCTCGGCGCGCCCGGAGAGGCCGCGAAAGCCCGGTGGCATGACGCCGACGATCGTGTACGGTTTGTTGTCGAAGTCGATGACTTTGCCGAGCACTTGCGGGTCGGCGTTGAAGCGGCGCTGCCAGAGCGCGTCGGAGAGGATCGCGATGCGCGGACCATCGGGATGGAGATCTTCCTCGGGGAGGAAGTTGCGTCCCATCGCAGGCTGAATGCCGAGCGTTGGGAGATAGCGTGAGTCGGCGAGCTCGGTGCGAATACGCTCGGCGTCTCCGTTGCCCGCGATCGTGTTCTGATCGTCGGTGTACAGCGTGATGTCCGCGAAGAGATGCTGTGCGTCGCGGAAGGCGGTGAACTTGGGATACGACCACACCATGTCCGACCGCGCGGGCATGCCGTTGCGGGCCGGGACGGTGAGGCTGACCTTCATCAGTCGCTCGGGGTGTGGAAAGGGGAGTGGCCGAAGCAGGAGCGCGTTGACGGCGCTGAAGATCGCGGTGTTCGCGCCGATGCCGATCGCGAGCGTGAGGACGGCGACGGCGGTGAAGGCGGGGGCGCGACGGAAGGTGCGCAGCGCGAAGCGCGCGTCCTGCAGCGCAGCGTCGAGAAAGGAAAGGCCGGCCATCGAGCGCGTCTCCTCCGTGAGTGATGTCAGATTGCCGAACCGGCGACGTGCGGCGAAGCGCGCGTCCTCGCTCGAGAGCGAGCCGTGCGCGGCGTGCTCGCGCTGCATCGCGTCGAGCGAGAGGTGGAAGTGCATCTCCTCGTCGAGCTCACGCGCGTACTTGCGCGCGCCGGTGAGCGCGCGAAGCTGGTGCCGCCATCCGTCGAGGAAGGACATGCGATCAGGCGCGCTTCATGACCGCCTGGATCGCGACCAGGACGCGATCGAAGCTCGAAATCTCCTTGCCGAGTTGTTTGCGGCCGGAGGCGGTGATCGTGTAGTAGCGCGCTTTGCGGCCAGTGGGCGACTCGCCCCACTTGGAGGTGACCCACCCTTTTTTCTGGAGCCGCTCGAGCGCGGGGTAGAGCGAGCCCTGCTCGATGGAGAGCACATCGTCGGAGAGCTTCTCGATGTGCTGCGCTATCGCGTAGCCATGCTGCGGCTGCAGCGTGAGCGTCTGCAGAATGAGCATGTCGAGCGTGCCTTTGAGCAGCTCGCTTCTGGAGGGACCGGATGCTGGCGCCACCTTCGAATCCTTGCGGGCCCAGGCCCGCCGACAGGTAGAAGTCCTACACGTAATGTGTAGATATTCTACCTATCGCGATCCTGGGAGCGCAAGAGGACGGGGCTGGGTATGTGACGGTGCGGGCTTCCGGGGGCCGTGCTAGGGGTGCGTGGCACCGCCATTCAGCTTGCCGCGCGGATTGCCGTGCTTGTGCTTCTTCGCGTCGGCGGCAAGGCGATTCTTGTCGCTCTTCTTCTCGGCGACGTCGTGCTGGCAGCGATCCTCGACGAGCCGGTGCTTGCCCGTGCAGATCTCGCGGTTGATCTCCTTGGCATGGACCGTAGCGACCTCTGCATCAGGCACTACGCGCGGGCCATTGGCGAGGCGCGCTTTCTTTCCGTCGTGTTGTTTGAGTGTTTCGATGAGTGCAGCCCGAGTCTTTGGGCCATGGAGGATGGTGGGAGCGGGTTTGTGGCTGTTCTTGCTGCGGCTCATGGGCAATCCCCGGAAAAGATGAATCGCATGGCTGCAAGAAGTGTACGTCCGCGGCTGCTACTGGATTTGCGTCTCTTCATGTGATGCAGACACGAGTTTCGGCGCATGCTCGGGACTGCGGAGCGCATCGATCTTGTCGAGCACGCCATCGAGCTTGCGGCGCCGCGTCGTGGCCAGCGAGTCGAACGACTCCTGCAGCCCGTCGATATTTTTCTTGATCTTGTCGAACGCGTCCCGGAAGGTCGTCCACTCCTTCCGGAAGTCCGCGTGCAGGTCGAGCATCTCGGACGTCGTCTGCGCGAACTTGAAATTGTCCATCGCCTGGCGAACGACCACGAGCACGGCGTACAACGTGAACGGCGAACAGATGACGACCTTGTTCTGCAGCGCGCCATCGATCGCGTTGGCATCGCTCTCATTAAGGAAGCTCAACACCCGCTCGTTGGGCACGAACAGGATCGCGTAGTCGACAGTGTTCTCCGTCACATCGACGTACCCGCGCTCGTGCACCTGCTTGATGACCTTCTGCACATCCTTTCGGAACAGTTCCGTGCACGCCTTGCGCTCGACGTCGCTCGCCGCATCGAATGACTTGAGGTAGTTATCGAGCGGAAACTTCACGTCCATGTTTAGCGTGAGTCCATCGGGAAGCAGGAAGGTGAAATCCGGCCGGCATCCCGAGCGCATCGGGCGCTGCTTCTCGTGGTTAATCCCTTCCACGAGCCCTGCCGCGCGCAGGACATCCTCGGCCAGGCGCTCCCCCCACTGCCCGCGCGCCGTAGGGTTCGAGAGAATACCGCGCAGCTGGTCCGCGGTGTCGCGGAGCAGGGTGGTCTGCGTCGAGGCATCGAGGAGCTGCTTCGTGAGCTCGCCGAATTTGCGCTCGCGATCCTTCTCGAGCAGGCTCACGAGCTCGCTCACCTGCTGCAGCTTCGCGTTCATCGACGCGAGCGACTGATCGATGAGCTCCTTCTTCGACTCGAGCACGCCCTGATTCTCCGTGGTGTACTTCGAGAGCGAACTCCGCGCGGCGTCGTTCAGCTGCTGCACGCCGCCGCTGATGAGATCCGCGGTGAGCGCCTTCACCGAGTCGCGCATGTTGCTCGTGAGGAGCTCCACCTCCCGCGTCTTCGTGGCCTCGGTCTGCCGCACGAGCTCCTGCGCGAGCGAAACTGTGTCCCGGTCCTTGAGACGGGCGACGAGCCAGAACACTGCGATGCCGGCGATCAGGCCGGCCGCGAATGCGAGAGAGAGCTCCATTGGGATAGACACCGAATTGTGGGATACCACACAAGCGGACGACGAACGGACACTAACAGAGGACTGCGAACTGCTCACTGCGGACACGAATCAGACCAATGGAAAACCAATCGAATCATGTGGGAGCTAACACCATCGCGCCGGGCCGACCTCTGCCAGCGCCAGGTTCGATTGAGTTCTTTGGTTGATTCGTGGTCGCAGTTGGCAGTATCCGTTCGTGTCCGCCGCTTCTCCGTTTTTGTCCGTATCCAATTGTTAGCGCCCGTCCGACCGCTACCACGCCTCCGTCGACACATCCTTTGGCGGTGGCAGCGACTTGATGTACGCCACGAGGCGCCAGACCATCGCGGGCTGCAGCACTCCGCCGTACGCCGGCATTCCCTTCGGACGTCCCTCGGCGATCGAGCGATAGATGTTTGCGTCGGCGCCGCCGTAGCGCCAGCGCCCGTCGGTGAGGCTCGGCCCCACCGCGCCGACGGCGCCGCCTCCGTGGCAGCCGTCGCAGTTCATGCTCGTGAACAGCGACGCGCCCTCGTCCGCTGCCTTCGCATCGTGCGCCGCGGAGTTCGACACACGCTCGGCCGGCGGTGCGATGCCGCCGGCGAAGATGCGACCTTCGTGCTTCGAGATCACGAGCGCGTTCTCCGATGCGCCGCCGGTTGTGGCCGTCGCGGGCACGTCGGTTTGCTCGCGACACGCGCTCGCGGCGAGCACGATGATCGCGAGAGCGCAGACGAGGCGAGAGGAGAGATGTGTCATGAAATGTGTCCTCCTCTAAAGCGCAAAGATCCACACGATGCCGCCCTGGCTCGTGTGCCGCGCGAGGTCGCGCGCAAAGTCGGCTGGGTCGCGCACGTCCGCCGGGTCGGCGGAGTTGACATCGCCGGAGAGCAGGAGCCAATCGCCGCCGATGCCGGCGAAGACAGCGATGTACTGTTTGCCGTCAGCGCCCGTAAATGTGATCGGATTACCGACGACACCTGAGCCGACCTTGAAGCGCCAGAGCAGCGCGCCGGTGGTCGCGTTCGCGGCCTTGAACCATCCGTCGAGCGTGCCGTAGAAGACAACGTTGCCGCGCGTCGCGAGGCTGCCGCTCCACACTGGATACTTTTCCTTGATCTCCCACGCGCGCTTCCCCGTCGAAGCATCCCACGCGATGAAGGCACCAAGATTCGTCGAATCGCTCCCCGCGTGATACGGGCTGTTGATCCCCATGAACGGCGTGCCTTGCAGGTGCGCGGTCTGCACGGCCGCGTAGTCCATGCACATGCTGTTCGTCGACGCGTAGAACAATTTCGTGACGGGTGAATACGCGACCGGCGACGCCGGGCTCTTGCCGCCCTCGAGCGTCGGGCAGATGTCCTTCACATTTCCCTTCGATGCGCCCGTCGCCTTCGCCTCGTTGAGCACCGGTCGTCCCGTCGCGAGATCGATCTTCGAGGCCCAGTTCACATGCACGTACGGCTCGGCCACGAGCACTTCTCCTGTGGCGCGGTCCATCGTGTACTCAAAGCCGTTCTTGTCGAAGTGCACGAGCGCCTTTCGCAGCTTTCCCTTCACCTCGAGATCGACGAGCACCATCTCGGCGGCGGCATCGAAGTCCCAGCTGTCGTGTGGCGTGAACTGGTAGGCCCACACGAGCGAGCCATCGCCCGGGCGACGCGCGAGCACGCTCGCCGTCCACTTGTTGTCGCCGAGGCGTTGATCGGCGTTGTACGGCCCGGGGTTGCCTACTCCATAGTAGACGAGGTCGAGCTCCGGGTCGTACGACAGCCAGCCCCACACCGGAGCGCCGCCCTTCTTCCACGCGTCGGTGGGCCATGTGCTCTGGCCGAGCTGGGCGCCCTTGTCATAGAACGCCTTGAAGGTGCCGGCCTTTGCGAGCACGAGGCTGTCGGGGCCGATGTTCGTCGCGGTCCAGACGATCTTTCCCGTCGCCAGATCGAGCCCCTTCATCCAGCCGAGGATTCCGAATTCGCCGCCCGATGCGCCGACGAGCACGCGGTCTTTCACGATGAGCGGCGCCATCGGCGTCGTCTCGCCTTTCGAAAGATCGGCGATCTTCGTGTTCCACAGTTCCTTGCCGCTCGCGGCGTCGATGGCGACGGTGTGTCCGTCGAGCAGATTGTAGACGATCTTGCCCTCGGCGTACACGGCGCCGCGATTGACGACATCGCAGCACGCTATTCCGATCGCGTTCTGATCGACGTTCGGACGGTACTTCCACTTGAGCGGATAACCGTCCTTCGTGAGATCGAACGCGTACAGCACGTTCGGGTACGGCGTGACGACGTACATCGTGTTGTGCACGACGAGCGGTTGCCCTTCGTGTCCGCCGAGTGTTCCGGTGGAGAAGCTCCAGACCGGGTGGAGGCTCTTCACGGTGGCCGGCGTGATCTGCGCGAGCCCGCTGAAGCGCGTGGCGGCGAAGTCCTTCGAGGGCATCGTCCACTGTCCGTCGGCGGCGGTTTGCGCGCGCGCGAGTGCGGGGGCGAGCGACGATGCGAGCGACAGAGCGAGTACGACGGCAGAGCGGGGCAGGGACATCGGCATCTCTCTCACCAGAAGGCGCTGAAGGCGGAGCTCAGTTCCAAGATCGCGTGTGACCGCGAATTCGCTACCATCTATGTGGGCTACTTCGAATCTTTCGGCGGTGGCGTGAGATCGAAGCAGCTCTTCCCCGCGCCGTGACGCCAGGATTGTGGCCCGCGCATTACGCCATGGGGGCCGGTGCGGAAGACAATGTTGCCACCTTCGTACTCCGAAGCGTCGCCGGAGTCGGACGGCTGTGCGAATGTTGCGCATAGCCGGTACGAGCGCTCGTCGCTCACGAGATATGTGTACGACGAGTGATTTTCCGGATCGGAGGGTACGCGGTCGAGCCGCCGAGTCGCGACGAGTGTGTCGAGTGATCGTGGCAGAGCGGCGTGTTCGAGCCAGAAGCCATCGATCAGGCTCGAGAGCCGCGAGAGATCTTCGACGCGGAGCTGGTCGAGCCGCCGCGCGCGCGCGCGCGAGGGCGTGCCAAGCATGAAGAGGCCGGCGATGACCACGAGCACCGCGGCAATCGTTGCGGCCACGCCGGCGCGAGAAACGGGGCGCTCGCTCATTCGGGCTCCTTCTCTTCGTGCCGCAGGTCGCGCAGGTAATAGACAAGGGCGAAGGCAGCGATGCCGGCGACCGAGAGCGCCTTCAGAAAGAATCGAATGGTCAGCTCACCGCCGAGCATGTTGTCGATGACCTTGATCGCATCGCCGATGAGAACGGCGACGGCGATGAAGAGGGTGAGATAGGTGCACCAGCGGCGAGCGGGCGACAGTCGAAGGGCGGGATTCGCCTCGAGTCGCTTGCCGATGTACCGCGAGGTCCAGAGGAAGACGGGGAAGGCGATGATCAGCGACGACACGGACCACCGAATGCTCTCGAGCGAATAGTCGCCACCGAATCCGCGCTGCGCCGGGTCCGGAAACGCGCGCTCGATGAACTCGTGAAGCAGGCTTCCAAAATTCCAGACGCTGATATACAGCGAAGAGAAGAGCACCAGGTACAGAAACGTCTCGCGTGCCGACAGCGACGCGCGTGGGCGCGGCACCGGCACGGCGAAGGGGACGTCGGCGTAGGCGCGTAGCGCGCTCGCGACTTCCTGCGCGGGCCATCCCGCGGCGTGCAGCGCCGCGCCGATTGCGGAACGATCTTCCCCCTTCTCGAGCGCCGCGCGAACGAATTGATCGAGCGGAGACGGGCCGGACGACATAGACGTGCTCCAGTGCGCAGGAGCGGTGAATATGGGCGACGGGGCCCGGCGACTGCCAGCCTTGCGGAACTACAACCTCGTCGATCTGCGATCAGCCGTCGCGCATCGCCTTCTCGATTCGCCGATCGGGGACGAGCCACATGAGAGCGGTGGCGATGTAGATGGCTTGCGAAATCGCCGGATTGTACAAGGCGCTCGGAATTCCGATCGCATATCCGGCGACTGAGCAGAGCGCCTTCACATCGCGGCCGACCGCCTTCGCGAGACGCGAGCTCGGTCCTTGCTCGCGTATGAGCGCACGCTGGAGAATCGTATACGCCGCACCGGCGCACAGAAGCACGAGGCCGTACAGTGCCGTCGGCGCCGCGGCAGTGTGGTGTTCACCCATCCATGCCGTGGCGAACGGAATGAGGGAGAGCCAAAAGAGCAGATGCAGATTCGCCCACAGGATCGCGCCGTTCACTCGATCCACGAGCAGCAGCAGGTGATGATGATTCGCCCAGTAGATGCCGAGAAAGATGAAGCTCAACACGTACGCGAGAAATATCGGGAGGAGCGGACGTAATGCCTGCCAGGTGACGTTCTCTGGCGCGTGCAGCTCGAGCACCATGATCGTGATGAGAATCGCGATCACGCCGTCGCTGAAGGCCTCCATTCTCGCTGTCTTCACTCACCACTCCTGTCGGGAGAACCGATTTTGAAACTTCCGGGTACCAAGTCGGGTTAATAGAGTGTACGGACGACACCGAGGAAACCCCATGCTTCGTTCAGTCTTTCGCGCCCTGGCGGTCTGCGGCGTAGCTCTCGCGGCGATCGCGATGTTCTCCGAGCGCGGCGCCTCGAATGCGAGGCTCTTGCCATCGCCGATGGTCGGTGACGGCCTTGCGATCACCTCCGGCGAGGAAGTCGCGATCTTCTCGGGCGGGTGTTTCTGGGGTGTTCAGGCCGTCTTTCAACACATGAAGGGCGTCACGAGTGCGGTCTCCGGGTATACTGGCGGGAAGCTGAAGAATCCCACGTACGAGCAGGTGAGCACCGGAACCACCGGACACGCGGAGTCGGTACGGGTCACATTCGATCCGTCACAGGTGTCGTACGCGGATCTCCTGCGCGTGTTCTTCTCCGTCGCCACCGATCCCACGCAGCTCAACTATCAGGGGCCGGATCATGGCACGCAGTATCGCTCGGCCCTCTGGTATACGTCGGAGGCGCAGAAGAACACCGCAACAGCCTACATCAAGCAGCTCGAGAACGCCAAGACGTACTCGAACAAGATCGTCACCGAGGTGAAACCGGCGCAGGACTTCTATAACGCCGAACGACATCACCAGGACTTCGCCACTCTGAATCCGGACTACCCGTACATCGTGATCAACGATGCGCCCAAGGTGGTGAATCTGAAGCGGCTCTTTCCGACGATGTATCGGGAGCAGCCGGTGTTGGTGGGCGCGGCGCAGCCCTAACGTGTGAGACCACGTAAACGGATTCGACGGAGAAAAAAACGGAAAAGCTGCTAGTCACGCTCGTCCGTCGCGGCCCGTTGGCTCCGTTTTTGTGTGCTCACGAGAATTCGTAACGCGCACCATGGTCCCCCAAGGATCCGCCGCGACCAAATCGCCCTCCTCGCGCGTGATCTTCGCACCCACCTGCTCGAGCGCGTGCACCGTGGCCTCGACATCCGCGGGGGTCGGGAGGATCACGCTCCACTCGAGCAGGCGCGCGTCGTCCGACTTCGCGCGTTGTGCGCCCGCAGCCCAGGTGTTCGTGCCCAGGTGGTGGTGGTACCCGCCCGCCGACATGAACAGCGCGCCCGGAAATTCGAGCATAACCTTGTCGAGGCCGAGCCCGTCGTGATAAAAATGTGCGGCCTCGTCGAGGTCGCTCACGAACAGATGCACATGGCCGATTCTCGTGCCGGGCGGCATCCCCTGCCACTGCGCGCCGTGGCTCGCGCGCACGAGATCGGCTGCGTCGAGCGTGCGCGTCGCCATCTCGAGGGCGCGATTGTTCACGCGCCACGCATCACGCGGACGATCGGCGTACACCTCGATGCCCAGCCCATCGGGATCCGTGAGGTATACGGCCTCGCTCACAAGGTGATCCGACATCCCCGCGTATGCACCGATCGCGGCCAGATGCGCGATGAACCGCCCGAGCGCGGCGCGATCGGGGACGAGAATGGCGAAGTGATAGAGCCCCAGCCTGCCGCGCGAGGGTACTGGCGCCGCGCCTTCGTGCTGATGCAGCACCACGATCGGCGTGGGATCATCGTACGCGCCGAGCACCGCGGTGGTGGCGCTCGAGCTGATCTGGCGCACCCCGATCACGCGCGCGTAGTACGCGATCGAGCGCCGCAGATCCGCGACCTGCAAATGCACCGCGCCGAGCACGGCATCGGCGTGCAGCCGGTGCCCAGCGGGCGCCTGCGTATAGGCGTAATCGTTAGGAGGCATCGTTACGCGACCGCCACGCGCTTCATGGCGCGCGCGTACCCCGCCGCGCGAGCATCGCATCGATCGAGTACGCGCCGGCGCCGATCAGCGCCACGGCCACGAGCATCGCCAGGTTGCCCAGCACGTTCTCGACGCCCTTCGGCGCGGAGAAGCCCGCCTTCGCGTGCACGAAGATGATCGCGCCGAGCATGTCGCAGGCGAGAAGGAAGGCGATGACGCGCGTGAACGCGCCGAACAGGAGCGCAATGCCGCCGCCGAGCTCCAGGATCGCGATGAGCGGTCCGGCGACCGAAGGAAGGGGAATCCCCATGTGCCCGAACATCTCAGCAACTCCGCTGACGCCGAAGACGAAGACTTTCTGGTAGCCGTGCACGATGAAGATCGTCGCAAGGACCAACCGGAGCACGAGCATGGCGCGATCGATGTTCTTTTCGGTGGCGGCTGAGTACCTGCTCATTGGCCTCACGGGGGGCTCGAGGGAGGGGCGGGCGCGCAGCCGGCCAACGAAATGGGTGCGCGCGGGTAATTACAGTATCCTTCATGCCACTGGCGATCGGGAAGCACGGTCCGGAGACCTTGACTGTCTAAACGGGCGAGCAGAGCAATTCGTTCGCACAGTGTCCGGCGCCCGCCGATCGTGGCGCATCTTTCCTCGCGAGGAACGCACGTGAGACGTTTGCAGAAACAACCGAGTCGCGCGCTTCGCTGCAGACCGAATGCGCGCACGGCCGCAGTGTTATTGATGACATTCGCCTTCGCGTCGAGCGCGCTCGCCGCGCAGGGACGCAAGCGCGGCGGCGGAGATCCGTCCGCACCGTCGCGTCCAACGGTCGCGCCCACCTTGTGGGAGCCCGACCAGATCTTCCCGCTTGCCGTCGCGCACGCCGCTGATCTGAAGCTCACCGATGTGCAGCGCACACAGATCGAGACGATCGCGTCGAAGTTGCGCGCGAGCAACGCGCCGATCCTTCTCGCGATCGACACGTTGAAGCCGGAGCCGCCGCACCTTCCCGATCCGGACAACCCCAGCGCGCCGACGCCAACGCCGCCGCCACCCACGCCCGAACAGATCGCGGCGATCGTTGCCAAGCGCCACGCGCTCGGCGAGGCGCGCGCGCAGCTGCACGAGAACATCCGCCTCGCGCGCGATCAGATGACGCAGCTCATGACTCCGGAGCAGCAAGCGAGACTCGAGGCGCTCGAGACGAATGCGCGGACGGCGGCGGAGCGAGGCGATCCGGGCAGCTCGGGCGACGCGCGCGGCTCCGGCGGTGGCGGTCGAGGCGGGCATCACGGAGGCGGGCAGACGCCACCGGGCTACTGAGCATTATGCGATGCTAATAAGGCGATTAGCTCGCGCGTGATCCATACATTGGGTTGATCGTCGGACGACTGAAGGCGATGAACATCTCCTCGGTCACGGTGCATCATGCCCGATCCAGTTCGCCCGGCGGTGGATGAGAAGGATCGGCTGGCTGCGTTGCAGCGCGCCGAGCTGTTGGACACGCCTTCCGAAGAGGTGTTCGATCGCCTGACACGGCTTGCCACTGAATTGCTCCACGTGCCGGTCGCAGTCGTCTCGCTCGTCGATGCGGATCGCGAGTTCTTCAAGAGTGCGGTCGGACTGCCGAAAGGGTGGAGCGAGCGTCGCCATACTCCGCGAGGGCAGTCGCTGGCGGAGATCGCTCTGATGGCAAAGGAGCCGCTCGTCATCGAGGACGCGCGCGAGCATCCGCTCGTGAAGGACAATCCGATCGTTCCCGAATGGGGCGTGGTCTCCTATGCGGCGGTACCGATCAGGACGCAGGACGGACTGGCGCTCGGTAGCATTTATGTAGCCGATACGGTTCCGCGCGTCTGGACGGTCAGCGAGATCGTCGCGCTCTCGACGATCGCAAAGGCCGCGGAGACGGAGATAGCGCTGCGCCTTGCTCTGAAGGACGCGGATCGCGCTCGCGTTGCCATGCAGACGATGCTGGAGCGTGTACCGTACGCCCTCTTCACGATCGACCACGAGTGGCAGTTCACGTTCGCGAACGAGAAAGCGGAGAGTGTGCTGCGGTCGACGTATGCTGCGCTGATCGGCAAATCCCTCTGGGAGATGTGTTCACACCTTTGCGGAACAGAGTTGGAGCTGCAGCTTCGGCGCGCGATGAATTCCCCGGACGGTACGAGCTTCGAGGGCTTCCTCGCGCCGGCGAACGCCTGGTACGAGGCCGCGGCGGAGCCCAGCGAGGAAGGGCTCACGGTGTTTTACAAGGATGTGTCTGCGCGACGACGCGCCGATGAGGCGCTACGTGAGAGCGAGCGACGTCACCGTTTCGTCTTCGAGGAGGGGCTCACCTGCAATCTCGTCACGTCGCCGGATGGCCGCATGTTCGCCTGCAATCGGGCGTTCGTCGCGACCTTTGGATTTGGGTCAATGGAGCACGCGCTGACGGCGTCGAGCGACACGCTGTGGACTGAGCCGGGCATGCGCGACCAGATGCTGGACGTTCTCCGCAAGCGCGGTCGCTTCGGCCCCATCGAGGTCCAGACGAAGCGACCGGACGGGGCCCCTCTCGTGGCGATCCTGGCAGCGGTCGCTCGCTTTGAGAAGGGAGCACTCATCGAAGTACACTCGTGCATGCTGGACATCACGGATCAGAAAAAGCTGGAGGCGCAATTCCGGCAGTCGCAGAAGATGGAAGCCGTGGGGCAGCTGGCAGGCGGAATGGCGCACGATTTCAACAACCTTCTCACTGTCATCAAGTCGTACGTGCAACTCGCAGTCGCCGACCTCGACGAGCACGCGCCGGTGCGCGCGGACATGAAGGTCATCGGCGATGCGGCCGACCGCGCGGCAGAGCTCACGCGCCAATTGCTTGCCTTCAGCCGCCAGCAAGTGCTGCAGCCGCAGCGCATCAGTCTGCATGCGATCGTCACGGACATTGAGCCGATGATGCGAGCTCTACTCGGTCCGGAAACGCCCCTCATCGAGGAGATCGCGCGTCCGGTGCCGGATATCGAGGCCGATCGCTCACAGATCGAGCAGGTGCTGATCAATCTCGTCGTGAACGCGCGCGATGCGATGCCTGAAGGCGGTCCGATCACTCTCTCGATCGGCGAACTGTTCGTCACTCCGCTGAACGCCGACGCGAACGACGCGGCGGCCCCAGGCTCCTACGTGACGCTGGCCGTTTGCGACTCCGGCACCGGCATGTCGCCGGAGACGGCTGCGCAGATCTTCGAGCCGTTTTTCACGACGAAGCCACCGGGAAAGGGAACGGGGCTCGGGCTCTCGACGGTGTATGGCATCGTCAAGCAGTCAGGTGGTCACATCAAGGTCGCGAGTATTCTTGGCGTCGGCACGACGTTCACGATTCTGCTCCCGGCGGCGCCGTCGCTCGATTCGACGCACGGGCACACGACAGCGGTGCATGGCCCCGTCGCATCCCGGGCATCGTGATGGTCGCGTAACTTTCGGGGGCCCTCTCGAAAGGAACGTGAAATGTCTCGTCAGCTGTTCGCCACGAAGACGGAATGGGAGCCCGTCGTCGGTTACTCGCGCGCGGTTCGCGTGGGCGACCACGTGTTCGTGTCCGGCACCACCGCCACCGATGCGAACGGAGCCATCGTCGCGCCCGGCGATGCGTACGCGCAGTCGATTCAGGTGCTCGAGAATCTCAAGAGCGCGCTCGAGCGCGCGGGCGCATCGCTGGGAGACGTCGTGCGCACGCGGATGTTCGTCACGGACATCTCGAAGTGGCAGGAGTACGGGCGCGCGCACGGCGAGTATTTCCGCGACATTCGCCCCGTCACGTCGATGATCGAGGTCAAGGCGCTCATTGACCCCTCAATGATGATCGAAATCGAGGCTGACGCCCTCATTGCGGGCTGATTCGCTGCGTCGTTGAGCTCGGCACTTGACTCGGACCTCGAGTGCCGTCATTCATCCTCCCGTGATTCGCTCGACGATTTTCGCCCTGCGCTGTGCCCTCATCGTGATGCTCTCGCTCGCGATGGTTTCCGCACGCCCGGCGATGATGCTGTCACACGGGGCCCCCGGTGCGCAGCACGGGTGCGGGATGTCGATGGCGACGCACCATTCGTCGCACCGGGATCATCGCTGTCCCGCCACCGACGACGGCGCGTGCTGCGACGACTGCATGTGCGCGTGCGCGATCGGCTCCGATGTGCGACAGTCTGTCGTCGCGCTCGTCGCGACGTACTCGCGGGTCGCGACGGTCATCGAGTATCCCGCGCAGGTCGTTCGTCCGCGCCAGCCGCTCGCGCTTCGCCTCCCTCCGCCTCTCGGTCCTCCGCACCTCGTTCGCAGCTGAACCCTGCGGCGCGCGCACCGCGCGCGCCGGCGGCCGGGACACGCTCGCGCCGCCAGACTCGAGTAATGCGGAGACAATGCTACGCCAATTGTTCGTGTGTGCCTGCCTCGTCGCGCCCGTGTGCGCGGCGGCGCAGCAGCCTGTAGTTGCGGATACCACCAAGTCCGACAGCACCGCACGCGCGGCCGCGCGACTGGCCGTCGTCACCATCACCGCGACCAAGGTGCAGCGCGCGGAGTCGCGACAGGCAGTCGCGGTGAGCCCTGAGGACATCGCTCGCACTCCTGCCACCTCACCGTGGGAGCTGCTGCGACAGACCGCCGGCGTCGAAGTTCACATTCAGGGACAAGGTCCCGGCTTCGCATCGGATGCATCGGTGCGCGGATTCAGCTCCGATCACTCCACCGATCTCGCGCTCTGGATCGACGGCGTGCCGGTGAACGAGCCGGTGAATGGACACGCCGAGGGGTACAACGACTGGAGCCTGATTTTTCCGCAGGTGATCCAGGATTTGGATGTGATCAAGGGGCCGACGAGTGCGCTCTTTGGAAATTTCGCCTTCTCCGGGATCGTCAATGTGCGCACGCTCGATCATCTCGACGGCACGCGCGCGTGGATCAGCGGCGGATCTGCGGGGCACATCGAGGGCACTGCGCTCAGCGGATTCGGAAACGACTCGGGATCGACCGGAGTCGTGGGCGCGCGTTATGTGCACGAGGGTGGATGGCGCCCGCACAGTGACTACGATCTTGGACAGGGCCACGTGCGCCTCGTCCACGATCTGTCGCCGAATGCCACTGTCGACGGAGGCGTCGAGCTCTACGGCTCGCGCTGGAACTCCGCCGGCTACCTGAGCGAGGATGAGTTTCAGGCGCACGACTACGACATCGTTTCGAATCCGACCGACGAGGGGCACAAGCTCCACGCGCAGGAGCGCGCGAGCCTGCGCGTGCTCAGCGGCAACATGCTCTGGCGCTCCACCGTCTACGCGACGCAGGGCGACTGGCGCCTCTACCTCACAATCCCACCGGCCGGCGGAGTCTTCGAGGGCGCTGGGAGCCAAACCGAAGAAGACGACAATCGCTTCGGCTTCGGCGCGACGACGGCGCTCACCTGGCAACTCTCGCGCGCCGAAGTGACGGTGGGCGCTGAGGGGCGCTTCGATCAGTCGCATTATCAGAACTGGTTCACCACGAGTCAGGTGCGCGACTCCGCGCAGGCGCTCATCCGCGCGCATCAGTTGGGCGGCGGAGTCTTTGCGCAGGCGGGGATCGATGTCACCGACCGCCTCCGCTTCGACCTCGGCGCTCGCTACGATGCGATCGACACGCATTCGGAGCCGGATGGGGAAGCTTCCGCGCAGGATTCGCACGGGATCTTCTCACCCAAGGTTGGCGCGCTGGTGAAGCTCACGAATGCGCTGGGCCTCTACGGCAACGTGTCGCGCGGCTTTCGCGCGACAGACGGCGTGATCGAGGATCCCACGCTGCCGTTCATCACGGTGTGGTCGTACGAGAGTGGGCTGAAGCTCAACGTGGGCGGCGTGAACGCGACGGCCGCACTGTTCCGCATGGACGTGAGCAACGAGCAGACCTTCAATCCGCTCACGAGTGGATCGAGCAGTGGAGGCGCGAGTCGTCATCAGGGCGTCGAGCTTTCGTTGCGCGCGCCGCTCTCCCACTCACTCACGCTCACGGGTGACTGGACCTTCAACGATGCACGCTACAAGCGGCTGATCACGACAGCGGAAGAAGATCCGAGCCAGGTCGACACGCTCTCCGGCTTGCGCGTGTACAACACCGCGAAGTACATCGGCGCGGCGGCGCTGCAGTGGGCGCCACCGGCATCGCTCTGGTCGGTGCGCGTGAGCACGAACGCAGTCGGCCCGTACTCGCCGTTCGACGAGCCGGGTGTCGTGCTTCCCGCCTACGCATTGTTGCACGCGAGCGCGACGCGGCGCATCGGCAAGGCCGAGCTCGAGCTCGGCGTCCGCAACGTGCTCGACAAGGCGTATCCGGAGCTCGTCGCCGGCGGACTCGTGGCGCCGGGACAGCCGCGCGCTGTCTTCGGGACCGTGCGCTACGACTTCTAACGCGAACTTCGATTACATCCGATCGACGATCTTCGCCTTGATCGATTCGTATTCGGAGTCCGTGATCAACCCTCCAGCGAGCATCTCCTTCGCTCGCTGGAGACGCGCGAGCGGATCGTCGCCGGCGGCGTCGCCACTCGCCGCGCTTCCGCCCAATCCACCGGCGCCGAGTTGGATGCCGCCGGACTTCGCGCGCAGCTCGTCGAGATCGCGCACGCGCCGCTTCTCGCGCCACGACTGCTCCTGCGCCTGTGCTGCGCGATAAACCTGCTCGGCCTGCTCCTTTCGAAGTCCGAGCACTGCGATCGCGCCCGTCGCCTGTCCGCTGGATGCGAGATCCTGCCGGCCGCGCGAGGTGATCGTGAGGTCGGCGGCGAAGATGCCGACTTGGAGATGCGCATTCTCGATGTCCTGCCAGCGCATGTCGACGGGCGTGTAGCCGCCGAGGATGCCGCGCTCGATGCGGATCAGTCGCCCGCTCGTGGCGGCCACGAGTACGCGACGATGCGTCAGTGCGAAGAGTCGGCGCTGCACGGCGTACGCAACGAGCGTTTCACCGGGCACGAGCAGCGCGCTCAAGTGCTGCACGGCCTGCGCGAGGCGCGTGTCGTCGTCGTTCGGCGACGCGGATGGCGACGAAGTGCTGGTGGGGCCGCCCGGTGTGGTCATCGCGTGAAACCTCGAAAGAGTGAAGTGCAGAGCATCGCGTTACCGCTCATACGATGGGGCGCGAGGGGCGGTTCTGACAAGTGACGGCCATCGCACCAACACTTGACAGATGCCGTCGCCCTGCTGAGAATAGCTGGCACACGTGGTCGCCACACAACCGTTCGGAGCACATACCGCAATGACGTTCGTTCGAATCGCGCTTATTCAGCTTCCCATTATTCGACTCTCTCTGAGGGGCGGCGCGCTCGCACACGGCTGACGGTCTGTTAACCGACACCACGCGAACCGGCCCCTCGGACTTCCCGAGGGGCCGGTTTGCGTTTCGTCCCATCACCAACCACGAATGACGACTCGCATCCACCTCTACGACACGACGCTGCGCGACGGCACCCAACGCGAAGGCCTCTCCCTGTCCGCCTCGGACAAGGTGAAGATCGCCGCGCGCCTGGACGCCTTCGGCATCGACACCATCGAAGGCGGATGGCCGGGATCGAATCCCAAGGACGCGGAGTTCTTCCGCCGCGTGCAGGCACAGCCGCTGCGCCGCGCGCGCGTTGCCGCCTTCGGAAGTACTCGCCGCGTAGGCACCTCGTGTGGGGAAGACCCGAGCATTCAGGCGCTCGTCGCCGCCGATACACCTGTCGTCACGATCGTCGGCAAGAGCTCGGTAGCGCACGTCCGGCTCGTGCTCGAGACCACGCGCGAGGAGAATCTCCGGCTGATCGCGGACACCGTCGCCTACTTCCGCGCGCTCGGCAAGGATGTGATCTACGACGCCGAGCACTTCTTTGATGGATTCGTGCTCGATGCGGCGTATGCGCTCGAGACGCTCGAGGCGGCGCGCGACGCGGGCGCGTCGGTGCTGGTGCTCTGCGACACGAATGGCGGGAGCGAGCCGAGCACGATTGCGAACGCCGTGAACATCGTCGGCCGGCGCATGCGCGCGCCGCTCGGCATCCACCCTCACAACGATCGCGGGCTCGCGCTGGCGAATGCGCTCGCCGCGATCGACGCCGGGTGCGTGCACGCGCAAGGGACAGTGAACGGCTACGGGGAGCGTTGCGGCAATCTCGACCTGCTCTCGCTGGTGGCGAATCTTCAGGGGAGGCGCGGCGTGCAGTGTGTGTCCGACGAATCGCTCGCAACGCTCACTGACCTGTCGCACTACGTCGCTTCGGTGGCAAATCTTGCCCCCGATGCGCACGCGCCCTTCGTCGGCCGCGCGGCGTTTGCGCACAAGGGCGGGATTCACGTGGCGGCGGTCGCGAAGGAGCCGTCGATGTACCAGCACATGGATCCGTCGCTCGTAGGAAATCACATGCGCGTGGTCGTGAGCGAGCTCTCGGGGCGCGCGAACGTGCGTCTTCGCGCGAGCTCGCTCGGGCTCGATGCGCGGCCGGTCGAGCGCGCTGTGCTCGAGCGAGTGAAAGCGCTCGACCACGCCGGCGCGCAGCTCGAGGCGGCGGAGGGCACCTTCGAGATGCTCGTGCGCCGCGCGGCGCCGGGCTACGTGGTGCCCTTCGAGCTGCGCGAGTACACGGTGGTCGTCGAGCGGCGCGTGGCTGGCGGATCGCGCGCGCGCGCGACGGTCGAGATGCGCGTCGGCGGCACGTGCGTCCGCACCTCGGCCGATGGCGATGGACCGGTGCACGCGCTCGACTCAGCGGTGCGGCTCGCGCTCGCGCCGTACATCCCGGCGGTGCTCGCGACGCAGCTCGTCGACTACAAAGTCCGCATCATCGACGAACATCTCGGCACTGCCGCGATCACGCGCGTGCTCGTGGAGACCGCGTTCGGCGCAGAGCGATGGACCACGATTGGCGCGGCTCCGAACATTCTCGATGCGAGCTGGGACGCGATCCGCGATTCGCTCGAGCTCGCTGTCGCACGCGCGTCTCACATCACAAATCACAGCGCGCAGCATCGCATGGACTCGCGGCGCGCATCCTCCGAAATTGTCACGACATGACGCAGACACTACCTCGCACACTGTTCGCGAAGCTCTGGGACGATCATCTCATCCAGGCGGAGTCGAACGCGACGCCCGCCGTGCTCTACGTCGACCTGCATCTCGTGCACGAGGTGACGTCGCCGCAGGCGTTCTCGGTGCTGCGCGAGCGCGGGCTCAAGGTGCGGCGCCCCGATCGCACGCTCGCGACGATGGACCACTCGACGCCGACGACTCCTCGCGGCGCTGACGGACGCATTCCGGTGGTCGACGTGCAGGCGCGCGCGCAACTCGCGCAGCTCGAGCAGAACTGCGCCGACTTCGGCATCCCGCTCTTCACGCTCGGGAGCGAGCACCAGGGGATCGTCCACGTGATCGGCCCCGAGCTCGGCTTCACGCAGCCCGGGATGACCATCGTGTGCGGCGACAGCCACACGAGCACACACGGCGCATTCGGCGCGCTCGCCTTCGGCATCGGCACCTCCGAGGTCGCGCACGTGCTGGCGACGCAGTGCCTCCTCCAGCGCCGCGCACTCTCGATGGAAGTGCGCGTCGACGGCGTGCTCGCGCCGGGCGTCACGGCGAAGGATCTCATTTTACGGCTGATCGCCGAGATCGGCGTGGGCGGCGCGACGGGGCACATCCTCGAGTACAGCGGCTCGGCGATCCGCGCGCTGTCGATGGAAGAGCGGATGACGGTGTGCAACATGTCGATCGAGGCCGGAGCGCGCGCCGGGATGATCGCGCCCGATGACACGACGTACGAATATCTCGCCGGGCGCCCGCACGCGCCGCGCGGCGCCGACTGGGATGCGGCGCTCGCGCGCTGGCGCACGTTCGCGGGCGATGCCGGCTCGATGCGCGATCGCACCGTGATCCTCGACGCGAACAGCATCAAGCCGATGATCACGTACGGCACCAATCCCGGAATGGGCATTGCCGTCGATGCGCCGGTGCCCACGCCGTCGCATCTCAGCGACGCGTCGGAGCGTCGCGCGCTCGAGAAGGCGCTCGCGTACATGGCGCTGGAGCCAGGCGAGATGCTGCTCGGCAAAGCCGTCGACGTCGTCTTCCTCGGCTCGTGCACGAACTCGCGCATCTCCGATCTCCGACTCGCAGCTGCGGTGATGCGCGGCCAGCGCGTCGCGAGCAGCGTACGCATGCTCGTGGTTCCGGGCTCGCAGGAAGTGAAGCGACAAGCGGAGTCGGAGGGGCTCGATCAGGTCTTTCGCGATGCGGGCGCCGAGTGGCGCGAGGCGGGATGCTCGATGTGCATCGCGATGAATGGCGACGAGCTGCGCCCGGGACAGTACGCGGTGAGCACGAGCAATCGCAACTTCGAGGGGCGGCAGGGTAAGGGCGGACGCACCTTTCTAGCGAGCCCGCTTACCGCCGCCGCCAGTGCCATCGCCGGCACGATCGCCGACGCCCGCCACTACGTAGGAGGTCGCTGAGCATGGAGCCGTTCGTCACCCTTCGCGCCACCGGCGTCGTGTTGCCGCTCGAGAACGTCGACACCGATCAGATCATCCCGGCGCGCTTTCTCAAAACGACTGATCGCCTCGGCCTCGGCAACAATCTCTTCGCCGACTGGCGCTACGATTCGAGTGGCGCGCCGAAGCCGGAGTTCGTGCTCAATAGCCCAGAGGCGAAGGCTGCGCAGATTCTCGTCGCCGGAAAGAACTTCGGCTGCGGATCCTCGCGCGAGCACGCGCCGTGGGCGCTGCTCGGCTACGGCTTTCGCGCGGTGGTGAGCAGCGAGTTCGCGGACATCTTCCGCAACAACGCGCTCGGCAACGGGCTCCTTCCCGTTGCGCTCCCCGAGCCGGTCGTTGATCGCATCGGTGCGCTGATCGCAAACGAGCCGCAGGCGAGTTTTGTAATCGACCTCGAGACGCAGACCTTCGCGCTTCCGAGCGGAGAGCTTTTCGACTTTCACGTCGATCCCTTCGCGCGCCACTGCATGCTCGAGGGCGTCGACCAACTCGGCTATCTCGCGAAGAAGGAGCACGCGATCGCCGCCTACGAGCGCACGCGCGCGGGAGCCTACTGAGATGCGCGCACAGATAGCGTTGTTGCCGGGCGACGGGATCGGGCCCGAGGTCGTCGCGCAGGGCGTGCGCGTGTTGAGCGCCGTCGCGGAACGTTGGGGGCACAGCTTCGAGACGCCGTCGGCGCTGATCGGCGGCGCGGCCATCGATGCGACGGGCAATCCGCTCCCCGAAGCGACCGTCGCGCTCTGCCGCGAAAGCGACGCAGCGCTGCTCGGCGCCGTCGGCGGGCCAAAGTGGGACGATCCGCGCGCGAAGGTGCGGCCGGAGCAGGGGCTGCTCGGCATTCGAAAGGCGCTCAGGCTGTTCGCGAACGTGCGGCCAGTGACGGTGCATCCGAAGTTGGCTGCATCGTCGCCGCTCAAGGCGGAGAAGCTCGAGGGCGTCGACCTCGTCGTTGTGCGTGAGCTCACCGGCGGCATTTACTTCGGCGAGAAGTCGCGCGCGTCGCTGGGCGCCGAGGGTGAGCGCGCCGTGGATGTGTGCACGTACTCGACGATGGAGATCGAGCGCGTCGTGCGCGTCGCCGGCAATCTCGCGTTGAATCGGCGCGGCAGGCTCACGAGCGTCGACAAGGCGAATGTGCTGGAGACCTCGCGGCTGTGGCGCGAGGTGACGATGCGCGTCGTCGCGGCGGAATTTCCGACACTCACGCTCGAGCATCTGCTCGTCGACGCCTGCGCGATGCACCTGCTGCAGCGGCCTGCGTCGTTCGATGTGATCGTCACCGAGAACATGTTCGGCGACATCCTCACCGACGAGGCGTCGGTGCTCGCGGGCTCGATCGGGCTGCTGCCGTCGGCATCGCTCGGCGCGAGCGTGGAGCGCAGGGGAGCGCAGCACACACCGGGGCTGTACGAGCCCATCCACGGATCGGCGCCGGACATCGCGGGGAAGGGACTCGCCAATCCCGTGGGCACGATCGCGAGCATCGCGATGCTGCTTCGGCACTCGCTCCTGCTCGAGGAGGAAGCGCTCGCGGTGGAGCGAGCTGTGTACGAGGCGCTCGACAGCGGCGCGCGCACCGCGGATCTCGCGGCAAAAGGGGCCGAGCCGAGGCGCACGAGCGAGATGTGCGATGCCATCATCGCGCGGATCATCGGCACTCGCGCGACGGTCACAGCATGAAATTCTTGCGCAGTGGATGTTGACAGCGCGGAGTCGCGGCGGTATCTAATTCCAAGAGGCGACCGGCGGCACGCGCCGGCCCTCGAAAAATTATTCTGAATTCAAACTAATTTAGATCGTGAATCTCTCGCTCGTCCTCATTAGCCTCGTCCTTATTCCCCTCCTTATCGTGGGGCTTATTGACGTGGGATCGAGGCGCCGAGCATGAGACACTAAAATGCCGATCTGCCTCTCCCACCAAATCGGGAGAGGCGAAACACCAAAGCCTCTTCCTGTGCGGAAGGGGCTTTTTTGTTTTTCCACCCACTGGGGACGGTAATGAGACCTGCAATGAAATCGGATGTGATCAAGAAGGGGAATTCGCGCGCGCCGCATCGAAGCCTGCTTCGTGCGACCGGGCAGATTCGTGACGCCCGCGATTTCGACAAACCGTTCATTGCCGTCTGCAACTCGTATTGCGACATCGTTCCGGGCCACGTGCACCTGCAGGCCTTCGCACGCGTCGTGAAGGATGCCGTCCGCCAGGCCGGCGGAATTCCGTTCGAGTTCAACACGATCGCGGTGGACGACGGGATCGCGATGGGGCACGACGGCATGCGGTACTCGCTCCCGTCGCGCGAGCTGATCGCCGATGCAGTGGAGACGATGATCGCGGCGCACTGCTTCGACGCGATGATCTGCATTCCCAATTGCGACAAGATCGTCCCCGGGATGCTCATGGGCGCCGCGCGCGCGAACCTGCCGACGGTGTTCATCTCCGGCGGCCCGATGCGCGCGGGGATGGATGCAAGCGGCAACAAAGTCGACCTGATCACGGTGTTCGAAGGAGTGGGGAAGGCCGCCGCGGGCGAGATCAGCGATGCGCAGCTGCTCGCGCTCGAAGAGGTGGCGTGCCCCACGTGCGGCAGCTGCAGCGGGATGTTCACCGCCAACTCGATGAACTGTCTCTGCGAGGCTCTCGGCGTCGCGCTCCCTGGCAACGGGACCATCCTCGCGACGGACCCGCGGCGCGAGGAGCTGGCGCGCAGCGCCGCGCGCCACGTAATGTCGCTGCTCGCCGATGGCGTGCGCTTTTCCGACATCGTCACCGCTGACGCGATCGACAACGCGATGGCACTCGATGTGGCGATGGGTGGCTCCACGAACACGGTGCTGCACGTGCTGGCGCTCGCGCACGAGACGGGACTCGACTATCCGGTGTCGCGCTTCAACGAAGTGGCCGAGCGCGTGCCGCATCTCGCGAAGATCAGCCCCGCGTGGGATGGCAACCGGCAATGGCACATCGAGGACGTCGATGCGGCGGGCGGGGTGCAGGCGATTCTTTCTGAGCTGGCGCTCCTGGCGGGGACGCTGCGGCTGGATGCGCGCACCGTCACCGGGCGAACGCTCGGGGAAAATCTCGAGGGGGTTGCGAATCGCAATCGCGATTGCGTTCGCCCCGTTTCCAATCCGCACGCAGCGCGCGGCGCACTCGCGGTGCTCTTCGGGTCGCTCGCGCCCGAGGGATCGGTGATCAAAGTCGGGGCGGTGGACGCACATCAGATGGTCTTTCGCGGCCCCGCGCGTGTGTTCGAGTGTGAGGAGGATGCGGTGCACGCGGTGTGCGCCGGCGATCTCGAGCCAGGGTGCGTGGTGGTCGTGCGCAACGAGGGGCCGCGCGGTGGCCCGGGGATGCGCGAGATGCTCCAGCTCACATCGATGCTCAAGGGGATGCCGCTCGGCGCCGACGTCGCGCTCATCACCGACGGGCGATTTTCAGGCGGCTCGCGCGGCCTGTGCATCGGCCACGTCGCGCCGGAAGCGGCGGAAGGGGGCGCGATCGGGCTCGTCGTGGATGGCGACATGATCTCGATCGATCTCGGCGCGCGGCGCATGGATCTCGAAGTCGACAGCGAGGAGATGGCAGCGCGCCGCGCGGCGTGGGAGCCGCCCGCCGCGAAGTACGAGCGCGGATGGCTCTCGCGCTATACCCGCCTGGTGACGAATGCGAGTCGCGGGGCGGTGCTCGCATGACACTCACTCGTGCGAGTGCGGCTGCAATGGATCCCGGTGCCGACGAATCGCGCACCGGCGCGCAGCTCATCTGCGAGGCGCTGGTGCGCGAAGGCGTGGAGATCATGTTCGGCATTCCGGGCGGCGCGATCATGCCGTTCTACCACGCGATGTGGGAGTATCGCGATCAGTTGCGCCACGTGCTGTGCCGCCACGAGCAGGGCGCCGGTCACGCGGCGGAGGGCTACGCGCGCACGACCGGGCGCGTCGGCGTCTGCATCGCCACGAGTGGCCCGGGCGCGACGAATCTCGTCACGCCGATTGCCGACGCGTGGATGGATTCGACGCCGATGATCGCGATCACCGGTCAGGTGTCGAGCCTCGCGCTCGGCACGGACGCATTTCAGGAAACGGATATCACCGGCATCACGGTGCCGATCACGAAACACAATTACCTCGTGCAGAGCGCGGAGGAGATTCCGTATGTCATCAAAGAGGCGTTTCACCTCGCGCGAAGCGGGCGCCCTGGTCCCGTCCTCATCGACATCACCAAGGATGCGCAACAGACGCGGACCATCCCGCGATGGGACCGACCCCTCCGTCTGCCACGCCACAAGAGTGTCGGCGTCCTCGATCGCGGAGCGGTCGAGCGCGCGACCGCGCTCCTCGCAGGAGCGGCACGGCCGCTCATCATGGCGGGGAACGGCGTAATTCAGTCCGGTGGCGCCGCCGAGCTGCGCGCGTTCGCCGAGCGAACGGGAATTCCGGTGATCACGACGCTGCACGGGAAGGGCGCATTCCCCGAGTCGCACGAGCTGAGCCTGGGGATGAGCGGCATGCACGGCTGGGTGCACGCGAATCGCGCCATTCAGGAGTGCGACGTGCTCTTCAACATCGGCGGGCGCTTCGACGATCGTGTCACAGGAAAAGTGTCGAGCTTCGCGCCGCGCGCGCAGATCATCCACGTCGACATCGATCCGAGTGAGATCGGGAAGGTGGTGCCGACGGCGATCGGCATCCGCGGCGACGCGCGCGCGACGCTCGCGTGCATGCTCGAGCTCGCGCCCGCCGGCAATCACGCGGCGTGGCTCGCGCGCATTCGCGAGTTTCAAAGGGAGCACGAGCCGCGTCAGGCGTATCGCCGGCGTCCGGATTCGCCCACGCTCATGCCGCACGATGTGTTCGCGGCGCTCGACCGCGCGTTCCACAAGCACACAGGGTATCGCGTGGTCACCGATGTCGGCCAGCATCAGATGTGGGCCGCGCAGCTCATCGAGTGGGCGCGCCCGCGCTCGCACATCACGAGCGGCGGCTCGGGGACGATGGGCTTCTCGATCCCGGCCGCGCTCGGCGTCGCGCTCGCGTTTCCGAACGAGACGATCTGGGTGATCGTCGGCGACGGCGGCTTTCAGATGACGAATCAGGAGATCGCGACGATGGTGCAGGAGGATGTGCGCAACGTGAAGATCGCCGTCATCAACAACGGCTACCTCGGCATGGTGCGTCAGTGGCAGCAGCTGTTCGAGGGCGCGCGCTACAGCGGGACGAAGCTCTCGGGGCCGGACTTCACGCTGCTGTCGGAGGCGTACGGCGTGCGCGGCATCATGGTCGAGCGCCCGGAGGATGCCGACGCGGCGATCGAGAGTGCTTGGGCACACGATGGGCCGGTGGTGATCGACTTCCGTGTTGAGCGCGAGGCAAACGTGTTTCCGATCGTGCCGGCGGGAAAGAGCATCAGTGACATGATGGTCACGGCCACGGCGAACGCATGACGAAACCCGCTGCGCATTCGAGGAGCCACACGATTGTCGCGCTCCTGCAGGATCATCCGGGGGTGCTCCATCGCGCCGTGAGCCTTCTTCGTCGCCGGGGCTACAACATCGCGAGCCTCGCGGTCGGGAGCTCCGAAGTGGAGGGCGTGAGCCGCATGACGCTCGTTGTCGAGCAGGGGGACGTCGAACAGGTGGTCAAACAGCTGAACAGACTCGTGGAGGTGCTGCAAGTGGATGACGTGACGCACGACCCGACCATCGAGCGCGAGGTGATCCTCGTGAAGGTCGCGGCGGGAGGGAACATGCACTCGGTGGTGTCGGTGGCGCTCGGATACGGCGCGACGATCGCGGACGTGGGAATGGGCACGATGCTGCTCGAGCTGAGCGGATCGCCAGCCAAGGTCGAGGGATTCCTGCAGCGGTTGTCGGCGTTCGGGATCCTCGAGGCGACGCGCACCGGGCGCATCGCGATGCTGCGCGGGCGCGCAACGCACTCGGCGGCAGAGCTGGTGTCCGATCTCGTCGCAGCGGCGCCGGCGCCGCAGAGCCCGGAGCAATGGCTGTCGCAGGCCGACGGCATCAACGGCACGAACTGACATTCACGTACGCGGAGAAGACATGACGCAGATGTATTACGACGGTGACGCCGATCTCTCGCTGTTGAAGGGTCGCCGCATTGCCATCATCGGATTCGGGAGCCAGGGGCACGCGCACGCGCTGAATCTGAAGGACAGCGGACTCGATGTGTGCGTGGGGCTTTACGAGGGATCGAAGAGCAAGGCGAAGGCGGAGGCGGCGGGGCTGCGCGTGCTGAGCGTTGCCGATGCCACGAAGGAGTCGGACTTCGTCTTGCTGCTCACGAGCGACACGTCGCAGAAGGAGATCTACGATCGCGAGATCGCTCCGCATCTCACGTCGGGGAAGACGCTGATGTTCGCGCATGGCTTCAACATCCGATACGGACAGATCGTGACGCCTCCCGGCGTGGATGTGAGCATGGTTGCGCCCAAGTCGCCCGGACATCGCGTGCGCGAGGTGTTCCAGCATGGCGGCGGCGTTCCGGCACTCGTGGCCGTGCACGCTGATGCCTCGGGGCACGCGCTCGCCGATGCGCTCGCGTACGCCAGGGGCATCGGCTGCACGCGCGCGGGGGTGCTTCTCACGACGTTCGCGGAAGAGACGGAGACGGATCTGTTCGGAGAGCAGGCGGTGCTGTGCGGAGGGGTGAGCGCACTCGTGAAGGCGGGATTCGAGACACTCGTGGAGGCCGGCTATCAGCCTGAGCTCGCGTACTTCGAGTGCATGCACGAGCTCAAGCTCATCGTCGATCTGTTTTATCAGGGTGGGCTGAACTACATGCGCTACTCGGTGTCGGATACGGCCGAGTACGGCGATTACGTCGCGGGGCCGCGACTGGTGACGGATGCGACGCGCGCGACGATGCGCGAGCTGCTCGAAGAAGTTCGCAATGGAAGTTTTGCGAACCACTGGATTGACGAGAACAGGAATGGACGTCAAGAATTCGCGAAGTTCCGTCTGAAGGACACGCAGCATCCCATCGAGAAGGTCGGGCGCGAGCTGCGGCGGAAGATGCCATTTGTCGAGCCGCGTGAACGAGTTCCGGGGCAGGGAGGCGCGTGATCATGGAGGAGGCGGTTCGCGTATTCGACACGACGCTGCGCGACGGCGAGCAGTCGCCGGGGTGCACGATGTCGAGAGACGAGAAGCTCGCGATGGCACGGCAGCTCGCACGGCTGCAGGTGGACATCATCGAGGCGGGCTTTCCCGCCGCCTCTCGCGGGGACTTCGAGTCGGTGCAGGCGATCGCGGGCGAGATCGGAGGAGCGGACGGGCCGATCATTTGCGGGCTCGCGCGCGCGAACCGGGAGGACATCGATCTGTGCTGGCGCGCGATCGAGACGGCAGCGAGACCGCGCATCCACACCTTTCTCGCGACCTCCGACATTCATCTCACCTACAAGCTGCGCATGACGCGGCCGCAGGTGCTCTCGGCCGTGCGCGCGATGGTCGCGTTTGCGCGCGAGCGGTGCGCCGACGTGGAGTTCTCGCCGGAGGACGCGGGGCGCAGCGATCCGGCGTTCCTGCATGACGTGCTCACGGTGGCGATCGAGTCTGGGGCGACGACGCTCAACATTCCGGACACGGTGGGTTACGTGATGCCGGATGAGTACTTCGCGATCATCTCGGGGATTCTGGAGCACGTTCCAGGCGCGAAGAACGTCGTGATCTCGACGCACTGCCACGACGACCTCGGCCTCGCGGTCGCGAATTCGCTCGCGGGGGTGCGTGCGGGCGCGCGGCAGGTGGAGTGCACGATCAACGGGATCGGCGAGCGCGCGGGGAATGCGTCGCTCGAGGAGATCGTGATGGGGCTGCACACGCGCGGCCAGCACTTCGGTGTCGCGACGAGGGTGCAGACGCGGCAGCTCGCGCGCACGTCGCGTTTGCTCGCGGCGATCATCGGCGTCCCCGTGCCGCCGAACAAGGCGATCGTCGGCGCCAATGCGTTCGCGCACGAGGCCGGAATTCATCAGGACGGAGTGCTGAAGAATCCGATGACGTACGAGATCATGCGCGCGGAGACCGTCGGCCTCGATGGCAACGCGCTCGTGCTCGGCAAGCACTCGGGGCGCCATGCCTTGCGCGCGCGTCTCGAGGGGATGGGGCACTCGCTCAGCGACGACGAATTCCGCCACGTCTTCACGCGATTTAAGGACATTGCGGACCGCAAGAAGCTGGTGGAGGAACGTGATCTCGAGGCGCTCGTGGTGGGCGAGGTACGCCGGCCGCCGCCGCTCTTCGTGCTTCGGCACGTGCAGGTGTCGTGCGGCACGGCGCTCATTCCAACGGCGACCGTGCAGCTCGTCGGTCCGCAGGGCGACGTGCGCACGGAGTCGGCGCAGGGGACGGGGCCGGTGGATGCGGTGTGCGCGGCGATCAATCGCATCGTCGGCGATCCGGGGGAGCTCGTCGAGTTCGACGTCACTGCGGTGACCGAGGGAATCAGCGCTGTCGGCGAGGTCACGATGCGAGTGCGGGAGCGGCGAGCGCAGGAGTCACTGCACTCCACCGAGGCGCCGGACGTGCACATCGCGGACGTCGAGCGGAACGAGCGCTTCCCGGTTTACAGCGGCAACGGCGTACACGTCGATATCCTGGTCGCGGCGGCCGAGGCGTATCTGTCGGCGCTCAATCGGCTCTTTCACGCGCGCGCAGACGCGGCGCGCGAGACGCCGCATCGGCGTGCGGCCGACGGCCCGAGTCGCGCGGCGGCGCGGCGCGGGGAAGACGAGGCGCGAACTGCATAGCGACGCGGGCACGATGCACGAACGCCTCACGCCGGATCGGCGCGAGGCGTTGGTGCGTCCCTGAGCGCTGCGGGAGCAACGCGTCAGGTCAGAAGTTCTACATCACGGATCGCAGGTGATGATACCGTCGAGGGTCGTCGCAGCAGCCTGGCTACCAAAGCCGGCGTAGCACTGCTTGGTCGTGGCACTGTGACT
>Ga0105249_10000464_pt1 | contig 37756 bp, 32 predicted proteins | sample KBSS44metaG_FD_81522 | JGI IMG/M metagenome (GOLD analysis project Ga0105249, IMG submission 81522) | Switchgrass rhizosphere microbial communities from Kellogg Biological Station, Michigan, USA - KBS S4-4 metaG | ecosystem: Host-associated > Plants > Roots > Rhizosphere > Soil | place...
GAGCACCGTCGCCGTCGTCGTGCCGTCGCCGGCGATGTCGCTGGTCTTGGAAGCGACTTCCTTGACCATCTGCGCGCCCATGTTCTGGAGCTTGTCCTTGAGCTCGATCTCCTTGGCGACCGAGACCCCGTCCTTGGTGACCGTCGGGCCGCCGAAGGAGCGCTCGAGCACCACGTTGCGGCCCTTCGGGCCGAGGGTCACCTTGACCGCGTTGGCGAGGATGTTGACACCCTCGACCATGCGCGCGCGGGCGTCACCGCCGAATGAAACGTCTTTTGCTGCCATCTCTGTTCTCCGTTGCCTGCTTATTTCTCGACGACGGCGAAGAGGTCTTCCTCGCGCATCACCAGGAGCTCGTCGCCGTCGACCTTGACGGTCTGGCCGCTGTACTTGCCGAACAGGACCCGATCACCCTTCTTGACGTTCATGGTGACGATGTCGCCGCGCTCGTTGCGCTTGCCGGGGCCGACCGACAGGACTTCGCCCTGGTCGGGCTTTTCGGCGGCGTTGTCGGGGATGACGATTCCCGAGGCGGTCTTGGTTTCCTGCTCCACGCGTTTCACGATCACGCGATCGGCCAACGGACGAAGGTTCATGGCATCTCCTTGATGGGTCGAATCCTGAGAAAGGTCGATGGCCGGCCGGGCGCTGGGCGCGGTGGCGGCATCAATGTATTAGCACTCGACTGGCATGAGTGCTAGCAACGCAATTATGGGGGAGCGCCGAGAGGGTTTCAAGAGGCCCCGCGGTCTTTATTGAGACAGCGACCACCCGCCGGCTTCGCTAGAGTGTTCGCATGCCTCGCCCCTTGATCGCCCTCGACGCCGACGGCGTGCTCCTCGACTTCCACCTCGGCTACGCCGGGGCCTGGGCGCGTGCCTTTGGCAGCGCGCCGGCCGAGCGCGACCCGCTCGCCTACTGGCCGATCGACCGCTGGCAGGTCGAGCGGCTCGACGAGGAGCGGCGCGCCCACTTCCGGCGCCACTTCGACGAGCAGTTCTGGTCCTCGGTGCCGGCGATCGAGGGCGCCGTCGAGGCCTGCCACCGCCTTCACGACGCCGGCTTCGACCTGGTCTGCGTCTCGGCGCTCGAGGCCGCGCACGAGGCGGCGCGCCTGCGCAACCTCCGCGACCACGGCTTTCCGATCGAGCGGGTCATCGCCACCGGCAACGCGGCCGGCGAGCGCAGCCCGAAGGCCGACGCCATCGCCGCTATCCAGCCACTGGCTTTCGTCGATGACTATCTGCCGTATTTCCGCGGCGTTCCCGACAGCGTCCATCGCGCGCTGATCATGCGCGGCTCCAGCGGCACGCCGAACACGGGCGCCGAGCTTTCGCTCGCCGATTCGCTGCACGACGATCTGTTGGCGTTCGCGGCCGACTGGCTGAAACGGCGCAAATAGGACGAATCTCGCTTCGAGAACGCCAGGGCTCCCGGGAACGCCCAAATTGCGGGAGAGCGTATGAAAATGCATTCGGCAGGGCCGACTGGCGGGTTTCCGACGCCAATACCGCTCTATGGAGGAGCCCGGGCTCCTTCTCGTCCCGGTTCTTACCCTATTAGGAGAACACGTCGATGAGCTTCAGCTACTTTGAGAACACGGCCGAGATGGACGCTTGGCTGGTCAGCTTCGACAAGGTCCCGCAGCCGGCTGACAAGCCGAACGTGCTGAAGCGAATCGCCAAGAGCTGGGACGGCGTGAAGTCGGATCTCGACGGGCTCGCAGGCATCAAGCTGACAAAGCCCGATCTGGACGCCGTGGCCGATGCGCTCATCAAGTCGGGCAAGCACGCCGTGATCTTCGATCTGGTACTCACCAAGGCGGAGTTCAAGCTGAATGTCGAGGCCGGCGACGTCACCTTCAAGGCGGGAAGCGTTCGCGTCCCCACCGAGCTCGAGGAGTACCGCAATTTCCTGGCAAGTCTGAATGGCTGGTCCACCAGCGAGCGGAACATCGTGCCGGATGGCGATTTCAAGAGCTTCAACGAGAAGAACCCCAAGAAGCCCCAGAAGCCCACCGAGTACAAGGACTTCGATGAGATGGTCAAGAAGAGCAAGAGCGATCTCGAGGCCTTCCGCAATTGGGCCAAGACCAACAGCAGCGCGAAGAGGGCATTTGCGGACATTGACAAGACGGCCAAGGCCAAGCCGACGGATCCGGAGCGAGTGGCAGCGCTGAAGGCGATCAACGCCTCCTTGAGGGACTACTACAAGTCCTTCTGAGCCCGGCGCTCCGAAGCCGGCAGCGCAGACCCCGGCCTGAGCAACGGGCGACTGCTGAACTACTCTTCGGCAAGCGGCTCAACGCCCATCCGCTGGAACCAGGCGTTGTCGTCCCACTCGGCGCCACCGCCATGAGCGTTGTAGTTCACGGTGAGCTCCTCGCCGGTGGCAATCGGTCGCACCGCAATGAAGTGCAGAGTGACGCTGGCCGGGTCGGCCCGGTAGCGCATGTTGGCTGGATTGCTGTGGTTGTACATGCTGCCATAGCCAAGAGCTAGGCCTTGCGGACCCGGGTTGCCCGTCAAGTAGCCCCAGTTGAAGATGACGCGCTTCAACTCCCTCGGTAACTCGCTTGAGCCGTCGAGGAAGGAGACCACCGGGCACACCTCGACGGTTTCCCCCACGGCGAACGGTTTTGCAGCGAAGACGCCGTTGCCCTTTCTCGTGCCGGTGTCCTCGATGTAGGCCTGTACGGGAACGATGCGCATCTGCGTGTTGGGGGCGTCTGGCGTTTGATGGACGCTACTCCAGAATACCCCGGGGCCGTGGTCGCCTTGCTTGGCAGGAACTGCGTATGCACCGATGGCGATGGACAACAAAATGGGATAACCTATTGTCGTGTATCAATATTTTGCCGCGAATGCTCACGGAACCGGCTTCGGTGAATGTGGTCAGGCCGGTGGTACATTGAAAATGCCTTGAGGGCCCCGATTGCCAGACGCTGCCAGCAACAGTTCCGCTTTGAGGCCGCCCGCGGACTCTTGGTTGTTGCCCTTGAGCGGCGAGCAACCCTGTGGCGCGGATCTCGAATACGACCCCGAAGCCCTCGAGCTCGGGCAGGTCACGGGCAAGCCTGAATCGCAATTCGGGCCTGCCGAGCCGGCCGACTGGGGCCGGGTGAGGGAGCTTTGCGAGTCGCTTTTCATGCGCACCCGCGACCTGCGGGCTGCCCTGTGGTGGGGTCGCGCTCGCCTCAACCTCGAGAGTTTCGCGGCCCTGCCCGCCGTGCTTGCGCTGATGCACGGCCTGCTCGACCGCTTCTGGGACGACTTGCACCCGCAGCTGGACGACGACGACCCCGACGCCCTCGCACGCCAGTCGGTCATCGGCGGCCTGAACAAGTTCGACAGCCTGCTAGGCGACATCCGCAACTGCCGGCTTTCCAGCGACCCCAGGCTGGACGGTTTGCGCGTGCGCGATGTCGAAGTCGCCCTTGGGATACTGACGCCACGCCCCGACGAACCGGCACGCACCCAAGGGCAGGTCGCCGGCATGCTGGCGGCTGTCCCGGACGTCGCCGCCGAGCTGCGGGCGCAAGCCGACGCGGCGCTGAATTCGCTCGAGCAGATTCGAACGCTGATGAACCAGCGCTTCAGCGCGGACCTGAACGTCGATCTGACGACGGTCCACGGCATGTTGGCGAGCGTCATGGCGGTGCTGCCAACTCCTGCCGGCGCCGTAGATCGACAAGTCGATGCCGACGCCGGCCAGGGGGTAGTGGTGACGCCGAGCCGAGCGGGCGGCGTTCACAGCGTCGACTCTCGTCAAGACGCGATCCGCGCCATCGAGCTGGTGTGCGCGTACCTGGAGCGCCACGAGCCGACCAACCCTGCGCAGTTGCTGTTGCGCAGGGCCGCACGAGTGATCGACAAGAACTTCCTGCAACTGGTCAAGGAACTCGCCCCAGACGCCGTCAAGGAAGTTTCCCGAGTTATGGGGATCGACCCCAGCACCGTCCAAGACGAGAATTGAGCGCTTCGCAAAGTCACGGGCGTCCGGCATGATCTCCAATCGTTGCGACCGGTATCCGTAGCCACCTGGCGAAGCGGCGATTCTTGTTCAGAAATGGGAGAGCCAAATGGGTAGTAGCCAGAAATTCATCGCCCGCAATCGGGCGCCCCGGGTACAGATCGAGTACGAGGTCGAGCTGTACGGCGCCGAGAAGAAGGTGCAGCTTCCCTTCGTCATGGGCGTCATGGCCGACCTGGCGGGAAAGCCTACCGAGCCCCTGCCCCCGGTGGCCGACCGCAAGTTCCTCGAGTTCGACGTCGACAACTTCGACACGCGCATGAAGGCGATGAAGCCGCGCGTCGCCTTCATGGTGCCCAACGTCCTCACCGGCGAGGGCAACCTGGCGGTCGACCTGACCTTCGAGAACATGGACGACTTCTCGCCCGCGGCGGTGGCGGCCAAGGTCGAAGGTCTCAAGCAGTTGCTGGAGGCGCGGGGCCAGTTGGCCAACCTCGTCACTTACATGGACGGCAAGGCGGGAGCCGAAGAGCTGATCACCAAGGTCCTGAACGACCCCGCGTTGCTGCAAAGCGTCGGCGCCTCGGCCAAGCCGGCCGAGCAAGCCTGAATCCTCCCGGAGCACATCGATGGCTGAACCACAAGCTGCAAGTCCCTCGTTCGAGGGGGTCACGCTCGAAGGCAACGATTTCTCGAAGTTGCTCAAGAAGGAGTTCAAGCCGAAGTCCGACGAGGCACGCTCGGCGGTCGAGGCTGCGGTGCAGACCCTCGCCCAGCAGGCGCTGGCCCACACGACATTGATCGGCACCGACACGGTGCTGAGCATCGAGGCGATGATCGCCGCGATCGACCGCAAGCTGAGCGAGCAGGTCAACGCGATCATGCACCACGCCGACTTCCAGAAGCTCGAGTCGGCGTGGCGCGGCCTGCACTACATGGTCAACAACACCGAGACCGACGAGTTCCTGAAGATCAAGGTGATGACGATCTCCAAGCAGGACCTCGGCAAGACGCTCAAGCGCTACAAGGGCACCGCCTGGGACCAGTCGCCGCTGTTCAAGAAGCTCTATGAGGAGGAATACGGACAGTTCGGCGGCGAGCCGTTCGGCGCGATCGTCGGCGACTATCACTTCGACCACTCGCCGCCCGATGTCGAGCTGCTCGGCGAGATGTCCAAGGTCGCCGCGGCGTCGCATTGCCCTTTCATCACGGGCGCCGCGCCGACCGTGATGCAAATGGATTCGTGGAGCGAGCTGGCGAACCCGCGCGACCTCACCAAGATCTTCCAGACGCCGGAGTACGCCTCATGGCGGTCGCTTCGCGAGAGCGAAGACTCGCGCTACCTCGCGCTCTGCATGCCGCGCTTTCTCGGTCGGCTGCCCTACGGCCCGAAGACGAGCCCGGTCGAGGCGTTCAACTTCGAGGAAGACACCGTCGGCGCTGATCACGACAAGTACGCCTGGTGCAACGCGGCGTACGCGATGGCGACGAACATCAACCGTTCCTTCAAGCTGTATGGCTGGTGCTCGCGCATTCGCGGGGTCGAGTCGGGCGGTGCGGTCGAGAACCTGCCGACGCATACGTTTCCCACCGACGACGGCGGCGTCGACATGAAGTGCCCGACCGAGATCGCCATCTCCGATCGCCGCGAGGCGGAGCTGTCCAAGAACGGCTTCCTGGCGATGATCCATCGCAAGAATTCCGACTTCGCTGCCTTCATCGGAGCACAGTCGTTGCAAAAGCCCCTCGAGTACGACGATCCCGATGCGACGGGCAACGCCGCGCTCGCCGCCCGCCTGCCCTACCTGTTCGCCTGCAACCGCTTCGCTCACTACTTGAAATGCATGGTGCGCGACAAGATTGGCTCCTACAAGTCGCGCGAGGCCATGGAGCGCTGGCTCAACAAGTGGATCCTCAACTATGTGGATGGGGACCCTTTGAACTCGACTGAGAATATCAAGGCGCAGCGTCCGCTCGCGGCCGCGGAAGTCACCGTCGAGGAGATCGAAGGCTCACCGGGCTACTACCAGTCGAAGTTTTTCTTGAAGCCTCACTACCAACTCGAGGGGCTTACTGTTTCGCTTCGTCTCGTGACGAAGCTTCCTTCAGAGAAGAAATAAGCGCTTGCGTCCCTGCGTCTGACGCGTTAACTAAAGGAGTGATTCATGCCAGGCAATGCATTTATCAAGTTTGCGGAGATTCCGGACGGCGAGTCCACCCACGAAACCCACAACGGTTCGAAGGGCTGGATGGAAATAAGCGATTGGAGCTGGGACATCGAGGCCGACACGAGCTTCCTTAAAGGTGCCGGTGCGTCGGTCGGCAAGCCGCAACCCGGTTCGCTGTCGTTCTCGCACTATTACGACAAGGCGTCGCCCAAGATCATGATGAAGATCGTGCAGGGCACATTCTTCACGGAAGTGCACCTCGCCATGCTCAAGCAGACCGGGGATGAAACCGGCAAGGGGGATACCTATTTCGGCATGACCATGACCGAAGCGTTCATCACCAAGGTGTCCAGCAAAGGCGGCGAGGACGGCTCCGTCACGCAGGACGTCGAAATGGTCTTCAAGACCATTGCCGTCGGCTACAAGCCTCAGGACGACACGCTGAAAGGCAAGCTCGGCAAACAGCAGGATTTCACCTGGGACATCGGCAAGATGAAGACCGACGTGAAGCTCGTCAGCTTCGAGAACATGCAGAAGTAGCTCAGCGGCCGGCAACTCGCCCAGGGAGGGATTCGTCCCGCCGTCTGACTGAATGGCGCAGGGAGCAGCACGTCGGAAATGGATACCACCACCCAGATTTACCTGCAGATCAAGCCGAAGAAGGGTACCGTCACCGGCGAGGCCAGCGCGGAAGGGTACGAAGGTCGCATCGATATCGAAAGCTTCTCGTTCAACGCCAAGGCGAAGACCGATTCGCTGGACGGCATCAGCGAGAAGAAGATCAAGGCCTCGCTCGACGGGAAATCGCTGCACAACCTAGACGTCAACCGCGTCACTCTGAGCAAGGTCTTCGACAAGTCATCCCTGCAGCTCGCCGGCATGCTGAAGGGACGCGCGGTCGGGGGCAACGAGCGGGAAGGCGACAGGTTCGAGTACGCCGAGATCTCTGTCGACCAGCAATACATCGAGTCCTACTCGACCAACGACTCGGTCAAGTACGCCAACCAGATCCTGATCCTGACCCTCTACGACGGGTGCATCTCCAACATCAGCCTGCGCGCCAGCGAAGGCGGCGTGGGCGCGCAGATCCTGGAGGAAATCGAGTTGGCCTTTCACGACTTCGAAATCGTGTATTACGCGGAAGACCGGACCGACAAGGGGTTGCTGAAGGAAACCTGGCGGCCGGAAAAGAACTACCGCTACAGGACCACTAACCGCGCCGACCAGAAGGCCTGAGCAAATGGCCAGGGGGAGTCAGTTTCTCAGGCTGACGGACAACAAGCGTGAGCTCGTCAAGGGCGAGTGCATAGACGCCGATCACCTCGGCGAGATCGACCTCAGCAGCTGGAGCTGGTCGGTGAAGGATCCTGCCGCTTTGCCCAAGGTCAGCGACTCGACGACCGAGGAGGATTCCGGAGCCAAGACCAAGGTCCCAAAGAGCAAGGCCAAGTCCGAGAGCGATGCCGATGCCAAGATGAGTCCCGATCTGCTCAGCATCTCGAAGAAGACCGACAGGTCGACCGTGCGCTTGATCAATGCGATGGACAACGGCGAGGTGTTCGACGAAGCGCTCATCGTGATCGAGGAGGAATACGAAGGCTCGACGATTCGAGCGCCGTTCTACATGGAAATCAGGCTCACCGACGTCCTTGTCGTGAAGCTCGATCTGAACGTGGACGCGGGCGCCGCCGCGGCGGAGTTCAAGGAGAACTGGGGCCTGAACTACGGCAACATCAAGTTCAGCTACCGCCTGCGCGAAGGTTCGCGGGGGACCATGGACATGGAATTCAAGCGCCCGCGCGAATCCGGCACGTCTTTCGGCAAGAAGGTGAAGAAGAGCCCTGCGGAGATCGAAGCGGAAAAGAAGAAGGACTACGAAGAAAGAAGAAAGGCCGAGAAGAAGGAAGAAAAGAAGAGCGACAAGCGGTAGGCCATCAAGGCGGGCCGGGCGCGAAACGAGCAACGATGAATCTCAAGAACTATCGCGACATCGGCAAGAGCGGATCGGATCTGCGGGCGGGGTTCCAGTTCGAGTTTCACTGCCAGATCTGCTCGCAGACGTGGCAAAGCCCTTATCGACCCTATCGCAGGGCACAGTTGTCGGGATTGATGTACCGGCTTTCTCGCCTGCTGAACGATCGTGGCATGTTGTTCCGGGCCTCGAACTCGATGGCCAACTTCGGCGAGCAGGGCGCGCGCGACAGCGCACTTCAGGACGCGCTCGCCTTGGCAGAGCAGCGCTACACCGAGTGCCCGGAATGTCACAAGGCCGTCGACGAGGAGTGCTGGAACGCCCGCGCCGGGCTTTGCCGGTTGTGCGCCACCAACGGTGGCGGGAGGTCCGAGACCGCGGCCGGCGGCGAGCGGCGCGAGTCATCAGCAGGCACCGAGGCTGCAGCAAGCGCCGGCGGCGGGCTGAAGTGCCCGAACTGCAGCTCGGCGATCGGCGGCGGGCGCTTCTGCCCCGAGTGCGGATTCGACATGGCCTCGACCCACAAGACCTGTCCGGGCTGCGGGACGTTGTGCATGCGATCGACCCGTTTCTGCGCGGATTGCGGACATGGCTTCTGACGCCGCTGATCCGCTGGTCGCGGCCGAAGCGGCGATCCGTGCCGGCACGCCCAAGGCTGCGCTCGTGCTGCTCACCGCCGCCGTGAAAGCGGCGCCGGCGAAAGCGCAGCTTCGCATTTTCCTCGCTCAGCTGCTGTGCGTGCTCGGGCAATGGGAGCGCGCCCACACCCAGCTCAACGTCGTGGCCGACATGGACGAGCTCGCCGGCCCGATGCGCGAGATGGTCGGCCACGCCCTGCGTTGCGAAAAGATCCGCGCGGCGGTGTTCGAGGGCCGTCGCAGCCCGATGGTGTTCGGCGAGCCCGAGCCCTGGCTCGCGAGCCTGATCGAGTCGTTGCTGCGCTCGGGCGCGGGCGAGGCCGAGCTCGCGCGGGGCTTGGCCGCGAAGGCGTTCGACGATGCGCCGACGACGCGCGGCACGATCGACGACGTGCCGTTCGAGTGGATCGCCGACGCCGACTCGCGTCTCGGCCCGGTGCTCGAGGCGATGGTCAACGGCCGCTATTACTGGATCCCGTTCAACCGCCTCGCCCGCGTCGCGATCGAGGCGCCCACCGACCTGCGCGACATGGTCTGGCTGCCGGCGCAGCTGCAGTTCGCCAACGGCGGCGAGGTGATCGCGATGCTGCCGACCCGCTATCCGGGCTCCGAGAAGAGCGACGACGAGCAGATCCTGATGGCGCGCAAGACCGAATGGCGCGGCGACGGCGACGAGCGCTGGCTCGGCCTCGGCCAGCGGGTGCTCGTCACCGACCGGGGCGAGCACGACCTGCTGTCGGTGCGCGCGATCACCCTGGTGGCCGGCGATGGCTGAGCCCGCCCTTGGCGACCGCCTGCAACCCTCGCTGCTCGACCGGCTGACCGACCTTCATCCGGAAGATCGGCGCGAGACCGCCGAGGCGCGCGTGTTGTCCCGCCAGCAGTTGCGCGCGGCGGTCCTGCGCGACCTGTCGTGGCTGATGAACACGACTCGGCTGGAGCCCGAGGCGGCGTCGAACCGCAAGGACGAGATCGAGCTCTGGCGGCCCTATGAGGACGCCCGCCGCTCGGTACTGAACTTCGGCATGCCGGAGTTCGCCGGCGTCACCAAGGCCGCGCTCGACAAGCCGGTGATGGAGGCGGCGATCAAGCGGACGATCATCGCGTTCGAGCCGCGCATCGAGGCCAAGTCGCTGAGCGTGACGATCCACATCGACTACGACCAGCCCCTCAACAACCTGCAGCTCACGATCCGCGGCCAGATGTGGGCGCAGCCGATGCCCCTGGAGCTTCTGCTCTCGGCCGACTTCGACCTCGAGTCCGGCGACACGCAACTGCGCGACCTGCGCTGAAGGCCACGATGGACCCGCGCCTGCTGCGCTACTACAACCAGGAGCTTCGCTACCTGCGCGAGATGGGCGCCGAGTTCGCGACCGAGTTCCCGAAGATCGCCTCGCGGCTGGGGATGGACACGCTGGAAGTCGCCGATCCCTACATCGAGCGATTGCTCGAAGGCTGCGCCTTCCTCGCCGCGCGCGTGCAGCTGAAGCAGGATGCCGAGTTCCCGCGCCTGTCCCATCGCCTTCTCGAGCTGCTCTACCCGAACCTGCTCGCGCCGCTGCCAGCGATGATGGTCGCCCAGATCGAGCCCGTGCGAGGCGACGCCAACCTGCTGCGCGCGCCGCGCATCGCGCGCAACACGCCCCTCGTGGCCGCGCCACCCGCGCACACCAAGACGCGCTGCGAGTTCCGCACCGCGCAGGAGCTCCAGCTCACGCCGCTGGCGACCGATTCGGCCGAGTACTTCCTGAACCTCGCCGAGCTCAACCTCGGCGCCTTCGCGCTGCCCGAGCGGCCGCGCTGCGGCGTCCGCGTCCGCCTCAAGCTGCCGGCCGGCATGTCGCTGGCCAAGCTCGAGACCGACGAGCTGCGCTTCTTCCTCGGCGGCCAGCCCGACGTCGCCAAGCACCTGCACGAGCTCTTGACCACCTCGCTGGTCGGCGTCCTCGTCGGCGCGCCGGGCCGCAACGAGCCGCGCCGGCTGGTCGCCGCCGACCGCGTGCAGCCGGTCGGCTTCGACGACGCCGACGCGATGCTGCCGGTGCAGCTGCGCATGATGTCGGGGCTTCGCCTTCTGCAGGAGTACTTCGCGTTCCCGCCGCGCTTCCTCTTCTTCGACGTGGCCGGGCTGCGCCCGCTGCTGGCGACGCTGCAGGGCACCGAGCTCGAGCTGCAGTTCCTGTTCTCGAAGCCGAACGCCGCTCTCGACGGCGTCGTCGAGCCCTCGAACTTCAGCCTGCATTGCGTTGCCGCGATCAACCTGTTCCACAAACGTGCCGACCGCATCGTCGTCGATGACGCCCATCACGAGTTCCATGTCGTCCCCGAGCGCACCGCGCCGCTCGACTACGAGGTCTATGACGTCCTGGCGGCGAGCGGCTTCGACGACGAGGGCAGCGAGCGGCACTACCTGCCGCTGTTCGCCCCCGAGCATGGCGGCTCCGGCCGGCAGAGCGCCTACTACAGCACCTGGCGCGAGCCGCGGCTGCCCTCGGAGCAGGCCCGGCGAGAAGGGCCGCGCTCGGGCTACATCGGCTCGGAGGTGTTCCTGTCGCTCGTCGACCCGGAGGATGCGCCCGTGCCGCACGGCCTGCGCCAGCTGGCGGTCCAGACGCGCTGCACCAACCGCGACCTGCCGATCTTCCTGCTCGCCGGCGGCACGACCTCGTCGTTCTCGATCGAGACCGGCATGCCGGTCGCCGCGGTGCGCATCGTCGCTGGCCCCTCGCGGCCTTACAGCGCGCTGCGCGAGGGCGGCATCGCCTGGCGCCTGATCAACCTGCTGTCGCTGAACTACCTGTCGCTGCTCGACGCCGGTGCAGGCGAAGGCGCGGCCGCCCTGCGCGACCTGCTGAGCCGCCTGCCGATGGCCGGCGAGCCCTCGCAGCGGCGGCTGATCGAGTCGATCCAGTCGCTGCACGCGTCCGCGGTGGTTCGCCGCCATCCGATCGCCGGGCCGGTGACGTTCTCGCGCGGCTCGCGGATCGAGCTGATGGTCGACGAACTCGGCCACGAGGGCGGCAGCGCCGTCATGTTCGGCGCCGTGCTGCACCGCTTCTTCACGCGCCACGCGTCGATGAACAGCTATGTCGAGACGGTGCTGCACTCGCTCACGCGCGGCGAGCTGATGCGCTGGCGGCCCATCCTCGGCGCGCGGCCGCTGACCTAGATGGAACCGGATCGCCCCCCGCCCCAGCCCCTCGAGCAAGCCGCCGAGGAGCAACCGCCTGCCGTGCCGAGCGCGCTCCGGCAGGCGCATGAGGCCTGGCTCGGCGAAGTGGCGAAGGCGCCCTGGCAATTCGACTTCTACCAGGCGATGCGGCGCATCGCCGGGGCGCATCCACATCTGCCGCTGCTCGGCGAGGCGCTGCGCCCGATCGACGAGCCGGTGCGGGTCGCGCAACCGGCCGAGCTCGACTTCGCGCCGGCTCCCATTCACGGCCTGCATCGGCCTCCGGGATCGCCGCCGCGGCTGATGCAGCGCGCGTTCGGCTTGCTCGGCCCGAACGGCGCGCTGCCGCTGCACCTGACCGAGTACGCGCGCGATCGCGCCCAGCACCACGGCGACCACACGCTGCAGCGATTCCTCGACACCCTCACGCACCGGTTCGCGCTGCTCTTCTATCGCGCCTGGGCCGAGGCGCAGCCGACCGCGAGCCTCGATCGGCCCGGCAACAAGGCGTACTTCAACCGCATCGGCGCGCTGATCGGGATCGGCGTGCCGAGCCTGCAGGACCGCGACGCGCTTCCCGACACCAGCAAGCTCTACTTCGCAGGGCGCCTGGCCCGCCAGACGCGCGACGCCGAAGGGCTGCTCGCCTGGTGCCGGATCGAGTTCGACGTGCCTGTCGCGATCGAGCAATGGTGCGGCCACTGGATGCCGCTCGGCCGTGACGAGCGCAGCCGGCTCGGCCGCCGCGGCGGCGCGTCGCTCGGCAAGAGCACCGTCCTCGGCGCGTCGGTCTGGGACGTGCAGCACAAGTTCCGCATCACGATGGGGCCGCTGACGCTCGACCGCTACCGCCGCTTCCTGCCCGGCGGCGACGGTCTCGCCCGCCTGCAGGCGATGGTGCGTCACTGGGTCGGCCTCGAATTCCAATGGGACCTGAAGCTCGTCCTCGCGCGAGCGGAGGTGCCGCAGTGCCTCCTCGGCCGGCGCGACTCGGCGCTCGGTCACAGCAGCTGGCTCGGCCGCTATCGCAGGCCCCGCGACGCCGGCGACCTGCACATCGACGTCGAGCGCAGCCGCGCCCGGCGCGCCACATCGAAGCCCGCGACGACTTCGCGACAAGGTGAACACGCATGAGCGGAATCAGTCGGGAAGCGCTGTTCGGAAAGCTCAACCCGATCGCCTACCAGGCGGTCGAGAGCGCCACCGTCTTCTGCAAGATGCGCGGCAATCCGTACGTCGAGCTGGTGCACTGGGTGGCGCAGCTCGTCCAGACTCCGGGCACCGACCTCGAGGCGATCGTTCGCCATTTCCAGCTCGAGACGTCGACGATGGCGCGCGACATCACGACCGCCCTCGACCGCCTGCCGCGCGGCTCGACGTCGATCAGCGACTTCTCGGATCACATCGAGGAGAGCATCAAGAACGGCTGGCTCTACGGAACCCTGATGTTCGGCCAGGCGCAGGTGCGCACCGGCTTCCTGGTGATCGGCATGCTGCAGAGCAAGAACCTCGCGAACGCGCTGATCGGCATCTCGCGGCAGTTCGATCGCATCAGCGTCAATCAGCTGAGCGACAACTTCGCCAAGATCTGCGGCGCCAGCAAGGAAGCGGCGCTCGGCGCGCAGGACGGCTCGGGCCTCGCGGCCGGCGTCGGCGGCGAGCCCGGCACCGACAGCGGCGCCATGGCGCCGGCGGCGATGGGCAAGCAGGAGGCGCTCAAGAAGTTCTGCACCGACCTCACCGCGCGCGCCCGCGAAGGCGGCATGGACCCGGTGACCGGGCGCGACGAGGAGATCCGCCAGATCGTCGACATCCTGATGCGGCGGCGCCAGAACAATCCGATGCTGACCGGCGAGGCCGGCGTGGGCAAGACGGCGGTCGTCGAAGGCTTCGCGCAGCGGCTGGCGCGCGGCGACGTGCCGCCGCAGCTCGCCGAGGTGTCCCTGCTCGCGCTCGACCTCGGCCTGCTGCAGGCCGGCGCCAGCATGAAGGGCGAGTTCGAGCAGCGCCTGCGCCAGGTCATCGACGAGGTGCAGGCGGCGCCGAAGCCGATCATCCTATTCATCGACGAGGTTCACACCCTCGTCGGCGCCGGTGGCGCGGCCGGCACCGGTGATGCCGCCAATCTGCTCAAGCCCGCGCTCGCGCGCGGCACCCTGCGAACGATCGGCGCCACGACCTGGGCCGAATACAAGAAGTACATCGAGAAGGATCCGGCGCTGACGCGGCGCTTCCAGGTGGTGCAGGTGCCGGAGCCGAGCGAGGAGAAGGCGGTGCTGATGCTGCGCGGCGTCGCCTCGGTGCTTGAGAAGCACCACCGCGTGCAGCTGCTCGACGAGGCGATCGAGTCGGCGGTCACCCTCTCGCACCGCTACATCCCGGCGCGCCAGCTGCCCGACAAGGCGGTCAGCCTGCTCGACACCGCTTGCGCCCGCGTGGCGGTGAGCCAGCACGCGACGCCGGCCGAGGTCGAGGACTGCCAGCGCCGGATCGAATCGCTCACCGTCGAGAGCGACATCATCGACCGCGAGTCAGCGGTCGGCGTCGAGATCGGCACGCGCGGCTCGGACGTCGCCGCCAAGCTCGCCACCGAAAAGGCGCGTCTCGAGACGCTGCAGAAGCGCTGGAACGAGGAGAAGGCGATCGTCGACAAGGTGCTGGCGCTGCGCGCGACGCTTCGCGACGGCAGCCAGCCGGTCGACGCCGCCGCCGCGCCCGCGCCGCCGCCGGGCGCCACGGTTGACGGCTTGCCGCCCGCCGGCCTGCCTCCCGACCGCGCGCAGCTGCTCGCGGAGCTGAAGGTCGAGCAGGGCAAGCTCACCGAGCTGCAGGGCGAATCGCCGCTCATCATGCCGTCGGTCGATGCCCAAGCGGTCGCCGGCGTCGTCGCCGACTGGACCGGCATCCCGGTCGGCCGCATGGTCAAGAACGAGCTCGACGCCGTGCTGCGCCTTGGCGAGACGATCGGCCAGCGCGTCATCGGGCAGCAGCATGGCCTCGACATGATCGCGCGGCGCATCCAGACCTCGCGCGCCAGGCTCGACAACCCGAACAAGCCGATCGGCGTGTTCATGCTCTGCGGCACCTCGGGCGTCGGCAAGACCGAAACCGCGCTCGCGCTCGCCGAATCGCTCTACGGCGGCGAGCAGAACGTCATCACCATCAACATGAGCGAGTTCCAGGAGGCGCACACCGTCTCGACGCTCAAGGGCGCGCCGCCGGGCTACGTCGGCTACGGCGAGGGCGGCATCCTGACCGAGGCGGTGCGGCGCCGCCCGTACAGCGTCGTCCTGCTCGACGAGGTCGAGAAGGCGCACAGCGACGTCCACGAGCTCTTCTTCCAGGTCTTCGACAAGGGCCGGATGGAAGACGGCGAAGGCCGGCAGATCGATTTCAAGAACACGATCATCCTGTTGACGAGCAACGTCGGCTCCGAGCTGATCATGAACATGTGCAAGGACCCGGAGCTGCTGCCCGATCCGGAGTCGCTCGCGACGGCGCTGCAGGAGCCGCTCCTGAAGGTGTTTCCGGCGGCGCTGCTCGGCCGCCTCGTCGTCATCCCCTACTTCCCGCTCTCGGAGGAGATGCTCGGCCGGATCGTGCGCTTGCAGCTCGGCCGGATCAGGAAGCGCGTCGAGACCAATCACCGCATTCCGTTCGAGTACAGCGATGAGGCGGTCGAGCTGATCGTCAAGCGCTGCAACAACGCCGATTCCGGCGGGCGGATCATCGACTCGATCCTCACCAACACGGTGCTGCCGCGGATCTCGACCGAGTACCTCACCCGGACGAGCCGCGGCGAAAGCCTGAAGGGCATCGGTCTGACGGTGGCGAACGGCGACTTCGCCTACCGTTTCGACTGAAGGACTGGGAGACCGGCATGGCCACCGAAGCCTGGTTCCTCTGCAAGCTGGGCGACGACGCGTTGCGTTTTCGGCGCATGAAGTGCCGCGAGGAGCTCGGCCGGCTGCCCGAGTACAAGATCGAGCTGGTTCGCTCGCAGCGGCTCGACCCGCTCAAGCCCGCCGATCTGCTCGGCACCCAGGCGACCGTGAAGCTGCAGCGCGTCGGCAGCCAGTTCCGCTACATCAACGGCTGGATCACCTCGATCGAGATGGGGGGAGCGGTCGGCCGCTACGACACCTACCACGTCGTCCTGCAGGCCTGGCTCTGGCACCTGACGCTGGGTGCCGACTGCCGCATCTTCCAGGACAAGAATGCGTTGCAGGTCATCGAGGCGGTGTTCGCCGACTACCGCGACGTGCAGGTCGACACCTCCAAGCTCACCGGGACGCCGCGAACGCGGCCGTATTGCGTCCAGTACCGCGAGAGCGACTTCAGCTTCATCAGCCGGCTGATGGAGGAAGAGGGCATCTGGTACTACTTCACCCACACCGAGAACCAGCACACGCTCGTGCTCGCCAACAGCGCCAGCGGCCACGCGGCCTTCCCCGAGGGCAAGCTCTCCTGGGCGCATCGGCAGGGCGAGAAGGCGCAGGAGGACGTCATCACGCAGTGGCGCCTGATGCAGCAGGTGCGATCGCTGAAGTTCACCCATGACGACTACGACCACGAGTCGCCGACGACCAAGCTCGAGAAGACCGATCAGCGCACGGTGAGCTATCCCAAGCCCGGCGACCTCGAGGTCTACGACTGGCCCGGCACCTACGCCTTCCCCGGCGACGCCAACAACGCCACGCAAGGGACCACCAACGCGAAGCTGGAAGTGCGGCGCTTCGAGACCGCGCACCTCACGGTGACGGCGGACACGCTCTGCCGGGGGCTCGCCGCGGGAATGACCTTCAGCTTCACCGATCACCCTCGCAACGCCGGGGACTATCTCGTCACCGGCACCGAGTTCGAGGCCGACTTCGGCGACGAGGAGGCGACGCAGGCCGATCGCGGCTTCGGCTTTCGCGCCAAGCTGGAGCTCGTGCCGAAGGCGGCGCCGTACGCCAGCGCGGCGCGCACCTTGAAGCCGATCGTCCGCGGCCCGCAGACGGCGGTCGTCGTCGGCCCCGCGGGCGACGAGATCCACGTCGACCGGCTGGGCCGCGTCAAGGTCTGGTTCCGGTGGGACCGCGTCGGCCCGAAGAACGAGCGCAGCACCTGCTACATCCGCGTCGCCACGCCGTGGGCGAGCACCGGCTACGGAATGATCACGACGCCGCGCATCGGCGACGAGGTCGTCGTCAGCTTCCTCGAGGGCAACCCCGACCGGCCGCTGATCACCGGCAGCGTCTACAACGGCGACAACAAGCCCGCGTACGAGCTGCCCGCGCAGGCCACGGTCAGCGGGATCCGCTCGCGCTCGAGCAAGGGCGGCGGCGCCACCAACTTCAACGAGCTGCGCTTCGACGACAAGACCGGCAGCGAATACGTCTGGTTCCAGGCCGAGAAGGACTTCCACCGCTTCGTCAAGCACGACGCCACCGACGAGGTCGTGCGCAACAACCAGGTCGAGATCGGCAAGGACCACACGGCGAAGGTCGGCGAAGCCTACGACCTGAAGATCGGCAAGACGGCCAAGCTCGAGATCGGCACCGATGCCAGCGCCAAGGTCCTCGGCGACCTGAAGGTCAAGGTCGACGGCGCGACCGGCGTCAAGGTCGGCAGCGGCATCGACATCAAGGGCGACAGCACGATCGCCGTCGCCTCCGGCGGCGCGATGGACATCGATGCCGGCGGTTCGCTGACGATCAGCTCGGCCGGCTCGATCCACATCAAGGCGACCACCGGCGTCGTGATCGACGGCGGCGTGTCGCTGACGATTAAGGTCGGCGGCAGCTTCGTCGTCGTCGATCCGTCGGGGGTGTCGATCGTCGGTCCGATCGTGAAGAACAACTCGGGCGGATCGGCCGGCAGCGCCAGCAGCGCCACCAAGGCCAGCCCCACCGCGCCGGACGCGCCGGCCGAGATCGTTCACAAGAGCGACCCGTTGCCCTGATGCCGGCGCCCGTCGAAGCAGCAAGCGCGAGCACCTTGTCGCTGCCCCAGCAGCGCGAGTGGCTTTGGGCCGATGCGCGGCAGCGCGTCTACGCGTTGATGGTGACGTCGAAGGTACCGGGCTTGCGCGAGCGCCTCGCGCAGGGCGGCGTCGACGACTGGGACGGCTTGTGGACGGGCGAGCTCGAGGCCGACGAACGCGCCGCCGCGCCGCTTCTCGTGACGCTCAGGCGCGATTCGCCGTTCACCGACTGGCTGCTCGCAGAAGCCGCCCTGAGCTTCGTCGGGTGGGGTGCGATCGCCCAGAGCAGGCTGCAGTTCCTGGCCATGCGGACGCACAGCCGCGCGCTGTGCAAGGCGCAACTGCCGAACGGCCAGGCGATCCGCGTCAACTGGATGGACCCCGAAGTGATGGAGGCGTTGCTGCCGGTGGCGGCTCCCGAGCAGCTGCAGCATGCGTATTCCGGTTTCGACGTCTTGGTCACGATGACCGCGGACCGCTGGACGCGCTGGTCGCTGAGCGGCACCCGCCTGCTCTGCGAGGCCACGGGCGTGGCATGAAGGCCGAAGCGCCGTGTGGTTGCTGAGCCCGGAGCAGGTCGTCCGGCTCGTCGCGCTGCAGCGCCGGCGAGATCTGCAGCTGGTCGGCGAGTCGCTGGCCGGCGTCTTTCCCGAGGTGCATGGGCGCCTGGGCGAGCGCTGGAACGAAGTCCTCGAGCATGGCGCGACGCGCGCGGCGGCCTACGGGCTGGTGCACATGCTTTGCGTGGCACGTTTCCTGGCCAGCTGGGTCGCGTGCGGAGCCGACTTCGAGACGCGCCAGGCCTGGGCCGCCGCGATCCTCACCGACGCCAAGCGCAGCCAGGGCGCGAAGGCGTATCAGCTTTGCGTTCGCGTGCTCGAACAGCTTCGCAGCGCGCCGCAGGCCGGCCAGCCGCCGGCGGCCGACTTCGCTCTCGCGCTGCGCCAGCTCGACGGCCGGCTCGCGAGCGCGGGAACGCTGGCGAGCCTGTTGCCGCGCGAGCGCATCCGGCTCGGCGCGGCGTGCGATGTCGACGCGGTCGACCTGCGCCTCGTCGATCACGGCTGGCGCCAGCACTACACGGCGCAGGCCGGGCCCTGGCGGCGGGAAGCCTGCGCGCCCCAGATGGCCACCGTGACGATCGTCCACGACCCGCTCGCCGATGCCGCGCCGAGACTGCCGCAGCAGGTGACGCTGCTGAGCCATCCGCCCAGCGGCGACGTCTCGGCCAAGCTGCGCGTGCGCGTCAAGGCCGAGCATCGCTGCGATGCATTGCTGCACCCGTTCCTGCAATTCCCCGTGACCTCGGGTCCGCAAACGCTGCGCGGTGACATGGCGGTCGACGTTACGATGCGTGTCCACGCTCAGGCCGGCGCCGCTCCAGGCATCTTGCCGAGCATCGGCGAGGAGAGCTCGCCGCAGTTCTCGACGCTGACGGTGGCCAGCTGCGGCTTGCGGGCGCGCGGCGTTCCGATCGGCGAGCTCTCGACCATGCTGGCCGCCTACGACGCCTCGCAGCACCTGATCGCCTGGCGCCGCGAACCGGTCGCAGCGTGGCAGCTTCCCGCCGACCCGCCGCCGCCGATCGTCGAGGCACGCTGCCGGCGTGAGCTCGACGGCCAGATCGTCGACTCGTCGGCGTGGGTGCGCGGCTTCCAGAACCTCGACACGCAGATCCGGGAGGGAGTGGCACGCTTGCTGACCGCCTGGGAGCGGGAGAGCGGCGTCAGCGACGGCAAGCTGGCGATCGATGCCGCGCTGCTCGTCGGAAGCACCGGCATCACCTGGGGCTGGGCCGAGGGGCCGCAAGGCATCGCGATGCCGCCCTACATGCGACTGGAGGGCCTGTCGGACCTGGTCGCGTGCCGCCTCGCCCTGCGCTTCACCGGCGCCTTGGCGCGTGCCGGCTCGCGTTCGTTCCTGACCTTGTCCACCGACGGCAGCGTGGCCCTGGCCGGGCCGTGGCAGCGAGGGCCGAGCGATGCCGCGCTGTTCGCGGTTGCCGGCAAGTTGCAGCGGCCCGTCGAGCAGGGCTTCGAGCTGGCGGTGCAGCCGCTGGCCGACGCCGGCCTGGCGCAGCTGGCCCGCTCCGGGCCCCTGCGCGGCGCGATCAAGGGTGCGGTCGGGCTCGAGCAGCGACCCGACGGGCCCGGACTGCGCTGGTTCGTGCGCCTGAGCGTCGAGCCGGTGGTGGCGCACCTGCGCATTCACGACCCGCTGCTCGGCCTGCAGATCGTCCAGCAGCCGTTGCTGCCCGCCCAGGTGCTCGTCGATTGGAGCCAGGCCTGATGGAACGGTTGATGGTCATCAAGCTGGTCGCGCAAGGTTGCACCGTCGAAGCCTGGTTCAACGGCCTGCCGCTGGCGCGCGTGACGCCGCTCTCACCCGAGGCCGTGGTGCCGGCCCACGAAGCGGCATTGACCGGGTTGAACCGGCTCGAGCTGGTGGTAGGCCCCGGCAGCGAAGCGAGCAGCGCTGCCGCCCTGTTGCAGACGGCGCCGCACGCGATGGCGGCGCAGGTGCATCTGCTGCTGCCGCGAATCGGTGCTGCCATCGACGAAACCCAGGCGCGCACGCTGGCCCGGCTCGAGTGGGCGTGCGCCGCTGGCGAGCCGTTCTCGTTGCCAGCCCGACAGGTGCAAGAGGCCGATCTTCCGGTGCGCTTTCCGCGTTGGCGCTGGCTCGACGCGCCGGTGATTCAACCGACTCCTGCGCTGACGCAGCAGGCGCACGCCTTCGTCACCGGGCTCGCGCGCGACCTCGCCCGGGGCCAAACCGACAGCTTCATGACGGCGACGCTCCTGCGTACCGAGGAAGTGGCCCTGGCCTATCAGCGCAGTCCCGACGCCGAGGCGGCGCGCCTGCGCGAGTGGCTGGAGCAGATGTATGCTGTATCGGGCCTGGTGTGGCAACCCTTGACGCCTGAGGAGATGCGTTTGCGGCCGCTGGCCGGCGGCCGTCTGCTCGAATGTCTGGGCGCCGACGGCCGCGCTGCACTGACCACGATTCCCGACAAGGCGGGCAACGTTCTGGCGCTGCCCTTGAAGCTCTCGGTGGTCGAGGGCCGGTTCTACGTGTTGCGATGAAAGGTCGTCCTCCGTGATCACCCTTACCGTCGTCGCCTTCAACGACAAGCCCGCCGACGGCACGCTGCAGGTCCACTTCGACGAGCTCGGCGGCTCGATCGGCCGTGCCGACACGAATCAGCTGGTGCTTCCCGATCCCGAACGCATGGTCTCGCGCGTCGCCGCGCAGGTGGTCTATCGCAACGGTGCGTTCGCCATCGTCGATCGCGGCAGCAACCCGATCACCCTGAACGGCCGTACCCTGCCCAGCGGACGCGAGGCGCCGCTCGCCGCGGGTGACCGGGTGTGCATCTGCGGCTACGAGCTCAGCGTCAGGACGGGGGGTGCCGTTGCGGATGCGCCGGTCGATCCCTTCTCCAAGTTGCTCGGGCCCGCACCGGCCGCACGATCGCCGGGCGCACAACTGGTTGACCCGCTGTCCCGGCTCGGCATCGCGGCGACCCCCGTCGCGCCGCCGGCGCCTCCGCAAGCCGGTGGCATCCCGGTCGATTGGGATCCGTTCGAGACCCAGCCGCAGGACAGCGTCAGGCCCGGCGCGCCGCAGCGACGCGATGCCCTGGGCCTCGACATCGGCGCCGCTGCCCCCGCTGCGCTTGTCAACATGCCTTCGGCTGCACCGAGCTCGCTCGATCAACTGTTCGGCCTTTCGGCGTCCAGCGGCGGCGACCCGCTGTCCGACTCTCCGCTCGATGCGCCGATGGCGCAGCCCAACATGGCCGCGGACGCCGATCCCCTGCGTTCGCTCAACAGCGCGCCGAAGGCCAGCGCCGCCTCGGAGCCGGACCTGCTCTCCGACCTGCAACGGCCGTTCATCCCGCCCACGACCATCAAGCCGCCGACGCAAGCCCGGGCCGAGCCTCGCGTCTCGAGCCCGCCGATGTCGGCCGGCTCGCCAGACAGCGACGCGTCGGCCAAGACCGAGGTCAGGGCCATGCCGCCCGCGCGGGCGCCCGCGACTGCCGAGCCGTCACCGGTTCGGGCGCCAGCGCCGGCGCGACCGCTTCCGGCCGCCCGCGCCGAGGAAAGCGCGCCATTGCTCGAGGCTTTCCGGCGCGGCCTCAACGTCCCTGCGCTCGAGCTGCCGGCGCTGACGCCCGAGATGATGGAGCTGATCGGCCAGCTCCTGCACGAGGCGGTCGGCGGCACCGTCGACCTGTTGCGGGCGCGCTCGACCCTGAAGCACGAGATGCGCGCCGACGTGACCACCATCGTCGCGAAGGACAACAATCCGCTCAAATTCTCGCCCAACGCGGAGGTTGCCCTGCAGCACCTGCTGGCTCCTCCGGCGCGCGGCTTCATGGCCGCCGTGCCGGCGATGCATGCGGCGTTCGACGACCTCCGTACGCATCAGTTCGGCTTGATCGCAGGGATGCAGGCGGTGCTGGAGGCGGCCCTGCAACGCTTCGATCCGGTCGCGCTCGAAGCCAAGCTCGGGGAACGGTCCATGGTGCAGAACCTGCTGCCCGCGCGCCGCAGCGCGCGCCTGTGGAAGTTGTTCACCGAGTCCTACTCGAGCATTCGCAAGGACGCCGCCGACGACTTTCACAACCTGTTCGGCGATGTCTTCCTGGCGGCGTACCACGAGCAGGTCGACCGCCTGCTCCGCCATCGGCGCGGCTCGGGCGCGCCCGAGCGAAGAAAGTGACCGACGCTCGCGCCAGCGACGGCAGCAATTCGCGGCCGGTCGAGCTTGCGGTCCTGTCGCGGCCGGGAGGCCGCGCCACTAACCAGGACGCGTGCGGACATTGGCACTCCGAAGATCGCTTGTGCTGCGTCGTCGCAGACGGTGCCGGCGGCCACGGCGGCGGGGACGTCGCCGCCAAGCTCGTCGTGAACCACGTCATCGACCAGGCCTCGCTGGCGCCCCTGGCGCGCGCCGACGAGGTCCAGGACCTGCTGAAGGACGCCAACGCGCATTTGCGAAGGCATCAATCCGACTCCGACAGCACCAAGGACATGCACAGCACCGTGGTGGCGCTGTTCGTCGATCTCACCTGCCAGGAGGCGCTCTGGGGGCACGCCGGTGACTCGCGCCTGTACCTCTTTCGCGACGGCCTGATGGTCTCGCATACGCGCGACCACAGCGTGGTGCAGCTGATGGCCGACGCAGGCCTGCTGATGCCCGAGCAGATCCGCACTCATCCGAGGCGCAGCGAATTGCAGTCGGCGCTGGGGAGCGCCCCCGAGGACCTTCTCGTCTCCACCGTGACCCGTCCATGGTCGCTGAAGCCGCACGACGTTTTCCTGTTGTGCACCGACGGCCTGTGGGAGTACGTCGACGAGGCGGAGATGTGTGCGAGCCTGAGCCGGGCCACCGATCCGGGCGCCTGGCTCGCGAAGCTCGAGGAGCTCGTCCTGCAGCACGCCGCCGAACGCGGCAAGACCGGCCACGACAACTTCAGCGGCATCGCGGTCTGGGTCGGCGAGCCGTGAGAGGAGAGCGCCATGCCTCAGCAAGTCGTCGCAACCGCCGTCACCACCTGCACCTTTTCGCTCGGCGGCGCACCCTCGGTGTTCATCCCGACGCCGCGGCCGATCCTGAGCAGCTCGTTGATCAACGGTGTCATCATCGACAACATCCCGTTCACCAACATCGTCCCGTTCCCGATGTGCTGCTCGCCGTCCAATCCCGCGTTCATCGCCGCCACCTCGGCGGCGCTGGGTGTGCCGACACCGGTGCCGTGCACGCCGGTGACGCCGACGCCCTGGCAGCCGGGCGTTCCCAACGTCCTCATCGCCAACATTCCCGTGCTCGACAACACCTGCACTCTGCAGTGCCAGCTGGGCGGCGTGATCGCCATCACCTTCCCGGCCCAGGTCACCCACAACGTTCCCTGAGACACGCCACGACATGACCTGGAACAACAAGGTGATCTGGACGGAGGGCATGTTCCTCCAGCCACAACATCTCCAGCAACACGACCGCTTTCTCGCCCAGCAGGCGCAGATGCGCCTCGCCGCGACCTCGCCGTACGGCTGGGGTCATCTGTCGCTGACGCTCGACAGCGCCGCGCTCAACCTGGGCAAGATCGCGATCACCGCGGCCCAGGGCGTGACGCCCGACGGTCTCGCGTTCGACGTGCCGGGACAGGACCCGGCGCCGGCCGCCCTCGACGTGCCGCCCGACGCACGCGACCAGCTCGTCGTGCTCGCGATCACCTTGCAGCGCCCCGGAGTCGCCGAGACCGACGCCGAATCGGATGCCGGCTCCATGCCGCCTCGATTCCGCAGCGCCGAGGTCGAGATCGGCGACAGCAACGTCAGCGGTCAACGCGTCGCACCGGTCCAGGTGGGGCGCATGAACCTGCGCATCGTGCTAGCACGCGACGCCGGCGAGGGCGTGGCGACGATCGGCCTGTGCAAGGTGGTCGAGCGTCGCGCCGACAACAAGCTCGTCCTCGACGCGTCTTACATCCCGCCCACCCTGCACTGCGGCGGCAACGAGCTGCTCGCCGCGCAGCTGCGCGAGCTGCACGGCATGCTGCACCAGCGCGGCGAGGCCCTGGCCGCGCGACTGGCGCAGCCCGGCCGCGCCGGGGTCGGCGAGATCGCCGATTTCCTAATGCTGGAGCTGGTCAACCGCAACGAGCCGCTGATCGCCCAGTTCCGGCAGGCCTCGGTGCTGCATCCGAAGAACCTCTACTACTTCCTGGTCAGCCTGATGGGAGACCTGTCCACCTTCCGCGAAGGCCGCCGTCCGGGCACGTTGCCGGCCTATGTGCATGACGACCCGATGCTCTGCTTCAGGCCGGTGATGGAGTCGATCCGGCAATCGCTGTCGATGGTGATGGAGCAGACCGCGATTCCGATCGAGCTGCAGGATCGCAAGCACGGCGTTCGCGTGGCGATGGTTCCCGACGTCGAACTGCAGCGCAAAGCGCAGTTCGTTTTCGCGGTCGCCTCGCAACTTCCCGGCGACGCGTTGCGCGCGCGTTTCCCGACCCAGGTCAAGATCGGCACGGTCGAGCGGATCCGTGATCTCGTCAACCTGCAGCTGCCGGGCGTGACGATGCGGCCGCTGGCGGTGGCGCCGCGGCAGATCCCCTACCACGCCGGCTTCACGTATTTCGAGCTCGAGACCCGCGGCAGCGACATGTGGAAGCAGCTCGAAACCTCGGGCGGCATGGCCATGCATGTGGCGGGTGATTTCCCCGGACTCGAAATCGAGTTCTGGGCCATCCGCGGGTAGGGAGCGATGAGCGAAGCAGGCGATCCGTTCGCCTCGTTCGGTTCCGACCGCACGGTCATCAAGCCGAGCGCGGGGCGGGGCGGGGGAGCCGGGGTCACTGCGGCACCTGCGCCGGCCTCGCCCGCTACGCCGGCCGGCCGGGAAGTGCCGCTGTCGCTCGACACGATGATGAGCGGGAGCCTGAACCCGCTGGTCAACGCGGCGATGCCGTTGCTCGCCGCCGCACCGCGGGTGCGGCATACCGCGCGCCACCCGAACCCCGGCGCGCTGCGCGAAGCGCTCGCCGACGGCATCCGCAAGTTCGAGGCGCAGGCTCGTTCCCAAGGCCTTCCCAATGAACAGGTGGTGGCGGGCCGCTACATCCTGTGCACGCTGCTCGACGAGTCGGCGGCCAGCACGCCATGGGGCGGCTCGGGTGTCTGGGCAGGCAACAGCCTGCTGGTGCAGTTTCACAACGAATCCTGGGGCGGCGAGAAGATCTTCCAGCTGATGAGCAAGCTGGCCGAGAACGTCGACGCCAATCGCAATCTGCTCGAATTGCTCTACATCGTGCTCGGACTCGGGTTTCAGGGTCGATACCGTGTCATCGACAACGGCGAAGCGCAGCTTGACAGCGTGCGCCAGCGCCTGGCCCAGATGCTGGGCCAGGGCCGTTCGTTCGAGCGTGCGTTGTCGCCGCGCTGGCAAGGAGTCTCCGCCCCGACCCCGCGCTTCGTCGACGGCCTGCCGCTGTGGCTGATCGCCTCGGCGCTTCTGGTGTTGCTCGCGATCGTCTTCGTCGGCTTTCGCTGGTCCCTCGCGAACTCGGCCGGTGGAGTGTTCAATCAGCTCGCCGCGCTCGACGCCAAGAAGGTCCAGCTCGCGCCGCCGCCGCCACCACCCCCGCCGGCACCGAAGCCGCGTCTCGCCGGCTTGCTGGCGCCCGAGATCAAGGCGGGCCAGGTCGAGGTGAAGGATCTGGCCGATCGCTCGATCGTGACCATCAAGGGCGATGGTTTCTTCGAACCGGGCAGCGCCGTCGTCGCTTCGGCGTATCGGCCTTTGCTGCCGCGCATCGGCGAGGCGCTCGCGACGCTCAAGGGCAAGGTGCTGATCACCGGCCACACCGACAACCAGCCGATCCGAACCGCGCGCTTCCCGTCGAACTGGCATCTCTCCCAAGAACGCGCCGACGTCGTTCGCGATGAGCTCGGCAAGCAGGTCGAGACCGAGCGCATGCGGGCCGAAGGTCGTGCCGACACGCAGCCGATCACCGAGAACGGAACGCCCGCAGGGCGCGCGCGCAACCGGCGCGTCGAAGTCACTTTGTTCGTGACTGGGTAAGGGCGGGCGCGATGATGAAACGCCTCCTGTCCGGCCTGATGCACCCGATCGTCCTGACTGCGATCGGCTTTCTGCTCCTTGCCGCGCTGATCTGGTGGGTCGGACCGCTCCTCGCGTTCGGCGGCAAGCATCCGCTGGACGGCACAGGCGAGCGCCTGATCGTGCTGGCGATCCTGCTGCTGGTCTTCGCGCTGGTATTCGGCATCCAGGCCTGGCGCCGGCGGCGCACCAACCAGCGCCTGGTCGCCGGCCTGGCCGCAGGCCCGAGCAGCGTCGAGCGTGAAGCCCAGGCGCTGCAGCAGCGTTTCAGCGATGCGCTGAAGGTACTGGGAGAAGGCGCGCGCCAGACCGGCAAGGCGTCATGGCTCAAGCGCGGCCAGTTCCTGTACGAGCTGCCGTGGTACATGTTCATCGGCTTGCCGGGTTCGGGCAAGACGACGGCGCTCCTCAACGCTGGTCTCACCTTCCCGCTCGCGGGCAAGATGGGCCAGGCTTCGGTGCGCGGGGTCGGCGGCACGCGCAATTGCGAGTGGTGGTTCGCCGACGAGGCCGTGCTGATCGACACCGCGGGTCGGTACACGTCCCAGGATTCCGATGCCGCGACCGATGCCGCTGCCTGGGAGACCTTTCTCGCCCTGTTGCGTAAGTCGCGGCCGCGTCAGCCGCTGAACGGCGTGCTGCTGACGATCAACATCGAGGACTTGCTGCGCCAGCTCCCTGCCGATCGCAAGGAGCATGCGCTGAAGCTGCGCACGCGCCTGCAGGAGCTGCAGGCGCGACTGGGCGTGCGGCCGCCGGTGTACGTCCTGATCACGAAGTGCGACCTGATCGCCGGCTTCAACGAAACCTTCGGCGAGCTCGGTCGCGAAGAGCGCGAGCAGGTCTGGGGCTTCTCGTTCCCTCACGACGCGAACGACCCCAACGCCGCGAGCGCGACCCCGCTGCAGAACTTCGCGAGCGAGTTCACGGCGCTCGGAAAACGCCTGCGCGACGGCCTGATCGTTCGCATGCAGGCCGAACCCGATGTGATGCGGCGCGCTGCGGTCTTTGCGTTTCCGCAGCAGTTCGAAGGAATCAAGGGCCTGCTCGGCGGCTTCCTCGAACAGGTCTTCGAAGGCGGCGGCGACCTCGAGGAGCGGGTCTTCGTCCGCGGGGTCTACTTCACCAGCGGAACCCAGGAAGGCTCGCCGATCGACCGCGTGCTCGGCACGCTGGGCCGGACCTTTGGCGTCGAGCAGCGTCCGCCGGCGGTGCCTTCGTGGCGCGGCAAGGCGTTCTTCCTGACTCGACTGCTGAAGGAAGTCGTGTTCGCCGAGCGTGGGCTGGTCGGCAAGAACCACCAGGCCGAGACCCGGCGGCGGCGCTTCCGGCTGGCGGCGCTGACGACGATGGCGCTCGCTACGGTCGGCCTCGTCGCCGCCTGGACCGTCGGCTACAGCCGCAACCTGAGCTATCTGGCCGAGGTTGAGGCGCGCATCCCGGAAGTCCAGGCCGCCGTCGCGGCGGTGCCTCCGGCCACCGGCGCCGAGCTCTCGGTCCTGCCCACTGCGCTCGACAAGGTGGCCGCGGTTCCGGCTCCCGCGGCATTCACCCTCGACGATCCGCCGCTCCTCAACACGCTCGGCCTGTATCAGGGCCCGCACGTCGCCGCAGGCACCGAGATCGGCTATCGCAAGCTTCTGGACAATGGCTTGATGCCACGCGTCGCGCGTCGGCTCGAAGAGCGGTTGCGCACCGCCAATCGCGACAACCTGGAGCTGGCCTACGAGGCGCTCAAGGGCTACCTGATGCTCTATACGCCCGAATACTTCGATGCCGAATCGTTCAAGGGTTGGGTCGCGCTCGACTGGGACGCCAACCTCGCTTCGACGCTGACCGTCGAGCAGCGCAATTCGCTGGCCCAGCATCTCGACGCCGCGATCTCGCGCGGCGCGCCGCAGGCGCCGACGCCGATGGACAAGACGCTGGTGACCAACGTGCGCGAGATGCTGATCGCCTACCCTCTCGAGTACCGCATCTTCAGCCGCCTCAAGCGCGGTCGGACCGGCGCCGAGTTTCCGGAGTTCACTGCGGCAGGCGCCGGCGGACCGAACGCGATCCGCGTCTTCGAGCGCGCCAGCGGGCAGCCTCTGACCAAGGGCATTCCGGGACTCTTCACGCAGGACGGCTATTTCAAGGCCTTCATCCCGTCGATTGCGAAGGTGGCGCCGGTGCTCGCCGCGGAAGAGCGCTGGGTGCTCGGCGTCACGCCGCCTCCGGAATCGCTCAAGGACGCGGCCGGGAGCTTGCTTCGAGGCGGTGGCAACGCCGAGCTCGAGACCCGGGTGCGGCGTCTCTACCTGCAGGAATACATCAAGGTCTGGGACCAGTACCTCCGCGACGTCCGCCTCGTGCGACTGGGCGGGCTCGAGCGCAGCCTCACCGTGGCCGGCCTGCTGGCCGCTCCCGATTCGCCGTTGGCTTCGTACCTGCGTGCGGTCGCTCGCGAAACCCAGCTCGGCGCCACGGCGACGGCCGCTGCCGCGGCGGCGGCGGGGGGAGGCAACCTTGGGAGCCTGAACAACCCGGCGCTGAAAAAGCTCAACAAGACCAAGGAAGACATCGCCATCATCGTCGGCAAGTCCACCAGCGACCCGGTGAAGCCGCGTGGCCGGCCGCTGGAGATGATGGTCGACGACTACTTCGCGCCGTTGCACCGGATGGTCGTGGGCACGCCGCCGCCACTCGACGAGACGATGAAGCTCTTCAACGAGGTCTTCGTGCAGCTGACGGCGATCGATGCCGCGCAGAAGACCAAGACCACGCCGCCGGCCAGCGGCGGCGGCGCCGCTGCCAAGGCGGCCGCGGGCATGCAGCCCGAGCCGATCAAGTCGATGCTGGCGGCGCTCGCCGACGCCGGTGCGACGCAGGGCCGCGTCGCGGAGCGCCAGGGCCTCAGCGCGGAGATCAAGCCGGTCGCCGAGCAGTGCGCCAAGACGATCGCCGGCCGCTATCCCTTCGCGCTGGGCAGCCGGTCCGACGTCCTCCCCGACGACTTCGGCCAGATGTTCGGCGCCGGCGGCCAGCTCGACGACTTCTTCCAGCGCAGGCTCGCTGCGCTCGTCGACATCGGCGTCACGCCCTGGGCCTATCGGCCGCTCCCCGACGGCACCAAGCCGCCCGGCGGCGCCGCGCTGGCCGACTTCCAGCGTGCCGCCAAGATCCGAGAAGCCTTCTTCCGCGGCGGTGGCAAGGCGCCCGCGTTCAAGGTCGACCTGCGCCTGCTCGAGATGGACGCCGGCATCAAGGAACTCGTGATCGACGTCGACGGTCAAGCGATGAAGTTCACGCCTGGCAACACCGCAGCGCAGACCTTCGCCTGGCCGAGCGCCCGCGTTGCGTCGCAGATCAAGCTGAGCATGGGCGGCCCGCCGCAGCTCTTCGAGGGGCCGTGGGCGCTGTTCCGGATGATCGGCCAGAACGAAGTCCAGGCATCCCCGCAACCCGAGCGCTTCACCGTCCTCCTCAATGTCGACGGCAAGAAAGCCAAGCTCGAGGTCATCTCGGCCAGCGCCCTGAACCCGCTGCGGCTGCGCGAGATGCAGGCCTTCCGTTGCCCCGAGGGACTTTGATGACGCCGCAGGCATGCTGGGCGCGCCCCTCGCGCTGCGCGTTCCCGGTTCAGCGCGACGAGGCGAGGCTGAGATGACAGCGCCCCTCACGCCCGGGTGGTACGGCAAGCTGCCGACGCTGGGCGACTTCGCGAGCCGCAGGCTGCCGCCCCTGTTCGTCGAGCCCTGGGACCACTGGCTGGCCGAGGGCCTCGCCTCCTGGCGCGACAGCGATCCGGACTGGCTCGATGCCTTCCTCGCGGCGCCGACCTGGCGCTTCGCGCTCGGAGCGGGCGTGCCTTTCGACAAGAGCCCCGGCTATGCCGGCGTGCTGATGCCATCCGTCGACCGCGTCGGGCGCTACTTCCCGCTGACCGTCGTTCGGCCCCGCGGCGCGACCGAGGACCAGGTCCCCGGGGCCTGGCTGCAGGCGCTCGAGGGGCTGGCGGTCGCGGCGCTGCACGACGACTGGAATGCCGAGCGCTTCGATGCCGAGCTCGAAGCGATCGATCAAGCGGCTGATGCCGGGCCGGACTGGCCCGAGGCGGGGCAAACGCTCTGGTGGTGCGAACGCGCCGGCGAAGTGTCCGAGCCGGTCTGCACGACCGGATTGCCCGGGACCGCGGCGCTGGCACGCCTGCTCGCCGGGCGCGTCTAGGGCGTGTTGACAGGCCCTAGCCCGATCGCCGATTTTTCCAACGGAGCCGATCCATGAGCGACAGCTTCACTCCCGACTTCGCAGCCATCGGCCAGGCGCCGCCCGCCTGGAACGCCAAGCGTCCGCTGCGCATAGCCATCCTCGGGGATTTCGGCGCGGGGGCGGGCCGTGGCCGATTGCAGACCGGCGCGAAGCTGGCCGAGACGAAGCCCCTCCAGGTCGAGTTCGACACCGTCGAAGCCGCGATGCAGCGAGTCCGGCTCGCGCTGACGTTGCCGCTCGGCGCCGACGGCGCGCCGGTGACGGTCGAGCTCGCTGATCTCGATGCCTTCCATCCGGACGCCGTATACGCGAACGTGCCCGTCTTCGCCGAGCTCGCGTCGCTGCGCAAGCGTCTCAACCAGACCAGCCAGTTCGCCGGCGCGTCGGCCGAAGTCATGGCCTGGGCCGAGAACGCCGGCCCGCGCGCGTCGAGCCTGGCGCGCAGGGCGGTCGCGCGCGGCAGCGCCCCGTCGCGCGGCGCGACGCTGGACGATTTCGCTCGGCTGACCGGCAGGCCCTCAGCCGCTGCGAAGGCAGCCGGCGCCGTCGACGGCCTGCTCCAGCGCGTTGTCGGCCCCTTCGTGCAGCCGGCGGCGAGCCCGAACAGGGATGCGCTCGTCGCTGCGGTCGACGCGGGCTTGAGCGACGCGATGCGCGCGGTGCTGCATCACCCCGATTTCCAGACCAGCGAATCGCTCTGGCGCGGTGTCGACTTCGTCTTGCGCAAGCTCGAGACCGGTCCGCAATTGCAGGTGCACCTGCTCGACGTCAGCGCCGAGGAGTTCGCCGCCGACCTGAGCGGCGTCGCGGACCTGGGCGAATCGGGCCTGTACAAGCTGCTCGTCGATGCGCCGTCGCAGGATGCCGACGGCGGCTACACCTACATCGCTGCCTGCTATCAGCTCGACGCCACGCCGCCGCACGCGGAATTGCTCGGTCGCGCGGCCCGCGTCGCCGCGCACGCCGGTGCATCGCTTCTGGTCGGCATCAACACCGATCCCTTCAGCGATCGAAAAGAGCCGCCGCATCGACTGGTCAGGGACGCCTTCGCCGCGCTGCGTGCGCTACCGGAGGCATCGTTTCTCGGCCTCTTCGGTCCGCGCTTCCTGCTGCGCCACCCTTACGGGAAGAAGAGCGACCCGATCTCGGCCTTTGCGTTCGAGGAGTTCAGTCGCGAGGCCGGCTTGCGCAGCATGCTCTGGGGACACCCGGCGCTGCTCGCCCTGACCGTGCTGGCCCGGCGCGGCGCGCCGCTCGTCGTCGAGGACATGCCGTTTCATCACTATGTCGACGAGGACGGCGATTCGGTGGCCTTGCCGTGCACGGACCGGCTGATCTCGACGAGCGTGGCGTCGTTGCTCCGCGCGGAAGGCATCAACGCGGTGATGGCGCACAAGGGTGAGGCGCTGGTGCGTTTCTACGGGCTCGAAGCGGTCAACGGCGACGGTCTGGCGGTCGCTGGCGCGGCGCCGAAACGGGCGACGAAGGATGCGCGGTTCGCTGTCCAGACCAGAATCGTTGCCGAGGGTGCGCAGGCCAGTGCCCGCTTCGCGCCGGCGCTTCGCAAGGGCAGCGTGGCTCCGGCCGCGGATGAGTCGGTCGACGAACCCGCTGCAGAGCCCGAGGAACCTGTGGACGAAACAACCGACAGCGCCGAAGAATCGGTTTCAGCCAGCGCTAACGACTCGCTTTCAGCCGGCGCCGACGAATCGGGTTCTGCGAGCGCCGACGAATCCGGTGCCCCCGCTGGCGCACTGGCCACGTTGCTGGCCAAAGCCGAGGAACCAGCCGCGCCAGCCGAGGACGAGCCGGCCGCTGAAGCGCCAATGGACCCCGACCTTGCGGCGCTGTTGAAATCGTTGGGATAGAGTGTCAATGCGCCCGGATCCGGCGCCGCAATGACTTCGTCTCCCTACCACCGAGGAGTCGCAGACATGCCCAAGTACCTTCCCGCCAAACGTCAGTGGAAACAAGTCGTCGACGGCTACAAGCTGAAGGACAACGGGCTGGCAAAGCTCATCGACGACTTCAGGGATCTGCGCGAGGACGAATACGACAAGCGCCTGGCTATGCTCTCGCAGATCTCGAAACTCGCCGATGCGACGCGAAAGTCTAAGGAGGTCATTGCCGCCGGATCCAAGGTCGTGAAGATGCTGGATGATGCCATCGAGGCAGCGGCCGAGATCCGCAAGAGGGTCGAAGCGGACCAGCGAGAAGCGCAAAAGGTCGGCTTGCACGCGATCGACGTGCAGATCATGGTCGTCGACTGGAACGGCAAGCCTCTGGGCGGCGATTTCGCCGGGATCGTCGAGTTCAGAAGTCCGGGAGTGCCCTTGGTCAGCGTGGCTGACGTGCTCACTGGCAACGGAATGGACATCGACGACTTGCGGTTGAGGCCCAGCGGCACTCTCTACTTCGTCGTCAGGAAGAAGATGTACACCGATCCCTACATCGAAGGCACGACCGATTACGACTTCAAGCCGGGCACGCCGGTCATGAAATTCAGGGCGATCCAGCACAGCCAGAAATTTAAGACCCGCGCCAAGACGCTGGAGAGATGAAGAAAAAGCTCGGCTTCAAGGGAACGCTCGGCCTGGAGTTCAAGGTCGCCAAAGTCGGCGGCGAAGTGACCGAGGAGTCCGAGTACATGCGTGGCTACGAGGAAGAGGTCGAATGGGAAGGCGAGGCCGGGCTACCGAGTTTCAAGGACTTCAAGAAGGTCTAGCCGGCCTGGCCCCTCGACGCGCAATGCCAGGGCCTACTGATTTGAGCTGTGGGCCGAAGGCCTACTTCGCGTCGGCGATCTCTTTCTTGATGCTGTCGATCAGCTTGGCGTTCAGGGCAATGCGCTCCAGCATCCCGCTCAATTCGGTCTTGTCGCTGGCGAGCTGTTTCAGCACGGTGTCGTCCACCTGCGACTGCTTCTCGTAGCGAGCCGCGAAGTCGGCCAGCTTCTTCTTCATCTGGGTCGGCCACTCGGACAGGTACGGGTTGATCATCATTTCGGCCTTGCCCCTTGCGTCGGCGAGCGCCTTGGCGTCCTTCGACTTCGAAGCAGCAGTCGCCTGGTCGCGGTAGCCGTAGATCTTCTTGACCTCGGCCAGCACTTCCTGGTGTGCCTTGCGCGCGTCGTTCTCGATCAGCGCCCACTCGGCGTTGAGCTCGGAGCGGCTTCCGGCGAGATCCTTCAAGGCCTTCTCGGCCTGGCTCTGTGACGACTTGAGGGCCGGCAGGCGCGTGGTCGCCTTGCGGCGCTCGTCGGCCAGGGCGTCGTTCAGCTTGGCGACCTCGTCGAGCTCGGCGATCACGCCCTTGTTGTCCTTCGCGAAGTCCTTGACCTTGGCCAGGCAGTTGTCGAGCGCCACGATGCTCGCCTCGACCTTGGCGGTCAACGCCTTGACCTTCGTGACGTGAAGTTCGATCGGCGCGATCTGCGCTTTTTCGATCAGGGCGTCGATGCCGTACAAGGTCTCCTTGATCGAATCGAGCATGTCCTTGTTTTTCTTGATGGTCTCGTCGGCGCCTGGCTTGATCTTGGCCAGGAAGAGCTTGCGAGCATTGATTGCTTGTGCGCTGAGCGAACCCATGGGCTTACCTCATCGGTTGTTTGTCCGTTTGCCGGCAAAGCTTTTCGAATTTGCGGGTCAAGGCTTCATCTTGAGCATCTGGGGGATCACCTTGTCCTTCATCAGGTCGACGACGACCGAGTCGATCAGGCCGGCGACATCGCGATCCAGCTTCCTGGCGTTTAGGCCGTCCATGGCGGCTCCGCCCGAGGCCTTGAATGCCTGACCGGCCCCGCTCCCCGTGAGCAGGCCGTCGATGGCGATCGTCGCCTTCAGTTGCTTCGGCTTGGCCTTGTCGTCGGCGCTCACCGATGCGCTGGCCGTGAGGACGAGAGCGACCTTTTCCGCCTTCTTGGTGCTGAAGTTCTTGTCCGCGTCCACGGCATCGCGGATGCCGTCGGACAAGGCCGTGAGGGCGGCCGCTTTGAAGGCGGGGTCGAAGACGTCCTTGATGCTGCACTTGATGGAAACGTACATGGACGGGCCTCGCAGTGAAAACCTCGACGAGCCTACGCCTCGGCATGGAGCTGTCAAGACGGCGACCGGCAATCGAATGCGTCTTCGCTTCGGCGCACCGACGGCCTGACGTCTGGGGCTTGCGAGTCGTCCCCCAATCTGTGGATCGAGCGACGAACGGAAGATCGGATAGGCAGGAGACTGGGAGTGTCGGCTTCATAGACGTTTCCCCCGATTGGACGACTTGCCGACCCCGTTCAGTTGGCGTTCAATCGGCGTCCGGCCCGCATGCGGGGCGTAGACTTCTTTCGGGCTTTTTGCGGTCGTCGCCGCGGATGCGGCAGAGGAGTGAGCGATGAGCATTTCCAAGGCCCTGAGCGACAGCGGGTGGAAGGACGTCTCGTCCAAGAACAAGATCAAGGACAACGGCCTTCTCAAGCTTCTCGCCGACCACAAGCGGATCGACGAAGCCAGGCACGACGAAGCCATCGCCTCGCTCGATCAGATCGTCAAGCTCGCCACGCAGCTGAAGAAGACGAAGGAAGTCGCTGCCGCCTCGGCGGCTGCCAAGTATGTCAACGAGCTGGCGCAGGCGGCCGAGTCCGACCGCAGCGCGATCGTCAAGGCGAAGACCGAAGCCGAGAAGAAGGCCAAGGTCGAGGCGGAGGCGAAGAAGCAGGACGCCAAGAAAACGTCGCAGGATGAGGACGGTGATGACGACGACGAGTCGTCGGCTCTGCTCACGACCAAGATGATCCCGCTGCTGCGCCAGGTCAACAAGGGCGAGACCATGCATGTTCTCGTCGCGCGCGCCGGCAAGCAGGTGAAGGTGATGATGTCGCGCAAGCCGATCGCGCCGGCGCGGCGCAAGATCCTGGCCGACGAGCTCGGGGTGTCGGGCGGAGTGAAGTACTTCGGCGGCCACTGCGTCAATGAAGACGGCGCGACGACGTTCGTGCTGAAGAGCGAGGTCACGGGGCTGGCCAAGCTGCTGAAGCTGGCGCTGCTGGATCAGACCGGCATGCGCGTGAAGAAGCTTTCCTGCCGTGGCGAGGACGGCGAGGACGCCGACCACGACGAGGACGAAGGCCAAGTCCCGGGCGGCGAGCGCGTCGGCGGCGACACGACGGAGCCATCCCGGCCCGCCGACGCCGCGACGGCGATGACGCGGCCCTTCGAGCTCAGCGCCGCGGTCGGCCGCGGCGGCAAGAACCTCGAAGAAGACGTGCTACAGGTGCAGATCGCGCTCAACCGGCGCGCCGACACCGGCCTCAAGGTCGACGGGCGCTGCGGCAAGGACACCATCGACGCCATCATCGAGTTCCAGCGGGCGCTCGGCCAATCGCGGCCCGACGGCCGCGTCGATCCGAACCGCGGCACGGCACGCGCCCTGGCGGCCTCCGGCAAAGTCGGCAAGCCGCCGCCGCCGCCGAATCCGATGGCGCCGCCCGAAGACCTCGGCGAGCCGACGCTCGGCCGCGCGCCGCAGATCTGGCATGGCACGCGCGGCATCCTCGATCACAACATCGGCGAGCTGAAACGCGCCATCCGACAGGAATATGCGAGCGAGCACCCGGCGCTGCTCGCCGAGATCGACCAGAACGTGCAGCGCGTCGACGTCATCCTCGAGAAGCTCGATGCCCGCCTGGCGCACGCCCTCGAGCGAGCGAGCGGCACGAAGGACCCGGCCAAACGCAAGGCCGAGATCGCGGGCGCCAAGACCATCCTGGCGGACTATGTCGCGTTCGTGAAGAGCGAGCCGCTGATCGATCACATCGACAAGAATCCGTTCGGCGTCAACGCCCAAGTGAGAAAGACGATCACCGACAGCCTGACGCACGTCATCAAGTCGATCGCCTGAACCTCCGGAGACCTCGCGATGAGCGATGAACACGACAGCTGGATGCGCGGCCTGGGCGTCGATGTCGACAAGATCATGTCGGCCGCGCGTGACACCGAAGGCACGCTGAAGGAGGGCGAGGCGTCGCTCACGCGAGGCCTGCAGTCGGCGCAGGATTCCGCGTTCGACGCGCTGGGGGTGTCGCAAGAGGTGCGCGAAGGAATCAGGTCGGCGGAGCAAGCGGGCGCCGATTTCGACGCGGGCAGGAAGAAGGGCAAGTCCGACGCGACCCTCGGTTTCCTCAAGATCCTGCCGCCGGTGCAGGCGGCGATCGCGGCGAAGCGCATCGCCGAGGCCGACGACCCCGAGGCCGAAGCGCAGAAGATCATGCAGGAGAAGTCCGCGTCGGCGGCCGAGCTTGGCGAGTTCATGAAGAACCCGGTTGCCGGCGGGGCGAAGCTGGGCGCCGGCATGGGAACCCGCTTCGCTAAGAGCACCCTCAAGGCCCAGGAAGAAGGGCGGCTTGCCGAGCACATGGGCGAGATCGCGGGCCACGCCGAATTTGCCGGCGAGGCGGCCGGGATCACTGCCGGCGTCGGTGGCCTAGTGGGTGGCGGTGGTGCCATTGCGGCCGAAGGGGGAGGCGTGGTGGCCGCGGAAGGCGGCGGCGTGGTGGCCGCGGAAGGCGGCACGGTCGCGGCGGAAGGGGGCGCCGTCGCCGTTGAAGGAGGATCGGCTGTAGCGGGGGAGGGAGGCGCCGCCGTAGTCGAGGAAGGGGCAGCGCTTGTCGAAGAAGGCGCAGCAGCTGCTCCCAAGACCCCGGCGGTCGGCGAACCCATTCCGCCGTCGCAAGTTGCGCCGACCGAGCCTGGCGCACCGCCGACGCTTCGCTCACCCGGGCCGGAGCCGTTCGAGCCGGCGCCGTCGGCCAACCGTCCCATCAGCCCGGCCGCCGACTCGGTTCCCACACCTGCGAACGCCGAGCCCGGCGTGCCATCGGAGATCGCGCCGACCGAACCGGGGGCGCCGCCGACGCTGCGCACGCCCGAGTTGGAGCCGTTCGAGCCGGCGCCGTCGGCCAACCGTCCCATCAGCCCGGCCGCCGACTCGGTTCCC
>Ga0105249_10000466_pt1 | contig 37670 bp, 33 predicted proteins | sample KBSS44metaG_FD_81522 | JGI IMG/M metagenome (GOLD analysis project Ga0105249, IMG submission 81522) | Switchgrass rhizosphere microbial communities from Kellogg Biological Station, Michigan, USA - KBS S4-4 metaG | ecosystem: Host-associated > Plants > Roots > Rhizosphere > Soil | place...
CACCGGCACCAAAGGACGCCGCGGCTCTCGCCAATTGCTGCACGGGACGTGCGATGCGACCGGCGAGCGCTGCACCTAACGCGACCGCGATGAGCAGCGCCGCCGCTGCCGACAGTGCGGCGACACGGCGCAGCTCGGGGAGAACGGCGAGCTCCTCGTCCAGGCGGCGCGCAAACACGGCCGTACCGGCGCCGTCGAGACGCGTCGCGATGGCGATCACGCGATGCCTGCCAGCCGAAAGCTCACGCGGCAGCGTGTCGATCGCCGCACCGGACACGGCTCGCGTCAGGGCATCGGTCGTCGCTGAATCGAGCGTGCTCGCAACCGGCCCGATACTATCGGCGATCAGAATGACTCCCGCGCGAGTCAATCCGGCAAGCGTACCCGCGGCGCGCTCGTCGAGCGCTACCGTGACGCCAGCTGCGCCAACCCACTGGCCATCGCGCATGATGGGGGCGAGCGCGATGTTACTGATCGATCGTCCCATCCGATGCGTGACGACCGGCATCTGCCCGGCGCGCGTCTGCGCGAGCAGCGCTGAATCAACAACGGGACCGGTCCAACTGTCGCCGTTCGGTCCGACCAACACCGGGGTCGCGGCAAGTGCCGCCGTCGCGGCGCCAAGCGTGGCGATGGCGGCCGAACGATCGCCCTGTGCGACCGCGTTTGCCAATCCGGCGGTGTGCGCGAGGTCCTTCGCGTACATCATCAACGTCGTCGCGCTCGCGGACATACGGTCCGCGAGGACACGTGGCGCGAGTGCGAGATCGACGCGCGCCCGATCCTCGAGTGCCGACGCCAGGCGGCGGTCGAGGACGATCGCCGCCGGAACCATCCCGGCGAGGATCGCTGCCCCGACCGCCCCGAGCAGTGCGCGATTGAGCGAGAGCCGCATCACAGATCAATTCTAGCCAGCGTACGGCCACGAGGCTCGATCGCGCGTCTGTCAAACCCCACGGACTACTGCGCCGCGAGGCCTATGGTGCCAACGGGCAAACCTGCTGCGCCACCCACGGCCGAGAGTGATCCATCGTTCTGCCGAACGGCGAACGCACTGATTGAATGCGACCCGGCGGTGAGTGTGTAGAGGAACTGGCTGTTGCGACTCACGGCGGCGTCGATCGGCGTGGTCCCGGTGCCACCGGTCTTTCCGTCGGTGTTCAGGATCTCGAGACTCGCCTTGCGAACCTCGAAGCCCGTCACCGACGCGCTGCCTGTATTCGCCGCGTACGCGAACTTGCCGTTGTTCGTCACGGCCACCCAGCAGGCGGCGGTCTCGGTGGTGGGAACCGATGCGCTCACAACGTCGAGCGAGCCATCGTTGCCTAACGTGTACGACGACACCGCGCTGGCGTCCACCGCCCCGCCGAAGGCCTCGGAGACGATCAGCACGCCTTGCTGATTGAACGCGAAGCCGAAGGGCGTCTGTCCTGCGGACGGGCTGATCGTCGGTGCCGACGCGTAGCCGTCAGGCTCCACGCCGTAGACATCGATCAGATTCGTGTTCTTCTCCGTCACGATCAGCCATCGCCCGGACGGATCGAAGCCGACCTGTGCCGGTCCGACGCCGGTGCCGCTGAGCGGACGCGAGGATCCGGGCAGCACGGTGAGGCCGCCGGTCGAGCCGACTGAGAAGCCAGTGATGTTCTCGATGCCGCCCGCGTTGAGTACGTAGACGATGCTGCCGTGGGTCGTCAGGCTGATCGGGAGCGTTCCGCCGGATGCGACCGTGCTGACGCGCGTGAGGCTCGACCCGTCGACGGCGAATGATGTGATGGAATTGCTCGCCGCGTTGACCGCGAACAGGAACTGGCCATCATCGCTCAGCGCGACCGCACCCTGCGAACCGAGACCGGCGCCGGTACCGTTACCGAGCGTGGCGAACGACCCAGCCGGCGTCAGGGACCCGTCGGCACTGCGAGCGAAGGCGAGGACAGTGTTCCCTGCGGCCGAATTGCTTTCAGTAAACACCGCGCCGACATCGGACCCGCCGCGCGACAACGAAGCAGCGCGAGGCGACGCGCCGTTGGGTGCGGTGGCATCCTGCGCGCAGGCGGCGAGAACGGTGACGAGGAAGACGAGAGGTGACAACTTGCGCATGACGAATTCTCCAGTGGTTGTATGATCTGCCGGCGAATCCGGCAGGTGTCGAACGAACGAACGGCGCGCGTGCTCCACGGCGATCAGCGCGCGCCAGTGCGGTAGGCCGCGAAGAGCACAGAGCGTCCCCTGTGCACGAGCGTCCGGAACTCGGACGCGTCCACGCCCAGCACGGCCGCGCCGGACGCGTAGGTCAAGCCCAACAGATCCACGAGTGCGACCGCCGCGCGCTCGTTCCACGGCAGCTCGAGCAGGAGGGCGCCCAACCGGGTTGGCCGCGGCTCCGAGCGTGGTTTCGTCGCTGGTCCCCGGCGCACGCCCCGGGCAAGCCTCTCGGTGAACGCCGAGACGCATCGCGCGAGCAGGCGATCGCGAAGCCCGTGACCGCCTAACGTCACCCAGAGGTCGTCGCGCATGCCGGCGAACACGTCCTCCGTCAGCTCCGCGGCGAGTTCGGCGTCGCCGGTGAGCGTGAGGGCGAAGCCATAGATCGAATCCAGGTGACCGAGCACACTGGTGACGACCGCGGGCGCGGCCTGCTCGTCATCCTGCCATGGCTGTGTGTGCGCGAGATACACGTGTGTTCTCCGAGAAGGCGTCGTGTCGGCTGTGGCGAGCGCTGATCGCTTCGCCCGCCGGGTGTGCCGGAGGAATGCACGGCTTGTGCGCCGAGCCACTCGGCCTCGATGCAACGCGTATGTCTGTGCATGACGCGGACTTGGTCGATCGTGTGGCCGCTCGCGACCACCAACGACGTGTTTCATGGAACGTCGTGAGCGCTCCATCGGCGCCGTGTTTGGAACGTCAACGCGTGTGGTGCTCGAACCGACGGCGGAACAATTCGTGGTTGGTGGGAACTTCTAGCTCTGGTCGACGCTTGCTCCGGTCATGTCGATCGACCTTTCCGCGAATCCGCTTCTCGTTACCGGCGCAGTGTTCATTGCCGGTGTCGCGACGAGCCTAACGCCGTGCCTTTACCCCATGATCCCGATCACGGTGTCGATCGTCGGGGCGGGCGACAGTTCTGTGAGTCGATGGCATCGCGTCGGTCTCGTCGCGGTATACGTGATCGGCCTGGCGGCGGCCTATGCCGCACTCGGCCTGCTCGCGGGCCTCGGGGGTACGATGTTCGGCTCGGTGAGCACGAACCCCTGGCTGCAACTCGTGATGGCGAACGTGATGCTTGCCGCGGCAGCAATGATGGCCGACGTGATCCCCGTTCCCATTCCGGAACGCCTGCGGACGCGCGCCGCAACCGCCGGCGTCGGCGGGAAGGTGACCGGCGTGCTGATCATGGGACTCGTTTCGGGACTCGTGGCGGCGCCGTGTGGCGCACCCGTGATGGCCGCGATCCTCACGTGGGTCGCGGCGACGCGTAGCGCGGTACTCGGCTTCGCGTACCTCCTCGCGTTCTCCGTCGGCATGTGCTCGCTACTGCTCGTGGCTGCGCTCGCAACCGACACGACGCTCCGTCTTCCTCGCGCCGGTCCATGGATGCTCTGGGTCAAGCGCGCCTTCGCTCTCATCCTGCTCGGCGTGGCCGAGTATTACCTCGTTCAGATGGGGACTCTCCTGATATGACACTCGCACGTTTCATCTCCGGCGTCGCACTCACCGTTGCCCTAACGCCTATCGCTGTTGTGCCGTTCCGGTCCGCCGCCGCGCAGAGCCAGATGTGGGACGTCGGGCTCAAGGTGGGCACCCAAGCGCCAGCCGCCGTGGTCGAGCGGCTCGAAGGGGGAACCGTGGACATCGCGGACTACTATGGACGCCAGCCTGTCGTTCTCGAATTCTGGGCGACGTGGTGCCCGCTGTGTCGAAAGCTCGAGCCACCGCTCCAGGCGGCGCGCGAGAAGTACGCCGGCAAAGTCACCTTCGTGAGTGTGGGCGTCCCGGCCAACCAGACACCCGAGAAGCAGAGGGCGTATGTGGAGGAGAAGAAGTTGACCGGAGTGTTCACGTTCGATCGCTCGGGCACGGCCATGAAAGCGTTCGCTGTACCGCACACGTCATACATCGTCGTGGTTGGGCCGGATCGTCGCGTCGCGTACACCGGTGTTGGCGACGACCAGGACATCGACGCGGTGCTGGCAAAGCTCGGCGTTCGTTAGACATCCAACCTGTGAAGCCCGGTCTGACTTTGCGCGTCGCTCGGCCGACTGATAACCTGGCGTCGATTGCCGCGATGTACGTCCAGGGTCTCGGTTTCGTGGTGCTTGCCGAGTTCGTCGACCACGACGGGTTCGATGGAGTGATTCTCGGTCACGCAGAGGATCGCTTTCATCTCGAGTTCACGACACGAGTCGGATACGAGGTGGGCAATGCGCCGACCGAAGATCACTTACTCGTTTTCTACATTCCCGACCGTGCGGAATGGGAGGCGAGCTGCGCGGGCATGATGAACGCGGGCTTTCGCGACGTCGCGTCGTACAACCCGTACTGGGACGTCCGAGGGCGGACGTTCGAGGATGTCGACGGATATCGCGTCGTATTGCAGAATGCCGCATGGGTGCCCGAGTTGCCGGTAGGTCCGGGGCGAGACGGTGACCGGTGAGCGACCGCTCGTCATTGTTGCCTAACGACCCGACCGTCGGACCACGCGTGTCCGGCCCCGTTCGCCGCGACTATCTCCCGAAACTAAAGCTGGGAACTCCTGAGCACACTGCGGTGTTACCACCTCGGCGTTCTGAACGCATCGGTGTTGCACCCATGCTGCCGATGCGCCGACGGCGGAGTTCGAGCGCCGCCCACTCACGTGAGGAATTTGGATGTCGAAGCTGACGGCCGGCGCATTGTCGCATCAGTGGGCACTGTTGCCGCTGCGACTCGTGGTGGGGTACGGCTTCCTTGCCCATGGAATGGCAAAGTGGAACCGTGGCCCTGATAAGTTCGCCAAGCTGCTGGCGGTGATCGGCACGCCCGCCCCCACCATTGCGGCTCGGGTGGTGATCGGCGTGGAATTGTTAGGCGGGCTCGCCATCGTGTTGGGGGCGCTGGTTCTCCTTGCGACCATTCCGCTTGTCGCCTCGATGGTCGTCGCGATGTTCACGATCCACGTCAAATACGGGTTCAGTGCGGTCAACACGATCGGTCTGACGGCGACGGGGCCGGTACTCGGGCCACCGGGCTACGAAATCAATTTGCTCTACATCGGGGCGCTCCTGGCGCTCGCGCTTACCGGGCCGGGCGCACTGTCGGTAGACGCCTGGCTAAGCTCGAGACGGCGATGAATCGGGGCACACGCGTTCGCCGTGCACGAAAGGACGATCGCAATGCGTTACTCGACCTCTGGGAACGGTCAGTTCGCGCAACTCATCACTTTCTCGAGGATCGAGACGTTGTCGCTCTTCGGCCTCTGGTCGCGGAGGAGTTAGCGAGCGACGCGGTCGACTGGTGGGTATTGGAGTCTGCCAGCCGCGCGCTCATCGGCTTTCTGGCGTTCGCGCGCGACACGATCGAGGGCCTCTTCATCGACCCGGACTACCGGCATCAGGGCGGAGGCAAAACGCTCGTGGCGCACGCCCAACGACTCGCGGCCGGCCCGCTGGCGGTCGACGTCAACGAACAGAACGACGCCGCGGTGTCATTTTATGTGGCACTTGGTTTCTCTGTGGTAGGACGGTCCGCAACGGATGCGGCCGGGCGGTCGTTCCCCATTCTTCACATGCGGCGCCCCGTGCCAACCATACCCGACGCCACCTAACGCGCCCGTTGCGGAACCAATCGGCTCACATCGCCGCAAACTGCCTTTCGACGGCCTTGTGATCCTGTCGCCATGCCGTGTAGATCTGACGCGACATCGGGTCAGGGAAGATGTCTTCCTCTCCGGCTTCGATTCCGTCGAGCGTTGCCCGAGCCACGTCGATTGCCGGTGTCTTCGGCATCACGAACGAGCGGATCATGTCCGTGTCGACGGCACCAGGAAAGACGCCTTGCACCGTGATTCCGCGCTTCCCGAGGTCGGCGCGAACGGATTGCGTGAGCGACAACGCCGCTGCTTTGGAGGCGTTGTACGCCGCGAGCGCCGGCATGCTCGCCAACGCGACGAGTGTCAGCATGTTGACAATCGCGCCGTCGTGCTGCTCGAGCACCGGTACGAAGGCGTTGATGACGTGCAACGTTCCGAAGAGGTGTGTTTCCATGTCGTCTCGCACGGCACTGAGCGAAACGTCCGCCGGACCGCCAACGCTCAGTGTCCCCGCGTTGTTGATCAGGAGTGTGACGTCGCGCGCCTGGTCGGCCGCGGCTTTCGCGTGGGCTGGATTCCTAACGTCAAGCTCAACGATTCGCACGCGTTGGTCGAGTCGCGCGAGTGTTTCGCGGCTCGTGTGGTCCCGGGCTGCGGCGTAGATGCGGGTCGCGCCACGCTCGAGCAGCGCGTCGACGAATGCGCGGCCGATACCACGATTCGCGCCGGTGACAAAGGCGACGGAGTTTTCGAGGTGCATACTGCTCTCTCCATGGTGATGGTGACTTCTGCGAGTGTAGCGTATCTCTCCTTGATGAGCCGCTGAATGTGTACCGGCCGCATGTTTTTGTCCGATCGGATCAGCCGATGCCGTTAGGCAGAAGCGTAGGATATACTGATAGCCATGATGCACGACGATGCGCTCACTGACGTTCTCGACCTGATGCGCGTGCGTGGCGCCGTGATGGCGCACGTGCGCGCGAACGCACCATGGGGCCTGCGACTTCCGCGCGCGACCGGCGCAACGTTTCATGCCGTGACCGCGGGCGTGTGCTGGGTGCGTGTGTCGGGACGTGCGCCGCGCGAGCTCCAGCGCGGAGACGCGGTGCTGTTGCCGACGGGCGCCGCTCACGTGATCGCCAGCCATGCGACGGGCTCGGCACGGGAGTGGGACCGCGTCGCGAAGGCACAAGCGCGGAGCTCGACTGGCGAGATTGTGCTGTCAGGGTCGGGCCGATCGACACACCTCATCTGTGCGGCGTACGACTACGACCGCCACATCGTTCACCCGTTGCTGTCACTGCTTCCGCCGATCCTGGTCGTGTCGGGCGAGGCGAGCGACGCGCGCAGCACGTTACAGTTGCTGCACCATGAGCTCACGGCGCCGTCCGCGGGATCCGCGATCATCGTCGACCGCCTGATCGACGTGCTGTTCGTGCACGTCGTTCGTGCGTGGGTTGCGGGCCAACACGATCGCGGACGATCGTGGCTCTTGGCCCTTCGCAATCCGACTGTTGCGCGCGCGTTGGCGGTGTTGCACGCCGATCCAGGAGTCGATTGGTCGATCGATCGGCTGGCGCATGAGAGCAGCGTCTCTCGTGCGACGCTGACGCGCCACTTCACGGCGTTGGTCGGCGAGCCGCCTCTCGCGTATCTCACGCGGTGGCGCATGGAACTGGCCGCTCGACAGCTCCGCGAGACAAATGACGCGGTGAGCGCGATTGCTCATCGGGTTGGCTACACGTCGGAGTTCGCGTTCTCGCGGGCCTTCTCTCGTCTCCGAGGCCGGCCGCCCGGCCGCTACCGCGTCGAGGTGAGGCGAAAGGACCACCAAGCAAACCAACCATCACGTTCATGAACGATCAATACGAGATCGCGCTCGCCCGACCGCACGATCTCCGCCTGATAGCGTCGATCGAACTCGCGGCGGCCCAACTCCTCCGAGGGCACGCCCCGGAGACGGTGCTCAACGAGGTAACGAGCGAGCGGGTGCTGTCGGATGCTCAACGCGAGGGTCGGCTTTGGGTTGCCCTCGCGGGCGAAACCGCAGTAGGGTTCGCGCACGTCGAGTTGGTTGAGCCGAACGCGGTCCACATCGACGAGCTCGACGTCCACCCCGACCATGGTCGGCGCGGTCTTGGCACTCGGTTAGTGAACGCGGTGTGCGCGTGGGCTCGGGCGCGCGATCTGCCCGTAACACTGGCCACGTTTCGAGCAGTTCCTTGGAACATGCCCTTCTACGCGCGACTCGGGTTCGAGGAGATTCCCCGGGCCGAGCTCTCTCCTGTACTACGATCGGTGGTCGAGGATGAAGCTCGTCGCGGACTCGATCCCGCGCGACGAGTCGTCATGCGTTGGCGCTCAGTAGCGGTCGCCTGACCTAGGTCGTGACAAGCGTGCGGATCTCGCGAAGTACGGTATCGATGTCCTCCGGGAAATTCATCACGCCAGCGCTCACGCGCGCGTACGAAACCTTGTAGGGCGACGAATTCGTCCGAATCCTCGTTTCGGCGAGTCGCTTCGCGACATTGTCGGGCTTTACTCCACGTACCTCGAAGCACGACAAACCACCCGACAGCTCGGGGTCTCGTGGCGTATGAAGCGTGACCCCGGCGATACCGGCCGCGCCCTCGCGAAATGCTCCGTTCAGCTCGCCGATCCGCGCAGCGATCTTGTCCCGCCCGATTGCGCCATGAAGCTCGACCGCCTGCCTAACGGCAAGCGCGTGCTCGTACGCCAGGAATCCGCCCGGTGAGACGAACTTTGCCTGCGTCGGCGGCAGTGGCTGCCGCTGCATCCATGCCGCCCATGGCTCGGGTGCATCCGGATCGAACGTCGGAATCGTGGGACGCAGCTCGTTCCAGACGTCCGTTCTGCCCCACAGGAATGCAGTGCCACGCGGACCGAGCATCCACTTGTGCATGCTCGCAGCGAAGAAGTCGGCGCCGAGTGTCGCCGCATGGACGTCCTGGTTCCCGAACCCGTGCACGCCGTCCACAATGAGCAGACATCGGTCCGCCGCCGCCCGACCTCGGTTCGCCCGAGCGACTGCTTCGGCCATCGCGGCCACAGGAATCTTCACCCCGGTCGACGAATGCACCCACGTAATGCCAACCGCGCGCGTCTTCGGCAGGATCGCACGTTCCAGCCGCGCCACCATCTCGGCCGCGTTTGCCTTCGCGGAGTCGTCGTAGAGTGGGATGTAGCGCACCCCGCAGTCCGAGGACGCAGCCATGAACGCCCTCACTGCCGGTACCCGGGCGCCAGCGTTCGCAGTGCTGGCGTCGAGCGCGGACTGCGTGATTCGCTGATGGACACGGCCGCTCCCATCGCTGCATTTGCAACGGCGAAAGCGGCCAGTTCATTTCACAAGCGGCCCAATCGAAAGGAGAGTACTCCCCTCTCGCCACTCTAGGCATATAGCCCACCCCCCGGCTTGCCGCAAGTCGGGGGGTGGGTCGCAGGATTCCCGGCCGAAAAAATCGCCGGTCGAGTTGGAACCTGCGGCTACGGAGGAGTGAGATGGGCTGCTATGTGTTGGCTTTCCACGAGATCGACCAGACGCAGGTCGCGGTCGTTGGCGGCAAGGGCGCACCCCTGGGGGAGCTTTCGCGGATAGAGGGCATCCGCGTGCCGCCTGGCTTTTGCGTCACGACTGACGCCTTCCGCCGGATCATGGCGGAAGCGCCCTCGATCGACGGTCGGCTCGATCGGCTGTCGCGCCTGAAGCCGGACGACCGGGAGGCGATCCGCTCGCTCAGTGCGGAGATCCGACGGACTGTCGAAGCGGTCGCCATCCCCGACGATATCGCGGCGGCGATCACCCAGCCGCTCGCACGCCTCGGCGAGCAGCACGCCTACGCCGTCCGATCCAGCGCGACGACGGAGGACTTACCGACCGCCTCCTTCGCGGGCCAACAGGACACGTATCTGAACGTCGTGGGGCCGGCGGCGATCCTCCATCACGTTAGGCGGTGCTGGGCATCGCTCTTCACCGAGCGGGCCGTGACCTACCGCCTGCGGAATGGCTTCGACCACCGGAAGGTCCACATGGCCGTGGTCGTGCAGCGGATGGTCTTTCCGCAGGCGTCCGGCATCCTGTTCACGGCCGACCCCGTCACGGGCAATCGAAAGGTCGTCTCCGTGGATGCCAGCTTCGGCCTCGGCGAAGCGCTGGTCTCCGGTCTGGTAAACGCGGACGTCTACAAGGTGCGCGACGGCGAGGTCGTCGCCAGGACGATCGCCGCCAAACAGCTTGCCATCCGCGCCTCGCCGTTAGGCGGGACGCAGGAACAGGCGATCGAGCCGGAGCGGCAGCACCAGCCAGCGCTGACGGACGCGCAAGTGGTGCGGCTTGCGCAGCTGGGCCGGCGGATCGAAGCGCACTTCGGCCGGCCCCAGGACATCGAATGGTGCCTGGTCGATGAGGATTTTCAGATCGTCCAGAGCCGGCCGATCACCACGCTGTTCCCTATTCCCGCCGCCGGCGACCAGGAGAACCACGTCTACGTCTCCGTCGGTCATCAGCAGATGATGACCGACCCGATCAAGCCCTTGGGGCTCTCTGTGTGGCAGCTGACGACCCCTCGGCCCATGGGTGAGGCCGGTGGGAGGCTGTTCGTCGACGTCACTCCGATGCTGGCTTCACCGGTGAGCCGCGAAAGTCTCCTCGGGACCCTGGGGAAATCCGATCCGCTCATCCGGGACGCGCTCGAGACCGTCCTCGACCGAGGCGACTTCATCCCGTCGCTCCCGAATGAAGGACCCGCCTGGGTGCCACCTGGTGGAGGGTCCGCTGCGATCCAAACCGATCCGGCCATCGTCACCGAGCTGATCGCACGCAGCCAAGCCTCGCTAGCCGACTTGAAGCGCGACATCGGGACGAAGTCCGGACCCGCATTGCTCGACTTCATCCACGCACACATCCAGGAGCGCAAACAGATCCAGGCTGATCCGAAGAGCTTGCAGGTGATCATGGCGGGGATGGAGGCCGCCTGGTGGCTCAACGACCAACTGCAAACCTGGCTGGGCGAAAAGAACGTGGCGGACACGCTCACCCAATCTGTGCCTAACAACGTCACGTCGGAGATGGGCCTCGCGCTGCTGGACGTCGCGGACGTGATCCGCCCGCATCCGGAGGTGGTGGCTTTTCTTCAGCACGTAGCGGACGACGGATTTCTGAACGACCTGCCCAGGCTCGCGGGCGGTCGCGAAGCGCGAGACGCCATCCGGACGTGGCTCGACACGTACGGCATGCGCGGCGTCGGCGAGATCGACATCACGAGGCCGCGTTGGAGCGAACGTCCCACGATGCTCGTGCCCATCCTCCTCGGCCACATCCAGAACTTCGCTCCGGGCGCCGCCGAGCGGCGGTTCGAGCTAGGACGGGAGGAGGCTCGAAAGAAGGAAGAGGAGATTCTGGCGCGCTTGCGTGTCTTGCCGGACGGGAAGGCGAAGGCCGAAGAGACCAAGCGGATGATCGATCGGGTCCGGACGTTCGCAGGGTACCGAGAGTATCCGAAGTACGGAATGGTCAGCCGCTACTTCGTCTACAAGCAGGCCTTGATGGAAGAAGCCGATCGCCTCGTGCAGGCCGGCGTGCTTCGTGAGAGGGAAGACATCTTCTACCTCAGGCTCCAGGAGATCCAGGAGGTCGTGCGCACGAATCGAGTGGATGACCAGCTCATCGCCCAGCGCAAGGACGCGTTCAGGTCGTATCAAGCGCTCACACCGCCCCGAGTGCTCACGTCGGATGGGGAGGCCGTGGCCGGGTCGTACCGACGCGACGATTTGCCTAACGGCGCGCTGGTCGGCCTACCGGTTTCCGCCGGGACCGTCCAGGGGCGGGCACGCGTCGTCCTGGAACTGGCGGAGGCCGATCTCGAACCCGGCGATATCCTGGTCACCGCCTATACGGATCCCAGCTGGACGCCCTTGTTCGTCGCGATCAAGGGTCTGGTCACCGAGGTGGGAGGCCTGATGACCCATGGCGCGGTGATCGCACGGGAGTACGGCTTGCCGGCCGTCGTGGGGGTGGAGCATGCCACCAGGCTGATCCGGGATGGGCAGCGGATCCGCGTGCATGGAACGGACGGTTACGTCGAGGTGCTGCCCTAGCGGGCCCGTTCGATGCGGACGCTCGGATGTGCCGGCCGCGCGCGACCGTGTCCGTGGCGGGCCATTGTCGTAGGTTTCTCATCAACCTCCTACCCTCACGCGGTCTCAGCCATGCGAACTCTCGTCCTCCTCGCCTGCTGCGCAGCCTTCCTTCCGACTCGCGCGTCCGCACAGGCAACCAAGGCTGACACCACCGACCGATATCTCTGGCTGGAGGACATCCACGGCGCGCGCGCCATGGCCTGGGTGAACGCCGAAAACGCAAAGACCACCGCGGTCCTCGAGAAGGATCCGCGGTGGGAGGGCATCTACAAAGCGGCGCTCACCATGGCGCAGGCCAAGGACCGACTTCCGTACGTCAGCTACATCGGCGGTGACCTCTACAACTTCTGGGAAGACTCGGTCCATGTTCGCGGCATCTGGCGCAAGACATCGCTCGCGAGCTACCGCAGTGCCTCGCCCAACTGGACCACGGTGCTCGATCTCGACGCGCTCGCCAAGGCCGAGAAAGCGAACTGGGTCTTTCATGGCTACACGTGCCAACAACCCGCAGAGAAGCGCTGCCTCATCATGCTCTCCGATGGCGGCGAAGACGCGAGCACGGTCCGCGAGTTCGACCTGGCGTCACGCTCGTTCGTGAAGAACGGGTTCCATCTCCCCAAGGGCAAGCAGCGGGTGGCGTGGACGAGTCAGGATACCATCCTCGTCGCGCGCGAATGGAATCCCGGTGAGGTGACGAGCTCCGGCTACGCGTACATCGTCAAGACGCTCGCGCGAGGACAACCGCTTGCCGACGCCGTTGAGATCTTCCGCGGCTCCGCGACCGATGGCGGCTACGGCGTATCGCCGGCGACCATGGTCGATGCCGCCGGGCATCGCTTCAGCTTCATCACCCGCCCCACCAGCACGTTCGAGGCCGAGCACTACATCGTCAGGCCGAAGGATGTCGCCCGTCTGGCCATGCCGGACAAGGGCAATTTGGCGGAGCTGATCGATGGACAGGTGATCGTCCACCTTTATGAAGACTGGAAGAACGGCGGCACGACGATTCGTGCGGGTTCGGTGGCGGTGTTCGATGGAAACACGGCGCTCGGGACGCCTAACGCGTTGGCGCCGGCACCGATCTTCGAGCCCGGTCCGCGCGAATCCGTCGACGGCGTTTCCGCCACCAAGGACAAGCTCCTCATCGACGTGTACCAGAACGTGAAGGGCAGAGTGCTCGTCGCAACGCGCGCGCCCGACAAGTCGTGGTCCCACACGGCGATGGCCCTCCCGGACAACGTGTCGACCAACGTGATCGGTACGGACACGAAGACGAACGATGCGCTCGTCAGCGTGACCGGGTTTCTTACGCCGAGCAGCATCTGGCTTGCTGATGCAGCTCGCGGCACAACGTCGCAGCTGAAGACGCTCGCGCCGAGGTTCGATGCGTCGCGCAGCGTCGTCGAACAGATGGAGGCGACCTCGAAGGACGGAACGAAGGTCCCGTACTTCATCGTGCATCCCAAGTCGATGGCCCGCGACGGCGCCAACCCGACGATCCTCTACGCGTACGGCGGCTTCAACGCCTCGATGACGCCGCGGTATGATCCCGATGTCGGCAAGCTCTGGGTCGAGCAGGGCGGCGTGTACGTGCTCGCGAACATTCGTGGTGGGGGAGAGTTCGGCCCGGCATGGCACGACGCCGGACTCAAGACCCGTCGTCAGGTCATCTACGATGATTTCGCGGCGGTTGCCGAGGATCTCATCGCGAAGAAGATCACCTCACCACAACGACTGGGGATTCAGGGCGGCTCCAACGGCGGGCTTCTGATGGGCGTGCAGTTCACCCAGCGTCCGGAGTTGTGGAACGCGGTCGACATCCAGGTGCCGCTCCTCGACATGCTGCGATTCGAGCAGATCCAGGCCGGCGCGTCATGGGTCGGCGAATACGGCAGCGTGTCGAACCCGGACGAGCGCGCGTTCCTCGCGTCGATTTCGCCGTACAACAACCTCAAGCCGGGCGTGAGGTACCCGACGCCGCTGATCTGGACCACGACGAAGGACGACCGCGTGGGTCCGCAGCACGCGCGCAAGTTCGCCGCGAAGATGGCCGAAATGGGACTGCCGTACTACTTCTTCGAAGTGATCGAAGGCGGACACGGCTCGGGCGCCAACATCGCACAGCAGGCACGCACGACGGCGCTCGAGTACACGTACTTCGCCCGCCAGCTGATGGATCGCGATCGGAGGTTCGTGCCGTAGGCATTCGCATATGGCGCTCCTTAAGCGCTCACTGGCGCAGCTCCTCGATCGTTGCGGTGGACGGCCGGCGCGTACGCTGGATTCGCACAGCGGCTCGCTCCACCTCCCGCATCACGCGGAGGATGTTGAGCCCCAGGACCTTCTTCACCTCGAGATCCGTATACCCACGGCGAATCAGCTCGGCGGTGAGATACGGGTACCGGGACACATCGTCGAGTCCCGTCGGATGCTGCGTGAGCGAGCCAAAATCGGCTCCAATCCCCACATGGTCGATGCCGGCAACCTTCCGCATGTAGTCGATGTGATCGGCGACTTCCTCGAGCGTGCCCGTCTCGGTTTTGAATGTGCTCAAGAAATCAGTGAACGCCTTGGCCGATTTATCCGGATCGTTCGGGTACATGGCTTTGAACTCGCGTTCCTTGTCCAGGACGTTGGCGGCTTGCTTCGCCGCGGTGGCGTTGATGAACCCTGGATAGATGTTCACCATCACGACTCCGCCGTTCTTCGCGAGCCGAGTCAGGATGCTGTCGGGGACGTTGCGGCGATGATTGGCGAGTGCGCGTGCCGAGGAATGACTGAAGATCACCGGCGCTTCGCTGATGCGAAGGACATCGTCCATCGTCCCGTCGGACACGTGCGAGATGTCGACCATCATCCCGAGGCGGTTCATCTCGCGCACGACCTCTTCGCCGAAGCGGGTGAGGCCTCCGTGCTTCGGTTCGTCGGTCGCGGCGTCGGCCCACAGGGTCGTGCTGCTGTGAGTCAGCGTCATGTATCGCACGCCAAGGTTGTAGAACATGCGGAGCGTGCCTAACGAATTTTCGATCGCCTGCCCGCCCTCGATCCCGATCAGCGACGCGATCTTCCCCTTGGCGTGAATCCGGACGATGTCGTCCGCCGTGCGTGCCGCTTCGAGCGACGGCGATCGCCTGGTGAAGCGATCGATGATGTCGATCTCCTCGAGCGCGAACTTGGCGCCGCCTTTCTCGATGAACGACGAAGGCACGTACGCGGCGAAGAACTGGGCGCCGACGAGCCCTTTCTTGAGTCGCGGGATGTCCGTGTCGATCGGGAGCGTCTTGTCTGGGTCCATCGCGTCGAGATCGCCGCGCGCGCCGCCGTGAATCATCTCCGGGAGATCGTTGTGCGTGTCGATCATCGGTACTTCCCGATGCAGTCGGCGCGCGTGTGCCAGCAGTGACGCCGTGTCGGCTGCGGCCGGTCGGGCCTGTGCCGCGCTCGAGGACGTGACGACGGCCAGGGCGGCGCCGAGCACGAGGAAATCGCGAATCGTAGGCATGGCCGTGATGGGTGTCCGGGATGATCTCATTGCGCTACTGAGTAAGGTGCACCCAGGCAGCCTCTACCGCGAGACATGGCGTGGGACGCGTCCCCGTGTGGAGTCTCGCCGTGACGGTGACCTGTTAGGCGACGGCACGGATCGTTGATGCAGTCTGGCAGGCGCGTCTCCACCACGCATATTCGATGGGACCCCACCGCTCCAGGGAGAAGCGCCATGGATATTCGGCAAACGATTACCCAACTCTATCGTGACTATGAGAATCGGGACCTGGAGAAAATTCTCGCTGCACTGCCGGACGACTTTGTTTTCGAATGGCCGTTCGATCCGAGTACGGCGCGATACTCCGGCATCTGTCGCACCAAGGGCGAGCTGGTCCAGCACCTGGCGGATATTGCAGCGAGCTTTCAATTCAACGCCTATCACGCAACGAACATCCTGGTCGATGGAGATCGCGCTGCAGCGCAGCTTCAGCTCGACCTGACGTCTTCGAGAACCGGCCGCCGCTTCCCGGCGACGATCGCTCATTTCTGGTCGTTCAAGGATGGGATTCCCGTGCACCTCGTCGAGTACATGGACACGGCAGTGATGGCGGATCAGAGCACGCCTCGAGAAAGCGCCATGGCTCCGACGACCGGCTAACGCTGGATGTCGTCTGCATGAATTTTGGGTGCCTTCCGCGTCCAGGCCGACTTGCGTAAAGACCACAAATCCATCACGGCGCACCTGCAGTCGCCGAACCTGCATCTGTGGCGCAGTGCCTCCCGCGAACTGTGATTTCTCGAGATTGAGTCGCCACGTCCCGATTCTTGGTTCCCGGAGTGACCGTCTGCCCATGACAGTATGGCACGAACACGCAACGGAGGCTTCATGAGCACGCTCTCGCGTCGTGACTTCGCCCGCTTCCTCGGTCTCTCCGGTACGGCTGCGCTGGTTCCCCGTGCCGGTGCCGCGCAAGGATTCGAGTCGTTCGCCGCGCTCTCGCGTGAGCTCGGCCCGTTGCCACGAACGCCCCTCGAGCCCGACGAAGCGTACTGGCAATCCGTGCGCGCACGATTTCTCATTCCTCGCGACCGCGGATTCCTCAACGCCGCGAACCTGTGTCCGATGTCGCTTCCCGTGCTCGAGGCGATCGAGAAGAACGCGCGCAGCTACGAGCTCAATCCATCCCCCGACGCTCGATCCCCGCTCCTGCACGCGCGCGAGGACGCGCGAGGACTCCTGGCCGAGGCGCTCCGTGTCACGCCGGAAGAGTTGGTGCTCACCAGAAACACGACCGAAGGCAACAACTTCGTGTCGAGTGGACTGACACTCGGTGCGGGCGATGAAGTGATCGTCTCGTCGGACAACCATCCGAGCAACCTCAACGCGTGGCGGCAGAAGGCGACGCGATTTGGGTTCACGGTCGTCACCGTCGCGCCGCCGCCCTCGCACGCCGGCACTCAGGGGTATGTCGACCTGTTCGCGAAGTCGTTCACGCCGCGAACGAAGGTCCTCGCCGTCACGTACGTGAGCAGCAACTCGGGCGACATGCTTCCCGTTGCGGAGCTCTGTTCCCTCGCGCGTGAGAAGGGCGTGCTCTCACTCGTCGACGGCGCCCAGGCGTTCGGAGTGCTCGACGTCGACCTGAGCAAGATCAAGCCGGACTTCTTCACGGGCTCGATGCACAAGTGGCCGTGCGGCCCGAAGGAGAAGGGCGTGCTCTTCGTGAACAAGGCGGTGCACGACCGGATCGCTCCGTCGATCTACGGGGTGTATGGGGGTGCCGTGGGCATCTCGCAAACCTTCGAGGCCGAAGGGCAGCGTGATGACGCGGCGATCGCCGCGGTCGTCGATGCGCTCAAGTTCCAGGGCGGAATCGGCCGCGCCGTGATCGAACAACGTGCGCGAGCCTTGGCCGCCCACCTGATGACGAGCCTTCAGCGGCTGAACGGGGTCAAACTCTGGACCGATCCCTCGCCCGATCGCTCGGCCGCGATCGTGATCTTCAAACCAGGCAATCTCGATCCGCGGCCGCTCGGTGAGGCGCTCGCGAAGAACGAGAAGATCGTCGTGACGTCACGCGCGGCGACTGGATCGAATCCCGGACTTCGCGCCGCGCCGCACTTCTACAACACGATGGAAGACATCGATCGCTTCGTCGGCGCGATCGGGAAGTACGTGAAGAACGGCGCTTGAGCCGGTCGTGCATCTCAAGTTTCGCGACGCGACGCTCGACGACGTGCCTGTGATTGCGGCGCTCCAGAATGCCGCGGCGGGTGCGCAGACGGCCCGATTCGGCGTCGGGCACTGGTCGATGCTCGTGTCGGAGCGCTCCGCGACGCTCGCGCAGCGTCACGCGCGCGTCCGCGTGGGGCGCGAAGGCAAGCGCATTCTCACCGTGCTGCGTCTCGCCACGAAGAAGCCCTGGGCGATCGACGTCGCGTACTTCACGCCGGTGAAGCGGCCGTTGTACCTAACGGGATTGGCAGTCGCGGTGACGCATCAGGGGCAGGGACTGGGTCGCCTGGCAATCGAAGACGCTAGCGCCGTCGCCGCAAACTGGCCCGCGGACGCCATTCGGCTCGACGCGTACGACCACGCGGCGGGAGCGGGGTCGTTTTATCTGAAGTGTGGATATCGGGAGCGCGGCCATATCGTCTACAAGGGCGACCCCCTCGTCTACTACGAGCTCCTGATTCGGTAAGTCCTTCGGCGTGGCGCGAGACTCGCGCGCCTGCTGTCAACTCAGGGGTGACCCCTGAGCGACCGCTCGCCCGGCCCGCACTCGTCACGTACATCGAGCTCCCGACGCACTTTCCAATCACTAGGTCCCACGCTGTGGTTGGGAGGCCGCCCAGACGACGTGTACGCCGTCGTACGTTAGGCGGCTGGTGCGCCCGGATCGGAACGGTACGTTAGGCGCCACGCCAGGTAGCCGGCGGCGGCAGCGTCGTAGGTCAGGCAGAACGCCGGCCACCAGGCGGGCACGCCGGGATTCACGACGAGACGCGCGTGGAAGAGGTCCAGCCCGCCACGACGAAGACAGCCATGACGAACGACTCGACGCCCATCACGCGGCCCGAGCCTCCCATGGCGGCGAACAGCATTCGGTCGCTCGCGGTTCGAGTAGTGGCGATGTTCCGCGCGGCTGCGAGCTCGCAAGGAAACGCGCCGCGGGTCTCTCGACGCGAGGAGCTGTTGACCTTATATCGTGGTGCAGGCCGTAAGCTAGAAACTCGAGTTGCGGTAGAGGCCGCAGCTCATCGCCAACCGTAAGAGCGTCATGGATCGTCTGCGTATCGAACTCGTCTACGAGCCCACTTGCCCGAACGTGGAGCAAGCGCGCGACGCCATTCGTAAGGCCCTCGCGGCGCTCGGCGCTCCGGTCGCGTGGCGCGAATGGGTACGGGATGATCCGGCGACGCCTCCCGCGTTGCGCGAGTTGGCGTCGCCGACAGTCGTCGTGAACGGGCAAGACGTTGGGGGCGGTGGCGGCTCGATCGCCGCCAATGCCTGCCGCATTTACGCCGATGACTGCGGCTGCATTGGGGCGCCGTCGGTCGAGCTCATCCTCCGGACCGTCGCACGACAGCGATCGTATCCTGAGCGAGCGGGGTAACAGTTCGGTCGGGTCTCCCCGTGCGGGGCGCCGTGCGGAATGCCGGGACTCGACACGGCGGCGTCATCGTCGCGGAGCAGTGGACAGGGCTCTCACGCGGATGAGCAGTGCCGATAGCTGCTGCCGACGTACCGCGAGCACAATGCTGCCGAGCACGAGCGGAACAACCTCGCTGGTCATGTGCCGCCCGCCGTCGAAGATCACGTGCGTGGCCATGCCGCCGAGCATCACGACGATGATGAGCAGCGCGCCGAAGGCCGCGCTTCTGCCCAGCAGGAGCAACACGACGGCAGTCAGCTCCATGACGCCCACCGTCACGCGAAACCAGTCCGGATAGCCCCAGTGGCGAAAGGCCGTGGCCCATCCGCTGTCGTCGAAGAACTTCGACCAGCCCTGCGGCGCGAAGATCAGCACGAGCAAGAGAGCCGGGGCCCACCTTCCAATGATCTTGAGTATCCTGACGAACGTGTCTTTGTGCATGGCGTGCTCCGGCGCGGCAGTGAGACAGGTGCCGGGACGCTAGGCCTCGATCGGCCGCCTCGCATCGTACGAAAGCACTAGTACCTCGCGTCCTGGACGTCTCAACGACACTTTGCCGACATGGCTGCCATCACACCTGGCCGCACGCTCGGTGCGAGTGTCGCGCTCGTCGCGGTGTTGAACACGATGTCGGCGCTGTCGCTTCCGGTGATGAGCCGGCGGCCCGCGCCCATCACCGTCGTCGCGTGGCTCAACCTGCTCTCGGTGCACGCGGCGCTGTATTGGTGGGGCGTCCCGATACGCGCACACGTCCGTCTGCCGGGGTACGTGGCGGCGCAGGCTGTCACGCTGTTCGGTCTCATCGTATCCGGCGCGCCGGTTCCCGTGGCGTTGGGCTTACTCATGACGTTCACCGCCGAAGTGGTGCTGCTCGCGGGGGCGCGATGGGGATCGATTCCGATCACTGCCGGCGCCATCGCCCTGTACGTGACGGCCGCGGTAGTCAGCTCCAACCTCTATCGCGCGGCCACCGCCGGGCTTGCACTGGCGGTCACCGGCGCAATGGCGCACGGTCTGGCCGCACTCCTCCGCCGACCCGTCGCTCCGCCAAGTGACTTCGTGCCGTCGCCATCCTCTTCTCCCGCGACGACACCGGTGCCATCTCCTCCGATCGGAACACAGGCACCGCTGTCTGCCGTCGCGGCGACGGCGCCGTCACAACTGTCCGTGCGCGAGATCGAAGTGCTGACGGAGCTGGTTCGCGGGTCGAAGAACGCCGAGATCGCCGCGGCGCTCGGCATCAGTGAGCGGACGGTGAAGGCGCACCTGGCGAACATCTACATGAAGCTGGGTGTGGAGTCCCGGTCAGGCGCGGCGGCTGTGGCCGTGCAGCGCCGCCTCATCTGATCGTCAGCGAGAGCGAAAAGCGGTGCGGGCGCGCCGGCCGGGACCTGTCGGGGTTTCCCCTACCGTCGCGTACGGGCTCCGACCTGGGGGGCGGTCTGGTTCTCCGACAGACTCCACGTGGCGACCCGCGCAATGTTGAGTGACCAGCGTGAGCGCCGGACGCTCGCATGGGCGGGAGAGTTGATCACAGCGGAGGCCGCGTCGGAGCCGCGCATCCCAGCCGCGTCGGTACGTTCGTCACCCGCGTCGTGCTGCCGAGCGAGCTGCCGGCGGCGTACGCAGAGCTCGTGGAGCGCGTCGCTCGGAGCCGTCCGGTGCACGGCACGCTCACGAACTCGGCGCAGGTGCTGGTCAGCATCGAGACGCCCGACGCGGTCGCCGCCTAACGACGCGCCGGGCAGGCGGAGGGGAATTGGGCCTTGACATCACATCGCAACGCCCTGGTGATTGCGCTCCTCGTTCAGATCCGGCAGCTTGGCAGTGCGTAGTGCGGAGGCGTGGGCCATGAACAACCGAGAGCATTGGGAATCCGTCTATAGCCGCAAGGCCGCGACTGAGGTGAGCTGGTATCAAGCGGAAGCCGAACGTTCCCTTGACCTCATCCGGCGAACGACCCCCGATCGTGCCGCCCCTATCATCGACGTGGGCGGTGGCGCCTCGACACTCGTCGACAGCCTGCTTGACTCCGGGTACCGTGCGATCACCGTGCTCGATCTGGCGCCGGCAGCGCTCGCCGTCGCGCGGCAACGGCTCGGTGATCGAGCGACCGACGTCCACTGGATTGCGGACGATGTCCTGACCGCGACGCTTCCGAATGGCGGGTTCGCGTTGTGGCACGACCGGGCCGTCTTCCATTTCCTGACAGGCGCTCGTGATCGCGCACGCTACGTGGCGCAAGTTCGCCGCGCCGTCAGGCCGGGAGGGCACGTCGTTGTCGCGACGTTCGCGGACGATGGCCCGACCCGCTGTAGCGGCCTGGAAGTCGTCCGCTACACACCGGACTCGATGCACGCCGAATTCGGGGCGGCGTTCCGGCTACTCGATAGCATGCGCGAGGAGCACCACACGCCTGCGGGAACAACGCAAGAGTTCGTCTACTGCCTCTGCCGGGTCGAAGCCGGCGCACGGAGGTCTCAATGATGTCCGAACGTCGCACATTCCGAGAAGGCGTTAGGGTGGGGCTCATCGCCTACGCCACTGTGGCGATCTTCTACAGCGGTTTCGACCTGCTCGCGGCACGCGGGACGCTCTTCACCGTGGACATGCTCGGCAAGGCCGTGTTCCGCGGACTGCGAGACCCCGCGGTTCTCCTATTCCCGCAGCAGCTCGATCTGGCCGCGATCTTCTGGTACAACGGACTGCATTTGATCGCGTCGCTTGTCATCGGCGTGATAGTGACACTCCTCGTCGCGCACGCGGAGCGACACCCTACCCGGGCGAGGGTGCTGGCGCTCGCGGTGTTCACGGGCGGCGCACTCACCGTGCTGACGATCGGCACACTGACCGAGGGGATGCGATCCGTCCTGCCCTGGTGGTCGATCATCGTGGCGAACGTGCTGGCGGCGATCCTCGCCGGCTTCTACCTGCTCGCTAGGACTGGCGCCCGTCCGGCATTGCTGGGCACCTGGCGGCACGCGTAAGCGCGTGGGGGATTGCCGATCCTTTGGGGGACGGGCACGGGCGCGACCGCGAGCCTGATGAAGCGCATCGCGGCGTGCATGGTGGGCGGGCTCTCGAGCACGGTGCTCACCCGAAGGTCGTCATCGCGCCAGCGAACGGGCGCTGGTCGATAACCCTTCGCTTGACGTTGGCCGCACGCCACTGGTAAGGTCTGTCGAGAACGATTGACGTTCCTTCGGCATCGTTTTGCCGAGCGGCGGTCGTAGTCCTGATCACCGTGACCGCGTTGACACCGGTCACGTGGGAGTGCGCGCGATGGCGGTTCGGACACGTCGTGCCGAGCGAGCCGAGCGATTGACTCGACGCGTCATCGCGGCCACGCTGCTGATGCTCCCACGTGTCGGTGCCCGTGGGCAGGGTGTGACCACTGCGGGCATCCACGGGCGCGTCAGCGCCGGGGCTCGGAAGGACGTCGACGCCCGCGTGCGTGTCAGCGACGACGCCACCGGCTTCGCCGTCGAGGTTCACGCGAGGGGCGGCCGATTCCTCATTCAGGGGCTGGAGCCCGGCGGTCCGTACACCGTCACCGCCCGGGCTCTCGGTTTCGCGCCTCGGCGCGCGGCAGGCGTGTACGTGACGTTAGGCGAGCTGCGGGAGATGGAGTTCGTGCTGGAGCCGCTCTCCACGCGGCTCGACACTATAGCGGTCGTGGCGCCCAGCCGTTCGGTGAGCAGCCGTAGCGACGGCGGGACGGGCATGACGATCCCCGAATCGTGGCTCGAGCACCTCCCCACGCTGAACCGTGATCTGTATGACTTCGTTCGCCTCGTACCGCAGATCTCGACGAAGATCAGCCTGCCGAATCCTGGCTTCTCCGCGGCAGGCATGGGATTCCGCTTCAACAACTTCCTGATCAACGGCGTGTCGGAACGGTCATTGGGCGGCGTTTCGGCTGCGTCCTCCGGCAACAAATCCATCCCACTCGACGCCGTGCAGGAATATCAGGTACTGCTCGCGCCGTACGACGTGAGGTATGGCAACTTCGCCGGCGCGCTCGTCAACACCGTCACGAAGTCGGGGACCAACACGCTTCGCGGCTCCCTGTTCGTCTTCGGCAGGAACGATCGGTTCGCGCGCGGCGGTGGGGCCGCATCAACCACGCCGTACGAGAGAGTGCAGTACGGCTTGTCGGTCGGCGGTCCGCTCATACGCAACCGCCTGCACTTCTTCGTGGCGCCGGAGTTGCAGCATTTCAGCTTTCCAGCGGATGGGCCGTACGTGGGCCAGCCGCAGAACGCCGAGCGCCCGGTGCCGGTCAGCGCCGCCTATCTCGATCGCTTCAACGCGATCATGCGGAGCTACGGGTTGGTCGCGGGCTCCGCGGGTCCGATCGAGAACGGTAACCCCCTGCGGAATCTGTTCACTCGCCTCGACCTGGCGCTTCCCGAGTGGAGCAGCCGAGTCGTGGTCTGGAACAACTATGGCGCGGGCGATGACATCGCGTTCTCACGCGCGTCGCGCGATACGTTCTCATTGTCGAGTTATCAGGTGACGCGCAGCTCGCAGGCGCGTATCACGGCTCTCCAGCTGCACACCACGTTAGGCCGGGCAGGCGGCGGGCACAACGAGCTGCTCGTGTCTCGCCGGTCCGATGCGGCCGATCCGGCCGGCGCCGTGCAGCAGCAGGTCGTCCGGGTGTCCGTCCCATCCCTTTCGGGTGGCCGGATCACGCTCAACACGGGTACGCATGAGAGCGCGCAGAACAACGGGTTCAGCTCCTGGAGTGTATCGGCGAAGGACAACCTGACGCTCCCGCTTGGAGGGCGGCACGTTGCCACCCTGGGAGCGGAGGTCGAGCGGTTCCGCGCCCACCGAGGAGGAGGGGTGGGGTCGTACGGGACCTGGAGCTTCGCCAGCCTCGACAATCTGGCGTTAGGTGTCGCCGACCGGTACGAGGTCAGAATCGACTTCGCCAACGCCAACGCGGCTGCGCCCGGGGGGCAGTACGCCGCCTATGCCGGCGATCAGTGGCAGGCCACCGATCGGCTATTGGTGACCGGCGGGGTGCGCGCCGATCTCTTCGCGATGGACGGACACGCGCCGTATCAACCGCTCGTCGATTCCATCTTCGGCCGCCGCACCGACCAGATGCCACGCGGTCGCACCGAGCTGTCACCGCGCCTCGGGGTCGTCTGGGACCTCTCCGGCACCGGGCGACACCAGCTTCGCGGCGGCCTCGGGATCTTCGCGGGGCGATATCCGGTCGGGTGGCCCTACTCGGCGCTGACGAGCTACGGGGTGGGTGGCGTGCTCCGCTGCACCTCGTTAGGCCCGGCAACGAGGTACCCGCCGCCGTTTGCCCCGGACTACCGCACGCGGCCGAGTGCGTGCCGCGGGGGCGCGACCATCACACCGTCGTTTCCGGGGGACGTAGATCTCCTGGACAGGAACCTCCGTATGGTGCGCGTGGCGCGCGGCTCGCTCGCGTACGATTGGCGAATGCCGTGGGGACTCGGCCTCACCAACGAGGCGCTCGTCACGCGCACGCTGTCCGATGTCGTGTTCCTCAACCTCAACCTTCCCGAACCCACGGCGACCGATCCGTACGGCCGGGTGATGTACGGCGCCATTGGCACCACCGGCGCTGCCACGCTCAAACCGCGATCGCCGTTCTCGGAGGTCATCGACGCCCGGAGCGCCGGAGGCAACCACTCCTACGAGCTTTCCGCTCGCCTCGAGACGACGCGGAGCACCCGCGCGAGCGGCTCCATCTCGTACACGTACGCGCGCGCGCGTGACATCCAGACGCCAACGCGGGTGAATACGCGCGGCACGGTGGCGTGGGCGAGCGCGCGCGCGACCGGCGGGCGCCACGATGACCTAACGACGAGTATCTCCTCCAACGATGTACCGCATCGCGTGATCGTCGCCGGCACGTACGTGGCGCCCTGGTCCCGAGCGCGCTCCGAGCTGTCGTTCTACTACGTCGGCGAGTCCGGAAGACCGTTCACCTACATCGCCTCCGGAACGCTCGGCCGAGGCGACCTGAACGCCGACGGCTCCAACGCCGATGACCCGGTCTATGTTCCCCGGAGCGCGCTCGATACGAGCGAGATGCGGTTCAGCGGGTTCTCCGACTCCGCCAACGCCGACAACTCACCGGCCGGGCAAGCCGCCCGCGAACGTGCGCAACGGAATGCGTTCGAGGACTTCGTCGAGCGAGCGCCGTGCTTGCGTCGCCAACGCGGACGGATCCTGGATCGCAACAGCTGCCGCGAGCCGTGGTCGAACATGACGATCGCGTCGGTTCGACAAACCGTTCCGTTGCGAGAACGAGGCGTGGACGTGCAACTCGATATCTTCAACGTGCTCAACCTGCTCAATGGCGACTGGGGGAAGCGCCGCGAAGCTGCTCCTGCGCTCCTCGAGCACATCGGCCAGACGCCAGAACCGGTGCAGACCGCTCGGCCGATCTTCCGATTCGATGCAACGACGCCGCACCTAACGACGCTGGCCGACGAATCGGTGTTCCAGCTCCAGCTCGCCGTGCGCTATCACTTCTGAATTCCGAGACGGCGACGGAACGCGTCGACCCGGGGATCCGGCTGGAGCGCGCCCAGAACGACGGGAAGATCGTCGAACATGATCGAGCGCGCCTCCAGCGCCTTGTCGAGCCACGCGAAGGCGTGATCCCTCTCGCCGAGGCCGGCGTAGATCGTCGCGATTTGGAACTCGCCACTGCCGACCCGGCGAGCGGGCTCCAAGAGCGGTGTGAGGATTCGCCGCGCGTCATCGGTTCGACCGGCGCGGGCGAGCATATACCCGAGCAAACCCTGAGCGGGCAGCCCTCCGACCAGCACGTTCTGCTGGGCTTCCGCGATCGCTTCCGGCCACATCCCCTTGAACGCATAGCACTGTGCGGCGATGTCCCGACCCCTCAAGAGCGCTGGCTGAACTCCTCTGAGCTTGGCCAGCTGTGCGAGCGCCTCGTCATAACGGCCGTTCGCAAGCAGCGCGCGCGCGAGCTCGGCGGTGGCGACAGGGGAGAGCGGGTCCAGCGCCGCCGCTCGATGAGCCTCAGCCAGCGCGTCGGCGGGGCGATCCATCCACACGTTGAGTTGAGCGAGCCACAGATGGAATCGGGCGTTCCTCGGCTCCAACGCGACGGCCCGTTTGAGCTCCGCTTCGGCTGAGGCCAGGTCCAGGTTCTGCCTCCTGACCTGCGACAGCGCCGCATGAGCCTCGCCGAGGGAATCGTCGAGCGCAACCGCTTTGAGTGCGGCCTGTTGAGCCAGTGCCATGTGATCGCGGCGCGACATGGCTGCGTTGCCGCTGTAGCTTAGCCTCGTGTGCACGCGCGAGAATCCCGCGTACGCAGCCGCGTAGGTCGAGTCGAGCGCGATGGCCTGACTAAAGTATTGGAGGGCCATGCGGGCCAAGCTGTCGCTCCGCATCAGCGCGGGATCGTTGCCGCGCAGGTACAGCTCGTAGGCGCCAATGTTGGTCGTCGGGCCGCGTCCGATGTGAGCGAGTGTCCGGCGGCCGAGGCGTACATCGAGCTCGCGCGCGACCTCACTGGCGATGTCGCTTTGCACCGCGAAGATGTCGCTCAGCCTGCGGTCGTAGGTCTCCGACCATCGCGTGGAACCGTCGCGCGCATCGACAAGACGCACCTCCACACGCAGCTGAGAATCGACCCGCTGCACGCCGCCTTCGAGGATGTGGGAGACGCCCAGGCTGTCGGCGATGCGGCGCACATCGGCGTTACTGTTCTTGAACACGAACGCTGAGGTGCGCGCGGTAACGCGCAACGGGCCGAGCTTCGCCAGCGCTGCAATCAACTCCTCTGTGAGGCCATCGACGAGTGCCGCATCCTGCGGGTTGCGACTGACGTTTGCGAGCGGGAGGACGGCGATCGATGGCTCATTGGCAGCCGAAGGTGCCTCGTCGTGCCTCGTCGCCCATACCGCCGCGGCCGTTCCGATCAGCGCGGCCGCGGCAAGACCGGCCACGATCGTGCGCGTTAGGCGACGACTCCGGGGAGCCACCCCAGCCGGGCGATCGTCAGGTACGACCTCCGCCACGCGTACCGTGACGGGCGACTCGGCGAGCGCTCGCGGCACTGGCGGCTTCGGCACCACGACGGGCTCCGTCTTCGCGGCCTGTCGAACCTCGGCGACGAGACGTGCGACCGCAGGGCCAACGCTCGTGCCGAGCTCCTCGGCGATAACGGCTTCATAGCGCTCGGCATACTGGAGCGCCGCGATGTGATCGCCCGCGTTCACGAGTGCTCGAATGAGGCCTGTCGCGTGCCTGCTGCTCAGCGGATCGGCCTCGGCGAGCTTGCGCCACCATCGCACCCCCGCCGCATGCTCGTGCTCGGCGTCTGCCCTGTGAGCCAACCGATCCAGGGCATCGGCGTAACTGGTCGCGAGACGGGCCCGCTCCGACTCCACCCACCGTTCGAACTCCGGCGCATCGTCGAGATAGAAGCCGTCGAGGAAAGGGCCCTTGTAGTCCTCGATTGCGGCTTCGAGGTCACACCGCTCGAGCGCGGCGTTGAAGGCACCCACGTCACTCGTGAGCACGTCCCCATTCAGGCGTACGGGATTCGACGTCGCGAATACGGACTCGCCAATCGAGTTGCGAAGCGAGTACAACAACTGCTCCAGCGCGTGACGTGCACGCGACTGCGTCGCCTCCGGCCAGAAGAGCGTGAGCAGCTGATCACGGCTCCGGCCCCGCTCGCCAGCCGCCGCCAGCACCGCGAGCAACGCAAGTCGGCGCCGGTGGTGGCCGTGCGTACCCAGCACCGTGCTATCCCCTGGGCCTGCGAGCGCGAGTGTGCCGAAGGTCGCCAGCAGGTAACGAGGGGCAGAGCGTGAGGTCGACGGCGTGTCGATCACAGGGCGAACCTAAAGTCGGTACCGACGCGCAGCAAGAAACTCGAAGTCTGAGCGAACGCTGAGCTAAGTGTGAAGCGGCTGTGACTACCCTCGCTGAACGTGCTTCCGGCGGATCGCGCGAGGAGCGATTGCCGGCAGACGATTCACGTGATTAGCGGGGTAGACACATGATCTCGAAAACGAAAACGCTCGGTTGGCTAGGCACTATCGTCGTTGTCATCACCGCATCGGCGTGCGCCGACGCGCCGACACGCCTTGTCCAGCCGACGACAGCCAGCGCGGACGCGGTGAAGTTCTGGGAAGCACTTGCCAGTACGCGCTGGAACGAGCGAGCTACGCAGCTCTTGGGACAGTACCCGCCCACCGCCAACGGGCAGGCGCAGGCCGCGACGAGCCGAATGCTTACCTACCTCTCGCTCGCGCAGTACCGTGCGGTCCTTGCCGCAGAGGCAGGAAAGGACGGGTCCACCCATCCGTCGGCGCCGGCCGCGGTGGGGGCGGCGTCGGTGGCCGTGCTGAGCTCCTTCTTCCCCGTTGCTGCGACAACGCTCGAGAAGAAGCTCGACGACGATCTCTCGGCACCAGGATGGCCCGGTGCGCAGAACGACGATCCGGCGTCGGGAGAGGCGATAGGGCGTGCGGTCGGAGCGGCTGTCCTCGCTCAGGCGGCGAGCGACAACTACTACGTGACGTTGCCCGGCGTGCCGCCAGTTGGGCCTGGCTACTGGATCCCGGCTCCTGCGCCTGCACCAATCGTCCGTTCTTTGTACGGCGTGCGGCCGTTCTTCCTAACGAGCGCGGATCAACTGCGCCCGCCGCCACCACCCGCGATCGGCTCGCCTGAGTTTCTCGCCGCGTACGCCGAGGTCCGTTACATCTCGGACACGCGGACTCCCGAGCAGATCGCGATCGCCCAGACGTGGGCGACGGCAATGCCCCCGTACACGACCGGGTCCGAGAACCTCGTCGCCGATCAGCTCATCGTCGACCACCACCGCACGGAGCGCGAAGCCGCCCGGATTCTCGCGTACCTCAACGCCGCCGCGTTCGACGCTCAGATCGCGTGCTGGGATGCAAAGTTCACGTACTGGTTCATCCGACCGTCGCAGTACGACGTCGCGATCACCCTGGCGGTCTCGCTGCCGAACCATCCGTCGTACCCATCCGCGCACCAGTGCATCACGGGCGCGACCATGTCCGTGTTGATGGACGCGTTCCCGAGCGAACGGCCTCGCCTGGAGCAGTACATCGAGACGGCCGGGCTCTCACGGATTTACGCCGGCCTCCACTACCGGTTCGACATCGAGGCCGGTGAATCCATCGGCCGCCAGGCAGCCGCGCTGGCCCTGGCCGGCTCGCTCGAGTGAGTGGCAACGAGGTCGTCCCACGCGTCAACGTTAGGGCTGCGACGTTAGGCGAGGGGATATCGATGCATCCACAGATGCCTGGGTTCACGAGCCGCCGAGCTCTGTCGATCGCGATGGCCGGCGTGCTCTTCACCACCGCGTGCAGCAACGGGTCCGAATCTGTCGCGCCGCCCCGCACGGGCGAGATCCTGGTGTCGGTTTCCCTTACGGGGGCGGATCTACCGACAACCTATTCCATCCTTGTGAATGGCCGAACGGTGGCAGCGCGGGCCGGCCTTCCGACACTGGTACCACAGCTCGCGCCGGGCGACTACACCCTCGCGATCCGTGTTGCGCGGAACTGTCGGGTCGACGGCGATAACGCGCGCACGACAACAGTGGTCGCGGGCGAGACCACGGCAGTGGCGTTCCCCGTGACGTGTGTCGCCGCGACTGGTACCCTGCTCGTGACGACCGTGACCACGGGAGTGGATCTCGACCCGGACGGCTACAACGGTCGGGTCGAGGGCTATGACGTGGACGGGAATCCGTACCAGCGGAGCTGGTATCTCGCCGCGAATGGAACGCAGGCGCTTTCCGGCGTTCCGATCGGGGATGTGCGAGTGATGCTCGTCGGCATGGAGTTCAACTGCGATCCCGACGGTGCGAGCCAGCGTAGGGTGTCGGTCGCGCCAGCGGACACAGTCGCCCTCTCGTTCACGGTCGCGTGTGCCCCCGACACCGCACAGCTCGCGTTCGTCGCCGGCGCGGTCCCAGGCATCCGCCACATCTACGTCATCAACGTGAACCGTACCGGCTCCAGGCGCCTCACCGACGTCGAGACCTCGAGCGATGAGGACCCGGCGTGGTCGCCTGATGGAAAAAGGATCGCGTTCACCACCGACCGCGACGGCAACCAGGAGATCTACCTGATCAACGCCGACGGCTCGAACGCGGTGCGACTCACGAACGACGCCGCGGCGGACTATGCACCGGCGTGGTCACCGGATGGCACGAGGATCGCCTTCGTGAGCAAGCGCGCCGACACCCCCGACATCTTCACGGTACGCGTGGACGGGACCGACCTGAAGCGCATCACGACGACGTCCGCCACTGACGCCGATCCTGCATGGGCGCCCGACGGACGGATCGCTTTCACGAGCGATCGTGATGAGAAATCGGACATTTACCTCATGAGTGCCGACGGAACGGGGGTGACGCGCCTAACGACGGAGGGCGGCGCACACCCGGCCTGGTCACCAGACGGGACCCGACTCGCCTACTCGGCGGCCTTTTGCCAGTACTATGGCTGTTACCCGTCCATCGTCGTCAAATCGACCTCCGGGTCCGAAGGTTCCATCGAAGTTGGCCCGGGAGACCGCCCTTCCTGGTCTCCCGATGGGCGGAAGATCGCCTTCGCCGGCGTCGAGTGCGATTTCTACTACATCGAGTGCATCCCGAGCGCCGTTCGCATTGCGAGGCTGGGCAATCCGGACGTGATCTCGGTGGCTTCGGGCTCGAGCCCGGCGTGGCGGCCATGAGTCGGGGGCATGCAAGCGGCGGATCGTGGTCGTATGGGCGCTGGTCACGCGGTGCTCATGCCGAAATCAGAGCTTCCGCCGCGGTCGATGCCGGCAGAGTGGCCGCAAACTCCTCCGCGAAGCGCTGGACCTGCGCCCAGTCCGTGAACTCGTGATCGCGCGACGTGTCGGTGGGTCCGCCCGCCGGCTTCGACGCGCGTTTGACGATCCAGCGCACGATCGGGTTGTACTTGGTGTACGCCATCGCACCGGCGATGGTCTCGCTGAGCGCCGGACGCCATCCCGTTTCCCCAAGGAACGCGTCGACGAACCGCCGCGCCTCCGCGCGGGCGACCTGGTCACGACTCGCGGCGGCGCCGCTGACCGAAAAGAAGGCCGATGGCATGGCGTTCAGCACGTCCCAGTGGACGTGCACGAAGCGTCTCACGCTCTTCTGGTGGCGCCCGCGAATGATCGAGCCACCGACGATGACGCCGTCGAATTCGCGTGGCGTTAGGCCGCGGGGCTGATTGGAAGCGTCGACGAGTATCACGGTCTCGCCAGACGCGGTCAGCAGGTCATCCATGCGCCGGGCGATCTTGGCCGTCTGCCCGTAGCTTGTGCCGTAAAGGATGAGAATACGACGTGCAGGCATAGCTCCTCCCGATTATGCGCTAACGACGGAGGCATCAGCCGACGTCAGCGGTTCACTGGATTGCGACGCAGCGTGAGGCCGATGCCGCGTGATTGCGCGGTACACCGCGTCACGAAGCGCCTTCTCGCGCGGATCGTCCTCCAGGTAGAAGTCGAGCTTGTTCATCACGTAGGCGTACCCGAGGCGGGCGTCGGGATCGGCGAACGCGAACGACCCGCCAGCACCCGGGGCACCTAACGCGCGAGGGCTCGAGCCGAACGAGACGTTCGGGCCAGGCCGCAGGAAGCCAAGCGAGAAGTAGGACGGAACGCCAAGCACTTCATCCCGGGGGCGGGCCACCTCAGGCGGCGCAGTTACCCGGGCGAACGTCTCCGGTGTGATCCCGAGCTCGGTGCCGCCCTCGGCGAACGCGGAGTAGGCGCGCGCCATCGCTCGTGCCGTGCCCACGCCGTTGCCGGCCGGCACCTCCACCTCGAGGTAGCGTCGGTCATTCGGGTCGGCGGCAAGCCCCGCGAACGACCTGCGGAGCAGCGAGCCCGGAGTGATCATCTTCAACGTCACCGCGGGCGGCGTGTAGCGCAGTGCCAGGAGACCACGCGCCGCGGACAGCGTCTTGAGCGTGGCGAGGCGCTCGCCGGGGATATCCCGTGGGAGGCCAATGTAGAACTCCAGGCCCAGCGGCGTGGCGATCTCATCGTGAAAGAAGCGGCCGAGCGTGCGATGCGCAGGATCGACGTGGCGCACGATCTCCTGCATGTAGAGCCCGAGCGTCATCGTGTGGTAGCCGTGACGCGTTCCGGGGGTCCACGCCGGCGTCTGGCGCGCGAGCACACGCGCGACGGCGTCGAGGTCACGCAGCTTCTCGATGGTCAGCTTCTCATCGAGAAGGACGAGCCCTGCTTCGTGGTCGAGGAGTTGGCGAACGGTGATGGCGGCCTTCCCGTTCTGCGCGAACTCCGGCCAGTAACGGGCAACAGGGGCGTCGTAGTCGAGCCATCCCCGCGCGTTGGCCACCGCCAGTGTCATCGCGGCGAGGCCCTTGGTCGTGGAATTGACGACGACCATCGTGTCCTTGTTCCAGGGCTGATCGCCCTCCGGCGTGCGACGCCCGCCCCACAGGTCCACGACCTTCTCGCCGCGCCAGTACGCTGCCACAGCGGCGCCGATGTCGCCGCGCTCGGCGAAGTTGCGCTCGAACTCGGTGCGCACGTCATTGAACCCTGACGCAACCACGCCGTCGATGTGAGCTCTCGTTGTCATGAGCGCAGTCCTCCGTGACCCGTCGCTTCAAGGCCCGGGGCGAGCCGGGGGCTGGCGTTAGGTGAGCCAGTCCCACCATCGGTGGCGCGGTGGTGCCACGGACGTCGCAGGAGCGCGACAGCGAACACGACGAGCCACAGCAGGGACGCGCCGATGTTGATGCGCTCCCAGACCCCTACCCACGGCGTGGGCAGATTGGCCGCGATGCGGGCACCATCCGGCATGGTCAACGCCCCGAATACGACGAAGACCGCCACGGTGGCGCCGGAGTAGAGGCGGAACCGTCGTCCGAATGCCGCTGCCCCAAAGCCGATGGCGAGCAGCATGAGGAGGAGCCATGCCATCGCGAAGGCGATGTGCATGGTATCGGTCAGCGTCGGTTCGGTGCCACGCAGGTGCATCGGCGGCCAGAGGAGGTTGACGATGCTCTGCGCGATCAGCAGGCCTCCCGCGACGCGAAGAGCGCGGCTTCGTCCCGCCGACTCGAGGACGCCCAAACCGAAGGCGGCCGTGAGCAGTGTGTAGCCGATGCCTAACACGACCCACAGCGCTCTCGTCGGCGCACCGATCGCGGAGAGCTCGCTGACCGTTTGTGAGGCGGAGCTGTAGCCCTCCCACGCTATCGGCACGAAGACCAGCATCGCGACGTACAGCGCCGACGACAGCACGCCGCAGAGCAGGAGACCCTGTCGGACCACGCCGCGGTGAGCCGGCTTCGTCGTCGGCCCGATTCGTTCCTGCTGGATCCGAACGGCCGTCATAACGCCCTCCTAGTAGACCGCGCCCGCGCCCGTCGCGCGGACCCACTCCAAGATTGTGGACGCGGCAGCCCTCGTCTGTCGGGCGGAGGGCGGCGTCGAGTCGGGCGGTGCCTGACTGCCCGGACTCGAGGCGTCAGCGGAGAAGCGGTTCTGACGTCGAGCTCGTTTGCCCGGGCGTCCGAACGCGAGCGCCAGTGACGCCAAACCCCCGACGCCGGGTCCGCACTTCGTCCGACTGCGTGCCTAACGGGCGTCCGCTAGCTTTCGGTCGCGTAGTGTCAGCAGACACCGGGCCGCGCCGGGGCGGTGACACTCGGATGGAGGGACATATGACACGTCGCGTCTTGCCGGCCCTCGTGCTGTTGCTCGCCGGGCAGGCGGGCGCCCAGTTGCGGGAACTGCAACCCGGCGCGCGCGTGCGCGTGACGGCGCCCACGGTCCTCGGTGGGAAGCTGGAGGGGATGATCATTGGCCGGAGAGGCGACACGGTCTCGATCGTCTCCCATAACGCCGCCCCTATCGATATCCCGATCTCGGCGCTGTCCCGCGTTGAGATCTCCCGCGGCAAGTCGCGAGCAGCGGGCGCGAAGAAAGGGTTCCTCTGGGGGGTCGCGATCGGCTTTCCCGTGGGCCTCGCGACGGCGACGGGCGACAACAAGACCTGGAACCTGGTCGATGAGAACTGTGATCCGTTCTTTCAAACCTGTGGCACGCACAGCGACGTCGAGCAGGTGATGCTGGTGAGTGTCGGCAGCGGAGCCATTGCGGCGGGGATCGGCACACTAATCGGCAGAGAGCGCTGGGAAACGCTGAACCTTCCGCTAATACCGGTCGTGATCGTCAAGCGGCACGGAGTGGTCATCGGGACCCGGATCGGGCTCGCGTTCTGAGCGGGCCTGGCGGGAGCGGACGATTCGTCATGCGTTGGCGCCCAGGAGCCGTCGCTTGACCTAGGTCGTAACCAGGGCGCGGATCTCGCGAAGTACGGTATCGATGTCCTCCGGGAAATTCATCACACCAGCGCTCACGCGCGCGTACGAAACCTTGTAAGGCGACGAACTCGTCCGAATCCTCTTTTCCGCGAGTCGCTTCGCGACATCCTCGGCCGTCACGCCGCGCACGTCGAAGCACGACAACCCGCCCGACAGCTCGGGGTCCCGCGGCGTATGAAGCGTGACTCCAGCGATACCGGCTGCGCCCTCGCGAAACGCGCCATTCAGGTCGCCGATCCGCGCAGCGATCCTGTCCCGCCCGATCGCGCCATGAAGCTCGACCGCCTGCCTAACGGCAAGCACGTGCTCGTACGCCAGGAATCCGCCCGGTGAGACGAACTTTGCCTGGGTCGGCGGCAGTGGCTGCCGCTTCATCCACGCCTCCCACGGTTCGGGCGCTTCCGGGTCGAACGTCGGAATCGTCGGACGCAGGTCGGTCCACACGTCCGATCTGCCCCACAGGAATCCAGTGCCACGCGGACCGAGCATCCACTTGTGCATGCTCGCAGCGAAGAAGTCGGCGCCGAGTTTCGCCGCATGGACGTCCTGGTTCCCGAACCCGTGCACGCCGTCCACAATGAGCAGACATCGGTCCGCCGCCGCCCGACCTCGGTTCGCCCGAGCGACTGCTTCGGCCATCGCGGCGACAGGAATCTTCACACCGGTCGACGACTGCACCCACGTAATGCCAACCGCGCGCGTCTTCGGCAGGATCGCACGTTCCAGCCGCGCCACCATCTCGGCCGCGTTCGCCTTGGCAGAGTCGTCGTAGAGTGGGATGTAGCGCACCCCGCACCCCGACCGCGCTGCCGCGTAGCGAATCGATTCGTGATGCGCGTAGTGATCGTGCTCGGTCGTCAGGATATCCTGATTAGCCCTGATGCGAAGCCCATGGTACGCCATCGCCAGCGCCTGCGTCGTGTTCGACGTTAGGCAGAGTTCCTCCGGTTTCCCACCCACGTAGTCAGCGAGAACCTTCTTCATCGCGGAGAACGGGTGGCCCTCGGCGTCGTCGAATGCGGCCGCCTCGATCCACACCGGGTCCGCATCGAGCTTCCGGCGGTACATCTCGATCGCGTCGGCCACCGGTTTCGGGTGCGAAACGAACAGGAAGCTGGCGAGGTGGACGAGGTCCCGCGACAGCGGAAACAGATCACGGACCGCCCGCCAATCGACGTCTCCGTTAGGCGACTTGAGTGGTTTCGCTGACTGGCCTGCCCCTTGTGCTTCCGGCGTCTCACCACCACGACAGCCGACGGCTGTCAGAACGGCGCCTGCAGCGAGTGAGCTGATCAGCTCGCGGCGATTCAGTGTCTCCATGGCGACTGCTCCGGGCGGCGTTCGATTGTCACGAACGTCGCATGATCTTTTCGCCATCGCTAGATCAGTCGCGCATCGCAGTGATGCCGAACCGTGCACGCCCCGCAGTATGCGCCAAGCTGCAGCTGGTCATTCTCCTCGGGCGCGAGATCGCTGACGCGCTTGACGCTGACGCTTGTCCGCCGTCCGGATCGCTCGGTGGCACGCGCTCGAACGCGGCGTCCGAGGGAAGGCCAGGATTGATGAGCCCCCCGACCTGAGTAAGAACCCCGACGTGATGTCGGCGGCGCTCCGACACCCCCACAAGCGGAATGCGACCATCCTGCTGGTGAAGACTCTGACCGCCGAGGTCCTATGCAGGACAGCAGATTCACGGGTTCGCTCGAGGCCTTTCACCTGAACCGGTCGTTCCACGGTCGGCGCGTAGTGGACAATGTGAGTCTCGTCGTGCACCCCGGCGAGATCGTCGGCCTCCTCGGCCCGAATGGCGCGGGAAAAACGGTGACGTTCTCGATCATTGCCGGACTACTCACGCCGCACGACGGGCGCATCGTCCTCGACGACGTCGACATCACCGGCCTCGCGATGCACAAGCGGGCGCGACGTGGCCTCGTGTATCTCCCGCAGGAGCGCTCGCTGCTTCACGGGCTCACCGCAGAGGACAACGTCGCGGGGGTGCTCGAGTGGCGGGGGCTCGACCGCACGCGGGCGCGCCGGCGCGCCAAGGAGATCCTCGGGCAACTCGGCATACGGCATCTCGCCTCGATGCCTGCGGCGCAGCTTTCGGGAGGGGAACAGCGACGGATCGAGGTGGCCAGGAGTCTGGCGCTCGAGCCAAGATTCCTGCTCTTCGACGAGCCATTCGCCGGAGTAGACCCGCTCGTAGTAGAGTCGCTCCACCGCATCCTGCTCGATCTTCGCTCGCGCGGGATCGGCATCCTGATTACCGATCACAACGTTCGCGAAGCGCTCTCGCTCTGCGACCGCGCCTACGTGCTTTTCGACGGACGGGTCCTTGCCGAGGGGACAAGCAACGAGCTCATCGCCCGCGAGGATGTGCGTCGCCATTTCCTGGGAGAGACGTTCGCGAGCGCTACGCCCGCGCTCCGATGAGTGGCTCGGGCTCGGTCGGTGCAACCCTAACGCGTGCGTCCACGATCGTCGCGCCTCCCGGGTGCACCACGATGGGGTTCAGATCGAGCTCGGCGATCTGAGGGAGATCCTCGACCAGCGCCCCCACGCGGAGGATGGCGTCGGCGAGCGCTCGCACGTCGTGCGCGGGGCCGCCTCGGTACCCGGACAGCAGGGGATAGGTCTTGAGCTCGCGCAGCATCTCCGCGGCGTCGGACTCGGCTAGCGGGGCGAGTCGCACCGAGACGTCTCGCAGCAGTTCCACGAGCACGCCACCAGCGCCGACGGCCACGATCGGGCCGAACTGGCTGTCGTGAACGACGCCGACGATCATCTCGACACCCGGTGGCGCCATCGCCTGCACGAGGAACCGGCTGCCCGGAGTATCCTGCAGGTGGAGACGTGTTGCCATGTCTCGTGCTGCGGATTCCACCTCGTCCGGCCGGAGCGACAGCCGCACGGCACCCGCCTCGGTCTTGTGAACGAGCCCGGGCACGACTGCCTTGATCGCAACCCGTTCGCTACCAAGGCCTGCGGCGGCCTTCGCGACCTCCTCTGCTGTCGCGACCACCGCCTGTGCGAGGAGCGGGAGACCGTAGCAGGAGAGAAGCGAGCACACGTCGTCGGGCGCGAGCCATTCGTCACCGCGGCCGAGCGCTGCAGCCACCACCGCGGCGGCTGCGTCGCGCCGTACATCGGCAAACTGCGCTGGGGGGACAGGTG
>Ga0105249_10000467_pt1 | contig 37604 bp, 23 predicted proteins | sample KBSS44metaG_FD_81522 | JGI IMG/M metagenome (GOLD analysis project Ga0105249, IMG submission 81522) | Switchgrass rhizosphere microbial communities from Kellogg Biological Station, Michigan, USA - KBS S4-4 metaG | ecosystem: Host-associated > Plants > Roots > Rhizosphere > Soil | place...
CGTACTGTCGATTGGCATCGCGGCTGTCTGGATGAGTGTGCTTCCAGAGGCCGCAGGACCTCGCGCGCAAGCACCGCCGCAGGTCGTTGCCGCCAGCACCAGTGACGACGCGAGTCGTTACGCCGCGGTCGTCAAGCAGTACTGCGCCGGTTGTCACAACGGTCGCGCCACGACGTCGGCCACTGCGTCAGGCGTTGTCTTCGACACGATCGATCTCCAGAACGTTGCCAGGGATGCAGTGCTCTGGGAAAAAGTTGTGCGGAAGCTGCGAGCGGGCGCGATGCCGCCGACTGGCGTTCCCCATCCCGACTCCGCTACGCAGGTCGGTCTGCTCACCTGGCTCGAGGGTCGTCTCGATCAAGCCGCCGCCACGCCGAGTCCCGGCCGCCCGATACTCCATCGCTTGAACCGGACGGAGTATCGCAACGCGGTCCGCGATTTGTTGGCGCTCGACATCGGCGACGTCTCGTCGCTTCTGCCTCCTGATGATTCGGCCTACGGCTTCGACACCATCGCCGACTTCCTCGGGGTATCGCAAGTGTTGTTGGAACGCTACCTTTCAGCCGCAGGACGGATCAGCGCACTCGCGGTTGGTGACGTCGCGGTCGTGCCTGGTTCCGACACTTACACCGCGCGTCAGGATCTTTCGCAGGACAAGCACCTCGATGGGATGCCGTTCGGCACGGTTGGTGGGATCCAGGCCAAGCATGTCTTTCCGGTCGACGGCGACTATGTGCTGCAGGCCACGCTCTATCGCACCAACGTCGATCAGACGCGCGGGCTCGAGCATCAACACCAGCTCGAGATGGCGGTCGATGGCGAACGTGTGTTCCTCCAGACGATCGGAGGGACGCCGCCAGGAAATCCCGGAGGGAACGACGAATCCGCCACAGGGCGCGGCCGGCTGCTCTCGCGTTCCGACGCGATCGATGCCGCGCTGCAAGTTCGTGTTCACGTGCAGGCTGGCCCGCGCGTTGTCACTGCTGCGTTCCTGCAGCGTTCGCGCGTTGAGGATTCGCGGAAAGTCCAGCCCTACCGCAGCTCATTCGATACCTACGATTCGACTGGCGTACCACATATCGAAACGCTCGTCGTCAAAGGTCCATTCACCGTGGACGGTTCCGGCAACACGCCGAGTCGTGCGCGCGTGTTCACCTGCCATCCAACCGCGACCGCGCGCGAGGAGGCCTGCGCGCGTCAGATCCTCACGTCGTTCGTGCGCCGCGCCTATCGGCAGCCGGCGTCCGCCAGCGATGTGAACCGCGTGATGGAGTTTTACCGCGCCGGTCGGAAGGGCGGGACGTTCGAGTCTGGTATTCAGCTGGCGCTGCAGCGCGTTCTGGCGAGCCCGAAATTCGTGTTGCGCGTCGAACGCGATCCCGACGGCGTTCCTGAAGGCACGGCCTACCGCATCAGCGACATCGAGCTCGCAACGAGGCTGTCGTTCTTTCTGTGGAGCAGCATCCCGGATGATGAGCTGTTGACGCTGGCGTCACAGGAAAAGCTCCGGAATCCCATGGTGCTCGAGCAGCAGGTTCGCCGCATGCTCGGCGATCCGCGTGCCCGCGCGCTCGTGGACAACTTTGCGGCTCAGTGGCTTCAGCTCCGCAACCTGCAGCGGGTCACACCCGACAACGATCTGTTTCCCGAGTTCGACGACAACCTGCGCCAGAGTTTCCGGCGCGAGGTCGAGATGCTGTTTGCCACGATCATGCGCGAAGACAGCAGCGTGCTCGATCTCCTGACCGCCGACTACACCTTCGTCGACGAGCGGCTCGCGCGGCATTACGGCATTCCCAATGTGTACGGTAGTCAGTTCCGGCGCGTGCCGGTGACGGACGAGGCGCGTAAAGGACTGCTTGGCAAGGGCGCGATGCTGCTCGTGACGTCCAACGCCGACCGGACGTCGCCGGTCGTGCGGGGCAAATGGATTCTCGACAACCTGCTGGGCATGCCGCCGCCGTCGCCGCCAGCCAATGTGCCAGCGCTCGAGCCTGTGGCTGACGATGGCAGGCCGCGATCGATCCGAGAGCAGATGGTCGCGCACCGTGGCAGCCCGGTTTGTGCGAGCTGCCACAAGCTGATGGATCCCATTGGCCTGGCGCTCGAGAACTTCGACGCTGTCGGTCGGTGGCGTACGAATGATGTCGCGGGGCCGATCGACGCGACCGGCGATCTGCTCGATGGAACGCACGTGAACGGGGTCGTCGAGCTGCGTCAGGCGCTGCTCAAACGTCCTGACGTGTTCGTCGGCACGATGACGGAGAAATTGATGACGTACGCGATCAATCGCGGCGTCGACGCCTCCGACATGCCGACCGTTCGCCGGATCGTTCGCGAGGTGTCGAAGCAGGATTACCGGTTTTCGTCGCTCGTGCTGGGCATCGTGAAGAGTCCGGCGTTCCAGATGCGGACCAAGGCCAGGGCGAGTGTGGCGACAGTTGCCGCTCGGTGAACGGATTCAGCCTCGGATGTGAGGAGGACGTGACGCCATGTTTGTAAGCAAGATGAGCCTGCCCCGTAGAACGTTTCTGCGTGGAATGGGAACTGCGGTGGCCTTGCCGTTGCTCGATGCAATGGTGCCGTCCTTCACGCTGCTCGCCAAGACGGCGGCCAACCCACAGAAACGCTTTGGTGCGGTGTACATCCCGCACGGCGCAATCATGGAGCGCTACACGCCGAAGAAGGTGGGCGCCGGGTTCGATTTCACACCTATCCTCAAGCCGCTTGAACCGCACAAGGAGAACGTGGTCGTCGTGAGCAACCTCGATCGCCCGGGTATCGACGACAGCCACGCGACGGCGTCGGCTGCCTGGTTGAGCGGCGCGATCGCGAAGAAGACGGAAGGGCAGGACTTCCGCCTCGGCCAGACGGTCGATCAGGTCATCGCGAAACAGATTGGCGGTGACACGCCGTTCCCCTCGATCGAGGTCGCGACCGAGAACCTCGATGGCTACGTCGGTGGCTGCAGTCCCGGCTACGCCTGCGCGTACATGAACACGATTTCGTGGACCTCGGAAACCTCGCCGGTACCAATGGAGATCAACCCGCGTGTCGTGTTCGAGCGATTGTTCGGTCGCCCTGGCACCTATGAGCAGCGGATGGCACGTGCCAAACAGGACGCGAGCATCCTGGATTCGGTGACAGAGGATCTCGGCGACCTCGAGCGCGGGCTCGGACCGCGCGACAAGACGCGACTGAACGAGTACCTCGAGAACATCCGCGAAATCGAGCAGCGGATCCAGCGTACCGAGGAGCGCAACAAAGGTGACGCGACGCTGCCGCTGGACGCCCCGATTGGAATACCCGAGTCATACCAGGAGCACGTGGGCCTGATGTTCGACCTCATGGCGGTGGCCTACGAGGCCGATCTAACGCGTGTCTTCACATTCATGATGGCGCGCGAGGCGAGCATGAAGACATACCCGGAGGTCGGCATCACCGAGCCGCACCACACGATCTCGCATCATCGCGAGAAGCCGGACGTCAAGATGATGCACGCCTCGCTGAACACGTACCACATGTCGATGTTCGCCAAGTTCATCGCGAAGCTGAAGGCGAGGCCCGACGGCGACGGCACGCTGCTCGATCACTCGCTGGTGTTCTACGGCAGCGGTATGAGCAACGCCAACGTGCATGGTCCGTATCCGCTCCCGCTCGTCGTCGCGGGCGGGTGGCAGGGCAAGGGACATCGCCATATGGTCACCAACGATCACACGCCACTCGGCAACTTGTGGGTGGGGGTGAGCGACATGTTCGGGTGTCCCGAGCACACATTTGGCGAAAGCACAGGACGTATCACGTTGGTGTAGCGGCGGGTCTAAAGACCCGCCTCTCTACGTCATCACTAAGATCATGCGTTTGAGACTTTGCGTTGTGATCGTCGCCGTTGGGTTCGCCGTCGTGGTGATGCCGCGTACGGCCAATGCCGAGACGCCGTTGATTGCCGCGATCAAGAACCAGGACCACCAGGCCGCGCGGTCGCTGCTCAAGCAGAAGGCCCTCGTCGCGCAGACCGAGCCCGACGGGACGACGGCTCTGCACTGGGCGGTGCGCGTCGACGACCTCGAGCTCGTTCAGGCGCTGCTGCGCGCCGGCGCCACCAACGCCGCCAACCGGTACGGTACCACCCCACTCGAATTGGCCGCCGAGAACGGCAACCCGAGCATCATCGCTGCGTTGCTGCAAGCTGGTGCCGACGCGAAAGCGGCGACGGCTGAAGGCGAGACGATGTTGATGACCGCCTCGCGCACCGGAAACGTGGAAGCGATGCGCGTGCTGCTCGTTCATGGCGCCGATCCGAATGCGCACGAGAACTGGTACGGGGAGACGGCGCTCATCTGGGCCGCCGCCGAGAACCATGCCGCCGCCGTGCGCCTGCTGCTCGAGGGCGGTGCCAAGGCCGACCTCGCCAGCAAGAAGATGGTGTTCCCGCGCAAAGTTGGTGGCCAGACGACGCTTCCGGTGGGTGGCATGACGGCGCTGATGTACACCGCACGTCAAGGTGCGCTCGATGCCGCCCGTACGCTGGTCGAGGGCGGCGCGAATCTCAACCTCCAGGATCCTGATGGCACGACGGCGACGGTCTTCGCCATCATCAACGGTCATTACGACGTGGCCGCGATGCTCGTTGAAAAAGGCGCCGATCCCAACGTTGCCGATTCGAGCGGCATGGCCGCGCTCTACGCGGCGGTGGACATGAACACCTTGCCGTTCATGCACGGTCGGCCCTATCCGAAGCCCTCGGGCCGTCTCGGTGTTGTCGACATGGTGAACGTGCTGCTGACGCATGGCGCCGACGTCAATCAGACACTGAAGACGCCGCTGCTGCGCCGGCACAACAACACGAGCACGCAGAGTCTCGGCGAGGGCACGACGCCGGTGATCCGCGCTGCCGCTTCGGGCGATGTGACGCTCATACACCTGCTGCTGCAGCACGGCGCCGACCCGGCGGTTCGACAGAAGAACGGCACTTCGATGCTGATGCTGGCCGCCGGTTTCGGACGCCGCGGTGATCACAATGCGGATGCCCAGGAGTACGAACGGGGAACGCCCGAGGAGCTGCTGCGTGCTGTGAAGGTGTGCGTGGAGGAACTCGGGCTCGATCCCAATATTGCGAACGATCAGGGCGATACGGCGCTGCATGTCGCGCACAGCGGCGACATCGTCCGCTATCTCGTTGCACACGGCGCGAAGCTCGATGCGAAGAACAAGCGCGGGCAGACGCCACTCGAAGTGGCTGTCGCGCGTATTGATCGCAGCAATCGACAGCTACGGCCCGACGCGGTCGCGGCATTGAAAGAGCTCTCTGGCGGCCGCCCCGCACCTGCCACCGAAGGTACGCAGGCCTCGGGAGGCACCAAGGCACCTCGTACGCCGTGAACAGATACTTCTTCGGATCCGTCGCGGCACTGTGGCTCGTGATGGCTGCGACCAGCGCCACCCAGGCGCCTCCGCAGCCAAGTGCGGCGAGCCCTGTTTCGTCCGCGGCTCCCGCCGACGTCGTCAAGCAGTATTGCTACGGGTGTCACAGTCAGCGTGTGAAGGCGGGCGGCCTCGTCCTCGAAACTGTCGACGTGTCGAAGCCGGCGGCGCATGGCGAGATCCTCGAGAAGGTAGCCATGAAGCTGCGCGCCGGCATGATGCCACCGGCGGGGAGCCCACGGCCGTCGCCCGAGGTGCGGAACGCGCTCGTCAACTATTTCGAATCCTCGCTCGACGCGGCCGCCGTCGCGGCGCCGAACCCTGGCCGACCAGCGTTGCACAGACTGAATCGTGCGGAGTACGCCAACGCGATTCGCGATCTGCTCGCACTGGACATCGACCCCGCCGTCCTTCTGCCGCCTGATGATTCGAGTGACGGTTTCGACAACAATGCCGATGTGCTCGGCGTGTCGCCGGCGCTGCTCGAGCGCTACCTGGCGGCGGCACGAAAGATCGGTGCGCTCGCCCTGGGAGATCCACAGGCGGGACCGTCCACTGACGTCTACCGGGCGCCGCCCGACATGTCGCAGTCGCAACACCGCGAGGGCCTTCCCCTCGGCACGCAGGGCGGGCTGGTGGCGAAGCACACCTTTCCGAGTGACGGCGAATACGTCATCAAGGTCAAGTTGCAGGAGACGACACTCGGCCAGATTCGAGGTCTCGAGTACGTGAATCAAGTCGAGGTGTTGCTCGACGGCGAGCGCATCCACCTTGCTGATATTGGTGGGCCGGAGGACTACGTCGGCTCCGCCGACAATGCCACGGACGTGCTGAACAACATCGGCGCACGCCTGACCGTTCGCGTGCCGGTTACCGCCGGTCCTCACGTCATCGCTGCGGCATTCATCGGACGCAGTGCGGTGCAGGGAGGGCAGCGTCTGCAGTACTTCCGCCGCACCAATGTCGACACGACCGACCACACCGGCTTCGCACACGTGGAGTACCTCAGCATCGCCGGGCCGTTCAAGGCGACAGGCACCGCGCGCACACCCAGCCGGGATCGCATTTTGATCTGCCGTCCGGCAACCCCCGCACAGGAACCGACATGCGCGCGACAGATCGTCGAGACACTGGCGCGTCGCGCCTACCGTCGCCCCGTGTCGGCAACTGAAGTGAATCGACTGATGGCGTTCTACGAGGCGGGGCGCAAGGACGGATCGTTCGATCGAGGCATCGAGCGCGCCCTGCGCAGCATTCTCGCGAGTCCGAAGTTCGTCTTCCGCGCGGAACAGGATGCGCAGGCGCCCGCAGGGACGGTCTATGCGATCAGCGACCTCGAGTTGGCGTCACGCCTGTCGTTTTTCCTGTGGAGCAGCATCCCGGACGATCAGTTGATCGACGTGGCGCGCCGTGGAACGCTGCGGCAGCCGGCGGTGTTCGAGCGTCAAGTGCGGCGGATGCTGGCTGACCGGCGTTCTGACGCGCTGGTAGCGAACTTCGCTGGGCAATGGCTGCAACTTCGCAATCTGCGATCGTCGATCCCCGATCAAAACGACTTCCCAGACTTCGACGACAACCTGCGTCAGGCGTTTCGCCGCGAGACCGAGCTTCTGTTCCAAAGCGTGGTTCGTGAAGACCGGAGCGTGCTCGATCTGCTGACGGCCGACTACACCTTCGTCAACGAGCGACTGGCACGGCACTACGGCATTCCGCACGTGTATGGCAGTCACTTCCGGCGCGTCCCGGTCACCGATGATGCGCGGCGAGGACTGCTCGGGCAGGGGAGCATCCTGCTGCTCACATCGCACCCCGACCGAACCTCACCGGTGCTGCGCGGCAAATGGATTCTGGATAACCTGCTCGGCACGCCGCCACCGCCCGCTCCGGCAAACGTTCCGGCGCTCGAGGAAAGCGCGGGGACGACTCCTCGCAGCGTGCGCGAGCAGATGGAGGTTCACCGCAAGAGCCCGGCGTGCGCGACGTGTCACCGGGTGATGGATCCCCTGGGTCTCGCCCTGGAGAACTTCGACGCGGTGGGAGCGTGGCGCACGCGTGATGCCGGAAGCCCGATCGATGCGTCGGTCGAGCTCAATGACAGCACGCACGTCGATGGCGTGGCGGGGCTGCGACAGGCGTTATTGTCCCGGCGGGATATGTTCGTGAGCACGATGGCGGAGAAGATGCTGACTTACGCCCTTGGCCGTGGGCTCGAGTACTACGACCGTCCTGTGGTGCGCGCCATTGCCCGGGATGCTGCACAGAAAGACGATCGGTTTTCGGCTCTCGTATTGGGTATTGTGAATAGCACGCCGTTTCGGATGAGAACGAACCCTGCGCCGCAGGGCGGAGATTCGAGCCGCACGACGAGCGCGCCCTGACGTGTGATAGACGAGGAGTACCGCTGATGTTCGTAACCAAGACGTCGTTGCCGCGAAGAACCTTCCTGCGTGGCATGGGTGTGGCAATGGGTCTCCCCATACTCGACGCGATGGTGCCGGCGCTCAGCGTGGTAGGCAGGGCGGCCACGCCGAAGTACCGGTTCGGGGCGATCTACGTGCCGCACGGCATGATCATGGATCAGTGGACGCCCGCGACTGTCGGCGCGCTCGAGCTGAAGCCGATCATGGCGTCGCTCGCGCCGTTCAAGGAGCGGATGCTGGTCGTCAGCAACCTGGCGCGACCTGAAGAAGGGTTCGACACCAATCATGCCGGCGCGCCTGCCTCGTGGCTCACCGGAGTACCACCCAAGCGCACTGACGGTCCGGACTTCCGCCTCGGTGTGACCATCGATCAGGTTATCGCCGGGCGTATCGGACAGGACACGACCTTCCCCTCTCTCGAAGTGGCGACCGAGGACTTCACCGCCCTGCTCGGATCGTGTGCGCCGGGTTATAGCTGCGCGTACGCGAATACCCTCAGCTGGCAGGGCCCCACCACGCCGCTGCCGATGGAGATCAACCCGCGCGTGCTGTTCGAGCGGATGTTTGGCGGCGGCAGCACCGCCGACCAGCGGCGAGCGCGCATGCAGGAGGACCGGAGCGTGCTCGATTTCGTCGCCGAAGATGTGGCACAACTCGAGCGCGGCATCGGCCAGAACGATCGCACGAGACTCGGACAGTATCTCGACAACGTGCGCGAAGTAGAGCGTCGGATCCAGAAGGCCGAGCAGCAGGCGAAGTCCACCGTCGAGATTCCCGATGCGCCGATCGGGGTTCCGGAGTCATACGGGGAGCACGTTGGCTTGTTATACGACTTGCTTGCGTTGGCGTACGAGACCGATCTCACGCGCGTGTTCACGTTCATGATGGCGCGCGAGTTGAGCCAGAGGACGTACCCGCACATCAACGCGTTGCTGCCGCATCACATGTTGTCGCACCACGCCAACAACCCCGAGCGCATTGCGGCACACGCACGCGTCAACACCTATCACGTGCAACTGTTCGGCAAGTTCCTCGAACGGCTGCAGGCGACACCCGACGGCGACGGCTCGCTGCTCGACCACTCGATGATTCTGTACGGCAGCGGCATGGGTAACGGAAACGTGCACGCCGCGTATCCACTGCCGATGCTCCTCGTTGGCGGCAAGGCGCTCGTCAACGGCAATCGACACGTCCAGGCGAAGGAGAACAGCCCGAACGCCAACCTGATGTTGAGCATGGCGGACAAGTTCGGTATCGAGCAGGAGCGTTTCGGTGTCAGCACCGGCCGGGTCGACATCTGAGCGCGCGTCAACAAATGCGTCAACTTCCAACTCCCAATCTCCAACTCCCAAGAGAAGTCCCAGAATCATCCGATTTTGGGAGTTGGGGGTTGGGCGTTGGGCGTTGTGGGTTCCGGCGACTCGCATCGTTCGTTTTGTTTCTGCTCGCAGCAACCGGTTCCCTAGGGGCTGCCGGCGATGTCCGCCTCGTGAACGCCGTGAAGGAAGGGGATCGGCAGGCGGTTCAACAGTTGCTGCGCGCGCGCGTGCCGATCGATGCCGCCGAACCCGACGGCACCACTGCTCTCCATTGGGCCATTCGCGGCGGCGACCTCGAGACCGCCAGGCTGCTGATTGCCGCCGGTGCCCGAGCGTCAGTGGCGAACCGGTACGGCGTCACACCGCTCGCGCTCGCCGCGACGAACGGCGACGCCGCCGCGATCCAGATGCTCCTCGATGCCGGAGCCGATGCCAACACCGTGTCATCGGACGGTGAAACAGTGCTGATGACGGCGGCGCGCACGGGTCGCGTCGAGGCCGCACGCGCGCTACTGGTCCGCGGCGCCAACGTCAACGCTGCCGAGCGTTTCATGGGCGAGACCGCGCTGATGTGGGCCGCGGCCGAAGGACACGCCGCGATGGTCAAGCTGCTGGCCGAAGCCGGCGCGACACTCAACGCCCACTCGACGCCGTTGGAGTTCGCGAAAATCACGTTCAACGGCAGCACCATGGTGTCGACGCCGCTGCCGCGGGGTGGCATGACGGCCCTGCTGCTCGCGGCGCGGGAGGGAGCGCTCGCCGGCGTACAGGCGCTGGTCGAGGTGGGAGCTGACCTGAATGTCGCCGATCGTGACGGCACGACACCGCTGGTCATGGCGATCATCAATCGTCACAACGATATTGCCGCTCTGCTCGCGGAGAAGGGCGCCGACGTCAACGCCGCCGATTCGTCAGGGATGACGGCACTCTATGCCGCCGTCGATATGCGTCAGGTCGGCCCGCTGATCAATCGGCCAACACCGAAGGCGACGAGTGACCTTGACAACTTGACGCTCGTCTCCATGCTGCTCGATCGCGGCGCGAATCCCAACGCGCGGCTCCGTCTTCCCATCCTTCCGCGCTTCCACAACGCCGGGGATGCACAACTCGCCGAAGGCGCCACGCCGCTGATGCGTGCAGCACGAGGCCGGGATATCCCGGTCATGCGCGCGCTGTTCGCCAAGGGCGCGGATCCGAACCTGGCGACGAAGAACTACATGACGGCGCTGATGTTTGCATCCGGAGGCGGCGGAAGGAATCGCGGCGCGGACGCGCAGGCGATCGAGGCGATCACGATGTGTCTCGATCATGGCGCCGACATTCGTGCCTTCAACAACAACGGCGCAACCGCACTGCACGTCGCCGTGGAAGGCGGTGCAGACGCGATTGTCAGAGTGCTCGCCGAACACGGCGCCGATCTCGACGTGCAGGACAAATCGGGTAGAACGCCGCTCGACATCGCGATGGGCGTTTCGCCAGCCGGGTTCGTGGGGCGGCGCGGCGCGGCGCCGGGTCAGGTGCGCGAGAGCACCGCGGCCGTGTTGAAAGAGTTCGCCGCTCGCGCCCAGAGTGCTGGCAAGGAGAAATAGGCGATGCGTGCCATCCTGGTTCTTGCCGCGATTGGAACGCTCTGCGCGGGCGCTCGTGTGGGCTACGCGCAGCGTGGCGCCGCCGACGAGAACCTGCCACGGATCTGGACGGGCGTGTACACCGCTGAGCAGGCGGAGCAGGGCAAAGCCCCATTCACCGGTCTTTGCCGCCGCTGCCACAGCGATAACCTCGAAGGAAGCGAACGCGGTCCCGCCCTCAAGGGTGAGGCGTTCATGAACAACTGGGATCAGCAGGATCTCGACCGGCTGCGCGCCAAGATCCGCGACACGATGCCGCCCGACGACCCAGGCAAGCTGAACGACGAGGACTACATCGGGATCGTGAGCTACATCCTCCAGGCGAATGGATATCCCAAGGGCACCGCGATCCTCGATGCTGGATCGCTCAGCTCGATTCAGCTCGTTCGCAAGCCAGGCGAAGAGCGCGAGCTGAAAAGCTTCTCGTTGGTGCAGGTCGTCGGCTGCCTGTCGCAAAGCCCCGACAAGTCCTGGGTGCTCACCCGCGCGACCGAGCCTGCGCTTACACGTGACCGTCCGTCGAGCGCTGAGGAATTGAAACGCGCGGATGCCAAGCCGCTGGGCGCACAGACGTTCGAGCTGGTCAGCGTATCTCCGTATCAGCCTGATGCGAACGCTGGCCGCAAGATCGAGGTCAAGGGTCTGCTGTACAAGTCGCCCACGAAGAACCGCGTCAACGTGAGCGCACTGCAGGCCGTCGGTAGCTGCAGTTAACCCCAGGACTCGCTTGTGTTGGTGCCGTTGGCAACGTCGTTTCCTGCTGGAATCGGCGGACTCTCATTCGACGGTCTGCCCCGCTGGCCTCCACACAAGCGAGCTGTCAAGTAAATGAAGAACGGCCGCGGCCGCAGGGACCGTTTCCGCGCGAGTGGGCTCTCCGCCGCACTGTGTTGCTGCCTCTTCAGCGCGACCGCGTTCCTCCAGGACGTTCCTCGTAATCCGTATACTCAGCCCGCCACCGCGTTCTACGACGTCGAGCGATGGCCGATGCCATTCGCCCGGCCGGGCTACATCAGAGCCTCGAACTCCGGCATCTTCGTCGAATCTCCCGATCGCATCTTTCTGATCTCGCGCGGAGAAGTCAGGCTGCCCGACCAATTACCCGCTGATTTCAACGGCGCAGTCGGTTCCCTTCCCGAACAGGTCACCAGGCAGCTGAAGCCGGAGCTGCGCGACTGCATCATCGTCGCCGACGCGAAGGGCGAGATCATCGAGCGCTGGAATCAGCACGATCATCTCTTTGCCAAAGGCGGGCGCGGGCCGCATCGCATCAAGATCAGCCCGTACGACCCTGAGCGCCACGTGTGGGTCGTTGACGATTCTGGGCAGCAGATCTTCAAGTTCACCAACGACGGCAAGCGGCTCGTGATGGCGCTTGGCGAGGCGGGCGTGCGCGGAACCGACGAGAAGCACTTCAGCGGACCGACCGATCTGGCCTGGCTGCCCGACGGCACTTTCTTCGTGGCCGATGGCTACGTGAATTCGCGCATCGTGAAATTCGACAAGAACGGCAAGTACCTGACGTCATGGGGCACGAAAGGTATCGAGCCCGGTCAATTCAATCTGCCGCACGGTATTGACATCGATCGCAATCGACGGCTCTACGTGGCCGATGCGCACAACAGTCGCGTGCAGATCTTCGACGAGAACGGCACGTTCCTCGACCAGTGGCCGAACATCTGGCGTCCTGACGTCATTATGGTGTCAAGCGATCAGCATGTGTGGATTGCGGCGGGTGCAACCGACATGATGCTGAAGTACGACGTGAACGGAAAGCTGCTCGAAGCGTGGGGCACTCCGGGGCCTGCGCCCGGGGCGTTCCAGGACATTCACGGGTTCAGCACCGACTCGAATGGTACGTTCTACGCCGCCGAAGCAGCCGGCGGGCGAACGCAGAAGTTCACGCCCAGGCGTGGTGTCGATCCCGCGAAACTGGTTGGCGTTCAGCCACCGCTAGCGCGCTTTTGAAATCGCTACTTCTTCTCTGGCGGAAAATAGGTGCGCTGTTTGATCCGCCACCCTTGCGGTGTCTTCACGTACAGATCTTCGTAGTGGCCGCCGTTGTCTCGCAGGTAGGCAACGCCGTGAATGCTCCCATCCGGTTCGACCGTCAGTTTCAAGCCTGACGATCGGAACGGCTGTGGCTCGGACCATGACGAGCGCGGGCCAATCTTGCCATTGTAGGGGCCGTACAAGTCCTCGTAGTGTCCGTGGTCGTCACCCGCGAGTTGGCGAATCGCGATGAAGTCCTCAGTCGTGATCTTCGCCGCCAATTCTGCGTCCGAGATGACGTTCCGCGACTTGAACCGCCAGCCCTTCGGCGTCTTCACGTAGACATCGTCGTAGTAGCCGCCGCCGCGGCTGTTGATGATGCGGGCTTTGGCGCCTTCCGGCGCCCATTCGATCACCGGGGCGGGAAAAGCGGGACCGCGTCCTCTGCCGCCAGGGGCGGCGGTCGATGGTTCGGCTGAACTCGACGGCTTCTCGTGGCAGCGGTCGTAGCTCAACACCATTTCCATCAGCGCCTGCCGTTCGCGGACTTCTCCGCGCGGGCCGCTGCCGAAGTACCCGCCGGGCGTCGCAAACAGGTCGGCGTACTTCTCCGGCTGACAACCAAGCAACGCCGGCCCGTACGCGGCGGAGAGCGCGAGGATCTCGGTACGGTCTTGTTCCGTCAGCGTGTTACTGACCTGTGCCCATCCGCTTGCTGCAGCCACCAGCGTGAACGCGAGCATCATCGAAAGACGTCGTGTGTCGATTCTCATCGCGGCACCGCTTTCGCGTACAACTCCAATGTGGATAGATTCGTGGAACCGGCGATGCCGTGTCAACGTCGGATTGATCACGATCAGTTCGTGGACGGCAACACCCGCGGAGCGCAATTGTCGCAGGGTTCGAAAAGGGACACGAAGAAATTGTTCGGGTCGGCGACCAGCGCGCCTCTGAAGTTCGGCGGAATCGGAACCGCGACGGCGCCCTGCGACACGACTGTCAGACCTGCGCTCTTGACGGCCTTCACGACTTCGTCAATTCCCTGTGTGCGCAGCTGAAGGCGGGCTGCGCCGCGATCCTGGATCCGCATGCGCAACGGTTTCCGGTCCACGCCTTTGTACTCGACGAACTCGAGCCACAACGCGGAATTCTTCGCCTGAACCCGGCTGCGTCGAACCTCCGCCTGTGAGAGCCCCGTCAAAGCCTGCGTCGATTTGTCGGCGGCAAACGACGTCTCACCCTCGACTTTGAAGCCGAACACGTCGCGATAGATCTGCTTGGTGCGGTCCATGTCGTTGACGGCGATGGACACTCGGATGTCGACGATGTTGCCGGCTGGTGCGGTCGAAGGAATCGAGGAAGGCTGCCTGATCTCGATGAATCGATTGTCGATGTCGCGGACCACGACGGCGCGCGTACCGTCGGCGAAGGTCACCGGCTTGCCACCTGTCGTCACAACCGGCAGGTTGGCTTTGGTGACGCGGGCCAGTGTCGCGTCGACGTCGCGCACCACGAGCACCAGCGTCGCCGCTCCTGGATCTTGAACGCGCAGCGTAATCGTCTTGTGATCGACCTGCTGCACTTCCATCGCCTCGACGGGAGTGCGGATGCCGGCCACTCTCGCGGACTGGTGACGCTCCTTCGCGCCGGGTATGTCGAACATCGCGAACAGGCGCGGGTTAGGATTGTTGTACGGCCGGCCGCCGGACTCAGGCATCGGCGGTACTTCCATGCCGAAGACCTCGTGATAGAAGGCCAGGGACTTGTCCATGTTCTCGACGAACGGCGTGAATGCGCCCGTGTCGATGACACCTGGTTTGCCACTCACCGCGGGCGCAGGTGACTGACCGGCGGTCAGCGCGGCTGCGAACGCGAGCACTGCACACGCAACTGTCGCAACGGCTGAGCGGTTTCTGAGGCTCATTCATCCCTCCAGACCGATCTGCACGGGTCTTGTGACGCGGCCGATCATGAAGTGCCGCAATCACGCCGTCAACAGTGAGCGCTGCCAACACCCTAACGAGCTAACCAGAACTGGGTAGTCGATCGCGCGGAAAGCCGTGCGCGAAATCGCGACGAGAACCCTTGACACTGTGCAGTCGGGAGCATATTGTGCCGCCCGATTCACGAAGTTTCGTTCGGCACTCGGTCCTCAGCCACGCGCGTCGTCCCTGGGAAATTTCGTTTTGGGGGTCCCACCTATGCGCAGCAAAGTCGATACGAACACAGGTGAAGTGACAAGCGGCGCGACGATGTTGATACGCGTCGTCAGGTTCGCGTCCGTGTTGGGCGTGATGTGGCTCGCGCCGGCGCTTGCGTTCGCGCAGGCGACGATTACAGGCGTGATCAAGGATCCATCCGGAGCTGTGCTCCCGGGTGTGACGGTCGAAGCGTCGAGCCCGGCGCTCATCGAGAAGGTTCGCACGGCAATCAGCGACGGATCTGGCCAGTATCGGATCGTCGACCTGCGCCCTGGCATCTATACCGTGTCGTTCAGCCTGCCAGGCTTCAACGAACTCCAGCGCACCGATATCGAGCTGACGGGGTCGTTCGTCGCGACCGTCAACGCCGAGATGCGTGTGGGAAGCCTCGAGGAGACGATCACCGTCACCGGCGAGCCGCCCGTCGTTGACGTTCAGAGCGCCAATCGTCAGCGCGTCCTGACCAGGGATGTGCTCGACGCAATCCCAGCCGGACGAAGTCATCTGGACGCCGCCGCGTTGATCCCGGGACTGCAGGTCAATGTGTCTGGTACACGCGGCACGCTCGCCGACGTCGGCGGGACCAACAACCTGCAGAACATGACGCTCACCATGCACGGCGGGCGCAGCTTCGACACTCGTCTGATGGTGGACGGCATCCGTATCGGCAATGCCGGATCGGGAGGAGAGTTCACGAACTACGTACCCGATATGGGCAGCACGCAGGAGCTCGTCATCGACTACGCCGCGATTACGGCCGAGCAGATGACCGGTGGCGTGCGCCTCAACTACGTGCCCAAGGATGGTGGCAATCGCTACTCGGGATCGGTCTTCGCCACAGGAGTGAACGGCGACTTTCAGTCGGACAACCTCGATGACGAACTGGTCGCCCGTGGTCTGACCGCGCCAAACGCGATGAAGCTCACTTATGACATCAACACCAGCATCGGCGGGCCGATTCGGCTGGACAAGCTGTGGTTCTATTCGGCCGCCCGCTGGCAGGACAACGAGAGCTTCGTCGCGGGAACGTTTGCGAACAAGAACGCCGGGAACATCAACAGCTGGACATATGAGCCGGACCCGACCCAGCAGGCCATCTTCTTCACGAAGCAGCAGAACGTGAATACGCGCCTGACCTGGCAGGCCAACGAGAAGAACAAGTTCACGTTCTTCGGCGACACCCAGTGGCGGGATTGGGACGATTCACGTCCGATTCACTCCCCCGAAGCCACGACCCAGTACGACTTTCCGCGCCTCTTCATCACGCAGACGGGGTGGACGTCGACGCTCAGCAACCGCCTCCTCGTGGAGGCACGGTTGCAGGTCAAGGGTGAGTCCTACCTGGACGCGGCTCCGGCCAATGAGTTCATCCCTGTGTTCGAGCAATCGACCGGCTTCTTCTACCGCGCCGACGCCCGGAGTTTTGGCAACCCCGTGGGCGCCCAGACCGCCGGCATCCCGCGCATCCGGCAGAACCTGAGGACGTGGCTTGGCAATGTGTCATACGTGACGGGTGCGCACTCGTTCAAGGCCGGATACAGCCACACCTGGGCAGAATCAAGTACCGAGTTTAGAGACAACGACATGAGCCTCGGGTATCAGTTCAACCGCGGCGTACCGGTTCAGATCTTTCAGCGTGCCACACCGTATTTTGACGGCGGCTACGTGATGAGCGCCGAACTGGGGCTATATGCGCAGGATCGCTGGACGGTCGATCGAATGACGTTGAACATGGGCGTGCGATTCGACTACCTCTCCGGCTACTTTCCGGAAAACCATCTCTCACCCGCCAGGTGGGTGCCGAATCGAGACGTCACGTTCCCCAGGACCGACTCGGTAAGCTGGAAGGACGTCTCGCCGCGGATCGGCATCGTGTACGACCTGTTCAGGAACGGAAAAACGGCACTCAAAGCCAGCCTCGGTCGCTACGTCCAGGCATCGGGCGGCGCCAACAACGCGACGCAAGGTGCGCCAGTGAGCCCCACTGCCGCGTCGGCAAACCAGGTGTCCCGCGCGTGGACCGATGCCAACGGCAACTTCAATCCCGATTGCGATCTCAACAACTACCTGGCGCAGGATCGCCGGGCGAGCGGCGGAGACTTCTGTGGGACGATCTCGGACTTGAGCTTCGGCGGAGTCAAGCCGAGCACGCAGTTCGATCCCGCGAGCTCCGCAGGCTGGAATATCCGCCCGGACAACTGGGAGATCTCGGCAGGCGTGCAGCACGAAATCATCCCGGGTCTCGGGATGGACGTCGGTTACTTCCGCCGGTGGTACGGCAACTTCCGCGTCACCGACAATCTGGCGACGACGGCTTCCGACTACACGCGTTTCAGCATCGTCGCGCCAGTCGATCCGCGGCTGCCCGATGGTGGCGGCTACGTCATCGACGGGCTCTACGACCTCAACCCGGACAAGGTGGGTCAAGTCAACAATCTCGTGACTCTCGCCAGCAACTACGGCAAGCAGACCGAGAGTTGGAACGGCGTGGACCTCATGTTCATCGGGCGGCCGCACGCCGGCACCGTGATTCAGGGCGGCTTGAGCACGGGGCGAACATCGTTCGACCTCTGCGAGATCCGTGCGAAGTTGCCCGAAGTGCTCATGACGCCGAACAACGGGGGCTACCAGTATGTCGACCTCAGAAACCCCTATTGCGCGGTGGACACTGACTGGCTGACGCAGATCAAAGGGATCGCCACCTACTTGGTGCCGCGCGTCGGCGTGCAAGTGGCGACGACGTTCCAGAGCTCGCAGGGTCCTGAGATCTTCGCCATCTATCCGGCCCCGAATTCCGTCACGTTCCCGTCGCTCGGACGGCCGTTGTCAGGAGGAGCCCAGAACGCCAGCTTGAGCGTTGTCAATCCCGGGAGCATCTACGGCGAGCGCACGAATCTCTTCGATCTACGCTTCTCGAAGACGTTTACATTCGGCGGCCGGAAGCGCACGGCTGTGAACTTCGACATCTACAACCTGATGAATTCCAACGACGACTTGATCCTCAACAACAACCTGGCCGCGTGGCAACAGCCGCAGCGCATCGTGGATGGGCGGCTATTCAAGATAAGTGGCCAGCTTGATTTCTGAAACACGAAGGACACGAAGATCGCGAAGGGCACGAAGAAATCTGTTAGGGATTGCCGAAGCGCAGAGCCCGCTGCTTCTTGGCGATCTCGATCAACTCTCGATAGCGATCGGCCTCTCGCCGGCTGGCTTCCGTCTGGCCAGCCGCGAGATAGGCCTCTGCCAGATACCGGTGGACGTTGGCATCGAGCGGCTCTCGTTTGAGCGCGGTCGTGAACGCCTCGATTGCCTCAGGCGTCTGGTTCGTGCGCTCGAACGCGAGGCCCAGAGCAGTGTAATTTGACGCGACGTCCGGTTCGCGCTGGATGATCTGCTGCAGCAGCGGGATTGCCGTCCCGAAGTCGCCGGCCGCCGTCGCGATGTCGATCTCACGCCTGAGGCCATCGATTTCGTACTTGCGTTTCGAGACGTCCGCTGCCTCGGCCTGCAGGCGCTGAAACTCCTGAAGCTCGCGCTTTCCTTCGTCGCTCTGTCCCGCGCGCATCAGCGACATGGCCAGGACGTACCGTGCCTCGGCGTAAGAGGGCTCGACCTGCAACGCAGATCTGGCGGCGCGCGCCGCCGCCTCGTGATTGCCGGCGCGGAACTGCAGCTGGCTGATTCCGACCAGGCTGAGCACGTTTCGCCGATCGATCAAGAGGGCGGCTGTGAACTCCGCCATCGCTTCCAGTGTGCGCTCCTGACGAACATAACCATCAGCAAGCCTGCGGTGCGCGTCGGCGTTGTTCGGATTCACCGCGACCTGCTTTCTCAGTGCCTCGGTCGCATGGGCAAAGTCCGCTTGCGACGCGTAGATCAAGGCCACCATCTCGTAGAGGGGATCCTGGCCAACCAGCGGCGTAAACTGGGCCGTGTATTCCAGCTCTTTCAGGGCCTCTGTGTACTTACCCATCGACTGGTACAGGCGTCCGAGCCTGTAGTGCGCCTGCACTGTGGCTGGCAGGGTCTCGATGGTCGCCTTCAAAACCTGCTCAGCCTCGTTGAAACGCTCCAAGTCGATGAGCACGTCGGCGAGGCCCATCCGGGCTCGTTCGTCAGTCGGGCGCGCTCGAATCGCGGTCGTATAGGCATCGACACTCTGCTCGAACTGTTCGTCCAGACGTGACGCGACACCCAGGAGTCGATGCGCCTCGGTTCGCGCCGGGTTGGCTTGCACCGCCGCGTGCAGTTGCTTGAGCGCTGCGGACAGGTCGCCACGCCTCAGAGCGGCGCCGGCCGCGGCGAGCGGGTCGTTTTCTCCAGAGACTTCGAGCAACGGTTCGCCGGCGATTGCCTTCCGGCATTCGGCGATGGCCTCTTCGAATTTCCCCTTCATGAGGAGCTCGAACGTCTGGACGTACGGGGCGGGCGGAAAGATAGGGGCGACTCCCGCAACCTGACGCAGCAATCCCGGGCGCGTGAATGGAGGTTCGGCCTGGCTCTGCGCCAGCTGTTTCCCGGCCGCGGTCTGAAAGGAATCGAAGATCGCTCCTGGCGGTGGCGAAAGCCCGCTCTCCATCGCGTACCGTGCGATCTCGTAGCGCGTGACGGCATCGTCTGGTTGAATGTCAGCGGCGCGGGTCAGCGCCTGGACAGCCGCCGATGAGCGGTTCGCCAGGCCGTGCGCCATCGCCATGAACCGATAGACGTCCGCGCGGCGCGGGTCGATCCTCGCTGCTGCTTCGAAGGACCGTACCGCGTCTTCTATACGAAAGCGATCGAGGTAGACGGTCCCAAGGGCAGTGTGCGCCTCGATGTCGACGCCGTGCTGTTGGAGATCTTTTTCGAACGCGACGATCGACTGGTCCCAGCGCCGCAGCGCCATTTCGAGCGAGTCGATGTCCGAGCGCACACTGCGTCCCTCGTCGCCGAAGCGACCGGTGAGCGCGATCGAGAGTTGCCGGAGCGCAGCAACGAACTCCTGCTTGCGCTGATAAATCTCTCTGGCAGTGAGCCAGGGTTGAGCGAGAGTCGGCGCGCAGGCGGCGCCGGTGCACGAGGGAGCGGTTTGAGCAAACGCAGCCTCGGTAGCGATCGCCAGCACCAGGAGCGCCACGAGTGCTCCGCAACCGAATCCAAGCCTGCGGTTCATATGGAGGCTGCGCGTATGCTCTGATTTCCGGCTATTCTACACGCCGCTATCCAGGGGAACGCACATGCACGACTATCGCTCGTTCGCTCTCTGCGCGCGGCCAACCATCGGACCTGCGCCAATGATCGTTATGCTGCTTGCTCTGCTGTCGCCGCTCGACGCATACGCGCAGCGCGCCTCCTCGCCACCCTCGTGCGACCGCCTGGCCTCAAGCGTTCTGCCGAACACGACGATTACGTCGGCGTTGTCGGTGGCGGCCGGTTCCTTCACGCCGCCTCAGCCAGCGGGCGGCACACCGGCGGCGCCGTTCTCAGACCTGCCGGCGTTCTGCCGGGTCGTGGCATCGACGCGCGTGTTGAACTCGGACGTGACATTCGAGGTGTGGATGCCGGCACAGGGTTGGACCGGCGAATTCGTTCCCGCCGGCAGTTCGTTCTGGGGCGGACCGATTCCCTTCGCGCGTATGCGTGAAGTCCTGCGGACAGGCGCCGTCACCGTGGGCACGAACCTCGGCATCGAAGGATTCAACGGTCCGAGCTTCGTCATCGATCATCCTGAAAAGCTCGAAAACCTGAAGATGGAGCCGCTACACGTGGTCGTCGATCGGGCGAGAACGCTGATGGCGACGTTCTACGGGAGTGGCCCGAAGTTCACGGTGATGAACGAGTGCGGTGGCGGCGGATCGCGGGACGTCCTCGCGGTGGTTCAGCGCTTTCCCGCTGACCTCGATGCGGCGGTGGCCGTGAACTTCACCAACTACGGAACGCGGCACGGCGTGTCGCAGATGTGGCTGCACGCTGCAACGCATCGCTCGGCGGACGCCTTCATACCGGCAAGCAAGTTGGCGATGCTCCACAAAGCTGTCCTCAATGCATGCGACATGAACGACGGCGTGAAGGACGACATCATCGAGAATCCCAAGCAGTGCAAGTTTGACCCTGCCGTTCTCCAATGCAAAGGCGGTGATAACGCCGACTGCCTGACCGCCAGTCAGGTGGAGTCGGTGCGTCGCATTTACCAGACGCCGCGGCACTCGAGAACTCAGGAAGGCATCTACGGTCCAATGGAGCCGGGCAGCGAGCTCGGATGGGCCGACATGATTGGCGGCCCCGATCCGTACCGGTATTCGCTCGCCTACTACCGCTACATGGTCTACAAGGATCCGACCTGGACCTACAGCAAGAAACCGGCGAATTTCGACACCGACATCGATCGCGCCGAGAGCCTGGCGAACATCGCGATCAATCACACGAACCCCGATCTCAGTGGATTCGTGAAACGCGGCGGCAAGCTGCTGCTCGTAGGCGGCTGGGTGGACGATCTTCCGCCACAGAACGTCGTCAGCTACTACGAAAGCGTGGTGCGGACGATGGGCGATCAGGTGCGCGACTCGGTGCGACTGTTCATGGTGCCAGGAATGCATCACTGTTTCGGTGGGACCTTTCCCGGCGCCTATCAGGTGGACTTCGATCCCGTGCAAGCCGTGAGGAGCTGGAAGACATCAGGAAAGGCACCAGACCAGATCGTCGTGACGACATCCGGCACTGGCTGGCCCACGCGGAAGCGTTTGGTGTGTGCCTATCCGAACGTCTCGAAGTACACCGGAAACGGCGACACGGCGGATCCGGCGAACTTCACGTGCGGCAGGCCATAAGCCGAGCGGCACGCGAAACGATCCACGAAAGGAACATCGATGCCGCCTTCCAGACTGACAACAACGTGCCTCGCGCTGTTCGCGTGCGGCGCTCTCATCACCGCGCGGCAGGGCCCGACGCTCACCGCTCAGGACCGCGCCGAGATCCAGGAACTGGTCGCGAGATACCAAACGGCGCTGACGACGTGCGCCAGCCAGGAGTACGCATCGCTGTTCGTCCCGGATGGTGTCTTCATCAGCGATGACTTCCGCGGGAAGCGGCATCGCGAGCTGTACGGACCGAATGGCGGCACGCTCGTCGGCCGCGCAAAGCTGGCCGAGCTGGTTGATACCGAAGACTTCTGCATCGACAAGTCTCAGAGACGCGCGTCGAGTGCGGCTACGGCGCCGGCCGTTGTGATCGTGCCGGCGCCCGGCGGTGCGAAGGGCACTGTTCAACTCCCCAATAAGGGACGCTACGAGGACGAATACGTCAAGACGTCCGACGGGTGGCGCTTCAAGGTCCGCAAGGTCGTCATGCCGATGCCGGCGCGCCGCGACGCCGACCACTGAGTGGTGACAGGTCAGCGAGGAGGGCGAGCGCCGTTCGGAACACGTGTCGCGAGGGTTGCTGTTTCGAATAACACTCGGCAGGCGAGTCCCGATCGCGGAGAATCTCACCATGACCACGTCAGCGGGCGGGCCCGCGCGACTCGCCTGACCCTACTGTCGTGCTCCGAGGTTCAAAGCTCTTGAGAGCTCTGCACTGCAAACGTGTCGCACTGGCGGGCATCGCCGCTGTCGAAACCGCGGCGGAACCATCGCATGCGCTGTTCGCTCGAACCGTGCGTGAACTTCCTCTCGTCGGAATGGCCGAGGGTGTCGTCGCCGATCGCGTGCGCGGCGGTGAGCGCTTCGCCCAGATCGTCGTCCGTGATCTGGAGCGACGCACTCGCCGTGTAACCCCAGACACCTGCAAGGCAATCCGCCTGCAGCTCGACGCGCACCGAGTTCTGGTTCGACGTCTCGCCCCTCGTTTTCAGCCTAGTGGAGCCGATCAGGTTTTGAACGTGGTGACCGACCTCGTGGGCGATCACATACGCCTGAGCGAAGTCGCCGGGCGCGCGCAGGCGCCGTTCCATGACGCTGTAGAAGCTCGGATCGATGTAGAGCTTTTGATCTCCCGGGCAATAGAATGGGCCGACGTCGGACGTCGCGTCGCCGCACCCGCCGGTGGATACGCTGTTGGCAAACACGACGAGCGTGGGATGTTGGTAGGCGCCCGGTGCACTGCCATAGTTCGGCAGCGCCCCGCGTTCGAATTTCTGCGTCCAGACGTCCTCGGTCGACGCGAGCACCACACGTGAGAAATCGCACGCCGCGCCGTTCGCCTGCGACGCGTCGCAGACGCTGCCGGCACCTGGCGTCGAAACTGCTCCCTCGCCGCCGCCCGTCAGAGCTCCCAGGAGTTCCTGCTTGAGCCCCGCAGGCAGCACAAAGAACCCTATCGCGAGTGCGGCGCCTGCGAACAGGGTGCCCTTGAATCCGAGAAGGCTGACGAGAGAGAGCAGCGCCTGAATCGGCACACCACCGCCACCGCCACCGCCGCGACCGGTGCCGCGATCTTCGAAGTTGCTGGATCTGCGTTGATCTTCGATTCGCATGGCTGCCTCGTTGTGACGGCTATGGCATGGTCGACCCTGGCGTTCTACGCATCGACACGCCCACGTTTAATCGAACACGGTTCGCCCCCGAAACGGGTCGAGCTCGCCGTCGACGAGCGCCATTGGGTGCGTCTCGTGGATGTACCCGGTAAGTATGTCGTACACGTTACTCAACGCACTCGCGAAGGCATAAAAAATTCCCGAGTGTTTGGCCTTCGGATTAGAAGGTGCGCCCGGCGCTGATGGCTCTTGCCTACTTGGCGACGAGCTTGCGCAGTTGCTGATCTGTCAGTTCAACGTGGTAGAAGTCACTGAAGAAAAGAACGGATGTCTGGATCGAACTTTACGCTGACCTCGTCAAACAACTTTCCGCCTCATCCAGCGTCGGGGTCTCGGGTGAAACGCGGCGCCGGGAGGATGGGCGCGAGTCGCTTACTTCCGAGGACACACATGGCGGCCTGCGCCGCGCCGGATTGCGTGAGGAGGACCAATGAAGATTGGTGTCGGCATTCTCGGCGTGGCGCTCGTCGCCACACTCGGCGATTACACTTGGTACACGCTCAGCGTCCGCCACAGCGTCGCGACGGGCATCATTCACGGCGCGGTGCTCTTGACCGCTGTCGGAGCCGTTCTTGGGCTCGATGCAGGCCGAGTGCTGAAGGGGTTGCCGATCGGCACGCTGTCGGGCATCGGCGGCGCGCTCATTTACTACCTGCTCATCGCGCTCGTTGATCAGCGCACGTATGGATCTGCGATTCCGGCCTCTTGGGTCGCGATGTGGCTGCTCGTCGCGCTGCTTGATGGCCGTTGGCTACGTGGACCTCAGCGGCGGCCGTGGGGGGAGATTGCGGTCCGCGGCGTGCTTGCCGCGGTACTGAGCGGAATCGCTTTTTTCCTGGTGTTGAACACACTCTGGGGCCCGCCGCCCGCGACCGGTAAGAACTACTTCGAGCAGTTCACCGCGTGGGTGGTTGCCTGGGCGCCGGGTCTGCTGGCTCTAACGTTGAGTGGAAACCGTCGCTCGGATGGTCGCGTCTGATCGTCGCGGTTACCCGTGCGCGGCGCAACGGCGCGACGCGTTCCTTCGTCTAAAACGCGTATGAGCGCCCTAATCCGTGACGTGACGTACGCAATTCGCGCGCTCCGCTCGGCGCGAGTCTTCGCGGCGACGGCTGTGCTGACACTCGCGCTGGGGATTGGCGGGACGACGGCGATCTTTACGCTCATGCACGCCGTGATGCTGAAGTCACTCCCGGTGACGGACCCGTCACGCCTGTATCGAATCGGCGACGGGGACAACTGCTGCGTCCAGGGAAGCCCCCAGGACCGTTGGGGGTTCTACTCGTTTCCCCTGTTTGAGCGGATCAAGGCCGAGACCCCGCAATTCGAGGAGGTGACGGCCTTCCAGACATTCGTCGGCCGCATGAGTGTTCGTCGTCAGGGTGTGCAAGAAACGCCGCGGCCACTCCGGACGATGTACGCCACCGGCAACTACTTCACGACGCTGGGCGTGGGCGCATTCGCAGGGCGTGTCTTCACAGCCGACGACGACCGCGCCGCGGCGACGCCGGTAGCAGTAATGGCGTACAACGCCTGGCAGGGTCTGTACGGCGGGGATCCCTCGGTGGTCGGTTCCACGCTGATGATCGAAGGACAGGCGTTCACCGTGTCCGGAATCGCGCCTCCCGGATTTTTCGGCGAGACGCTGCGCGCCGACCCACCAGATCTCTGGCTTCCACTGCAACACGAACCGCTCATTTCCGGAGCCGACACGTCACTATTGCGCGAGCCCACGTCGGCATGGCTGCGTGTGATCGGTCGACTGCGTGAGGATGCCACGATCGACGGCATGGATGGGCGACTCACGCAGTTCCTCAGGCAGTGGATGCGGGAGGAAGCCGGTTATCCGGCGAACTGGATGCCCGAGATCGAGCGCGAGATGCCAAAGCAGGTGATTACCGTCGTGGCAGCGGGCGGGGGCGTCGGCGTGATGAAAGAACAGTACGGGCGCAGCTTGCGGATCCTGCTCGTCGTGTGTGCGATGGTCTTGCTCATCGCCTGCGCGAACGTCGCCAACCTGCTGCTGGCGCGTGCCGTGGCAAGGCGCGGCCAGATCGCCGTGCGTCTGGCTCTTGGCGCGTCGCGCTCGCAGATCGTCGCAGAAGCACTGATCGAAAGCCTCCTGCTCGCCATTGGCGGCGCCGTGGTCGGGCTCATCGTTGCGATCGGAGCTGCTCGATTGTTGCTTTCTCTCGCCTTCGCCAGCGCGACGATGCTCCCGATCGACGTCACGCCTTCACCAGTGGTGCTGGCCTTTGCCGTTGGCCTGGCGCTCGTCACCGGCGTGCTGTTTGGTGCGGCGCCGGCATGGTTTGCAACGCGTACCGATCCGATCGAGGCGATTCGCGCCACCGGACGATCGACGAGCGACGGCGCGTCCGTGACTCGCACGACGCTGCTGGTAGTCCAAGCCACACTTTCCGTCGTACTCGTCGCCGGATCGACAATGCTTGGCCGCAGCCTGGGCAACCTCGAAGGGCAGGACTTCGGCTTCGAGCGCAGCGGTCGAATGCTGGTTGCGATCGGCCGTCCGTCGGCGACCGTTGTCGGCGATCGTCTCACCGCGCTGTACCGCGATGTGGAAGCGCGGCTTTCGAGCATTCCGGGCGTACGAGGAGTCGGTTTGGCTCTCTACAACCCGCTCACCAGTAATTGGGGTGAAGGCGTGCTCGTCGCCGGCAAGCCACCGGCGCCGCCCGGAGCGGACACCGGCTCATCGTGGGACCGCGTCAGCACACGCTACCTTCAGGAACTCGGCGTCAAACTGGCTCGCGGCCGCTACTTCACGGATGGCGACAACGAACTGTCGGAGAACGTCGCCGTGGTGAACGAGGCGTTCGTGCGGCGCTTCTTCTCGCCTGGGGAGGATCCGATCGATCGGCGCTTCGGGTTGAACCTGCCCGAGAACGTCAACACGTTCCGCATCGTGGGGATTGTCCGTGACGCCAGGTTCGCGGGTTTTCAACTGGACCGACCACCGCGTCCGATGTTCTTCGTGCCGCTGGCGCAGACGGTCAAGTACCCGGGCCCGATGACGGTGATGCAGCGCGTGGAGACGGCCTCGCACTACGTCGGCGGTATTCTGCTGGTCACGAACACTCCGCAGGGAACGCTCGAGCCACTCGTGGCGCGTACGCTCGCAGCGGCGGATCCCAACCTGACGGTGATCAACATTCGCACGCTCGAAGATCAGGTCGCACGAACCTTCGACCAGCAGCGCGCCGTTGCCAGCCTTGCCGGTCTCTTCGGTGTGATTGCGCTGGTCCTCGCCGCGATCGGCCTCTACGGCGTGACGGCGTATAGCGTCGCGCGCCGTCAGACCGAGATCGGTGTGCGGATGGCGCTCGGCGCCGATCGCCGGAACGTGATTGGGATGGTGCTGGGCGGGGCCTTCAAGCGGGTTGCGATAGGACTGGGGCTCGGCGTGCCCCTCGCTGTGGGAGCCGGATACCTGCTCTCCGCGCAGCTCTTCGGGGTGTCGTTCTGGGATCCAGTCGCATTGAGTGTGGCTGCCGCCGCGCTCGCGTTCTCCGCATTCGTCGCATCAGTGGTGCCGGCCTCGAGAGCGGCAGCACTGGCGCCGATGATCGCGTTGCGAACAGAGTGACTTGGGCGGGGTTCGCGGCGAACACGCGTCTTCAATCCATGCTATCGGCTTCGTCACTGGCCGTGTGATGATGGAAGCACTGTCCCCCGGATGCACACCGTCATTGTTGCTCTTGCGGTCGCCTTTCTCGTGGCGAATGGCTCAGCCGCAACCGAGGCCCCGCAGATCGCCGCGCGCGTCGAGTGTCACGAGGTTCAGGAGTGCCGGCGCCTTGCGTTGGAGGCGAAGGAGCGCGGCGCATACGAGACGTTCCATGATTTTGCCTGGCGAACGATTCAGACCGGCCGTAAGAACGACCCCGATCTGATGTTTCTGCTCGCGCGGGCACAGAGTCTGAGCAATCGACCGACAGATGCCCTCGTGACGCTGAGGCGTCTGGCGGAAATGGGCATGGTCTACGATGCGACCACGAACGAGGATCTGTGGGCCGTCCGCACGCTTCCAGGCTGGTCGCAGGTCGCCGCTCTCATCGATCGCGTGGCCGCCTCCGACGTGCCTCCGCCTTCGCCGCGCGCTCCGGCGGCAACCCCTCCCAGACCCACGGCCCTAATCGTCGAGCCGAAGATCCAAGAACTGGCGGTCGTCGACGCCATTCGTTTCTCGGCGCCGGGATACGTCCCGGGCGGCCTTGCCTACGATTCGGTCTCACGCCGATTTCTCGTCGGCGATCTGTCCGCGCGGAAGTTACTCGTCGTCGGCGAAGGCTCTAGTCATGTCGAAGACATGGTGCGCGCCGATTCCGCGAGATTTCAAGACGTCACTGCGATCGAGATCGATCGACGGCGCGGTGACCTATGGGTGGTGAGTACTGGACCGACCGACGGCACCGGGGCGCTGCACAAGCTGCAGCTTATTTCCGGCCGTATGCTGGGCGTCTTCGAGGCGGCCAACGAGCTCCAGCCGGTGCGGTTTGCCGATGTGACTGTCACCCCTTCAGGTACCGTGCTCGTGCTCGACGATGTCGGTCGGCGAGTGCTCGGCGTCCGGTCCAAGGCCAAGGCTCTCGCAGCGATGCTACGCCTCGAGGTCGAGGCGCCGACGAGCCTCGCCGCGTCGGGTGATGGCGAGGTCGCTTATGTCGCCCACCGTGATGGGCTCGTGCGGCTCGATCTCGCGACCAGGACAGCGTCGGCCATTGCTGGACCTGATGGTGTCGACCTCGGACACTTCGAGCGGATCAGATGGCACCGAAAGACACTCGTGGGCGCCCAGGTCACGCCGAACGGAGCGCGTCGCTTCGTTCGCCTTCGATTGAACCCGACGGGGAGGCGCGTGACCGAGGCAACAGTGATCGACGCCTCGCTCCCGGCCGGTTCGGGCCCGACCTTCGCGACTGTTACGGGCGACGATCTGTACTATCTCGTGACGAGAAGCGCCGAATCCGGGAGCCGCCCGGACCACGCGCGCGGTCGTGAGATCGTGGATGTCTTGGTACAGCGCATCCGGCTGCGCTGACGGCGTCTCCCCAGGACTACATACCAACTCTTTCGCAGGGCTCTCCGTCAAAGGGCCATGACGACGTTCCTCTACGATCTTCGCCATGCGGTCCGGACGCTGCGCCACTATCCAGGCTTCTGCGCCGTTGTTGTGCTGACACTCGGTCTCGGGATCGGCATCAACACCGCCACCTTCAGTGTCGTCAACGCGGTGCTCTTTCAGCCGCTCGGTTTCCCGAAGCCAGAGCGTCTCGTCGCGCTGCACGTGAACATGCCGTGGGCCGGGCTCGAGCGCGCGCCCTTCTCGGCACCAGACTTCGTCGATCTCGCCCGAGATCAGCAGTCATTTACCGGCGCCGCGGCGTACGTGAATACACCCTTTGAGCTGTCCGGCGGCAGCGCGCCCACTCGGATCGATGCCGCGAAAGTCTCAGCGAACCTGTTTTCAGTCCTGGATGTGACGCCTGCGTTGGGACGAGGCTTCACACCGGACGAAGACAGGCCAGGCGTTGACGTCGCGGTGTTGAGCTGGGGCCTGTGGCAAGCCCAGTATCAGGGAGACCCTGCCATCCTCGGCAAAACGGTGATGCTCGATCGTCGGCCGTACACCGTCATCGGTGTGATGCCAGCCACGTTTGAGTTCCCACGCCGCGGGCCCGCAATCGGCAACAGGCCGGCGAGTGTCTGGGTGCCGATGGCGTTCACGCCTGGTCAATTGCAGGAACGTGGCAACGGCGTCAATCACAGCGTCGTCGCGCGGCTGAAGGAGGGGACATCCATCGACCAGGCACGAGCAGAGGTCAGCGTCGTCGCACGCCGGATCGGTGACCAGTATCCTCCGGCTGCCCGCAAGGGACCGCCGATGGGGATGACGGTCACGCCGCTGCAGGAGGAGATCACCGGCCGCATGGAGCGGCCGCTGCTGCTGTTGTTTGCAGCCGTCGGCCTCGTCCTGGTGGTGACGTGTGCCAACGTCGCGAACCTTGTGCTCAGCAGATCCGCGGCGCGCTCGCGGGAGATCGCCCTCCGGACCGCGCTCGGCTCGAGTCGGGCCCGTCTGTTGCAGCTGTTACTGGCCGAGGCCGCTATCCTCTCGGCCACGGGCGCGGTGCTCGGCTTTGCCTTGGCGCGTCTGGTCGTCTCGGCCGTGCCAGTCGTGGTCACCGAGATGCTCCCGATCGCTCGTGAGGTCTCGCTCGACGTTCGAGTCCTGTTATTCACCACAGGCGTGGCGATCGCCACATCGATCCTGTTCGCGATCATCCCGCTTCTCGCGCTCGAGCGCCGAACTCCAGGAGCTGCGCTTCAAGAGGAAGGCACGCGCACCACACCGGGGACTCGACGGCATCGTCTACAGGCCGGTCTCGTTGTGTCCACCGTCGTCCTCTCGTTTGTCCTGCTGGTGGGCGCCGGTCTGTTCACCAGAAGCTTCTCGGCGCTCATGGCGCGGGATGCCGGATTCAACGCTGATGCCGTGTTGACGGCATCGGTGGTGCTTCCCCGCGTTGGCTACGCCAACGCGGCAAGCGTTCGCAATTTCCACACAACGCTCTTGGCACGGGCCGCTTTGCTGACTGGTGTTCGATCCGCGGCGCTCATGACCGATCTCCCGCTCGAACGGTACGAGCAACGTGGTGTGTCTGCCGAAGGCGTCGACGATGTTACGGCCGTTCCGAGCACGTATCTCTCCTGGGTGGATGGTCCCTATTTCACGACGCTCGGGATCCGGGTGACGAGCGGGCGCGCCTTCACCGATGTCGAAAGTGTCGAGCAGAGAGGTGTCGTGATCGTCAACGAGCGGTTGGCCCGCTCGTTCTGGCCAGGCCAGGATGCGGTGGGCAAGCGCCTCCGGTGGGGCCGCGGGCCGGGGAATCAAAACGTGTGGCTGACGGTTGTCGGCGTCATTGCCGACGTCGCCGACGGCCCACTCGACGCCGAGCCGTTCTTTCATGCCTACGAGCCCTTCAGCCAATTTCCAGAGTTCATCTGGAACGACATTCCCACGACGTTCGGACGAACGGTGAAACTGGCGGTTCGCACCAACGGCGATGCGCTCACGCTGGCATCGGCGGTCCGCACTGAAATCAGCAGGCTCGACAGCCAACTCGCCATCGGATCTATCGCAACGATGGCCGATCGGGTGAGTGAGGTCGTGGCGCCACGTCGCTTCAGCGCGATGACGCTCGGCGCATTCGCGGGTGGATCGCTGTTGCTCGCCGCGACCGGTTTGTACGGACTCCTCGCGTTCATGGTCCGGGAGCGGCGTCGTGAGATTGCCGTTCGTCTGGCGCTCGGCGCCGAGCCGCAGTGGATTCTTCACATGGTCGTCGGGCGGGGACTCAAACTCGTATCGATCGGTCTGTTGGCGGGGGCGGTGGCCTCGTATTTCATGGCTCAAGCGGTCCAGTCGTTGCTCTTTCAAACAGAGAGCCACGACGTAGTGACGTTCGCGATCGTTCCGCTGGTATTGGCGACCATCGCCATCATCGCATGCGCGCTGCCGGCCTATCGCGCATCGCGCGTCGAGCCGCTGGGGGCATTGCGCGCTGATTAAGGTGCGGTACGCGCTCTAACGATCCCGACACCTTCGTCCGATAAGCCCATTATCGAGTTCCCCTTAACAATCGATCGTCCCAAGGTTCTGTCGGCCGGCTCTAATGAGAATGACTCTCTGCGTACGAATGGGCTTAGTCTCCGTTGCGCTTCTGCTCGGCTTTGTCAGCCGTTCAACGGCTCAGGAAGCGCACGTCTCGTTTCGGGCACCGCTCAACACATCAGGCGCAACACTCTTCAATTTCGATATTGTCGAACCACCGAAACAGCCGGTCGTTGCGCTGCCGTCGGTAACGGTGGTCGAGACGACGAGGGGGCCGCGGATGAGCAACGTGGCCTTGAAGCTCCCCCCGCTCTCTATCGGCGGCACCCCAGTCACCTCGAATCTTGGCGATCAAGCGCTTCCGCGGACATTCAGTTCCTCGCCATGGGCGGGCGATTTCGTGAAGCGGCCGATCCGCGGCCTCAGCTTTTCGACTACCGGTTCGGCACCCGTGAACGTTCTCGTGGGCCAAATGGACGGCGCTCGGCCGCTGATTCAACCGGGCGAAGCGCCTGGCGTAGTAGCACTGTCGATGGGGGCCAGGTCGAACAAGGAGGTCTCGGTCACGCCTCGCGCGCTCGTGCCGATGGACTCGAAGACACAGGCGAGTGTCGGAACCGCGATTCGCACCGAGGTTAGTCAGCATGTGTCGTTGGTCAGCGACGTTGGTGCGGCGGGCACGGCACAACATGGCTGGGATCCGCTCGCCTCTGCCGCCATCATCGGGCATTGGAGCGGAGCGGAGTTCGAAACCAATCTGCTCCGCGGCGCGTCGCCGGTGGGTACGAAGGATATCCCCACGGTCAGGTCGCTGGATCGCGAGATCATCCGTGGGCAGGTGCGGTCCATTCCGGGCATAACGATCTCAACACAAGCCAGCCGGTCGCGCCCAACGAGCGCCCCCGCGAGTGCCGATACGACCGTCGGTTCGATTGGCCTGTCGTACGATCGACTGCCAATCGGGGTACTCAGCGCGGCACGACAGGATGTGGACAGCTCGGCGCAGCAGGTCGACGCAACGCGCATCGAGTGGAGGCGCAAGCCGGTTGGCGGCATCGTAGTCCGCTACATTGAGAGTGAGCAAACGCCGCGCGATCGCCTCCTGCCGGCGGTGTCATCCAAGCAAATGGAGCTGGAGGTTCCTGGCTGGATCGCTCGCGACCTTCGGAATCGACTGGACGTTGGAGCCGTTCTGACAGAGAAGCCGGGTCGGGGCGAGCCGACGGTGAGCTCCACACTGAGAGGCCGATTCGACGTCGTCGGTGACGTCGGCATCACCGGAGACACCGAGGTAGGTTTCACGAGCGGCGGACCGGCGTTGCGTGCGCTGCGCCTGGCCTCGCGCGTCCCGCTTCGCGATCGGACGGCCGTGCAACTTGTCTACATCTACCAGGCTGCCGGACCGTATGTGTTCGAGAACCAGTCGTTCGAGGCACGTCTCTCGCGCTCCATCCCGCTCGTGAACTGGTGAGCCGCGCATAGCCGGCTTTCTCGCCTTTGCGAGCGAAGCGCCATCCACAATGCAACTGGACTGGATTTCCGGCGAGGGTTATGTTTGCTCCTCAGAAGCTCGCCGCGACAGGTTCCGGGAGGTCTTATGCGTCAGATCAGTGCGTTGATGCTGCTCGGTGCAGCGCTCGGGATCATGGCACCGCTCGGCGCTGCGGGACGCGTGGAACCCGTTCAGGCTCAGAATCAGGCGCCCCCGCCCGAAGGGTTCCGCATCATCGGCAATATTTATTGGGTGGGCGGCGAGTATGGCTCGTATTTGATCACGACTCCGCAGGGCCACATACTCCACGACACGGGCACCAGCGAGATGCACGACGTCATCGTGTCGAACGTCAAGAAGCTTGGGTTCGACGTCAAGGACATCAAAATGATCATATCCAGCCATGCGCATTTTGATCACGTCCAGGGACACGCGGCGATGAAAAAGTTGACCGGCGCGCAGGTCATCGCTCTCGGCGGCGATGCCGCGGCGCTTGAAGCAGGTCAGGACAACTCCGCTGGGGGATTCCGCGGCATGATCGCGGTCCACGTCGATCGCGTAATCAAGGACGGGGATGCGGTTTCCCTGGGCGGCGTGACCTTGCGCGCCCTTTGGGTGCCGGGGCATACGCAGGGGGCCACTGTGTGGATGACCACCGTCTCAGAAGGCGGGAAAAATTATTCGGTCGCATTCCGCGGTGGCGAGACTCCTAACGCGGGGGTTCAACTCATCGGCAATCCCAGGCACCCCAAGGTTATCGAAGATACTCAGATGACGCTTCAAAGGATGAAGACGCTCCAGCCTCCAGATCTCTTCCTTCACAATCACCGGCAGAACCTCGGACGTCCGTTGAATCCCGCGCTCCCCGTCAATCCGCTGTGCGTCACGTGCATGGACGCCGAGGCGTTCAAGGCGATGGTTGCGAACGCCGAAACGTCATTTGCAGGGAGAGTCCGCGAAGCGGAGGCGCAACAGAAAAAATAGGCGGAATCCGCATGCTGCGTGCGCCCCTCAACGGGTTCGAGCGACGTGACCTTTGATTTGCGTGCGGTACATGACCCGCCGTGACGACGCCTCGAAGCTGTCCCGGCGATGCATCGTGCATCGATTGTCCCAGAGCACCAGATCGCCCTCACGCCACCGATGCTGCCAGACGTGAGCCGGGTCGGTCGCCACGGTCCAGAGCATGTCGAGCAACGCGTCCGACTCACGTGGAGTGAAGCCGTCGATATAGGCATTACGTCGCCGGCCGAGAAACAGTGCCGAGCGCCCGGTCTCCGGGTGCATGCGCACCAACGGATGCCAGACACCCGGTGCCGTCCGCGGATCATCCGTCTCGACAACGCCTTGACGGACGTACCCGCCGCTGTTGTACGTGGCGTCATGCTTGAGTCGTAAATCCTCCAATCGTCGGCGCAGGTCAGGCGAGAGGCGATCCCACGCTCCGTACATCGAGCAGAAGCTCGTGTCTCCTCCGGTCGGCGGAACCTCGACGGCGTACAACGCGCTGGCGTTCGGTGGATCGTCGACGTAGGTCATGTCCGAATGCCACACTGCCTCTCCAGAGCCAAGGCTGCCGATGGCAACGCCGTTCTCCACGACGTTTGACACGACATAGATCTCCGGATGGCCCTCGACGAATCGTCGTCCGTTCTCCTGAATGGGCGCGAGCTCCAAGTCACCAAAGTGACGGCTGAAGACCAGCAGGTCTTCGAAGGTAAGCGACTGCCCGCGGAACAGGAGCACCTGGTGCTCGTTCCACGCGGCGCGCACGGCATGGACCTCGTCGGGTCCGAGCACCCTCAGATCCGCACCGCGAATCTCCGCACCGATCGAGCGGCCGGTCGGCACGATGTCGAACGCCGACTTCACAGAGCGAGCCGACCTGCCTTGCGTCTCAGATGACATGGAATCCATGAGTACCATCCCGCTCGAGCTGAGCGACGAGGCCATACTCCCAATCTAAGTACGCCTGCATCGCCCGCGCGTCGATATCCGTACCCTCGTACGGTCGTTTGTACACGTCGATCGGATGCATCGTGAGATGCTCGCCACCGGATCGGAACGCACCACCGGTCGCTCTCCATGCATCCGTCCCACCGGTGAGCACCGAGACTCTGGCGCCTGTTGTCGCAGCGAGTTCCGGGGCGAAGAACGATGCCAGTACTCCATCGCCTGACGTAACAATGTAGTGTGCGGTGCTCGGCAACGCCGTCATGGCGATATCGCGGGACGTTCGCGAGACGAGCCATGCACCCGGAATGTGGCCGCGCACATAGTCGACACTCGGCGCGACATCGACGAGCACCGCGCCTTGTGTCCGGGCGGCCTCGAGCTCCGACGGGTCCACGCCGGTCACGTCAGGCACCGGTTGGATCGCCGGTCGCCACGGGCCGACCTCGCGAGCCTCATTCAGCGACGCATCGTCGAGGACGTATACATCCCAACCCATCTGCACAAGCCACGACCCAGTCATGTCGGCGCGGATCTGCTCCGGGTCCCAGAGCACGATTCGCGCGCCACGGACCGGTGCGAAGACGTCGGTCTCCTGCACGAGCTGCCCGCCTGGCGTCGAACGAAATCCGGGGAGGTGACCGCGGGCGTACTCGTCCTGTAGACGCACGTCGAAACGATACGTCGTTCTGTCATCGTCGTCGGTCCACGCTGCCAGATCGCGAGACGCTACCCGCTTCACGCCCGCTCGCTCCGCCACCTGCCGCGCAGCGACGCGTGAGCAGTCGGCGATGTCAGGTGGCACAGCCGGAGCGGAGCGGGTTTGGCCGTGGTCCAAGGCGAAGCCTGCCAGGGTCCAGCCGATGGTGCCATTCCTGAGCGCGGCTACCCGGTTCGGTATACCGGCATCCACCAGTGACTGCGCCCCGATGATGCTTCTCGTTCGTCCCGCGCAATTCACCACGACGAGCGATGAGGGTGACGGCACCGCTGCCTGAACGCGATACACGAGTTCGCCTCCAGGTACGCTCAATGCGGTCGGAATGCTCATCATCCGGTATTCCTCGGACCGGCGGGCGTCGAGAACGACCACGTCCGCGTGGGCATCCAGCAGCGCTTTGACTTCAGCCGCGTCGAGTGACGGCGTATGCCGCCGAGCCTCCACGAGCTCCCCGAATGCCTTGCTCGGCGTGTTCACGTCGCGGAAGATCTCGCCGCCGGCTCGTCGCCATCCGTCGAGGCCTCCCGCGAGCAGCGAGACGTCGGAATATCCCAAAGCTCGCAGGCGGTCGACGGCGATGGTGTTCAGCCCTTCGCCGTTGTCGTACACGACGACTCGCGTCGAGCGCCTCGGCACGCGATCGCCGATCTCGAGCTCGAGACGTCCCAAGGGAAGCGACGCCGCGAACAGCGGATGCGCCTCCGCGAACGGACCTTCCTCGCGAACATCGAGCAGCGCGATCTCGCTACGCTCGATCAGCGCCTCGCGCACCTCCGCGGTCGTCACCGAATGCAGACTCGACACCACTACCAGCCGGCAAGACGGTTGACGAACACCGCAAGAGCCACACACCCGGCTGCCGCGACCGTCATGTAGATGCCGGCATGCGCCAGATCCTTGATTGAAAAGTAACCAGAGGAATACGGGATGATCGTCGTCGGTCCCTCGCTGACGAGAATGAACGCCAGCGACGAGGTGAAGGCTGCCGGTGCGACAATGGTCCAGGGCTCGAGACGAAGATCGTTGGCGAGCGCCACGAGGATCGGCACGATGATGCTGGCCGTGACTGTGTTGCTGGAGAACAGCAGGTGCAGCGCCGCCACCGCCAGCACAATCACGAACGCCTGCACCACCACCGGGATGGTCGTGATGTTGCCGAGGAGAACCCACGCGAGCCAGCGCGCGGCGCCGCTCTCGAAGACCGCGAGCCCGAGCGACAGCCCCGCAACGATCAGCATCACGCCGCCCCAGTCGACCTCGCGCTCTGCCTCCTTCCAATGCAGCACGCGAATGCCCGGGAAGAACAGGCTCAGGCCTCCAGCCAGCGCCACCGCTTCGACGGGCGGCGCGACCCGTCCATTCGTCCATGCCGAGAGCGCCGGTGTTACGAGCCAGAGCGCAATCACCGTGACAAAGATCAGAAGCGTGGCCCGCTCGTTGCTCTTCAGCCCGCCAAGGGCGGCCAGGCGGTGTTCGACGTCGCGCGTGGAGAACGGCAGCCGTTGAAGTTCCGGCGGAAAGAGCCACAGCAACAGCCGCCATGCTATCGGCACCATCAACAACGATGCCGGAACGCCGTAGAGCATCCAGCGTGTGAACGACACGTCCACGTTGGCGAGCTGTTTCAGCTGGCTGATGGCGACCAGGTTCGCCGCCGTTCCTGCCGGCGTCGCGATGCCCCCGATAAGCGGACCAAACGCCGTCGCAATCATCAATGCCCGGCCAAAGTTACTGCGCCCGGGCGGCAGCGCCGCATCGCGCAGCAGGCCCACGCCAAGTGGTAGCAGCATCGCCGCCACTGCCATGTCGGTGATCCACCACGAGATGAACGCACCCACGGCCAGCACGCCCAAGAGCACGCGGTCCGTCCGCGTTCCGACACGCTTCAAGATCTCGTACACGAGGCGCGTCCCGAGGCCGGAGCGCGTGAACGCCGCCGACAACAAAAGGACACCGATGAAGAACACGATGATCGGATCGCCAAACCCGGCGCGGATCACGGCGCGAAAATCCGCGATGCCGAACGCGGGTACAAGGAGCACGATCAGCAGCGAGGTCACGGCGAACGGGAGCGCCTCGGACACCCACGCGGTCACGGCGAAGGCCATGATGGCAAGACAGGTTTTGCCGGTAGCGGTCAGTGGTACGGGACCGCCGGCCGTCTGCAGCGGCGGCGGCGAGGGAAGGAAGTGGATGAGCAGCAGCAGCGCCACTGCGGCGACGAGCGCGATGGCGCGCCTGTCCTTCCGGGCAGGCGACGACGCTGCGACCGCCGCCATCTGCGTCATCGCGTGCCTTCAGGC